>Ga0214921_10000377_pt1 | contig 84992 bp, 72 predicted proteins | sample LL1505_MetaG_FD_177992 | JGI IMG/M metagenome (GOLD analysis project Ga0214921, IMG submission 177992) | Freshwater microbial communities from Lake Lanier, Atlanta, Georgia, United States - LL-1505 | ecosystem: Environmental > Aquatic > Freshwater > Lake | place: USA: Georgia | collected... | reverse complement strand
GCAGGTTTAGCACCACCTACATTTTGTGCAGCAGGTTTAGCACCACCTACATTTTGTGCAGCAGGTTTAGCACCACCTACATTTTGTGCAGCAGGTTTAGCACCACCTACATTTTGTGCAGCAGGTTTAGCACCACCTACATTTTGTGCAGCAGGTTTAGCACCACCTTGATTTTTAGGTATATTTGCAAAAGTATCAAAGTTTTTATAATTAAGTATAGCAATTATTAGTAAAACTAGGATAAAAATAATAATATTCATATTCATATTTGATAGCATATATTATTATTTAGTAGATATTTTTAAAATATTATTATTTTAAATTTTTTAATTTTATACAAATTCTGGTTTTTCATCAAATGTATATTTAGCGGGTGTTACACAATCATTACCTAATATTATAGTATTATCAGGACATATTTTTTCTGGTGGTGCAGTAAATTCATAATCTTTTAGTTCATTCGTTACTGTTTTTTTACATAATGATGTATGTTCTTCTAAAGTATAACCATCTGGACATATTTTTTTAGCTATACTATTAAAACAATATTCATCTCTAAATACTTTATTATCACATTCAAAACATTGTCCCATTTTACATACTTTTTCAAATGGTTCTTTTTTTTGCATTAACGAAAAAATAATGATTAAAAGTAACATTATTATTATAATATGTATATTATCATTAAACTTATTTAACATTTTATTATAGTATGATATAAAAAATAATTTTATATTATAATTTTTTAGAACAAATTATTTCCTTATCATCAGTTTTATAATAATTTCTAGAATGAAATAATTGACAATCTATTGCATTTTCTTTTAATGCATGTTCAAATTGTTCTATTAATTTATTTTTTTTCTTAGCTAAAGACCAAATATATTCATCTATTGATATGTCTTCTTTTGGATGTGTTGCTAGATATAAATAAACAAATACATGTTGTTTAACTTTTGAAACATCTTTATGAGAACAAAAACGTATACCTCTTCCTATAATTTGTTGTATACGTGAAAAATTCCAATATGGTTCCAATATATGTATTTGTTCAACACGTAATAAACTAACACCTTCTTTAATACTTGGACTACCTAATATTATTTTAATTTTAGATCCATCACTATTTTCCTTTTGATTGAACATATGTTTAATTTCTTCTTTCGTATGATGTGATTCATCTCCTGACCAAATAGCATATGTTTTGGGTCCTTCACCAAATACTTTATAATTTTGGTAACCGTGATATTCTATAAATTTTACAAATGATTTTATTCCACCTACTTCTTTAAAATTAGAATAAACAAATACAGGGCCTTCAGATTTTTTAATTTTTTTGAATATTTTAAAAAATTTAATAGAATATTTATCTATATTTTGTAATTGTAATACATCATTTTTTAAAGAAGAATATCCAATATCACCTATACTTTTATTAGGAAATGCAATATTTGATAACATTCTAGGTCCTAAAAAAAAATCTCCGGGTAATTTCAATATATCAACATCTTTAAATGATCCTTTAATATTATTATCTAATTTGGATAAAGATGTTAAATATGATTTATATTGAAATTCACTCATATTACATTTTACTATTTTAAAATCATAAGATGGAAAGGCAGTGGGTGGTGCACCACGATAATATGAAATCATATTATTAGTAAGATCTTTAAATAATTTTAAATTAATAGGCTTATAAAACATCCCTTGATCTGTTTTAACTAAACTTAAAAATTCATTATTAAAATCAATTCCAATTGGTAATGTTTTTTGAGGTCTTAATAAATTAAGTGTTAATGCTATTTCAACTGGTCTATCAAACATTGGCGTTGCTGACAATAAAAAAACTTTTAAAGTTGAATCAGTTTTATCAATTATAGATTTTAATGTTCTATAAAATGTACCTGTCATAGAAATCATATTTTGAATTTCATCAATAATTAAAATAGTATCTTTTAATTTAATTTTATTTTCTTGAACTAAATCAACAAATTTATGATACGAATATATTTTATAGTATTTATCAATACGATCATTTACTTTTTCCATAATTTCCTTATATTCTGTACTATCAATTTCAATATCTTTTAATTTTTGCTTTTCAGAATCTTTCATATAAATATCTTCACCTGGACAATTTGACATTAACTCATCTTTAAAATTACCAATTAATGCAGCTGGTAATACAACCATTATATTATATTCTTTTTTAAACTTTTCAGCAATATTTATTGCAGTACAAGTTTTACCTGAACCAATACGATGATAAATTAGTAAACCATTAACTTTTTTTTTATTATCATATAAATATTCTGGTAAAAAAGTTTGTTGTGGTTGCAATTTAAATTTAGAAGGTTGGCATAATTCTTTCATTGATTCATTTGAAGGTTTTAATTTGTATTTTTTATATTTTTTTGTAATATCTTCCATTTATAATAATATATAAATTAATTAAATTAAATTATAATATTTAAGCATATTTATTTGTAATGATAATTTGATTTATCTAATTTATAAAACTATTTTTATGTAAATAATAATATATTTTTATCTAAATAATATTAATATGATTGCAATTATAATTATATTATTACTTGTAATAATAGCAGCAATAGGATTTTATTTAAGAAATAAAAATAAAAATGCTAACAATATAACTAATGGTACTACTGACGATAAAACATATGGCGCAACATATGATAATGCAGATGGTACTGCAGATGGTACTACAGATGGTACTGCAGATGGTACTACAGATGGTACCGCAGATGGTACTGCAGATGGTACTGCAGATGGTACTGCAGATGGTACTGCAGATGGTACTGCAGATGGTAAAAAAGATGGTAAAAAAGATCTCACAAAAGATAGTACAAAAGATAGTTCTGCTAAAAAAACAACCCAAAGTCCTACACAACCCCGATATGTAGATACTACTAAATCAACAGGAACAGTATTAACTGAAACTGTTGTAACAACTGGAGCAACTATACTTGTGGATGCAGCATTAGAAGCAGTCATTGCACAAACTAAATTAACAAAAGAAGCAGCTAATGCTGCACGAGCAGCATCAAAAGCAAAAGCACTTGCAAGAGCTAAACAATTAGGAAATATGTTTAAATCACAAATTAGTAAATCAACTAAGGTAGTTTTAAAATCAATGATGAAGACAAAAGAAGTATATTCTCATCTAGGTAAAGTAGCAAAAACACGTAATACGTTACTTGCCCTTGGTAAACGTATGTTGCAGTCTGCAGGTGAATTAAGTAAAATAGCAACCAAATTGAAAAATATGTATTCAGTAGGAAAATATGCAGCTTCTTATGTAATTAATGGTGGAAAAGCAGCAGTACAAGCTCTAGCAACAACTGCACAAAGTGTAAAAGCAGCAGCACAGGGTCTTATAATAGCTGCTAAAACAGCAGTTTCAACTGCTACTGTAAGTGGAACAATGGCTTCTGTTGGGGCAGCAATTTATTCAAATCCTGCAGGTATTGCATTGCTTGCTTTTCAAGCTATAAATATGGCTGTTGATGCTGCTGATCCAAATGGATATAATTTATTAGATAAATGGAATGAAGTTAGTCTTGAAGTTAAAATGATGACCCAAGAAACTATAGATCTTCTAAATGAAGCAAATACTGATGGCACACCTATTGTGTATCCATCTGCTGTTGGTCCCATTGATATATTTACTTTTATGCCATCTCCTAGTAGTAAGGTAATTAGGAGTGATGATCTCGCTAATTCTGAAATTAAAGAAACATTTATGGATTATGCACTTTCTAATGAAATAGAAATATTAATAGCAGATGATAATGATCCATATAAAGAACCTTTACTTGAAAAATTAGGTAATATACCTGAAGATGATAATTTTGCTGAAAATTATACAAAAATATTTTCAGAATTTATGGCAGATCCAAAAACACTAGATTATTATATGAAAAAAGCGACTGAAAATATTTGTATAAAATATGGTGGTGTTATGACAGGCGATGGTGATAATAAAGTTTGTTCATATAAAAAAGAATATTGTAAAGATATTAATTTATTACCACCCGAAATGATACCAATATTATATGATCCTAAAATAAATGAAGATATTAAAGAGAATGAAAAAAATGATAACGCTTTAAATGCACTATATTCATCTGCACCACCATATTCATCTGCACCACCATATTCATCTGCACCACCATATTCATCTGCACCACCATATTCATCTGCACCACCATATTCATCTGTTGTACCATATTCATCTAAAACACCATATTCATCTAAAACACCATATTATGTTATTAAAGAAAGATTTGAGAATACTACTCCTACCGCAGAAGAAGCTAATCCATGCCAATTAATACCTGATCCTAATCAAGATAAATGTGGAATCCCTGATACCCCTATTAAATATGTATGTAAAGGGGGTGATATTGTAGGACCTTCACATTTTGATATAACTAAAGGATGGAGTGAACAAAGACAACAATGTATTTCAATTAGTCCAGTAATAAAAGCTATGTGTGAGTCTAATAATATGCCTTATGATATAGATAAAAGTATTTGCATCCTATCTAGAGAAATGTGTTTAAGTAAAGCAGGTACTCCAAAGGAATTAGAAGATGGAACAATAGATTGTCAAATACCAATGGGTCAAATGATAATAGAAGCTATATTTGGTAAAACATTAACTAGTACATTAATTCAAACATTTGCAGATAATCAACTTGAAAAATGTAAACCCGGATATGTAGTTGGTGGTGATCCAGGTCTTGCAAAATTTTGTGGTGCTGATTATGAAGGTGGAACAGAAGTTGCAGCTACTGTAGCAACTACTACTGTCGTAGGTGCTGGTGCTGCAACAGGTGCATTTGGAGCTACTGCTATGGGAGCTGCAGCAGCAGGTGGGCCAATTGCTTTGGCAGCAGCTGGTCTTGTTGTAGGAACAATGGCTATAACATGTGCAGCACAAAAAATAGCTTCTTTAAAATGTAGACAAAAATGTAAAGATGACGAAACAGATGTAGCAGGTATATGTTGGCCAAAAAATCCAAAAGTAGGTAATCCACCTTGTGATGCCGGATACGATTTTGATGGTGTAACTACGTGTAATGCTAAAAATGTATTTTCAGAATTAACATTTCCAATACCAAATAAATGTCCAGATGGATATCAATTACAAGGTGAAGGTCCCTTGTGTTTAGAAAGACATTGCGATGAAGGTGATTTAGATGTTGGATTATTATGTCGAAGAAAATGTAAAGATGGGTTTCATGATAATGGTGCTGGATTATGTGTTAATCCAGATAAACCATTATTAAGTATTACACCAAAAGAACCATGTATCAAAGGTTATAAATTTGATGGTGTCGCTACATGTTGGATGGACCCATTAACTGCAACACGCGGCGGTGGTATTATACCAGATAATTGTCCAGATAAATATGATTTAGCAGGTGTAACTTGTTGGTCACAATGTGGAAAAAATACATTAGAACAAGGTATAATAAAAGATAAAGGTGCTACTTGTGAAATATGTCCACCAGGTCTAGATAATAATGGAGCTACATTATGTTATAAACCGTGTGATAATAATTATACATACGATGGAACAAAGATGTGTAATTTCAATCCAGTAAATGTAGGTGGTGGTATTGCTCCAACTAACTGTCCAAATGATTTTGATTTAGTAGGTATTACATGTTGGTCTAAATGTCCAGCAGGTTCATTAGATAAAGGTGCAACATGTGAAGTATGTCCTCCAGGTACTAATAATACAGGTGCATCAACTTGTGTTGAACCATGTGATACACTATATGATGTTGTAGTAGCTGGTACATGTACTCAAAAACCACCATTTACTGGGGCAGATGCATTAGATGTTGGTATTATACCAGATTATTCATGTGATGTTTATAATAATAAAGGAAATGGTACATGGGACTTGGAAGGTATACAATGTATTAGAAGACCAGATGGACCTTATAAGAGAAATCCAGGTGATATTGTAAGTTATTGGCTTACTCAACCCCTATCAAAGGATATGGGTGGGGGTATAGCTGCAGATAATTGTCCTGCAGGTTATAATTTATTTGGTGGTACATGTTACAGTACTACATGTAATACTGGTTATAAGTACAATCAACAATTATCATGTAATAGAGATGATAAACCATTAGGTGTTAGTATAGCAAAGAAATCATGGACAGCACCATATAAATCTGAAAGAAATTGTACTGGTTATGATCAAGTATGTGCAGGGAATACTTGTTTAGCAACAGGTGGCGAATGTTGGAGTTGGTGGACTGGTTGGCGTAAAAGTCAACTTAAAACTGCATGCAATCCTATAAATTGGTGTGGTAATCGCACAGCATGGACATGTACGAATGGTGCGTGCAATAGTTGGGAATCTTGTGGCGATGATTATACACAATTAGGTGGATTATGTACAGCAAAAACAAGATTTTATTGTGATGACGATAGAAATGATATAGATGGTCTATGTTATCCTAGATGTCCAAATAATTACAGCTATGGTACAGATAGATTGCCAACATTTTGTATTCCTAATGGTGCTGATAGATTAATAACAACGTATGCACAAACTAATACTAAAAAACCAACCTGTAATTCTAATAGAGAATTTGATAATGCACAAACATTATGTTATCTAAAATGTGATCCAGGCTATCATAAAAATAATGGTGATGTATTAAGGTGTTGGAATGATAATCCATTAACTAAACCTATACCACCTGAAAATATAAAACCTGCAACACCATCATGTAAAAGTAACAGAGATTTAATTGGCAGTATGTGTTATTTAAAATGTCCAAAAGATTATAGTAGAAGAGGTTTAAGTTGTGTTGCACCAAAAGGTGCTAGTTATACACCAAAAACTTATACATTATTTGATAAGGAAATGAAAGTTATTAGTAAAACATCACAAGAAGCTATATGTAATTCTAACCGTATTAAAGATATGTCAATGTGTTATTTAAAATGTAGTGATAAAGATCCAAAATGGTCAAATATACCAGGCGCTGCATACAATTGTCAAGGTCCACGTGGTTTAATTTATCCAACTGAAACTGCAACACCTAAAGTAAATGGTAAAGATTCAAAACCAGCAGATTGTAAAAGTAATAGAGAGAATGATGGTGGATTATGTTATAAAAAATGTAAAGATATTTTTGGCGATTGTTATAGAACTCAACCCGGAGCAGTAACTGAATGTATGCCCAAAAACGGTACTTCTTACAATCCTAATAAAGCAGAATGTCCAAAGGGTACTGTAGATAATGGTGCAGGTATGTGTGCAAATTCATATGTCCCACCTACTTATGCTAAAAAGACAATAACAGCAGATTGTACAGGTAATAGAGATCAAATAGCTGGATCATGCTATGCCAAATGTCCTAAAATAAAAGATCATGATGGGGTAACAGATATTCAATTAAAACATTTAGAAGGTATGCCAACACAATGTGTACCATCAAAAGGAGCATCATATGCAGGATTAGTATTATCATATATACCTGATACATATGATAGAAAAAGAGCAATTGCATATAGCAAAAAATAATTTTAATAAAAATATAATTTATATAGTAATATTTTTATTCTAGTATATTATATATGTCCTTTATAGATAATATAGCAAAAGCAGGTGTAAAAGGTGCTGGCGCTCAAGGAGACACAGCAGCAAAACTAACACTAAAAAAAGGTGCAAAAAAAGTAGTTGGCGCTGCAGGTGGTGCTGCAGGTGGCGCTGCAGGCGAAGCAATGCTGAAAAAAGCAGTGAAAGAAGCAACCGAAAAAGCAGCAAAAGAAGCAGCTGAAAAAGCAGCTGAAAAAGCAGCAAAAGAAGCAGCTGAAAAAGCAGCAAAAGAAGCAGCTGAAAAAGGAGGTAAAACAGTTGGAGGAAAAGTAGATAATGTAACAGATGCAGGAAAAACAGTTACAGGAAAAGCAGACGATGCAACAAAAGTTGGAGCAAAAAATACAGATGATGCAGCAAAAGTAGGTGCAAAAAATGTAGACGATGTAGCAGAAACAGGAACAAAAACAGCTGCAAAAAATGCAGATGATGCTACAAAAGCAGCAGCAAAAAGACTAGATGATACAGCAGAGGGTGCTGCCAAAGAAATAGCTGATAATCCTGGGTTATTAAAAAAAATGTCAGGAATATTGAAAAGAAATCCAGGTAAAACACTTGCTGCAGCGTTAGTTATTGCATTGGGTACAGCTGGTTTAATATTAGCAGAAGAAAGTTTCAATGCTAATAATAATAAAAAATTAGGTATTATTAAAAGTTATAAAACTAAAGATGGTGACAATGGAGATATTACAATTGAATATACACCAGATGCTGAATTTGTAGATGGTGATAAAGTTGAACTAACAACTACAGATTTTGTTCAACCACACACTGGGCAAGATATACCTGTAAAAAAAATTCTTTCAAATAAATCAATAATAATTAATGTGCCTGATATCACTACATATGCAACTTCGGGTACTGTAACGTTACATACAACATTAGCTAATAGAATGGCAGATCAAGCAGAAAAAGCTGCTGAAGCAACTGCTAAATTAGCTGATAAAGCGACTGGTGGAGTACTTTCTAGTACAATGGATAAAATTAAAAATGCATTAGGTTCAGCTTTTGGATTTGCTAAAGGATGTTGTGGATTAGTATGTTGTTTAATATGTTTAGCTATAATTTTTAAAATGTATAGCATGTTTAAGTAAATATTACCTTAAGTTAGAATTTTTATAAATCTAGGTAACATTTAGTATCAATAACAAATAAAACTCACTATATGTTTTTGTATGAAAAAATTTACATACTAAACTAAAAATTATACAAAGAATTTTATCTTAATATAAATAAAAAATCTAGTATTAAATATGATTATAACAATAATAATAATATTTATAGTATTAACTGTAAGTATATTTGCTTATACAAGTAAAATAAATGCAAATAATAAAATATTAAATAATAAAGTACCAAATAATAAAATATTAGGTAATAAACTATCAGATACTAATTTAATATATTCTAGTAAACCTAATAAGTATATTCCTGATATGGATATTAATATTGCTAGTACATTTAATGACTGTACTGATGGGTTGTTTGATAATAATAATTGTATACTTACAATAGATAGTGATGTTATTATTAATAAACCATTACAATTAAATACATGTATTTCTGGTATTTTTACAGATCAAGGTTGTAAAGAAAATATTATACCAACTGAAATAAATAATGTAGTAAATTTATTAAATGATTGTACTGATGGTATATTAAATAATAATTCATGTATTCAAACTGATATTCCCATAAATCTAACTAATAAAGCTCAACTATTTAATAATTGTATCAGTGGTACATTAACTGATACTGGTTGTGTTCAATCAAAAGATCCTATTATAATAGATAATAATGGGGATGTATATAATGACTGTATAGAAGGAATTTTAACAGAATCTGGTTGTAAACAAATAATTGAACCAACTGAAAAAATTAACAGTCCTCAAACACTTAATGATTGTACAACTGGATCATTTACTGGTTCCAGTTGTAAACAATCTACTATACCAGATGAAGTAACTAATATAATGAAAGAATATGGTGATTGTACTGATGGAATTTTTACAGGATCTAATTGTAAACAAACTATTATACCAACAGAAATAGTTAATACAGCTAAAGCTTTTGGAGATTGTACAGCTGGACTATTAACTGGTTCTGGATGTAAACAATCTAGTGTACCAACAGAAATAGTTAATACAGCTAAAGCTTTTGGAGATTGTACAGCTGGACTATTCACTGGATCTGGTTGTAAACAATCTAGTGTACCAACTGAAATAGTTAATGCTGCTAAAGTTTTTGGAGATTGTACAGCTGGTATCTTCACTGGTTCTGGATGTAAACAATCTAGTGTACCAACTGAAATAGTTAATGCTGCTAAAGCTTTTGGAGATTGTACAGCTGGTATCTTCACTGGTTCTGGATGTAAACAATCTAGTGTACCAACTGAAATAGTTAATGCTGCTAAAGCTTTTGGAGATTGTACAGCTGGTATTTTCACTGGATCTGGTTGTAAACAATCTAGTGTACCAACTGAAATAGTTAATACAGCTAAAGCTTTTGGAGATTGTACAGCTGGTATTTTCACTGGATCTGGTTGTAAACAATCTAGTGTACCAACTGAAATAGTAAATGCTGCAAAAGCTTTTGGAGATTGTACAGCTGGTATTTTCACAGGTTCTGGATGTAAACAATCTAGTGTACCAACTGAGATAGTAAATGCTGCTAAAGCTTTTGGAGATTGTACCGCTGGTATCTTCACTGGTTCTGGATGTAAACAATCTAGTGTACCAACTGAAATAGTAAATGCTGCAAAAGCTTTTGGAGATTGTACAGCTGGTATCTTCACTGGTTCTGGATGTAAACAATCTAATATACCAACTGAGATAGTTAATACAGCTAAAGCTTTTGGAGATTGTACAGCTGGTATTTTCACTGGATCTGGTTGTAAACAATCAAGTGTACCAACTGAAATAGTAAATGCTGCAAAAGCTTTTGGAGATTGTACAGCTGGTATCTTCACTGGTTCTGGATGTAAACAATCTAATGTACCAACTGAGATAGTTAATACAGCTAAAGCTTTTGGAGATTGTACAGCTGGTATTTTCACTGGATCTGGTTGTAAACAATCAAGTGTACCAACTGAAATAGTTAATGCAGCTAAAACTTTTGGGGATTGTACAGCTGGTATCTTCACTGGTTCGGGTTGTAAACAATTAAATAATTTTTCATTTGGAACATTGATTAGTGATATACAGAAATATATACCTAATTTACCATCACAATGTCCTGCGAACTATTCAACAAATGGTACAACTATTTGTTCTTATAATGATTCAACACTTGTTAAACCAGTTAATAGAGGTACATGTGATACTAATTATATATTTGATGGTGCGATAACATGTAATGCAAGATCTGCATTTAATACACCTGATCTTGGATCTACACCTGATCAGTGCCCAGCAGATTATAATTTATTTGGTGGTACATGTTACAGTACTACATGTAATACTGGTTATAAGTACAATGGACAATTATCATGTAATAGAGATGATAAACCATTAGGTGTTAGTATAGCAAAGAAATCATGGACAGCACCATATAAATCTGAAAGAAATTGTACTGGTTATGATCAAGTATGTGCAGGGAATACTTGTTTAGCAACAGGTGGCGAATGTTGGAGTTGGTGGACTGGTTGGCGTAAAAGTCAACTTAAAACTGCATGCAATCCTATAAATTGGTGTGGTAATCGCACAGCATGGACATGTACGAATGGTGCGTGCAATAGTTGGGAATCTTGTGGCGATGATTATACACAATTAGGTGGATTATGTACAGCAAAAACAAGATTTTATTGTGATGACGATAGAAATGATATAGATGGTCTATGTTATCCTAGATGTCCAAATAATTACAGCTATGGTACAGATAGATTGCCAACATTTTGTATTCCTAATGGTGCTGATAGATTAATAACAACGTATGCACAAACCAATACTAAAAAACCAACCTGTAGTAGTAATAAAGAACAAATAGAATCATTATGTTATTTAAAATGCCCAGCAGGATACAGTAGAAATGGGTTAACTTGTTTACCACCAAGAGGATTAAGTTATACAGCACAAGATCAAGGATGTCCTACTGGTTATAACAAAGTTTTACCAACAGATCTTACATGTGTTAGAAATACAACTCCAGCAACATGTAAAACAACAGAAGATCCTGTTCTAGGAGGAACATTATGTCTAAATAAATGTCCAACTGGTTATACTAGATCAACTACAGATTATACAAAATGTATTGCAACATGTCCTTCGGGATTTACAATTGATTCAAATAATAATTGTCAACCAAATCTTAAACCAGCTATAGTAAATACATGTTTATCTGGCCAAATACTTGTTGGTACATTATGTACTAATATTTGTACTAGTACAATTACACAAAATTGTATAAATATAAATTGTCCTTCAGGTAATACATTTAATGTAACCACAAATTCATGTGAACTTATAACAATAGCTAATAAATGTATATCTGGGCAAATAAAAATAGATAATAAATGTTTTGATCCATGTGCATCTGGATCTTTCATGAGTTTATCTGGTAATTGTATTCCTAATTGTCAGACAGGTTATAGTTATAACCAGTCTACTAAAGCATGTGAACTTTTAAGTTCAGCAAATAAATGTATTTCTGGGCAAATACAAATAGATAATAAATGTTTTGATCCATGTGCATCTGGATCTTTTATGAGTTTATCTGGTAACTGTATTCCTAATTGTCAATTTGGTTATAGTTATAACTGGTCTAATAAAACATGTGAACTAATAAGTTCAGCTAATAAATGTATCGCTGGTCAAATACAATTAGGTAATCAATGTTTTGATTCTTGTAGATCTGGTTATTTTATGAGTTTATCTGGTAATTGTATTCAAAATTGTCAGCCAGGTTATGTTTATAACCAAACTAGTAAAGCATGTGAACTAATAAGTTCAGCTAATAAATGTATATCTGGACAAATACAAATAGATAATAAATGTTTTGATCCATGTGCAAGCGGCTATTTTATGAGTTTATCTGGTAATTGTATTCTTAATTGTCAAACAGGTTATAGTTATAACCAAACTAATAAAGCATGCGAACTAATAAGTTCAGCTAATAAATGTATATCTGGACAAATACAAATAGATAATAAATGTTTTGATCCATGTCAATCTGGTTATTTTATGAGTTTATCTGGAAATTGTATTCAAAATTGTCAAACTGGTTATAGTTATAATTGGTCTAGTAAAGCATGCGAATTAATTAGTTCAGCTAATAAATGTATATCTGGACAAATACAAATAAATAATAAATGTTTTGACCAATGTATTTCTGGTTATTTTATGAGTTTATCTGGAAATTGTATTCAAAATTGTCAGTTAGGTTATGTTTATAACCAGACAAGTAAAGCATGCGAATTAATAAGTTCAGCTAATAAATGTATATCTGGGCAAGTACAAATAGATAATAAATGTTTTGATCCATGTTCAACCGGTTATTTTATGAGTTTATCTGGTAATTGTATCCCTAATTGTCAGTTAGGTTATGTTTATAACCAAACTAGTAAAGCATGTGAACTAATTAGTTCAGCAAATAAATGTATATCTGGACAAGTGCAAATAGATAATAAATGTTTTGATCAATGTATTTCTGGTTATTTTATGAGTTTATCTGGCAATTGTATTCCTAATTGTCAAACAGGTTATAGTTATAACTGGTCTAGTAAAGCATGTGAACTTTTAAGTTCTGCAAATAAATGTATATCTGGACAAATACAAATAGATAATAAATGTTTTAATCCATGTTCAACCGGTTATTTCATGAGTTTATCTGGTAATTGTATTCCTAATTGCCAAACTGGATATAGTTATAACTGGTCTAGTAAAGCATGTGAACTTTTAAGTTCAGCTAATAAATGTATAAATGGTCAAGTACAAATAGATAATAAATGTTTCGATGCATGTGCAGCTGGTTATTTTATGAGTCTATCTGGTAATTGTATTCCTAATTGTCAAACTGGATATAGTTATAACTGGTCTAGTAAAGCATGTGAATTAATTAGTTCAGCTAATAAATGTATATCTGGACAAGTACAAATAAATAATAAATGTTTTGACCAATGTATTTCTGGTTATTTTATGAGTTTATCTGGTAATTGTATTCAAAATTGTCAGTTAGGTTATGTTTATAACCAAACTAGTAAAGGATGTGAATTAATTAGTTCAGCTAATAAATGTATATCTGGACAAGTACAAATAAATAATAAATGTTTTGATCAATGTCAATCTGGTTATTTTATGAGTTTATCTGGCAATTGTATCCCAAATTGTCAATCTGGTTATACTTATAACTGGTCTAATAAAGCATGTGAACTTTTAAGTTCAGCTAATAAATGTATATCAGGACAGGTAGAAATAAATAATAGATGTTTTGATGAATGTGCATCCGGTTATTTTATGAGTTTATCTGGTAATTGTATACCAAACTGTCAATCAGGTTATACTTATAACTGGTCTACTAAACAATGTGAACTATTTACACCATCAAATAAATGTATAACTGGACAGGTAGAAATAGATAATAAATGTTTTGATCAATGCATATCTGGTTATTTCATGAGTTTATCTGGTAACTGTATTCCTAATTGTCAAACAGGTTATATTTATAATTGGACTACTAAAGAATGTGAACTTTTTACATCTCCTGATAAATGTAAAAAAAATCAAATACAAATAGATAATAACTGTTTTGATCCATGTGAAAGTGGTTATTTTATGAGTTTATCAGGTAATTGTATTGCCAATTGTACTAATGGCTATGCATATAATAAAATAAATAAAGTATGTGAACTTATTATTCCACCAGATAAATGTAGGATAGGACAAACGCAAATAGGTGATAAATGTTTTGTTAACTGTAAAACTGGATTTTTTATGGATCCATCTGGTAATTGTATTCAAAATTGTACATCAGGTTATAATTATAATCAAACAAAACAAAAATGTGAATTTATTAGTTTGCCTGATACATGTAATCCTAGACAGGTTAAAATAGATAATAAATGTTTTGATGCGTGTCTATCAGGATATTTCATGGATCAAACAGGTAATTGTATTCAAAACTGTAAAGAAAATTATATATTTAATAAATTAACATATGTATGTGAACTTATTAAACAGCCTGATAAATGTGCACCAGGTCAAACAAAAATAGGAAATAATTGTTTTATGAATTGTATATCTGGATATTTTATGAGTCTATCTGGTAATTGTATTGAAAATTGTAAATTAGGATATACATATAATAATAAAACAAAGTTATGCGAAAAAATTAATTTATATGATAGCTGTACAAGTAATCAAACACAAATAGGTAATAAATGTTTTACAAATTGTATATCTGGTACTATTATGGATAAAAAAGGTAATTGTATAAAATGTTTACCTAATTATATTTATAATGAAAATACTAATAAATGTGAATTAACTACTTTACCAGATAAATGTGCAGATGGTTTTACACAAATAGATAATAAGTGTTTTAGTAATTGTAAACTTGGTTATTTTATGAATTTATCTGGTAACTGTGTACAGAATTGTTTACCTGGGATGAAATATGATAATATTACACAAGAATGTATATAATACCTTATTTAGTAAATTTAATTAAATTTATATAATACCTTATTTAGTAAATTTAATTAAATTTATATAATACCTTATTTAGTAAATTTAATTAAATTTATATAATACCTTATTTAGTAAATTTAATTAAATTTATATAATACCTGATAATTATGTAATAATGTATCTGCATTTTTATTAACATTTAGTACATATTGACCTTTACCTGGTAAACAATCATTTTTATTATAAAATTCTATCATATCATTATATAATTGACCTCTAGTATCTAACCAATATGGTGTCGATGGTGTATCATCAATTAATAATAACGAGTTATTTTTAAATGCAGGTAATAATGCTAGATATTCATTAAGTCCATGCATAGCAGATGGTTGTGGATTATAGAAATCTAAATCATAACTATCTAAATAACATACATCTATTTTTTTATTTGGGTTTTGTTTAACCCAGTTTTTAAAAAAATTTATACTATCATCACAAATTAATGTAGTACTTGGACACATATTACCACGGTGTGCATCTACAAGTTGTTGATTAATATCAACTGATAAAAATTGGCCTCCATATTTTCTAACATATTCATTAAATAAATAAGTAGATTGTGTTCCTGCACTAGCTATACCACTTTCTAAAATAATCATGTTTTTATTATTATTCATTTGTTTAAATAATTCTTTGAATGTTAAATAATTTAAATGCATCGGTTTTCCAATGTTTGAAAACATTTCATATTTATTTGATTTTTCATCATAAAATAAGTTACCTGATAAATTAGAAAAATGATATTCTAATAATTCCATTAAATTATTAGAATATTATTGTTTAAGTAAATTTTTAAGCAATATCTAATCGTACACCATATTTTAAATAATGTTTTGCTCTAATTACTAGCCAACTTGAATGTTGACTTTGATCTAGTTCATCAACACATTCTTGTAAAACAACTACATCTGGAATTATTTTTCTAATTTCAATATATAATTTTTTCATAGTATCATCTTGATTTGTTTCAATTATAGTATATCTAGTTATACCATCTTTTATAATTTTATATGAATCATCTGATGATTTACTATCTTTTCTTAATTTTGACCAAAATTTTTCTGGTAAATATGCTAATGTTAAACTAAAATGATTAATTAATTTTTTTTCACCATAGTGTGGTACAACTTGTTCCCACCCTTCTGCTAATTCATTTTGTGTTAGATATTTAACTTCTTCAAAAGTATTATCTTGTTTATAAACAATAAAATGATTAGGTTTTTTTTTTGGTATCTCAACTTTTAATGACATTAATATTTATATAGTTCTTTTTTTAAACTTATATTAGAATATATAAAGGAAAAATTGATTAATAAAATATTTCTTATTTATATAGATATTATAATGGATAATTTAGAAAATAACCCAATCACCATAGTAGAATATGAAAAATGGTTAGAAAATAAACAAATTAATCCTCGCACTAAAAGACGAATAAAAGAAAATAGTAAAATATATAATTGTTATAAAAAAGTAAATTATCAAGAATTATTATTATTATCAACAATTGATAATAAAGATCCAATATCATTAAATGAACTATGGACTATGGATAACGATATAAAAAAAATAGCTTATGATAATTTAGATAATTTAGTCTTTTACAAAGATACATATAATATTATAAGATGTTTTGAAAAAGAATCTATTGAATATATGCTTGGTTATAATATAAAAAATCATCCAATTACCAATGAACTATTGCCAGAACATATATTTTTAAATATTACATCAAAAAAAATTGTTACTGAAAAAGATAAAACTATTCAAGAGTTAGCGTTTGATGTTTTTCAATTATTTGCTAATCTCTCATTTTTCATTGATTGTAATTTATTTTTAAATTTGTCAAAAGAAAATCTTATAAAACTTTACCATGAAATTAAAGATTTTTATAAACAAAATTTTACTATAGAACAACAAAATGTTATAGGTAATACAATTTTCAAAATGGATGAAAATATACTAAAAGATAATGAACTAGAATATATTCAAAAATATATACTTGCTGATATGAAAAAACTATTACAAGTTGATATTGAAGAATATAAATATATGATAAATTATATATTAATTGGAGGATTAAGCTTAGTGATTAAAGAAATTAAAGATACATATCCTGATTTTAGTTTTTCATTTACCTAAAGTTATTTTATAATTAATTATACTGATGTTTCAGGATCATTACTTATTGTAGAGCCAGTAACTGACCTAATTACACGAGCAGATACATTTTCACTAATTCCTCTTTCTAACCTTGAGCAACCAGCCATATTATTAGATGGTGTTCGTAGTTGTGATTCTTGAAATCTATTTTGAATATCTATATTTCTTAAATTTACAGGATTTAAACTATCAAGAATAATAGTTAATTGAGATTTTACATCAGATAGATAATCACCATATATTTCAACAGTGGATTCATCAAATAATGATTGAATTATAGTCTGTTTTTCAGTATTACTAATTTCGCGATTTAATATTTCTTCAACATTTAATTGTAATAGTTTTCTTCGAGGATAATAAAGATATGCTACTTCGGGTAATGCATTAATTTCATCAATTGTATATTCACCTTCATAAATACTAGAATCAGATTTAGTAAATTGGTATGCAAATCTAGGTATTACATTCAATGATGCTTTAAATGGAATATTAATTGAATCACCTACACAAATACGTGGAATAGTTATAACATTATTTTCAACAGTTGAACTTAATAGTTGTACATTACTACTTATAACTAAATTAGTGCCAATAGTTTGTGCATCACTAAAATCCATTTCATCTAAATATATATTAAACTCACTAGTATTTGAACAATGAAGATATTTTGCAATTTCAATAGGTTTATTATTTAGTAATGCAATTAAATGTTGAGCTTCTACTTCTGGTCCAATTGAGATAGTATCAATTTGCGTGATCAATGTATGTAATGTTTCAATTACTGTACTATTAACAGGAATATCTGGTTGTCCATCACTTAGAAATCCAACTTTAACTGCACGATCAGGGAAAGAAGTTTTTGCTTCAGTAATTATATCAATCAAAAACTGAATTGCAGCATTCATATTAGTTCCTCCATATGCTATTATTTGCCCAATTGATGTAATTATATTATCTTTGTTAGTTGGAATTATTGGTTGTAGAGCAAATAACTGTACAGGATAAGAATCAAATGCAATAACTGTTAAACGGGCACCGATAGGAAGCCTATTAATTAGATTAATTACGGCACCTTTAATTTGTTCAATTATTCTTGTCATACTACCACTTTTATCAACCACTAAATAATAATCAAAATTTGCATCAAAAGTTTCCTTCTTAAAATGTAAATAAGTTGTACCTAATTGAACTTCATCTTGTTGAATTGATTTAAATAATGCAAAAACTTCTTCATCTTCTACATTAACTATGTTACTACTAGGAGGTACAGATGGAATTAATATAGTATCCATACGACGTAAACCAAATGTATTAGCTTGTTGATGATTACCAATAGGACATGATGACATACGTTGCATTCTTGGTGGATTTGGTAAATAGGGGTCTTCAAATAATACATTATTTTGTCTTTGAAATAGTGGTGGACTAAGAGATAAATTATTAAATACAATATTTGTTCCATTCCATAATAGTGCAGAACTATTTAAAGTTCGACACGACGGGCATTTCACTAGTTCAGTATTATTATTAGATAATGTATTAACACAAACCGGACATAATTCAGTATGACCACAATTTGAAAGATTAACCCAATTATCTTGTAAATTGGATAAACATATTAAACAAGTTGTGCCAGGTACATAAGTGTGATTTGCACGTTGTTGTATAACATCATCCAATAGCGTGTTTGTTGACAATCTGGTAAGTGGTTGTATATCAAATTGATCTAGATCATCATTAAATTGACTATAAATAGTTTGACTATCAATAGTTTGACTATCAATAGTTTGACTATCAATAGTTTGACTATCGCATTGAGCGAATGGTATAAAATTAGTAGATGTGTTGTTAGAACTCATTAAATTAAATATAGTTATTGCTATAATATTTTTTTTCAATTTTTATAAATAATATAATTAACTATTAAGAATATGATTAAATATAATAATATTTGCATTATTGTATAAACTTGATTAGGAAATATCAAATTAATTAAATATAGTATTATCGGTACAATTATAATATTACTAATCAAAATCATCGATTGAACAAATATATGTGGTAAAACGGCCATTACTATAATTATAAGATTATGATTATAATATTGTTTCAATTTTTATAGAAGAATCTTTGATTCTTCTATAAAGATCAATGGCTATTAATTCAAAAAAAATATTTTTTTTGAATTATATGCACACGCATCATAAATATAATTTGTTTAAAAATTATATTTATGATAGCAGTCGTTCATAATCTAATTTGCTTTGCAAATTAGATTGAGAACAGACAATTTTTATTATTTATAAAAATTCTAGTAGATGTTGTGGCATATATATTTTAATCTTAAATAGGCAGGCTATTATTTATATCATATCTATCGAGTATAGTATATAGATTATTTTTTTTATTTTCACAAAATGGTTTTTCTAGAATTTGAATAACTTCTTCGTCTGTATTAAATAAATATCCATTTTCTGTTACATAATCTAATAAATCATCTCTTAAATTATACATTATAACACCAACACCTGCTGCTTGTGCTTCTGCAACCATTAATGGATATCCTACCTTTTTAATTTTATTACAAGCTGTATAAATTAACCATTCATGTTTTTTATATTCTAATGGCATATCATATTGTTCAGTTTTAAATATAACAGGATTTCCATGATCATTATTAAATTTAATAACTTTTTTAAAATATTCAGCATCTTCAACAACAGAATAGTAATTAATTTCTTTATTAGGATATATATTTTTTATTTTTTTTGCTAATAATATATATCCTTCTATATTCTTTTTAGGTAACAAAGAACCTCCACTCATAATATGTTTGTCGTTTGGTAAATCTAATTTAAAATTATAAATAGCAAACGATGGATAAGAACATATTATTTTATTGTCATTAATACCAGCGTCAACTAATAATTTTTTAAATCCAGGGAAAGCAATAATTCCTTTACAATTATTAGAATTAATAATATCTTTATATTTTGTTAAATCAGTTTCTAATATATCAAATGAATGTGTACGAATTGTAAATGGAATATTATAATATTTACTTAATTTATAACATAAATCTGCTTCACATAAATAGTGAGCATGTATGTGATCGGGTTTAAAATTATTAATTTGTTTTATTAATTTCAAAGGATTACCTTGAATATACGGTAATGCATTATCTTGTAAAGTAAGTATTGGCCAATTATAAGAAATTATCATTATTTTATATTTTTTATTTAATTCAACCGCTTCATCGTGTTGATATCGATGAGAAATTCGTGGATAGCCACAATATAATAATAATATTTTTTTCATTATAAAGTAAAAGAAATTAAAATTTAATCATTATATTTGGTATTTCAATATCTTCATTTGGCGTAACTGTTAAACTTAAATTACTCAAATCAATACTTTCATCATGTGTAATTAATATTTTACTCAATAATTTATCATCATCGTAACTACCAATAAAATCAGCATATAAAATAGAATTTTCGTAACTAATCATACTAATATTTACATTAAATAATTCATTATATTTTTTTATAAAATTTTTTAATGTACAGTCTTCGGTATGAATAAACTTATACCATGAATTAAAAACTTGGTCACCAATTTTGATTAATGGTGCTTGAATCGGTTCAGCACTTACAAAAGTATTTAATGCTAAATTTATAAATGTTGATTTATATTTATTAATTCCTGGTTTAGTTAAATATTTAATCATTTCAATAACTATTAATCCAGCAACAATAGAAGTAGTAGTGCTTACAGCTGGAATAATACGACCAGCTATGCCTTTAGTTGTATAAAAGTTAGCTGGATTAATTGAATAATTAGAAGCTCTTAGATTTGATGCAGATGTTATCCATTTTATATGATAATTGCTATCGTCATCTTTATCAAGTATTTGACTAATACCCATATTAATATTAGTATCACTCTTAAGATCATGAAATTCTGTAGAATTTGTTTTTTCTTTTTCTAATTCTGAATCATTTGCTGCAATAACTAGTTTTTTATTAATTGAAAATTCATCAACTTTATAAGATTTTATTATATCTATTAATTCATTCATATTTATTTGATTATTTATACCGACACAATTAGATAACAATATTGTTGTTGATTCAATAAAATCTAAATGTGTTTGATTAGTGTAATCTAATTCTAATGGTACTGGGCATTTTTTGCCAGCTGACCAAAATGGATTACCATCATCTGTTAATAAATCAGATGGAAAATTATTAAGTAATTGACATATTTGATTTCTATAATTTTCATAAAACATGTCAATCGCCCATTTAACACAGTCTTGCCAACAGGATACATTATATTTAGTTGTAAATAAGTAAATATCATTATTTTCTTGTACTCCTTCATATGAGTTATCAAAAGTAATTGATTTATTATTTTCTAACCATTTATTAATATTGGAAGGTGCTCTGTTAAAGAATTCAAAATTATCCATTGCCCAATGAATAGTATGATGAATTTCATTTGGAAAGTTTTTAATAGTACAAATTGGAAATGATTTTTCATTTTCTGGATCATTAGAATTTGAATATGTTTCAGTTATAAAAGGTATTACAGGTTGTGTATTTCCTTTAATTCCTGTTGTACCAGATTCAAATAATGGTAAATTATAGTTAAAACATTGAGAATCCATAAATTTTCGTGCAGATATATTATCAAGTGCATTAAATACTCCAGTTAATTCAGGATTTGATAAAATTTTATTTGTAAAGTTAATAGTATCACCTACTTTTTCAGAATAATTAGTTATTTTTATAGTGGGTTTCATCTTTCTAATTGAATTTGCTGCAACTTCACTTTTTAATTTACCCACATCAGATGGTCTAAATAAGAATTGTCTTGATAAATTAGATTTTTCTATTGTATCTGGATCAGTAATTATAATATGTTTAATATCTACAAAAGCCAGATTTTTTAATAATTCACAACCAATAGCACCAGATCCTACAATAAAAAATTCAGATTTACTTAATTTTTCTTTTGCTAGTTCAATATCTAAATCAGGATCTGACCAAGTAAACCATTGACTAATTGGTTGATATTTATTAGTTACTAATTTTATAGCTTCTGATGCTACTAAAGATCCCATTATGCTATTAACTGGTACCAATTCAATATCAAAATTAATTTCATTATTAATAAATTTTTTTATAATATCTGGATCTGACATAAAGTTCATAGTTGGATTTTTTAATTCATCTTCTAAACTATTATGGTTAATCATAATTGTTTTATCTACATAATTTACAGTCCCATTAATAAATTTGAATTCAACTATATTAGATGATAATAATTTAAATGTATAATTATTAATTACTTCAATTTGAAATTCTTTATTAAATTGTTCAAGATTAGATCCTTCTAAATTAGAAAAAATAATAGTATCACCAGATTGAAAGTTATGAGTAGTTGTTTTAACAATTCCTTGATCACTAATACTAGTTATTTGTACAGGTTCATAATTTTCACCAGTTATATTTTTAACTAAATGTTGAGTACCTGCATTTACAAAAATAATACCACTATTATTTGCACTGTGTACACTTATAAATTTTTTATTGTTTTTTTTACAATACTTATCATAAAATATATCAGTCTCAAATAATTGATTAACACAAATAATAACTTCTGATAAAATTAATTGATCATCAGATATTATTTCTGAAACTTTTATAAATGGATTTAAATCTTGAATCTTTTCTACTAAAACCTTACTATATGATTTACCAATATCTTCATTTATATAATAATATCCAGTTAATAAATCATTTTTAGTTATTACATTTTCGTCCCAAAGGTATAAATTTTTAATACCACACAATGCCAAATTTTTACTTATTTCGGTAGCTAACCCTTTACTCAATCCTATAATGCATACAGAGCTTGTATTTAGTTTGATTGATGCTTCTTCACCGAAAGTTCTTATTTGTCTATCATAAAGTTCATAATTAATTGACATACTATTAATTGTTCTAAAGGAAATATATATATATTCAATTTTTATTATTTTTAAAAATTCTAGTAGATGGGTTTATAATTTACAAAGTAAATTATAACTCATCGGTACAATTAAAGAGATTTTTTATAAAAAAAACTCTTTAATCTATTCGTTCATAATTTAATTTGCTTTGCAAATTAGATTGAGAACAGACAATTTTTATTATTTCTTTTAGGAAATAATAAAATTCTAGTAGATGGGTTTATAATTTACAAAGTAAATTATAACTCATCGGTACAATTTTTATAGTAAATGCTTTTATTAAATAATAAAAATTGAAAATTGTAATCTTAAATAATCATATTATGAATTATGCATCATGTTACTTACAGTGCCCAGATTGGTTTGACCACCCGTTATAAAACAGATAATGAAATTGCAGCAGATGCTGCTAAAAAATCACAAACGCTTACAGAAGCTGTTAATAGAAGTAGAATGTCTGAAGTGGACAGAGAAATGAATAAGATTAGAGAGAAAACACCTAGTTATGGACATGGTGGATATCATGGTATTGCAGTTCATCATGGTGGACCTATTGTAACTGGACACCACGGAGTTGCATTTCTTCATGGTGGTCATCATGGTGTTGCTGTTCATCATAGTGGACCTATTGTATCTGGACATCACGGAGTTGCAGTTCATCATAGTGGACCTATTGTAGCTAGACATCACGGAGTTGTGGTTCATAATAGTGGACCTATTGTAGCTGGACATCACGGAGTTGCAGTTCTTCACGGTGGTCATCACGGTGTTGCAGTTCTTCATGGTGGTCATCATGGTGTTGCTGTTCTTCATCGTGGTTATCTTTAGTTTATATAAATTAATTTTTACCAAAGACACTATATTTTCCTTTTACACCATGATAACAATCTATTAGTTTATTTCGAGCAGTATTTTTATTATGGACAGTAGAATCTTCTATTCCATAAACATCTAATGGTGATTTATTAATATTATTCTTTGAAAATAAATTTGCACCATTTTCTAAAAGTAATTCGCATATTTTAAATTTACCATATTTAGCTGCATAATGTAAACATGTTTCACTATCTGAACTAAGAGCAAAAATATTAGCACCTCTATTAATAAGTTCTTTAACTAACTTATAATTACCTTTAATGCAAGCAATCATTAATAGAGTTACATTTTTTAATTTAATATAACAATTAGGTAGATTCTGTTGTTCATCCAAATATCCACTCCAAGCAACATTAATAAGATGTAATTCATTATCAAGATTAGTTAATACTTCACATTTATTTCCATTAATAATTAATTTAATTAAATTACCCACTCTATTTAAAGATACAGTTGTAAATATTTCTTCCATTTGGTTCCTAATACCATCACGATACTCAGTTGTAGGTAAAATTTGTTTCCTATTAACAGTAGTGAATCTAGATAACCCTTTGCCAAAATAATCCAAAGCTGTTAAATTATTATTATCAGTTGCTTTTAAATCAGCACCATTTTCCAATAGTGTGAAACATATACTTGGAAAATCATAATACGTTGCATTAGATAAAGCAGATAGATTTAACTTATCTTTTGCATTTACATTTGCACCTTTATTAATAAGTATAGTTACCAAAGAATTATATCCTTTTATGCAAACTACCATTAATGGTGTCATACCTTCATATATTGCTATATTGCCAATATAAATAGTATCATTATTCCATGCGTTATTAACTAAACTATTATTTTTCTCAATCATATTGATTACATTTTGTTCAAAATTATTAATAATTGAATTAAAAAACTCTATATTTTCAGTCATGTAATAACTAATGATTATGTATGTTGTAATTATTTCAATTTTTATAGAAAAATCTTTGATTTTTCTATAGAAATCTAGTAGATGGGTTTAGAATATTCTAACACACCAGTATAATTCGTAATCTAATTTTTTATCTAACTATATTTAATGATAAAATTAATTTTAGTAATTTTATTAATATTAGTAATATTATTGATATTAAATATGGGGAATGAATATTTTTATGATTTTGAAAATGTTCCAAAAAAATACGGTGAAACAATTAATGATAAGTATGAATTAAATGGAAATGATATACCTAAAATAATTCATCATATTTGCCCACGTGATTTTAACAGATGGCACCCTAAATGGTTTATATGTTATGAATCGTGGCTTAGACTTTTTCCAAAACCAGAATATACACACATGCATTGGTACGATGATGAATTACATAAAGTTATCGAAGAAGATTATCCTTGGTTCTTAGAAGTATTTAATGGATATACAGAAAATATTAAAAGAATAGATATGGTAAGACCATTTATACTCTATAAATATGGTGGAATTTATGCAGATATGGATTTTCAAGTTTTAAAAAATTTTTATGATAATTTACCAAAAGATAGAGTTTCTATTTGTGAAAGTCCATATAAAGGTAATGAAGAAATTACAAATGCCTTAATGGCTAGTCCACAAGGAAGTAATTTTTGGTTATTTGTTATTGATGAATGCTATAAACATAGAGATACTTATGTATTATTATCAACAGGGCCACAATTATTTAGAGCATTAAATCAAACACATCCTGATATTATAAATAAATTAGTGAATGTATTACCATATAATTTATATAATCCTCCACCATGGGATCCAACTGATGAAAATACTATTTCAAAGCATTATAATACAGTTGCATGGTAAAAATATTTAATTAAATATAAGTGGTCCAATTTGAAATGAACCATATGAAGCCCAAATATATTCATTAGGTAAAATCTTTTGTCTAGGTGGTAATTCATACATAACAGTATATACCCCTTCTAATATTTTTACTAATATATATTGATATAATTTATTATCTAAATCGCCATTTCTATCGTATGGTTTTTCATATAAAATATATTCCTGATTATAATAATTATTATTTAATAATCCAACATATTCATAATCTTTAAAAGTTAATTTTACTTTTAAAGTCATTTTATTACTATCCATTGGTAATTTTATAGGCATTTCTAAATATTTTAGATCTTTTACTTCATCATTTGCAATAATTAATTTATCATTTTCTAATTTATATAATGAATTCTTAAATTTAAAAATTTGTTTTTTGTCTGCATCATTTGCTATATAAAATATATCACTTGTTTCTTTATTATCATTTTGACAATCATAATTTAAACATTGTTTTTTATCTAAATCTGTTATGTATTGATAATTAGCATCGTTATCAAAATATAATGTATTTTTTAAAGTTTCTTTTATATTATTAAAATTAGAAATAAAGTAAATTATAATTAATACAATTAATAATAAAATTAATTTATTATATGTAATGTCCATTAAATATATATATATAATAATTTATACTATAAATTTAAATTATCCATTATTAGTAAATTTTGAGTAACTTCTTTTTCTTTACCAATTACAAAATTTAAGATAATATCATAATTAATGAACTCAATAGTTATCTTTTTAGTTTGAATTTTAATACAACCAATAATAATATTTTTAAGTGTAAATACTAAATTAGAATTGTCTATAATACATGATATCTTTTTCTTTTTAAAAATATCTGTTATTTTTGTTGCTAATGTTCCTAACTTTTTATCTTTTGCATTAGCTAAATTTATAAATTCTGTATAATCTAAATTATTTGTGTCAGTTATAGAATCAACCATAGTAGATGTAATTTTGTTAATTATATCTTTAATTTTATTATCCATATTAAATTGATAATCTCTTAGTTTTATATAATACTGATTTAAATTTTTAGTAATATCTTTTTCCATTGTATTAAAATGATCTCTTAGTAAATAATTGTGTTCTAACAGGTCATTTAAATGATTTAACTCATTTTTAATATTATTAACTATCCATGGAAATTTATCTAAATCAGAATAAAGACTTATTAATTTTCTAGTAATTGTTAATGCTAAATCCAATCTAGAAATATCATTTGTCAAATTAGATATCATTAAAATATTATAATTTTCATTTGCATGTACAAAAGTATGGAAATCTAATTCTTTCATCCCTTGTATATTTGAATTAAATGATACAAATATTCCCCATTTTATATGGTGTGTTATCATATCATTTTGCATTTTAACCACTTCATCTTTATTAACTGTTACAGTATAATTTTTAGATTCTAACATAATGACTTTATTATCTGGTAAATATAACCAAGCATCACCACTATGTGGAGTATGACAAGTATTTTTAAATATTATATCACCATATCTTTTTTCGAAAATTGATTCTAATAAATTTTCTGCAAATTCGCCTTTTTTAAATGATGATGATGATAATCCAATTAATTTTTCTAATGAATGATCTAATGCACTTATTTTATCATTTAATTCAGGATTATTAAATTCATTACGTAATAGTTCAATTTTCTGAATAACTTCTTTATATTCAATATGTTTAGTATTAGTATCAGTAGATGGATACATAATTGAATATCCAGTAGTAAAAATATTCCATACTATCTTTTCTAATTCTTTTTTCTTCAATTGAAATAAAATAGGAAAATCTTTTTTAGGTATTGATAATTTTATTTCTAAATTTTGCATTATTATAATTATTATATTTACTTAACAAGTCTTTATCAATTTTTATAGAAGAATCTTTGATTCTTCTATAAAGATCAGTCGCTCATAATAGAATATTCTATTGAGAGCAGACAATTCTAGTAGTTAGATTTAGAAAATCTTTAGAAATATTAATTTGTAAAGTTATATAATGAATGTTGGATCTTGGAATAAATCTGCATCGGGGTATACTACACAAGGTAATTGGGTAGGTGTAGCTTCTAATTCTACTGGTCAAAATTGTATAGCGTCAAATAATCAAGATACACATATTTGGGTTTCAAGCAATTATGGGGTTTCGTGGTCTATTAGTCCAGCCTCGCCTACATCCGTTCACTGGGGAAATGTAACTATAAGTCAAAGTGGAAATAAAATGGCTGCCTGTGAAGATGAAGGTGGAGGTGTTGGTGGAACATACAATATATATTTATATACTACTGGTGCAAATACCTGGACAAATATTGCAACGTCTGGAACAAATGCACCAGGAAATACAGGTCCATGGACAAGTGTATGTTTTTCTATGGATGAAAATGCTTTAGCTGCATGTGATAAGGATGCTAATATTTGGATATATAATTTAACAACAAATGTCTGGATAATTGCACCAGATGTTAATGGAGATCCTCCACGATGCAATATAATATCTAGTAATGTGAATGGGTTTATGGGTATTGGACGTAATAATTGGATGTATACTTTTTATCTTGATAATTCAACTTATATAACGGGAATTATTGACAATAATAATTCAAATATATTTGCTCTTACAGAAAATAAAAATATATCTTGGTCATGTATATCAAGTAGTTTAGATGGAAGTACAATGGTTGCATGTTCACAAGGTTCAGAATATATTTATATTGGAACTTTAACATCAAATTATTGGACCTTTGTAAAACAAACTGACCCAGGTGCAGGAGAATGGCAAGTTGTAGCAGCTGGCCCAGACGCTATTTCTATAGCAGCATGCAAAAGTAACGGAAGTAATCCTGATACACCTGGTGAAATTTGGATAGGAAACAAAAGCTATGGTTCACCAACTTATACTTGGACAAAACAGAATATGCAAAATGGGTCTCCACTCAATGGTGACTGGAAAGCGATATCGCGTAGCACAAATCCAAATCAACTCACTAAATTTATTACACTTACAAAGGAAACAAATTACCAAACTGGTATATGGGTATTTACATCAAAACAAAGTGCAGCAAATGCACAATTGCCACCTAACATTACATGTTTCAATAAAGATTCAAAAATTCTTACCAATAACGGCTATGTTGCAATACAAGATTTAAAAAAAGGGGATTTTGTAAAAACACTTTGTAATGGCTTTGTTCCAATTTATAATGTTGGTTATAGAGAAATTTTTAATCCTTGTTTTGAAGAAAGAATTAAAGATCAACTTTATGTATGTTCACATAAAAATTATCCAGAATTATTTGAAGATCTTATAATTACTGGTGCCCATGCAATATTAGTAAATGATTTTCAAGAAGGCGTTCGTGAAACAACAAAAAAAATGCTTGGAGACATTTTTGTAACAGATAATAAATATCGTTTACCTGTATGCTTAGATAAACGTTCAACAATACATAAAATAAAAGGACCTCATACAATTTATCATATTGCTTTAGAAAACGATAATTATTACATGAATTATGGAATTTATGCGAATGGTCTTTTAGTAGAAACTTGCAGTAAACGATATTTACTAGAAGAATCTAATATGACTTTAATTTCTCAATAAAAAATGAAAATAAATATATAAACAAATAATTGTTATATTAATTATGGAATCTGTTAATACAATTAAATGTAGAAAATGTGGTGGACCACATTTAACAATTAAATGTGGTAAAAAAGTAGAAACTACAGAAATTGTAGAAAAAATAGAACGTAAACCTTTTGTTCAAAATAAATCTTATAAAGCTAAAATGTCAAATCTACCAACCGATATGAGTTATGAAGAATTATCTGAATTACTAAAAGATTGGGGACATTTTAATAGAATTAATATTAGAAATTATGATTCATCATCAGTTGCTTTTGTTGAATTTAAATTTGAAGATGAACTTGAATATTTTATAAGTGCATTAGATAATACGCCATTTGAAAGTGTATTATTAAATGTAGTAAAAATTGATTAAAAAGTGTCTGTTCTATTAAATAATTATGATGCGTGTGAATTAATAGCCAGTGATCTTTATAAAAATTGTCTGTTCCCAATTGAGTTAGCAAAGCTAACTCAATTATGAACGAATAGATTAAATATATTTTTTCTAAAAAAATATCTTTAATTGTACTAGAATTTTATTATTTCCTAAAGGAAATAATAAAAATTGAAAACCTAATAATTAAAATAATATACTATTAAAGTATGAACGATAATTTATTAAATAAGTATTACTCCACTCTTTTGGAGGAAGCACATAAGGCAGAAAATAATTACCAGCTAGCTGCTGGTGTTATGATCAACAACAGACTAATTAGGAAACCATCATGTAATTCGTCAAATCGAAACTGTGTTAGGAGGACCATTGGTCCAAGTATTCACGCAGAAGCGAGTGCATTGGTTAATTTTTACGGTAAGGACTTGCAGTTTGACCGATCAAAGAATATGTGGTGCCTTAAACACCGCTCAAAACACAAGGAAAGCGAAGAAAGTTGATCTAATTGTAATTAGAGTTACCAAGACAAATAAAATTGCAAATGCACGACCATGTTATAATTGTTTAAAAATGATGCAAGATATTGGGATCAATAAAGTATTTTATTCCACTGGTGCCGAAACTGAAATGGTATGTGAGAATGTTAAAAATATGGTCTCAATTCAAGCATCATCTTTAACAAGATATTTATATCGTTTATCTAACACAACTGAAAATAAAAATAGATATTTTGAAGAATTAATTAAGAAATTATTTCCAAAGCAAATTAAGTTATTGAATCTAGAATATTTTATTGAATATAATTTTAAAAATTTATTACCTAATTATAGTATAATTATTAAGAAAACAGATACTGATAAAATTGTTATCATTTATGATGATAACAATAATTTTATTATTTCGTCAATTATTATTTAATTTATTTTTTAGAAGCTTTTTTAGAGGCTTTTTTAGAGGCTTTTTTAGAGGCTTTTTTAGAGGCTTTTTTAGAGGCTTTTTTAGAGGCTTTTTTAGAGGCTTTTTTTCTAGCACCACCTGCATTTTCATAACCTTTAATTTTAATTGCTTTCTTTGAAACTTTTTTACCTTTGTATGTACCACGTTCTTTAGTGATAAAAGTAATAATACCTTCTAATTTACGGTCTTTTAATAATTTTAATAAGGTTTTTTCATCAATTGATGTAGTTTCTTCTTTATCACCTTTTGTTTCAATTAAATCAAATTTATTTTTTTCAGTTTCTTTAGCATACATTTTATAAAATTCATCACCAGTTTTTTCTAAAAACATAACTGATAATCCTAAAGGACCATCAATAACTTGTTCTTTAATACTATGTTTAACACCTTTTTTCATAAACTTGTAGGATTGTTCATAACGATAAGTTACTTCACTCATATACAAGTATTTAGAAAATATATTTTTTTTAGATTAATTTATTTTAAAAAAATTGTTTTTATTTAAAATTATGTTAGATATATAATATATATGGATGAAAATGAATATTTATCAGATGATGATTTTGAATTAATACAAGATACAAGTAAATTAGATTTAGATAATATGTGTGATCTTACAGAAGAAGAAATTCAATTACAAGAAGAAACAATGAGATATGTTATATCAAGAGCACAATCGAAAAGTAGTATTTTTTCTAGTACAAGTAGTATTGAATCATTATGTACAGGTTCAGGAAGTTGTAAATCAAAAAAAGAAAAAGATAGAAAAATTAATAAAAAACTAAGTTTTAACGATTTAAATGTTATAATGGATAAAAAATTAGAAGAAATGAAACCAAAAAAATTTGTATCAGTAAGATCATTAGAAAGAAAGCAACTTTCTGAACCTAAAATAAAAGTAGAACCAAAAATAGTAACAAGACAATTTAATCCAAGAAAAGTACCGTATTTTTATTCTGATGAATATAATAAACAAAAAAAATTTGCAAATGAATCATTAGATATTAATGATTCGCAACTTTTCCCATCTTTATAATTATATATCTAAATCTTCTTGGTCTTGATTGACCATATTTCCTTTATAATTACCCCACTCTTCTTTAATTAAATATTTTATAATTGTATCAATACATTTATCATGTATTTTATTTTTCGATTTTGGTTCATTTGTAGAACCACACGCAGAACATTTACTAAATAATATACTTTTTTTAGAACTAATTTTATTTAAATTATATGTTAATTCAGGAATATTACATGATTGACAAATTACAAAGTTATCAATATATTGATATACTATTTGTTGTAATAAACTTACTTGATGATGACCTGTGTAAGTTTTTTTCTTTTCATTAAAAGCTGCACCTAAAGTATAAGAAATAAATTTATATATAATATCAGGAGGAGTATTTAATGATAATGAAATATCTTCCATATTATTAATAGTTGTATATAATCCATTACCAGCACCACCATGTTTAACTAATAATGGTTGCATCTTATATCTATATGATGTGTCTAGTGATCCATTAATATTTATCATAACTTTGATATTATTTAATAATAATAATTATTAATCAATTTTTATTATTTTCTTTAATCTATTCGTTCATAACAGACAATTTCTATATAACTTATTCTAAACCCATCTACTAAAATTTATAAAATAAAATCTATTATGAGCGATTGATCTTTATAGAATTTACAAAGTAAATTCTAAACCCATCTACTAGAATTTTATATTTTCTAAAGAAAATAATAAAAATTGAAATAATTATAAATAAACTACTGTATAATAATAGATATGGTTACAATAGTGAATAACTACCTAGATACAGTTACCGACAAAAACATGAATAAAAATTATTTTTCATGTGACGTAACAATACCAAACTCAAAACCTCACGCAAAAAAACAAATAATATGCGAATTTTGCAATGGAAATCATAATTGTAGAGATTGCACAACTGAAAAACAATTGAAAAAAACAGTTACCAAAAATATTGGTAAAGTTATTGAAGATTACATCGCACAGAATATACCATGTAGACATTGTAATGAAAAAAGTTTATATCATTTAGATAATAATACTCCATCATGTGATATTAAATGTTCAAATTGTAATATGACAAATATTGAAGTAAAATCTAAGTGTCTATCAGTAACAAATTTACCAAATGATATACAATGTAAAGCAGGTAACTATAACCACTTTATTGAAAATATTATCGATAATCAGTTAGACCTGATAATAGTAATATATTCTGTTGATAGAAAAAGTAAATGTATTACATTTAGAGAAATTTATTATTTGTATAATGATGCATTAATAAATATAATGAATACAAATATACTATCTATTAATGAAACATCATATTCATCGATAATAAATATAAAAAATCGTAAATCATTGTTTGATTTTAAATTAACAATTAAGAAACCAATTGTTATTTCATTAGAAGACTATATTAATCAGTTAAAATGTTATCTTGTTAAATAACAAATTAACTTAAAAAAATTGATTTAAATATTATATTTAATTATAAATTATTAATATATGAATCCTTTTGAACAAGTTCCTGGTGATGTAGTATTGAATAATTTTGAATTAAATAAAATTGAAATATGGTGTGAAGAAAGAGGTCGTAAATGTATTACCCATGTTTATGGGTGGAATATTAATGACGCAGATTTAAAAGAACATTTAAAAAATATTAAGAGTAAAAGAGGTTGTAATGGCTGTATTAAAGATGTTGATAAAGATGATAGTTTAATTAAAGTTTTACAACTACAAGGAAACCATAAAGAATATATAATTGAATATTTAAAAAATCAAGGGATTGATGAAGAAATTATTAAACTAAAAGGTTAATAATTACAAGTTTACCCTTAAAAATTCTAACATTTTATTTGTAAAGCAAAAAAAATTGAAATTATTTTAGTTTACCGATTCAATTAGTATTACTTTACATGTCTAATTCTTCTAGCACACATAATATTCCCCAAGTTGGCGCTTCAAGCCAACCTATTGAACCCAAATCTTGGGTGAAAATGGCTACTAAGCCTAAATCTAAGGATCAAAAAGTATCCTCTATTATTACTGAACAAAAGCCAAAGGCTGATGAACAAAAGTCTGAAGCTGTTGTTCAACCGTCAAAGACTGAAACTTCAACGAATCAACACGCTGTTGCTAAAAAGAGCGTAACTATTGCCGAACCTCAACCGGTTGACCAAAACATTTCTGACTTGTTTAGGAATGCAAGGAGTACTGCACGCGAGGAAGCAAAGGCAGAGTATGATCGCCAGATCAAGAATGGATCACATGATGAAATCGCAAAGGTTGCGTCTGACAAAACGGAAGAAATTGTATTCCTACGCATTTTCACGGAGTGGCAACGGTCTAACCAAAAGGACAATCATTTATCTACTGATGATGTTCCCACGTGTGCTCTATTCGGAGGTATTGGAGTTCTTAAAAATGGTACAGAATCACTAAATGAGTCATTTGGTGGGTTCCCTTCAATGCCCGGACTCTTTAGTAAGTCTACTCTGTCACCTCCTCCAGGTTTGACAGACAATACTTTTGAGTCCGTCGTATCGAGACCCGCAAAGAAAGCTGCCGCGAAGGCAACCAGAATGGTAAGCGGTTTTACAACACCGCCACGACCTGATGCATCCGCAGAGACACCTTATGCTCCTACTAAAAAGGTGTACAAGGAGTTGACCCGTGCAGAGCAAGAAACCAAGAATGGTGAAATCAAGACGAATGTCGACAAGCTTGTCGCCGACATTGTGACCAAGATGGATCCTGTGAAGATGAAGACTGATCTACAGGAACACGGTGTATCTTTCAAGAGTGAAATGGTTATCGACTTTACGGGTAATGCAAACAAGCTTGGTATTACTACTTTCGGTACACCTATTTATGCTAGCAAGGTTGTAGATCCTACGAAAGACAAGACTACTGGCAGTATCAATGAAAGGTTCCGTATTTTCAAGGCAACCTTCGAGAATGAACTCAACAAGGATCTGGACCCAACTGGTATCAAGTTCAGACTCACTGTTGAAAGAGTGGACCCTCCTGAGAATTTTACTGAAAAGTTTCCTCAATTCTTCAAGTTCACTTTGACAGGCCGTCAGTACCAAGCACGTCCTACATTTAGGATTAACACGCTTGCAGATTACAAACGTAGTCCAATTGAGTCAATGGATACTATTGACCCAATCCCAGCTGCTGCTCCCTAAGCCACCTTCATTTAATTATTGTATAAATAGTGTAATTTACATTGACTAGATTTTTATTATTTTCCCTAAAGAAAATAATAAAAATTGATATAAATATATAAAACATTATTACTAATATTTAGTATGACTACATATTCATCATTAAGTATTGATAATATAAGTGAAATTATATCAACAATAAACAATATAATTATATCAGATATTAATAAAATATATGAGTATGATATTAATAATATTACAAAATTATCAAGTTCAACACTACAAATTGTATTATCTAATTTATGTAATAAAATTAGATCTAGTCCATATAGTTACAAATTGAGTTGTTATGAAGTTCTTATTAAATTTATAACTAATATTATTATTAAATATCATGAAGGTAAAAAAGTAATCGATTTATCATATAATAATTTTGAAATATTGAAATTAATAAGTACATCTAGTCATGGAATTACGCATTTAAAAAATATTAAAAATATAATTAATGAAACTATAATAACACAAGATGATATATTTGATATTACTAGATATGTAGCAGCTAAAGGATTACTACCATCTTATTTATTTTGGACAAAATTTACTAAACCATATACTTTAACATATTTTAATTATTCTTTAATATTATCAGATGCTATTAAAAATTCAGATGATAGAATATTTAAAATACTATTAAAACTTTCACCAATTGATTCACCTAGTAAATTCTATAAAAATAATGAGTATATAGAACCAATATTAACCTCTGTTTTAATTTCAGTGCTACCAAAAAAATTTTTACTACGTAGAATTAAATTACTATCTGAAAAAACAAATCTTAAATCTCTTTATCCTGAAATGATTACGCATACAAATAATATAAGTATATTAAATACATTATCTAAATATTATTATAATGAAGTACTTAAATTTAATAATTTAGATACAATATTAAGTTATCCTAATATTTCAGATTATGAATTAAATATCTATTATAATATTTTAAAAACAGAAAGTGAAAAAATAATATTTTATATATTATGTAATATTAATGGTTATAGCATTAATAAAAAAATTAATTGTAATACACCAATTTTTACAAATATTCTGAACACATATTACTTAAGCTTTTTGGGAGATATATGTAAACAACCAGATGAATTATATAATATGAATCCTGTATTAACTGAAATATTTAAATATTATGTACAAAATAAATATACTAATATAGTATTAGATGCGGATATAATATCTACTAAATTATTAAAATATACAAAATTTTATGTTTGTTCACATTTTTATATTATAAGTATAAAAATAAATAAAATTCTACATTTACTACGTTGTTTAATGAAACGGAAATTTAAATTAAAAAATAATAATTTTAAGTTAAAATTTACACCAATATTAAATGAAATAAATAACTATATACCTAGTGATAAATGTAATATTCTTAAATATGGATCTAATAATTATCAATTAAATAAACAAAAATTTAATACTTTACCACCAAGACATATACTACCAATGGAAGATATATTAAATAAATCATATTTGATAAAAGAAAAAGCAGATGGTATTTTAAGTATGAATGTTTCAATAAATACATTTCCTAGATGTAATGAATTATTAAAATATGAAATTAAATCTGAGTTTATTGAAGAATTAAACATGTATTTAGTATTTGATATTAATATTCCTAATTTAACTATATTTGAACGTCAATTATATTTGAGAAATTTACATTATATGACTGCTAATAAAACTTCGTTATCAACAGTTTCCAATCTTAATGAATTAATAGCTCAAATTGATAATGAAAAAATAATAATTGATGAATTTATTAAATGTAATAATGATGTAAAATGGTACCCTAAAGCTGCATGGAAAGTAGTAATAGACAAAACCTTTTATGTTGAATTATTAAAAATTATAGGTAATGATTCAACAGATTATTTAAATCAACTATTTGATAATAGAGTTTTTAACATTGATGGTTTAATCTTAACACCATTAGATGGGTCTAGAGAATTGAAAATCAAACCAAAAAACTTATTAACAATTGACTTGCTATACAGTAATAATAAATGGATAGATTCTGACAATATTGTATGGACTAATATTAAATTGACCCCAAATAAAAAATATAAAAATAAAATTTATAGATGTTATCCATATCAAAATAAGTCTACTGATAATGTAACATATATTCCTATACAAGTTAGATACGATAAGAAAAAACCAAATTCTAATTTTATAGTTGATCAATTAACAAATATATACAAATTTAATTGGTTATACAAGGAATTTAGTGACCAAGAATGTGAAAGACCAAATCAAACAGAAGTATACTATCAATTTAAATGTATGGTAGTTCAACCAAGAATAAAAAAAATTATTAATAACCAAAGGTGTAATTTAAATAATATGATTAAATTAATGAATCCTTCAAGTAACAAAAATTGGTTAGATTTAGGTTGCGGTACATGTTCAATATTTTCTAATATTAAAAAAATTTACTTTCCAAAAAAATATACTGGTATTGACAGTGATATCAATTTATTATCTAGTAAATATAATTTAGTAGATGAAAATCCACATATTTTAAATTTATATCCAATAAAATTAAATGAAGTATGGGATAATTATAATATTTGGAATACTTTTGATTGGACAATTAAATATGATTATATAGTAGCTAACTTTAGTTTGATGCATTTTTATAATGAACTATTTATGGAACAATTAAATAAAGTTGTTAAACCAGGTACTAGATTTCTTTTTAATATTGTCAAACAAAATTCTACATGGAAATTTAATGATTTATATTTGAAATCAAATGAAAATACTACCCTTAAATTATGGCATCACTCTAATGAAATTTCAGAAGCTTTAATTTCTAATGAGCAAATAATTAAATATATAAATAAATATGCTTGGAAAATTGTAAATGAAAATGAATTTAATGGCGAATTAGCAAATTGTTATAAATGGTATATTATTGAAAAATTATAATATAATATAAAACTTATCTATGTTATTTTATATGATTGTTTTAATACTTTTTTGTATTATACTATATTTATTATATTTAAATTTTTCAGAATCAGAAAATGAAAGTAATATTAAAAATCCTATAGAAAAACCAAATTTCTCTATAGCAAATAAAAAAGATTTTATTGTAGAATACGATATTAATCCACAATTTAGAGGGTTAAGTAAATATTATAATTTAAATGAAAGAAATGAAATTGGTGGATCGAAACCATTTTCAAAAATTAAATTAAATAATGATAATTTAAAGAATAATAAAATAAATTTCAATAATTATAGCTCATACAGATTAAAACCAACAACGGCAGATAAACTGACATTTTGTAAATCTAAATAAATGAAAATTCAGTTCCTTCATATGGATTATATTCATTTTTCTTCGGCGTTTCTATATTATCAACATAAAAATAATCTCCATTATTATTTGCTAAATCTTTTTGAAAATCAGGTCCATCTTTAAAAGATTCTTTAACTTTAACATTTACATTCGCACTAATTTGTTCTTTAATTTTACTTTTAACTACTTCATATTTTTTAGCTTTATTAATTGAAATAGTGATTAGATCTTTATTAATAATATCATTAATTGAAATATCTCCTTTAAAATTAGATATCATTAAATTAATAATTGATAATGCAGTTTCTTCATCTGTAGTTGGTATTATAACTTCGCCAGATCTTGGATCAAATTCAATATTATTTATAATATGTTTCCAGTTTTCATAATCATTTAATGATGGTATTTTAATTTTAATGAAGAAATAGAAAGGATATTCTTCATTATTTTTATATATAATTTTACTCCATGGGTTAGGCTCATAAAATTCCCAAATAATATGTTTACCTGCCTCATAATTAGTAGGATTGCCATAAAGATTTGGAGATATAACTTCTTTAAAATCTTTATCATTAGTAGCTTCTAATTTATCTTCTTTATTCATAGTATATGAATTATCTAATATATTAATATTTGGTAAAATTTGGTCTTTTTGTTTTTTAATAATTTCTGTTTTCTTATCTATTATTAAATTTTTTTTACTTTGTTTTTGTAAAACTATAGTATTTAATAAATAGATTTCATACATAATTATTAATAATATAATTAAAATTAAACTTTTTTGTATCATAATTGATTTAACCTAGAAATTAAATAATTTATAATATATTATAATGTACAAGTTAAATTATAAATTTCAAAAAGAAGATTCTAGAGATTTACAATTTGATCATAAATTATTACCTACAAATTCTGTAACAAATTATAATTTAAATATTACTAAAATTTACGACCAGGGGCAATTAGGCTCATGTGTATCTAATGCTATTGCACTAGTTATTAATTATATTAATAATACTATTTTACCATCACGTTTATATATTTATTTTAATGGTAGGGCAATCAGCATCGATGAAAATATTAGAGATGACACAGGATTAGTAGTAAGAGATGGATGTAAAAGTGTATCTAAATATTCAGTTTGTTCAGAAATAAATTGGCCTTATAATATAAATGTATATTCTATAATGCCATCATTATCATCTTATAATTCAACATATAATTTACCAAATTTTACTTATTATGCACTTACACAAACAGCAACTGCAATACAAGCTGCTTTACAAGCTAATAATCCTGTTATATTTGGATTCACAGTATATTCTAGTTTTATGTCTAGAGCAGTTGCATCAACAGGAATAGTACCAATGCCAAATACACATACTGAAACTATCGCTGGTGGTCATTGCACTGTAATGTGTGGTTTCAATAGTGTTACTAAAATGTTTAAATGTGTTAATTCATGGGGTACTAACTGGGGTGATCGTGGATTTTTTTACATGCCATATGCATACATTTTAAACCCGTCATTAACAAGTGATTTATGGATAATTAAATATGATTTACCACCTACTAAACCAACTAAAATAAATAGATTAACAAATAAAAATATTATATTTAAATTAAAAAAATAGTTAATATTAATGGGGATCATTAAATTAGTTTTTTATATATGTAGTTGTTCTTTAGAACCATTAAAAACTGATGATGTGGTTGAGGATGAACAAAATTTTATAATTAGACCACCAGTATCAATTGAACAAAATTTTATAATTAGACCACCAGTATCAATTGAACAAAATTTTATAATTAGACCACCAGTATCAATTGAACAAAATTTTATAATTAGACCACCAGTATCAATTGATCAAAAAATTGATGATATATATTGTGCACTATGTTCACAAAAAATAATAGATAATACTAATGTATATCTTGCATATGATAAAATATTTTGTTGCACTAACTGTCGAATAATATATCTAAAATCTTCTAATAGGTTGTCTAAATACTAATTTAAAATCATTACCTAATAAATCTTCATCATTATAATCAATATCGGATCTAAAATTATCTATCCTATTTTGATTATTTAATTTTTCATATATTTCATATTTAAAATAGTTATCTTTGTATACATTAAATAAAATATTATTTTGCATCATTATTAATTTATCTTTATTAATATCATCTAAAAATTTTTCATATAGATAAAAATAATTTTCAATTATATATATTAATGATTCCTTAACAGTTGTTGTTTTTAAATTATATTTATTTATTAATTCATTAGATAAAATACTATCTAATATTAAATCAATATTATACCATCCAATATAATTTTTTACAAAATTATAATTTAAATACTTTGTTTTATTTTTAGCATAATCATATAATGTATGATTATAAAAGTTTGTATACATAAATATTTTATTTTCATCTACGGTTTTAAAACTAGAAAAATTTTTATAAGAATAAAATATTTTTGCTTCTTTATAATAAAATATTCTTCCTATTTCTAAAATAATATCTAACAAGTTTTCATCTAATTCTTTTTTATTATCTTTATAAAAATAATACTGATTTACATAATTTATTATCATTTCAGTACCACATTCTATATTTAAATATGGATAACCATTTTCATAAATGCTAATCATTAATCCATCTTTAATTTTATTATAATATAACTTATTATATGAACTTTGATCAGTTGCATCATAGAACATACAAATTAATAAATAATTTTTATTATCAAGTGAAATCATAATTTGACTGGATTCATTAATAAAATGTTTGAATAAATCTATTCTATTATTTCCAGGAATTTGATACTCTTTAAAATCATTTATTATTTTTATATTATCTTTAATTTTTATATTTTTTAAAAAAGTATAATCATTATCAATAAAATTAAATTCATATTTTCTATTAATAAGTTTTTCAAATTGTTCATTTGTATGATAATATTTAAATTTTTCATCTTTAGATACTAATTTTAATTTAGTAAATGGTGGTAATAAAAATTCTTCTTCTTTAGGGAATAATGAAAAGTTTTCAATAAATAATCCTATACCTTTCATATTTTTTGGTATGTTTATTTTTATTAAAATTAATCCAAAATTACCATTTATTCCTGGACTATAAAATGGATCACGTGTTGTTGATAAAAATCCTAAATCATGTATTTCTTCATCTATTTTTAAATTAACTATAAAACTATCATCCCAAATAAATCTATAAATAAAATAATCATTATCTAATGCTGGTGCTGTTTTAATTATTTCGCTAATTTTTTTAATTCCATCAAATAAAAAATTATTTATACTCTTTTTTTCTCTTAAATATTTATTAAATAAAAATGATCCAGTAAATGAATAAAATGTTATATATGATATTATATCATTATTAATAATATGTAATGTACTATCTTTAATTTCTTCATATGAAACATCATTTGATGATACTTTTAAACAAATCTTATAATGAATATCTTGATTAATTAATAATTCTGGTGTTATATCTTTTACTAGACCCATATTTTGACCTAATTTAATTAGTTCTAATTTTGAATAATATGGATTAAAGTGATGTATAAATGGATGAAAGCTATTACGTTTACAAATACTAATTAACAAACCTAATTTAGGACTATATTCGTATAATGTTTTATATGATGTTTCAATTAAGGTTTTAATATTATAATTAGCAATTATATCTAAACTTTTTTTGTATTTAGCTGCCATTTCTTTATTATTTTTATACTTTTCATATAAATTTTCTACCCATGATTTAATTTCATCATTAATAAATCTAAAATGTGAATCAACTAATTTATAATGTATATCTGTTTTTTTAATTGGGTAAATACTTTTTGAATAAATATCATACATTGGTATCAACTCTTGATATTTTGATAATTTTTCTTTATCTTTATCTTTTAATTTAATTTTTAAATTAAATATATCCATAATAATTTTTTCATTAATAATCATTATAAATATATAGATTTTTTTAATTAATGTGATAAATTATCACCATCAAATATTGATACATTTGACATTTTTTCAGGAGGCATAGTTATTGTAACATATTGGCCTTTTCTCATAATAAAATACCAATACATTACAATTAAAATTATTAATGCAATAAACTCAGGTCTCATTATTATGAACTATAAAAAAATTATTCATTTAATTTATCAATTGTTTCATAAATACTATTAGTTTTTAAACATACAGATTTTATGAAATTTAATTTAAATATATTATTCCATGATTCTGGAATTTCAATTGAATTATTATAGTCCCAATAACTTTTTAAAATATATTTTATATCATCTATTTTTGCGTAATTATTAATATATTTATCTATTAATTTACATGTATCATGTATATTATCAGATGATCTACACATATTAATAATATCTGCATGGGAAACTAAATCATCGTAATCTTCTGTAATATTTTCTGGACTAACTTCCCAATAATGTTTTAACATATTAATTATATCTTCCGTTGATGCTTTCTTAAAATGAATAATTTGATCAATTCGCCCTGATCGTATTAATGCTTTATCTAACATTTCTGGTTTATTAGATGTCATTATAATTATACGTTCATCTGATTCTTTTAATCCATCAAGCATGTTTAATAAATAACTTAAATTATTATTTTCATTTTCTTTAATAAGTTTAATCATTGCATCATTTAATATTTTAGAAGAAATAGTTGTATCTTTATCTTCCTTCTCTTCACTACTTCTATCTTTAACAATATCATTCATGCAGTCAATGTCTTCAAATATTATAATTCGTTTATTTGTTGGGATAATCAAATCTGGTATAATCTCATTATTGAATATTATTTTATTTAGTTGGGTGATATCAAAATTACTTGATAATTTAATATTAATAATATGTTTGTCTTTCATTTTATCCATATTAGCAAGTGCCTTTATAAAACCAGTTTTACCACAACCTGGTTCACCCCATAATAAAAATCCAAATGTGTGAGGTATTCCTTTTTTCTTATACCATTCATTATTATCTAAGAAAAAATTAATTTTGTTTATTATTTTTTCTTTATCTTTAAAAAATCTATTTTCAAATTTTACATTTGATTCCCATTTACATGATTCTACCTTAACACATTTATCTTTTTCATTCCATAATATATCAACTATTAATTTATTATCATTTATTTTTTTTTCTAAAAATTTATTATGTATTACGACAGCAGTATTATCTACAAAATCCATCATTTCTTTTACTGATAAATCACTATATATTTCCAAACAATTTATCTCTTCAATAGTTTTAACATTACTATTAATACTTTTTTCTATTTCTTTGAATTTAACAACTCCCATAATTTTATCAGTTACACTAAATGGTTCAGTTTGGTTTACACGCCATCCTGCGTTTACTATCATATCATCATTCCAATCATATTTTTTTATTTCAACTTCTTTTACTTTTTTAATATTACAATTTGTTGAAATGTAATGTGATAATGCTCTAAATCTATGCGATGAATCTTTATCAGTTGCTTCAAATAATAGTACGTTTTTATTACTATTATTATCTTTAAAAAAGTTTATTATATTATCAATAATTCTTTGGTTATTAACAACATACAAAAATATAAATCCATTTATTATTAAAAAAATATCAAAAATATAATTACCAGTATTTAAATTTGATATTTTACCCAATAAAGTACTAGTTATTAGAAAATCATTTATTTGCATTAAACTATAATAATAATATAAAAATATTTAAAAAATCAATTTTTAAATTCTAATCTATTATATAATGGCTCTATCTTCTAGTCCCGAAATCCCCTCCGCCAGTCCTTCAACTGGTATTGTTGCTACTTTAAAAAAACACTGGTATATCGTTGTTCTTCTTGTATTAATTTTCTTATACTGGAGAAATAAACAACAAAAATCCAAAGAACAAAAATAAATGTTTACCCTCTATCAATTAATATTATGAGTGACTTGTTTAAAGAAATATACACATCGTGACATCTTACTAATATTCTTATAGAAAGTCTAAAAGACTTTCTATAAAAATTGTCTGTTCTCAATCTAATTTGCAAAGCAAATTAGATTATGAACGAATTGTACCGATGTGTTAGAATATTCTAAACCCCTCTACTAGAATTTTATTAAAATTGTCTGTTCACAATCTAATTTGCTAAGTAAATTCTAAATCCATCTACTAGAATTGTCTGTTATGAATGAATAGATTAAATAGATTTTTTATAAAAATATCTTTAATTGTACCGATGTTTTAGAATATTCTAAACCCATATACTAGAAAAATTGAAATATATATATACTAAAACTTTACAAATTAGTATTTATGAGTAAAAATCATAATAACCCCGGATATATAAGACTATGTGCAGCATATTTATATGGCAATTGCAATCAAAATGGCCCTTGCCATAGAGGTTTAGAACATAGGAATCGTACACAAATAGACAATCGTATTAACGGTTCATACAAAACATGCGACAAGTATGTAAATGCACCTTTTTGTAGACCAATAAAAGACTGTACTAATTGTTTACAACAACGTAATACTTTAGTTTTACAAAGTAAGACACTAACAAATAATTTAAAATCTATTCAAGAACAAATTGAAATTAATACTGATATTGTAAAAACTGCAAAGAGTAACTTAGATCAATGCAGATATCACTCTAAAAATCCAATTGAAATAAATGATGCTGACATTAAATACTCCCACGCATTAAATACTATGAACGATTTTATAGATCAGCGCCGAGTAGTTAAAAATAATTTACAAATTATTAAAAATAACGTTAGAAATTTACCTAATTGTGATCACCATATTTGTCCCATCGATGGAATTTGCAATCAATGTAATTTTGGTGAATGTACTAACAGATTAACATGCTTCTGTAGTCATAATCTTAGTGAAAGAAGAAATCAATTAGATAAAAATGAAAATAATGCACTTACACAAAAATATGTTATCTGTAGTCATTTTCGATTATTTGGTAATTGTACGAATGTTAACTGTAATTATTTACATAATGGAATATGCGAAGCATTTAGAGTAGGTAACAATTGCACTGATGTAAGTTGTACCTTAAATCATTTTATGTCAAACAATCTATGTAAAGAAGCATCTTGTAGAATGTGCTACCCAAACATATGCAACAATTTTCGCAAAAGCATAGTATGTGATAATCTTACATGTCGCTACAATCATTATTTAGTTCCTCCAGCTCCTGTAGTTCAGCAAATTGAACACATTGTAAAAGAAACTAGAATTATTATTAATAGTGAACAAGAACAGCAATTGATTGATGAATGTGGTATAGATATAGATGAAAATGGTAATGAAGTAATCAAAATGTATGAACTGTTCAATGTATTTTATCGATTTGAAAGTGCAATTCAACAGCCAGTATTATCTTTTCAAAAACAAAATAAAGTAAGAAACAACTATATTAATGAAGAAGATGAAGTAGAAGAAGATTACGAAGATGTTCCAAGAAATTTTCGTCATTCTTCTGTCAATCATTATATTATTCCTGAAGCTGTAGCACCAGTAATTAACCCTCAAGTAATTCGAACTGAACCTCGTATTATTCGTTCAAAGGTTTTAAGAAAGAACAAGTTTAAAGAACTTGATAATGAAAGTTACTGGTTAGACTATTCTACTATCCCTATAGAAGAACTACTAAGTGATGAATATATTAATCAAGTATTAGCTGCTAAAGAAATAACTAAAAAGAACCCAATTCAAAAAGAAAATGTAATTATATCTTAATTTAATAATAATCCAAAAAAAAATTGTATGCTCTCAAAATTTTAAACCCATCTATCTACTAGAATTTTTATAAATAATAAAAATTGAAATTTTAAATTTATAATGGTTCCATATATATCAATTTTAGTACCTTCGGGTAATAGGATAACAACTGAAGATAGTAAAAATTACTGATAAAACTTGTGTGAGTAGATGTATTACTTGGGTATTAGCCCCCAGGATACTAATTTTACTTGTATTGTGAGCTTGACATAATACATTGAAAGCACAAGGAGTAATCTATAATCGTAATTATTTAAAGTTGTAATTCTATTTAATAAATTCCAGCCAGCAATGGCGAATGGAGCAGGCAAATCTAGTCTGTCTGATTAGAGGCTCACCTGAGCATAAGGGTAGAGACTATTAATTAGGTTTTCTTACAATGATAGTATCCGGGAGTAGTGTTCCGTAGACAAGTGTAAGTTTTGGTATTTGGGAATTGATACCGTAAGAGGGTTGCACCCTTAGAAGTTCCCCACGTCTCCAAAAGGAGGGCCTCGTGAAAGAAATTATACATGGCTTTAATTGAGGTATCGTCTGATCGTACGTGCTTCTTCCCCGGCAGGGGTTAAACAACAGATTGCTCAAACAGGATATAAAGTGGTTGGATGTGTTAGAGGAGCACAAAGAGGAAGTGCTGGTGGAGCACAAAGAGTAGGTGCTAGAGAAGCACAAGAAGGTCTAGAATCAAGACCAACACGCATTGAAATATGTGCAAGATTCATACATGGAGGCTGCAATCGCAGAGGTGCTTGCAGAGATGGGAAACAACATCTTCTACGTGAGCAGATTGATGCGAACGAGTTAATTCCCATTTGCCAAGAATGTTGTACAGTTGATTTCTGTCCCCGAAACACTATTTGTGATATATGCAGTACCAACAAAGAAACTGTAAAATTGCATCTGGATAAAGTGATTTCTGATCGCAACGACGCAATTGCTAACTTGAAGCGCGCAACAGACCAATCAATTCGTGCAAATGCGACTTTCAAAGAAAGCATAAGGGAAGCTACCCGTACTGGATCCAAAGCAGCAATTGATGCAAAGGAAAACGCGAAGACAGCTTACGCGGAAGCATATGCAGAAGTGCTTACATGGATGTCTAGAGAAAAAGAACTGACCAAGCAACGATATGCAGCTGTCAAGAATATGAAACAACCAAGATGCACACATGTTTCTTGCACCTGCGATCAGTGTAAATATGGAAACTGTTCAAACAGAGAAACTTGCTTCAGGTCTCACAATGTTAACAGACGACAAGACAAGTTGGACGAGCTAGTGCGTTACGCATTGCAACGATCACATGTTATCTGTTCAGCATTCGCTGAAACTGGCAGATGCACAAATCAAAGATGCAACTATTCTCACATGAATCTATGTGAAACATTTAGGTTGAGTGGTGAATGCAGTGACTCTGGATGCACTCGGGATCATTATATGGCACCTGAACCAAAACAGGAGATTAAGCCAAGAGTTGAAAGGGTTGACACCCCTACTACTCTTCAAATATTGGCTGATGACTTTGAGGAGATTACCCGCGAATTTGAAGTAAATGTGGCACAATGGAGAGCTGACCATCCTATCAAGCCAATTCAGAGAGTAGTCAAACCGAAAAAGGTCATTGAGGAAGACGAAGACGAGTATGAATATGATGATACCGAAGATGCCCCAAGAAATTTTCGGTTCAAGTGGAAAATGCGCTACGGTAAATTGCCTCGGCACCTAACTTTAAATACCGCATCATCACCGATACCAACTAGTCAGACGCCGACACCAACAAGTCAGACACCAACTAGTCAGACGCCGACACCAACTAGTCAGACGCCGACACCAACTAGTCAGACGCCGACACCAACTAGTCAGACGCCGACACCAACTAACCGGCAACAAAAGAAGTCTAGGAAACCACAGGAAGATTCTAGTCCAGACAACTGGTCTGGACTACAAACTATTTCTTTTGGTGATATGAGTGTAGACCTCTACTTTGAAAGCAACCCTCGTGCAAAACCACCTATGGTGACTATGTACAACTTCATCAGCATTACTACAATGCTTGAAAAAGAGGCTGCGACTTCTGAAGAAGAGGAAAACAATTAATTTATTTGTAAATAATGTATTTATTTTATGTAAACAACATCGTTGTCATCAGTAAGTATATTTCTAATATGTAAACCAATCTCTTCAGAAAAAGGAACTGGTTCAGTAACTAAATTAGAATTACCATTATCTTCTTCTAAATTATGAAATATAACCATATTATTTAATATGGTTTCTAAATTACAAAGATTAAAATTAATTTCAGGACCATATGTAGTTCCACAACATTTGTATTCAGGTATTACATTGATATTATTTAGTAAATTATTTACAGATATAGAATTAACATCATAACGTTTATTATATTTTAAATTTAGATTAAATTTATTTATCTCTTTTAAAATAGTTTCTTTAACTAAATTAATATCAGAAATTAAATTTTGGTTATCATGTATACTATTTACAAAATTTTGTGTACCATCTATTAATTCATTAGCTGTTTTAATTGTTGAATCCATAGTATTATAAAATACATTTCTAAAAGTTTCAATATTTTTAGTAGGGGTATTAACTAAATCTAATGGTATTATAAAACTTACATTTTTATTTGATTCATAATTATTATGAATCAAATGTAATTCCAACCCAATATTTTTATTTTGCCAACTTAATCTACTTCTTTTAAATATAACTTTAATTAAATTATAATTCTTTCCATCAATTTCAATTGTATGTGCATGAGGATCTAATATATCTTGACCAATTGATTTACTATCATTTGTAATAAAATTATAATTATTACCATATACAATATTTATATTTTTTCTACAAAATGGTAATGTGGTTATTTCTATTATTTCTTTCATTCCATATTTTTCTTTATTTTTTATAGATACCAAAGGACTATTATTATTCATATTTTCACTGCTAATATTAATAATAAATAAAATTAATATTAAGATTACTACTATTATTATATTTTTCATTATAATATATTTAGATTATATTTTTTATTACCAAATTTTAATTCTATCTTCAGGGTTTAAATACATATCACCATCTTTTATTTTATATATTTCATAAAATTTATTTATATTTTTTAAAATACCATTTACTCTAAATATATTTGGTGCATGGGGATCTGATAATAAATTATGTAATTCTTTTTCTTTTCTTATATTTATCGCCCATATAAAAGCATAATTCTTAAAAAAAATTTTATAATCTTCATTGCTCAAATTTTTGTATAATTCTAAACCTTTTAATGCAAAATTTACACCACCTAGGTCAGCTATATTTTCACCTAATGTTAATTTTCCATTTATAAATTCATCATGTATTTTGTAACTATTATATTGATCTATTAATTTATTAACTAAATTACAATATCTCTCATTATCATTTGGTTGCCACCAATTATTTAAATTTCCATTTTCATCAAATAATCTTCCTTTATTATCAAACCCATGGACTATTTCATGACCAATTATTACACCAATACCACCAAAACTTTTAATAATATCATTTTCATAAAAAAATGGTTCTTGTAATATTGCTGCAGGAAATACAATTTCATTTGAACTAGGCGAATAATATGCATTTACAATTTGTGGATGCATGTGCCATCTGTCTTTATTTACTGGATTATATAATTCAGCATACTTTAAATAATTATCATAAGTTATACATAATAAAATATTTCCAAAAAAAGTATTATTTTCGGATAACTTAAGTTCATCATAATTATATAAACCATTATTTTTTGGATAACCAATTTTAATATTCATTGAATGTAACTTTAACAAAGCTTTTTTTTTTGTTACTTCTTCTAACCATTGATTATCTTTGATTTCATTATTTATTGCCTGTTTTATATAATTTATTATTAATAATATATTATTATTAATTTTTCTATTGTAATATTTTTGTATATACAATTTTCCTAATTCCTGACCTAGTAAATTATTAATTAATTCAATACTTCTTTCCCATTTAGGTACTAATTCTTTAGTTCCTTGTAATTTTTTGTTATAAAAATTTAGATATAATGTTTCTATATCATTATTTATTATATTATATACTGCTAACATTAATTTATATTTTAAAAAGTCTTTCCATAATTCCAATAAATCATTTATCAATAATTCATCTACCCGTTTTAAAAACTTAGGATTAATAACATTAAAAAGACCTTTAGGTTTATTTATTTTATTTAAAAAATATTTTATAAATAAATATACTTTAGGATAATCATTTTTAATTTCATCATATGTTCTAATATTATTTATTAAATTTATATCTCTTTCTTCTGGTGATGAGTAAGTTTTTTCAGCTAACAATTTTTCAATAAAATATATTTTTTCCATATTAAGGTTTAAATTAAATAAACTAACATAACTTTTCATAAAAATTTTATAATCATCTCTAGTTTTTTCTTTATTATCTCTAAAGTAATATTCTTTATCAGGTAACCCTAACCCACCAGATCCAATATGTAAAATATTTAAACTTGAATTATTTAAATCTGAATGTACATATAATATAAGTAGACTATTTAAATTAAATATTATATGATAATCAATAAATTTTTTGATTAACTCATCAATTGATTTTATATTATTTATTTCATCAAAATATTTATTAATTTCATTTAAATAATTATAATCTGATAAACTTTGATTATAAAGTATCTTTATATTATTTGATTCATCAATATGATTTGTAATTAATTTTTTAATCTTATCTAAATTTTTTTCTGTTAATATATCAAATTGAGATATTTTTGACTTATCATTGGGTATTGGATTATTCATTAACCAATCTTTATTCACATAATTATAAAAATCGTCCATTTATATTATATTATAAATTAACTTAACATAAAATTATAACTATTTATTTTTGAAAAATCTATATCTTTATCAGTTGATAACATTATAATATATGTGTGTTGAATTGTTTTATTTTTATATAATTTAAAATTATGATCTAAATATGTAAAATTATCTTTTGAGATTAACCTAATATTAATAAAATATTGTGATTCTTTAGTTTCCTTTATTATTTCAAAATCACCATAATCTATTTTATTTTGTTGATCCATTAACTCTTGTCCTTCTTTATCCCAAATTGGAATTGTTAAGATAAAAGTTAGTTTTTTATTATTCAATTTTGCATTATCTAGAAAATAAAATAATTTTTTTATTCCTAAATCCATTATATTTTTTTGATATGGAGGATTAAAACTATATGTTCCTTCAATTATATTAATATTAAAAAAATTACCATGTGAACCAAAATATCTCTCGACATCATAATAAATTGAACAAAATTTTGGTAATGTTGCATTAATAGGTGATGCAAAACATTCAAATTGTAAATTATAATCTGTATTCATTGTATTAATAATATCTGGTAATACGCCAAGTTGATGATTATTTGATCCGAGTAATTGGTATCTAAAAATAATAATCCATATAATAGTATCTATATCTTTAGCATGTCCAGTGTAATTCTGTTTCAATTTATTGTAAACATCAACAGGTACTAAAATATTATCTAAAATATTAAGTAATCTTTTATCTTTAATTCCAAAATATACACTTATTTTAAATTTATAAAAATTAACACTTTCATTATCTCTTTTTTGAACAACTATTTTTTTCATAATTTTGAAATTATCCTTTGAATTCAAATAAAAAGGCGATATTTTATATTTATCTAAAACTATTATTTGGACTTTAACAAATTCTATAAACTCTATTATAATTGAATCTATAATTTCTTCACAATTATCATTATCTTTATTATGTTTGCAAAAATCTAATAAAGTTACTTTTAATGATTCTGTATTATCAAAATTATCTGGAAAAAAGGGATCATTCTTATTTGTTTCAAATGCATACAAAATAAACATCCATGAACTTAATAAATTAGTTAAAGTTCTTGGATAAGATTTTTTAATACTAAATATTTCAGTACCAAGCTTTTGTGTAACTATGTGTATAAACATTTTAATTATTTGGCAATAAATTTTACCACGATATAATTCTAATATTGGATCAATTATTATTTTATTTTTGAAAATAATTTTATTATTAATTATTTCTTCCATTAATGAATATATATAAAACCTTTTTATATATATTTTTATAAAAAGTTGATATTATTTTATTTTATGCTAAATTATAGAATAGTATGGCTATTAAAAGATTGCAATCAGAATACCAACAATATATAAAAGATCCTAATCCATTTTATAGTATTCTACCTGATAATAAAAACTTTCTTAAATGGGATGTTTTATTATTTGGTCCAACCGATACAATATTTGATGGAGGAATATTTAACTGTCAACTTGAATTCCCTAAAGATTATCCAAATAAACCCCCTATTTTTATATTTACTAATAATTTATTTCATCCAAATATTTATAAAGATGGTAAAGTTTGTATATCGATTCTTCATGAAGGGGTTGATCAATATGGTTATGAACATATTTCTGAAAGATGGAACCCATCTCATAGTGCAAACTCTGTATTAATGAGTTTCCTATCTATTTTATCAGAACCAAATTTTGATTCACCTGCAAATGTAGATGCCTCAAAATTATGGAAAGAAAATTTTAATGAATATAAAAAAATTATTTATAGAATAATTGCAAGTAAATAAAAAATGATTTTTAATATTATTAATTAATATTAAATGATATCATGCTTATTCACCCGCTTAAAGTAAATAGTAAATTATTAAATATATTAGAATTACAAGATGAATTATATCAAAGCTATATATTAAGAAAACTATTAGTTAAAAAAATTAAAAAAAATAGTAATAAATTATATGAAATTGGTGATTTGTTAAATATTGATAATATTAAGACATTTTCTATTGAAGATTTAATAAATATAATAATGATAAATTGTACATATAGTATAGATAATCCACCATACAAATACTATAGTTATTCACAAGAACCTATTGTAGTTAATAGCATCTAAAAAAATTGAACAACCTATTAATTGAAGCCTTTTTTTTATATAGTATGTCTGATACAAAAGAAATAACAAACTATACCGATTTTATACCTACCAATCTAAATTTCACAGAAGTTACTGAAAATGAGAGATCAAATGGACAATCAATTGCTTACCCAAGATATAATTCAGTGAAATCAGGAGCTGACTCAGCACTTATATTGCAAGGCCCCTGGATCAAATTAGATAATTATGGAGTTCCGAAGTTGAACCAATATTATAAAACTGATGAAGACAGAGCTCACATTAGACTGCCACTAGATGAATCAAATCCTGAAAATGCAGTATTTGCTCAAAAAATTAAAGATCTTGATGAAATTATGAAATCATCTAAAATGATGGAAAAGCTATTTGGTAAGAAAGCAAGTAAATATAAATACTCGACTATTTTCAGAGAAGGGCAAGAAGTTGATGAAGATGCTAAAACAAAAGACGGTAAACCAGTTGGACCTAGACCTCCTTATATTAAAGTTAAACTTGATTTGACATGGCCTGAAAAAAATGTTAAATCAGTTGTTTATGATTCCGAACTAAATAAAGAAACAAACAAACGTACTAGAACAAAAGTAGAAAATATTAATACCATTGACGATTTTGCGAAAGCTGTTCCTTATCTATCAAACGTAAGAGTTGTTATTAGACCTGTTAAACTATGGGCTCATGCAGCAAATAAGAAAGATCCAGAATTTGGTATTACTTTTAAATTGATTAAAATCGAAGTTGAAAACTCACGTAAAGGAACTAATGTTTATAAAAACATTCATGATTCAGATAACTTTATTGATTCTGATAGTGAAGAAGATCTTCCAATGGGCAAGACTGTATTTTCTGCAGCTACCAAAGCAGCTGCTACAAATGAAGATGATAGTTCTTCAGATGATGAAGATTCAGAACCAGTTAAAAAATCACAATCTGCACCATCAAAACTTGTTGAAGTAGATTCTTCATCAGAAGACGATGAGCCTGCACCAAAACAAGCGGCTAAAACTAAAAAAGCAGCATCAGTTGAAGAAGATTCATCAGAAGAAGATGAGCCTGCACCAAAACCAGCAGCTAAAACCAAAAAAGCAGCACCTGTTGAAGAAGATTCATCAGAAGAAGATGAACCGGCACCAAAACCAGCATCTAAAACCAAAAAAGCAGCAACCGCCGCTAAAAAATCAAAGTAAACTATTATTTTAAATTTAAATTATTATAATCTTAATATTTTTTATTTAAAGAATTATAGTATATTTATTTTAATGAGTGTTTTAGTACCATATAAAATTTCTTCTATCAATTTAGAAAATATAGTATATAAGAAGACAAAGATAATTAAAAATAAAAAAATTATTTTTATTAAATATAGCGATAATAATAAATTAAATAATTTTGTTGTACAAATTCCAAAGACAACTAATAATATAGTTTCACAACATAATGAAATTGAAATTCCTATTAATAATATTGATTTAATTAATTTTTTAAATAAATTGGATAATCATATTATTTCATCTGCTAAGGAATCAGGTGATTGGTTTGAACATTTAGATGACAAATCATCAATTGACTATCAAAGAATATTATACAATAATGATACAGACGTTAAAAGTATAAAATTACATTTATTTAATACTGTAGATTTTAAAACTAATTTACAATTAGATAATAATACTATTGATAACTTTACCGATTTAACTACATCAGATACTAGTAATAGAATTATTTTAGAAGTCTATGCCGTTTGGATAAAATCAAATAGTTTCGGCTTATTATTAAGACCAGTTAATATATCATTTACTACTAACATCACATCAGTATATAATTATAAATTTATTGATGATTCCGATGCAGATTCTGATACATTATCAGAAACTGATTTAAATCTTAATAGTGATCATGAAAATGATTTATTCATTAAGAATAATATTATAAATTTAAATATTGATTCAAATTCTAATAGTCAAACATCATCTGATGATTTAGAAAATGATTTAAACAAAATTATTTTTAAATAAATATATAATTTAAAGCTTATTTTAATTATATATTTAATGTTACCATTTGAAATTAGTTCCCAAGCTCCCAAAGATTCTCCAGAGCAAGTTCTACAGAACCCTAATGAATTAAATAATATAATATTCGGTTTAATTCATATAAATTCACAAGAAAACATGCTTTTAAAATCTATAGAAAAATTCTACATAAATATTAATAATATTTCTGAATTTTTAGATATTATTAACTCTCAATCATCTATTTCAATAAGACTAATTGATTATTTTATAACAAAATATTCAAAGAAAAATAAAATATCTTATAAAATGGAAGATGCTAGTATGTTTAACATATATCAATCATATAAACAACAATTAAAAGCTTATCAAAAAAAAAATTTTGATCCTTTCGCACGTGGTATTAGAATACCTTATTTTATTAATAATACGTGTTTAATTACAACAATTGGTCAGTTAAATTTTTTTAAATGGTTCATATCAAAAAATATTCTTAATTATGTTGTTACTAATAAAGATAGTATTGAACAAGATATGAATAACAATAAAAAAAATATAAATGATTCAAAAATTAAAAAATCACATAAAACTTATAAAAAAAATAATATTAAAATAAAGAATATACAAACTGTAAATATACAAGCTAAAGTCAAGAATAATATATTAGTTACTTTTTAATACAAAAACCTAATATTGATTTGTTTTGGTAAATCAAAAAAATTGATAAGATTACTTATTGAAGTGAAGTTTACAATATAATATGCCTAAAAATACAGCAAATTCTACTAAAGATAAAGAGACAGTATTCGATAAAATGCCTAAAGATACTAAAACTAAAGGTGTTAAAGCGCCAGAACCTGAACCAGTTAAAAAACCAGCTGCTAAGAAAGTTGAAGCTAAAGTTGTAGTTGAAGATGTAGATTCTGATGAAGATGATGATTCAGAAGATGAATCAGAAGATGAATCAGAAGATGAATCAGCAGATGAACAAACAAAAACTGAACAGAAGCAAGCTGAACAAAAAGCAGCAAAAGAAAAAGTTAAGAAACTTACTTTTGAAGAATGTTTTAAAGAAATTGAAACTTTGGATAAGGAAGATAATACTATTGATTCTGAAATCTTGGAATCTAATAAAAAACTACAAGCTCTTGAAAAAAGAAAAAATGCGATTAAGAAACAAATGCACAAACTATATGTTCAATTAAATAAATCTCATACTGATGATGTTAATAAAGCAAGAAAAGAAAAGAAGAAACGTACTAATAACAGTAACAGCGGTATTCTTAAGGAACAACCTATTCCACCTGTTCTTACTAAATTCCTTGGCATTGCCGAGGATACTAAGATGATGCGTCCTAAAGTTATGAGTATGCTAAACAATAAGTTTAAAGAACTTGGATTAAAAGATGGTCAAAATACTACACTTGATAAGAAAACAGCAAAAGTATTTGGTCTAGAAGCCGGTCATATTATTGAATTTAAACAGTTCCAGACTTTCTTGAAAACAATCTATGATTCTTCTGGAGTTAAAAATACTGAGGTATCACTTTAAATTAAAGTTTTACTTTAATTAAAAATAATAGGGTATCACTTTAAATTAAAGCGAAGCTTTAATTAAAATTAATAGGGATATCACTTTAAATTAAAAGTAATAGGGTATCACTTTAACTCAAATAAAGTCATACGTGCTGAATTAAAATCTATGTAATTATCTGCCATATTTTTATTTAAACTATCTTTAATAATTATAATTAATTTTTTATAATTTTTTGAATGAAAGAAAATATCATTAAATAATTTGTCATCAAAGTAATCGGAAATAAAATATCTAAATATTTTATATTTTAATATAAAATACGAATAAGCTGGACTTCTCTGTTTATATTTAAGTTTTAATTTATTATATATTAACTGTGACTGATTTTTCATAAAAGATAATTCATAATTAAATAATGATCTAATGCTTTTTTTAGTTAATATTGATATATAAATCATATTATAAATTATTGCTTTAAAATCAGTTATTGCTTCATAATATGATGTTGGACCGTCTATTTTAACTGGTACATTTACATCTTCATGTCTATGATCTTTATCTAATAAATGTATTAATTCATGAAAAGTTACTTTTTCAAATTCTTCTTCTCGCCAAATAAATATTATTTTATTAATTAAATGGGTATAACCACTATTAATATGTTTAGGTGATATTATTTTATCAACTTCTATAAATTTTTTTAGATTAGATAGAACCAAATATATATTAATATCTGTTGGATTAGATCCTTGGATATAAGTTATCATTTTTAAAAATACAGGTATCCTATCTTTAAATTTTATAAATTTTTCTTTTGTTGTTTTTAAATATATATTATTATTAGTCCATGTAATTACTACTTCATAATTTAACTCATCGTATGTTAAATCTGGTGATACCCATACAGATGATTTTAATCCTTTTAAAATATCAGAGTCGATAATAGTCTTTTTTACTGTATAATTAATATCTGGTAAATTAAGTATTTCATTACGTATTAATTTTATTTTTTTTATAAATGAATCATTTTTAATATTATCTAATTTTTCTATTTTACTAAAATATTTATTAGTAAATGGATTCCACATGTTATATTATACTAGAATTTAAAAAATATCTAATTGATTTAATTCATGTACTAAACTTATACGCACTTTAAATTTTGATTTAAAAAATAATATCATAATTAGTTTAAATGAATAAAAATAAGAAAAAAAATAATAAGAAAATTAATAACCGTATTATTGATGAAGATCTAGATTACTATGAATCAAATAATACGAGGAATGATAAATCTTATTATGAAAATTTTGACCATTTATCTTTCAAAGAAAAATTATTATTTGACAACAAATTCTCTAAAGCAAGAAATAAAAGTCAATATAAATACATGAAAGAAATAAGCAAACTTACTAATAAAATAATTGTAGCAACTGGACCTGCAGGTACCGGTAAAACTCTTTTGGGTACTGAACATGCAGTTAAATTTTTTTTACTTGGAAAATATGATAAACTTATTTTTACAAGACCATCAGTTGCAGTTGATGAAGAACTAGGTTTTTTACCAGGTACTTTAGAAGAAAAAATGGCACCTTGGATTAGACCAATTTATGATATATTATATGAATTCATTCATCCATCAGAAGTTACCAAATTTATTGAAGATAAATTAATTGAAATTAGTCCTTTAGGATTTATGAGAGGTAGAACATTTAAAAATTGCTGTATTATTGCAGATGAAATGCAAAATTCAACACCATCACAAATGAAAATGTTATTAACCCGTATTGGTGAAAATAGTCGTTTAATTATTACAGGAGATTTAGAACAACATGATCGTGGTAATGAAATCAACGGATTAGATGATTTTTTAAATAAATTTAAAGGTAAAAGATCTGACAGTATTAGTAGTGTCGAATTTGACAAAAGTGATATTGAAAGAGATGATGTTGTCAAAGAAGTTTTAGAAATATATTGTGGTGATATACCATTTATATATAAACAAAGTATTGATAGTAGTGATGAATTAGAACATACTAATGTAATAGTAGAAAATAATATCGAGATAGAAGAACCTAATAATAATGTTGTGGAAGAATATAATAATGAAATAGTAGAAACAAATGAACCAGTAGTAGAAACAAATGAACCAGTAGTAGAAACAACTGAACAAGTAGTAGAAACAAATGAACCAGTAGTAGAAACAAATGAACCAGTAGTAGAAACAAATGAACCAGTAGTAGAAACAAATGAACCAGTAGTAGAAACAACTGAACAAGTAGTAGAAACAAATGAACCAGTAGTAGAAACAAATGAACCAGTAGTAGAAACAAATGTATCAATTATAGTAACTGATCATATTGAAATTTAAAAGATTTTTATTAATTTATATAAACTAATAAGAATATTTAGTAAAGTTTTATTCTTCATGGGATTCTTCTCCACCAGCAGAAGGAGCTTTGGTAGCATACCAAATAACACCACCCCAGATTATTAATCCCAAAATTGCTGGAACAACATTCCATTTAACTAATTGCATCATATTAACAGATTTTACATCTTCGTGTGGGATATCACCATCATAAGATGATACAGGTTTATCTAATAATGCTACGTTTTTGTATCCCATGGATCCAGATATTACATTAAAGCAACAAGCAACTAAGCAACCAACAACTAAGGGTATAAGTATTTTAGTAATTTTAGCCATTTATATATATTAAATTAGAAAAATCTTAATATTTTTTTATTAAATTAAAAATTAATATCCTAAAAAATTTAATTCTTCAATAGTACATGAATTATAAAAATCTTTAATTAGATTGGAAGAAACATATTTAGATAATTTAATACTGCGGGATATTTTATCATCTAGAGATTTTTCAATTTCTAGATAATCGTAAGTCTCTTTATATTTTTCAACCCATTCATTATATGATAAATTTAGTATTTCTTTTGTTTTTTTGTTTAATTGTGATACATATTCATTAAATAGACTATTATTTAATTCAACACTATAGTGAATACTACTATAGCCTAATTTATTCATATTATTAATTATTAATTCAGCTGGATCTAAATTCATTTCTGCATTTCGTTGGATATATAGTTTAATCAATTCTTGCTTTTCTTCTTTAAATGATGTCATACATTAATAATTAAGTTATTAAATATTTAGTAAATCAATTTTTATAGTTATATTATATGAATGAACAATTATTTTATTCATCAATTATAATAGGTATAATAATTGCTTTAATTTCTATTAAATGTTATAAATGTGAATTATTACCACTATATATTATAACTTATATTGGTATTATTACATCTATGATAAACCATCGTATTACTAATGATTATGCTAAATGGCTAGATCGTTTTATGATGTGTATAACAGCTATTGTGTATTATCATTATGTCTTACAGATTAAAAATGAAAATATTAAAAATATAAGTTTATGTGTAATATATTTGATGATACTGTTATATTTGTCATCTAAATTATTTGAAAATACAAATATTCACTTAATAACACATGTATTATCATTACTTCTTTTTAGTTTATTAACGGATTGTTGATTCAATCTTTGCATGTGACATTAATTGAGGAAATATAACTAATCCAACTAATTCTTTATTATCAATTAATTTTTTGAATTTAATATCTATTGCATTATCTATATCATATAATGAATTTATTATTTTGTTAATATTTTTATTATTTACCAAATATGCATATGTACCCCATAATTTTGTATCTTTATTCACAAAATAAATATTATTTTTATAAAGTTCACCATTATTATTATTTATATTTCCTAAAAATATAATATCAAAATCGATAGTAATTTGATCTAATATGTATAAAATATTTAAATGGACATAATCTCGTATAACACAACAATCATCTTCTAAAATTATTGAATAATCTTGGTTTGTAATACTATTAATTTTTTTTAATAACTGTAAATGACTGAGATAACATCCAATTTCACCTTTATATTTATAATTAAAATTAAATTTGATATTTGGATCATACGTATTTATGTTTTCTAAATCTACTTTATTACCATCAACAGCATCAAAAATAGTTATTCTATGATTCAAATCTTTTTCTAATTTTTTAATTAATTTATATCTTTCAATATTTTTTTTCATATGAATTATAAAATATTTTACAGTAAATTTGCTATAATTAAATTTTTTTATAGTTTCATAATTAGAATTATTTATTTTGCTACTACGCAAATCCATTTTTTGACTATCTGATTTTTTTACACTAATTTTTGACTTTATTAAATTATTTTTAACTAAAATAGGATCTGATATTACAATATTTTTAGTACCCCGAGATGTAGAAATCTGGGTGCACTTTCTAAAAGATTCCATATTATATTAATTTAAAAAAAAATAAAAAAAATTTAAAAAAATAAAAAAAAAAAAAAAATTTGCCTATTAACGTAACTCCGGAGTTACATTAACTAGTTAATAAAAAAAAAAATAATTAAAGATTAATATATAGTATATAATATAGCAAAAAACATTAACAAAATGTCTGACAAAAATTATAGTTGTGAAACATGCAAAAAAAATTACAAATCTTATGTTGGCTTCTGGAAGCACAACAAAACCCATCACCCGTTAATGTGTAACTCCAAAGAGAGTTACGCTAAAAAAAATATTAACAAAAATGTAACTCCAAATGTAACTCCTGTAACTCCTGTAAAAAATAATGAACAAAGTGAAACAATATTTTGTAAAAAAAGTGTTAATATTAACAAAAGTGTTAATGTTTTGAATGAGTGCAATAAGTATAAATGTGTTAATTGTAATAAAGATTTCAAATATAGACAAAATAAATATAAACACCAACTAAATTGCAATGAAAATAAAATAGCTAATATAGAGAATAAATTACAAATTATTGAAAGTAAATTAGATGCATCCAACATTCATTCAGTAAATAATATTGTTAATAATTATAATTACAATAATACTATTAATAATACTGCTAATTTTACATCTAATATAAATATTAATAAAGTTGGTTCTGAAGATATAAATGAATTAACTTATGATGAAGTAAAAACAATATTTAGAACACATACTAATTGTTTAATTACGTTGATTAATACATTAAATTTTAATGAACGTTTGCCAAATAATCATTCTTTTTGTGTAACTAGTTTAGATGGTAAATATGTTTCTGTTTATAATACTGATAAAAATTCAATAGAAAAAAGAACAAAGAAAAATTTTTATGATGAAATATTTAATACAAGCATAGATACAATGCATAAAATATTTAATAGTATTAAAAATAAAGTAAGTAAAAAAAAAGCTACCAATTTAGAATCTATGATACAAGATGTTAAAATGTTAGTTATTGAAAATTCAAAAATAAAAAATACATATAATAATGAATTAAACTTATTATCTTATAATAATCGTGATATGGTTTTAAATAGTTGGGAAAAAATACTATCTCCTAATATGATTGAAGATACAGTAGACGATGATTCTGGATCGGAAAGTAGCAAAGATTCATTTTATTATTTAACTGATAGTGATTAAATTATTTTCTCATAACTTTAGCTGCAATAGATGGTAATAAATTTTTATTATTATAGGCTAAATAAGCCATTATATAAAATGGCATCATATAAGTAATAAATTTAATTAATGCTGATCTAATTGAAGGTTTTTGAACATTTTTAAGTCGTGGTGGCATAATTGACCCAGGTAATGTTGAGTAATACCACAGAAACTGAACGGTTTGAAAAATTAAAAAATAAGCTAATAAATCAGTAAATTTTAGCGAATTCATTGTTATATATATATATATATCTAGATATTTTTATAAAATTTCAGAAATTCATCACGAGATTTTTTAAAGTTAACTATTGGAGGATAATACTTTACCCCATTATCTAAATGTTTTTTGTGATTTTTTTCCCAAGTATGAATATCTTCATTAGGTACATCTTTTAATTCCGGTAACCATTTTTTAATATATTCACAGTTTTTGTCATATTTTTTACTATGAGCTTCTGGACTAAATACTCTAAAATATGACTGTGCTGATGGTGCGCAATCAGCTATATTCGTCCATCCTCCCCAGTTATTATAAATATTATAATCTTCTAAATTTTGAGCAAAAAATCTTTCCCCTTTACGCCAATCTACTTGTAAATTTTTAATTAAGAAACTGGCTGTCATCATTCTCATTCTATTATGCATATAGTTACTAATTGTCAATTGTTTCATTGCAGCATCAACAATTGGGTAACCGGTTTCACCTTTACACCATGCATTAAAATATTTTGTATTATTTTCCCATTTTACCTTGTCAAATTTTGGATAAAAGTTACCACCAATTACATGAGGAAAAAGATGAACCATTGTGTGATAATAATCTCGGAATATTAATTCTCTAATTAAACCATGTTTTTTATTAAATGTTTCAACTATTTTTTCGTATATTTCTCTGATTGATACTAAATTTAAATTAATATAAGCAGATAACATAGTTGTTCTATAAGTTAGTTGATCGCGATTTTCAACATATTTATCAAAATTATCTAAATTTTTAAGAATTTTTAAAGCAGCTTTTCTACCACCTCTAACATTTAAATTTTCATTTGGTTCATATAATGAATCTAAATTATCAAATGAATATTTTATTTTTTTTAATTCTGAACTTTTAGCAAATTTAAATTTTTTAAATCCATCAACATCTCTTACTTTTAAACTCATTAAATGATTAAAATATGGAGTATAAACTAAATATGGTTTACCACTTTTAGGATTTAATGTTTGACCTGTTAATATATCATGTAATAATATATCTTCTTCACAATAAATTTTAATATTTATTTCTTCGGCAAATTTTTTGATTTCATTATCACGTTTTTTACCGAAGGGAGAATACTCATAATTAAATCCAATTGAATTAATACCAATTTTTTTATTGATGTATTTTAAAATATCTAGTGTATTACCATAAAAATAATATAATTCACCTTTCTTTTCTTTTAGTTCTTCATTATATTCTTTTAAAGATTCGATCATAAATTCCACAAAACCATTACTAAAATATTTATTTTTATCTGGATCTATCTGTATCGGATCAAAAATGAAAACTGGGACAACTGGTCCTTCTGATTTTAATTGTTTTATCATAGTAGTATTATCTTGAAATCTTAAATCTCTATGGTGTAAAAATATATTTAATTTTGTCATTAATATTAAATATAATTTTTGTTTTAATATAAATTAATTTATCTAAATATCGAAATTATATAAATAATAATTTTTATTGGGAATTCGAATAAATTATATTCAACTTCCATTATATTTGATTCATCATTCATTATATCAGAGTTAGTGGTATCCATTATGTTAGAATCATATTCATCAACGTCCATTATATCAGAGTTAGTGGTATCCATTATGCTAGAATCATATTCATCGACATCCATTATGCTAGAATCATATTCATCGACATCCATTTTATCCATATTTAATATATATTAGAATTTATTTAAAAAAATAAATTCTATATAATTAATGAAAGTATGCAAGTTTTATGTTCAAGGAAATTGTCTGCTCCCAATTGAGTTAGCTTTGCTAACTCAATTATGAGCGAATAGATTAAAAATTTTTTTTTATAAAAAAATATCTTTAATTGTAAAAATGAATTATGTAAATTTAATCATATTAATAATATTTGTAGAGATTATTTTTTTGAAAATTGTCTGCTCCCAATTGAGTAAGCAAAGCTAACTCAATTATGAGCGAATAGATTAAAAATATTTTTTTATAAAAAAATATCTTTAATTGTAAAAATGAATCATGTAAATTTAATCATTCATATAAATTTAAACCTAACAAATTTGTAAATACTAAAAATGATTCCAATAAAATGGATGTAGATAATTATGATTCTGATATAATGGATGATGATTCTAACATTATGAAAGTTGATGATAATTTATTTGGATTCTAAATAAAGATACTAATAATATTTATGAAAGAGATGTATTTTTATGTCCAAATTAAATGAAATTAAAAAAAATGAAATTTTATCTTTTTATGGTAGGATAATAATTCTTATGTCTAGTGCAACAGAGATTGAATATCAGTTTTATGGGTATCCTAAGGATCAAGTCCTTGGTGATTTAGTCGCTTTGGGAGCCAAAAAGAGGGGAACTTTTGTATTTAGGGTCCAGGTTTTCAATGGATTACCTGGGACTTATATTAGAGTTAGAGATGAAGGATTTCGAATTACAATGACTTATAAAATCAAGATACCTGAATCTGAGTTTGAGGAAGAGCATGAAGTGTTAGTTGACAATTTTGATGCGGCAGTCAACATTTTGCTTGGTGTTGGTTGTACTAAAAAATACGCATATGAAAAGATTCGAGAAATCTGGGATTGTGAAAATTCAGAAATTGTTTTTGATACCAATCCTGGAGAACCTGAAAGAATGAAAATTGAATCAAAGACACTAATTGAATTATCTTTTTTAACAGATTATCTGTGTGTTTCACCATTCAAGGTCGACAAGTTCAATCCAACTTTGGAACTTTTTGGATTTAGCATGTCAAGTTTGGGTCCACGAGATTTGAAGTTCGACAGTGTTCAAGAAAGCCTAGGTCCATTGGTTACGAAAAACAAAGCTGATTTTGATTCTCTAGTGGAATCTCAAAAAGCTTATTTACTTTCTTTATCAAAGTAATTTTTATATTTACTTAATATTAAGTAAATATAAAAAATTAAATAAATTAAGCATTATAGTTATAGATTGATTTCTCAGTCTTAATTCTTGGAAGAATATTGACTGCCATCAATTCTTGAAATAATAGTTTACAAGCATGTGGAATTACAATTGCTGATATTCTTGTGCTATTTTGGCATGATTTGCATGCATAATAATCTTTATCGATGACTTTACTTGCAAATAATCCACAATCGTCACAAACATATACCTTAGTTATATCGGAAGTTTCCATCATTCTCTCTTTTAGAAATTGACCCATACCATGGGCTACTATTGCATCTTTTTCCATTTCTGATTTAATACCATATTCATTACATTATTTCCCATGTAAATCATCATATTTTTATAATCGTTATAAATACCTATAATTGTGGAGTATTTACAACTCAAATAAAACACCCTCTCAGGTGGGTCTAGACTCTATCTTAGATTATCATCGAAGTTGATTAGACTTCTCAAACCCATTCCTATATAGTCGTTGAACCTTTTCCATACCCTATCACGAGAATGAATATATCTATTCATTATCAGCGGACTTAGGAACTTGGCTGCGGATTGACCATAGTCTTCAGATTATTACTTTACCTAATGTAGTTAGCATTAGCCATCAATAAGTTTCCTTATTAATTTAGTACTGAAGAATTAGCATGAAGTAAATTTTCAGATGGTGTTACCCATTCTAAATTTTCTAATTTATTATCATCTCTTTTTTTATTTTTATGATTGACTTGAGTTTTGTTTTTATCTTTATTTTCAATAAAATGGTCAGCTACTATTCGGTGAACATAGTGATTTCTTTTGGTTTTATTATTACTTATTGTAACGTAACAATAACCTGAAGCATTCATAATTGGTTTAACTAAAGCTTTTCTTACATTATTATAAATAGTTCCATCTGGAAAAACATAATATTTATGATTATCATAAACTTGTTTTCCTTTTGAAATATCCATTACATTCATGTAATTATCTTCATAGTCCCATATATATCCTCCAGCTGTATTATTTATTTTTAATACAGCTTTTGATATAGCAGATGGACTAAAACCAATACTTTTTCCTGCTTCTATTAAAGAATCAAATTTGTTCAATACTTTGCCATTCATATCAGACTGAATAACTTTTCTAGGATGACTTATACTTTTATTATGTGCGGCACAATTTTCTTTTTGTGTTACCCATTCAAGATTTTCTACCCTATTATCTAGTTTATCAGAATTAATATGATTGACATATGGTTTATTTTCTGGGTTTGGTATAAATGTTTCAGCAACTAATCTATGAACTGATGGATTTTGGCAATTTATTGTTACTAAATTATATCCATTACATATTCTAGTTGCTAAAAATTTATTAGTTTTATCACTCCATACTTTACCATCTTTTGTTATTTTGTACCCACTCTGATTTTGTATATCATATTTTTCCATTCTATTATTATAAGATAATTTCTCTTTAAGCCAATATTATTTGAGATAATAATATATTATTACATGTGTTTCTGGTGTTTCCCGCAATTAGGGAATGTTGCCTGCCACAACGCAGACTAGCCTCGTATTTGCATACGGACTGTTAGGCAAAATGGTCTACCTATTTTTAATCCTCCATCTCTACTACGACCTTCCAACGGTTGTCTAGTAAGAGCTTGTCTTGGTCCACGGGATCTTCCATGAACTTTATCTTGAACCATGTGTTTAAGTCTAACTTGATAAGTTGGACCGATAAATATTTGTGCATCCATCTTCTTTCCTGTCATTCCACAATACATAGTTTCAGTACCATGCCTGGAATAACCTAACTTTTCTAAAACATCTGGAATTTCTGATGTATTGTAATTATTAAATGGGGTGCCGTCTACAAAGTGTCCGCTGATGGCAGCTTCCTTGGATGCCAAGCACTCTACTAATTGGCCGATTGTCATTCTACTGGGTAAACTGTTGTGAACATTTACACCACCTGCAAAAAAACTATGATACGATCGAACACCAACGTCATAGACATCCAAAGATAACCATGATTCTTTTTTAAGTAAAGTCAAATTATAATTGGGAATTTCAAAATGATTGCGCTCATTAATATAAGTGTGTTTTTCAAACCAACTATTACATCCACTCATTTCAATAAATGTTTTAGCATTCATCATATACTTGTAATCAAATACATTACAATCATTTGATCTATTTTTCTTTCTTCTATTACTTACTAAATTACTATTTAATAATGAATAATATTCATTTAATGGTTTAATCTGTTTATATTGTTCAAATCTTGCTTTTTCAATTGCTAATTCTATTATAGATCCACCTTTGATATTATCAACTCTAGATCTAGTTTCTGAATCAATAATTTCATTAACACGATTAATCATATTGTTATGTTGAAATTTAACTTGATCACAATAATTTTCATATGCACATGCTACTTCAAGTCTTAATATTTTTTGAATACAATGTCTAAAACCAATATTTTTTCTAAATAATTCATTAGATTTAACTTGAAGTTCAATACTGATCATATCTTTTTCTCCTTTTTTATATTCACGTGTTCTGCAAATATCTGATTCAACATTTAGTTGTTCCATTAAGTCAACTATATTTTGCATAGTATCGTGTAAAGATACACCATATTCTTTGCTAGTTGATTGTGATAATTTAACTGTTGTAAACGAGTTCTTATTAGAAGATTTAAAATGAGGACACCAACCATCACCACCAAATAATCCACCTAAGAATTCTCTAATAAAAGATTTAGGACTATCTGAAATAAATTTTGGAAAAGATGATACTTGATTTGTTTTTCTACCAATAGTAATATTTTCTAATGTTGCTAAACTTGTAGAAAACTCTAATGGTAATGAAATATTAAATGTATTAGAATGTGTTGAATAAGATTTAGTATCAGTACTTGCAGGTCGTTTACCAGTAACTAATTGAATATCATCAAGAATACTATCGACATCAACAAGTGATCCCATACATAATCTTGATACAATTCTATTATTTGTATTACAGATTGTACCATCTGTTAAAATATAACCTAATAATCTTGCAAATGCTAATGATTTATTTCTATTTAATTCATTACTAAAATTAAAATTATATTTACCCATTTCAAGTGACCAATTTTCTTCATCTTCAGTTTTAATATCTTCAGTACCAATTGGGCCAATTATTAATTTATCATCATATCCAATATCTTTTGCTTGTTTCCAAATATTTTTACCATTTTGTAAAACTCTAAACTGATGTTCTGGTGTACATATTAGTTCACGACCATCAATTAAAGTTAATTTAATAGTTTCTTTGTTTCCACTATACTGTGATCCTAATGAATGTGATTTACAAATATTTTTATTATCTTCAGAATAAGACCAAAGACTTTCTAGTCCTTGTTCACTAAAACTGTCAATACGTCTTGCTAAACCATTTGGTAGACTTACTAAAGTTTCACCTACAAAACAGTGCACGTTCATAATAATATCTGGTATCATCCCTTCCTCTGTGAAGGGCATATCTTTTTGTGGTAGGCAAATACCTACAGTACCTTTCTGCTTTTATACCATATAAACTTTCGTTTATAACCTATACCTTCGCAATACATATCTATTAGGTAGGATATGTAAGACTACGCAATACAGCACGTTTTCACGTGGGACTAGACTATATCTTGAGGCAATGCATTTACATGCAAAACCCAGTATCCATTTAGTCGTTGAACCTTCATCCCGTAGGATGCTTGGCTGCGGATTGTCCCTCAATTATTAAATTCATTTTTACCTTACCCATATGTGGTTAACATAAGCCATTAACATATTACTATATTAACTTGGTAGAATTTAACTTCACTTTAAAGAGTTTAAGCACTCTTCAGAGTTTGGGATGTTCCCGCAATTTGAATACTTCGCCTGCTACCTGCAGACTAGCAATACTTTTGGTATCACTACGGCCAGAATAAGTTAACCGTGTCTGTTTGAAAATTTATCCCCGATGATAGGGACACGTTCCATTCTAACTCTAACATTATACATCTCATATCCTTCCGCATTATAGATACCAGTATGTACTCTATCTATAACACCATCAACATTTGATTTAAATTGTTCAGAGTTATCTTTGTAAACTTTATTATTATTACCAGTAGGTTGAATTGGAGATACTTTACCAATAATAATATCATTATTAAAAATTTCTGTTTCTTCGGGTGCAAACCCTTGATCATTTAATTTAGTATAATTACCTTGTTTCATACCAGTTACTTTATTAGGATCTGGTTTAGTAAAAATATCATCTTGTGAAGTTGATGGATTCTTTACTATCTCAGAATGAAACTTTTTAATACTATCTGCTCTAAAAATACCACGGTCAATTGCTGATTGATTTACAACAAGTGAATCTTCTTGGTTAAAACCAGTATAACACATAATAGCTACAATAGCATTTTCACCATAAGGCATATCTAAAAAGTTATTATACTTCATTGCTTTAGTTTGAGCAAGTGGTACTTGTGGATGATACAATACTTGTGAAATATCCATTCGATCTTTGTAAGAAGTCAAATAAATACCAATTGTCTGTTTTGCTTGTGAAAAGTGAACAATACTCTTTGTGGCATAGTCATGATTCAAGAATGGAATATTAGCAGCTGTTGTACCTAACATAACCCAACCAGCAAATTCACAGTGTGTATATTTTAACCATCTATAATCACCATATCTATTAATTTTAGTTGAATCAGTATATTCTACTTTAGTATGTGAATTATCAATGCTTTCTTTTAATTTATCAACATTATTAGCTATCATTAAAAAATTACAACTTTCAATATCCTCGTATTCAACAATGTTATTATATTTACTAATAAATCGTTTCCAACCTTTATGAATATCTGGTTTAAGTAATTCTTCATCAAGCGCTTTAATAATAGATGGACTAAAGTTTAATTCATTATCTTTAACAATTAGTAAAGGTCTAATTAATCTACCGCCATCAAAATATATCTTAATTTCTTTTCTATCATAATCAAATAATATACTTGTATACTTATCAATTATATTTTCTTTTCTTTTCTCTTTCAATGCATTGTAAATATCTAAACTATTACCTGTTTTAACAACTCCTACCCAATTACCATTAATAAATATTTTAACATATGTATTCATTTCTAATGGATTAATATCAGCTGGATGTTTAATAGTAGTAAATGTATTCATAATTGTATCAAGAACTTTTTCTTGGGAATTATTTTGACAAGTTACTGAAGCCATCATTGAAATACTTTTTACTATACCAATTTTGGCTCCTTCTGGAGTTTCTACTGGGCAATTGTGAGTTACAAATGATGAAGCAACGAATGAATGATTATCACTATAAGTAGTAAAATCATATACCGGTTCAACCGGAATTTCTTTGATTGATAAAATATTTGTAAAAAAGTAATCTAATTTATTGTTTAACATAATTAAAATATCATTATTTACTAATTCATTTAAGTTTTTCCATTGATTACCATCATTTGTAGAAACTAAAAATGGATGATCTCCTGTAGCTTTAATAATATGATCACTAGTAGTTATTAATTCAAATAATTTATTTGGCATTTTATTAAATAATGTATGTATTTTAGATGGTTCTAATTCCAATGTATCTGGATTTACTGTTAATACTGTATCATCATCTTGAATATTTTTCATTAACTTGATTGTATTATCTGATAATAGAACTTCTGTATCACCAGCAACACATAAAAAATTGTACTGATTATTATTAACATGTCTAATTGATGTAACACCAGCAGTCGCTGCATCACCGGCAGGAGACAATACTCTTCTAAAATATGATTGAGATTGAATCCACGATAAACGTTGTAGTGATTGTGCAACACCATTTTTAGTTCTGTTCATACCCCATACACCAGTAGCCAATGCAGTTTTAATACCTTGTTCAATAGTTGTAGCTTTAATTTGTGATATAACATTAATTGGATTAATATCTGATTGATTCTTTTTTCTAAACAGCTTGCCAATTTCACTTAACATCTTTTTCCAATTTTGACGGAATAACTGTCCAAGTAAAATACCTGGTGTTTCAACACGTTTATTATGTAAAGCATCTCTATCATCTGGATCAGCTTTATTAAGCATTACTAATAGTAATTTGTTAATCATCATACCAATAAATGCTCTTTTCTTAGGTATATCATTACCTAAATGTTGAAGTAAATCTTGTCTTAGAATTTTTTCAATAATCATAATTTTTTGTTTCTTTGCTAATACTTCATCAGTTTGACTAATTCTTTTAGTTTTATTTAATTTATTGATTAAGTAATTAATTGCTTCTTCTCTAGTTTTAATAGGATTACCTTCTTCATCTTGACTAAATATCATTGATGGTCTTAGGAAATTTAACATACTAGTATCTTCAAAATTATAGACAATATTAGCTATAATATCTTGATCTGATTCTAAACCTAATGCACGCATAAGTATAAATATAGGAACATCGACTAATTGTGAACTAGTTAAACTAATTACACCATCTTTACGATTTCTAATAGTAGCAATTTGTAAATTATCTGACCAATCATTTTTCCTTGAATTAATTTGGACAGAATAAATAATACCATTTTCATATGATGAATCTTTTTTAGTAAAAACTAAACATTTGTTATCAACCATTTTCTCAATTGACATTACTATTTTTTCTTGACCATTTACTAAAAAATAACCACCTTGATCATATTTACATTCACCATGATTATCCTTTTTAATATAAGTTGAACAATATTTAGATTTAATCATAATTGGAATATTACCAATTGCAATATTATTTTCAGAATAAACTTCTTTTATTGTTTTATCACCAGTTAATACATTTAGGGTTTCAACATATTGTTTAATATCTACAATAATTGATGCAAAGTAATTAAGATGATTTTTCCTAGCTTCACTTGGAAACTTAATTTCATTGTCATTATCAAATGTTGCTGGTTTAATTCTTATATTTTCACATTTAAAACCATGAAAATGTATTAAAGGTCCATCTATATTATCGAAAAAATAATTTTGTTCTTGTTTTAAACAATATGGAATTATTTCTTCAACAAACTGATGATATGATGAAAACAAATGTTCATGCAATATCGCAGATTGACTAAAAGATAGATGAATCAATTTATCAATTTCTTCTTGAATGTTATGAGTCATTAAATACTCTGATATATAATTTTTATATGAATTTTTATCAATTTTTTAAATTTAAAGTATTTCGAATAATTTTTTATCAATTATATCTTTGAAAAAATAATTTAGTTTTATTATTTTACCTTTTTTCATAATAGTTAATTCTAACTCATTATTCTCATCTAAATTTTCTATTTTCATAATAATAGGGATTGGTATGTCTATTGAATATCTCTGTATAACATCATCTGTTTTGTTAGTTATTTTTGATGATAAAATTACTGGGCTAATTTTAAGATTATTTTTTGTGATATTATAAAATATTAAATCATCCATTTCATAAACTATATTTATTTTATTTAATCTAAATAAATAGTTAAGTTTATAGTTATATAATAAATTTGTTAAAAATATAGTAACTTTATCATTAATTAATTCATTATCTTTCTCAACTAATAGTATTTTTCTACAAAATCTTTTTTTAAATTTGTCTATTAAAAATATATAACTATTCATTAATTAATAATTACAATATTATTTTAAATAATTAAAATAATTAATTTAAAGATACGTTTCAATTATCTATTAAATGGATGCTAATACTCAATTAAGTAATAAATGGAATTTATGGTATCACCATGAAAAAGATAATTGGAAATTATCTGGATATAAAAAAGTATATGAAATTAGTACAGTTGGCGATTTCTGGCGGTTGAATAATAATTGGGATAAATTAAAAGGTATTAATAATAAACATTACTTTTTAATGAAAGATGATATAACACCACTTTGGGAAGATCCATCTAATGTTAATGGTGGTTGTTGGTCATTTAAAGTACATGAAGATCAGGCAGAAAAACTATGGATTGATCTATCTGCATTTTTAGTGTGTAATCAAATTATAAACAATTATGAAGATGTAATCGGTTTATCAATATGTTTAAAAAAAAATAGTAATTCAGTAATAAAAATTTGGAATAAAGATAGTAAAAATAACAGTTTAAATTTGATAAATAAAGAAATAATAAAAAAATGGGGTACTGATATCATATATATTGCCCATATGCCAGAAAATTGAAATTATTTTATTAAGTAATATTATTAAATGTTTATGGATAAACCAAATAAGTTTGATATAGAAATAGTAGCTGCATCAACTGAACCTAATTTGGAAGATGCTAAGAAACAATGGGAATATATTTATAATGAAAAATCGGAATCTAAAAAACTATGTATATGTGGTCATCAAATAAAAAACGTTAATTACTTTCTTAATACAGTTAATGGTAATATAATATGTTGTGGATCAACATGTTGTACTAAATTTGAATTTCCAATAATTCCAATGAAAAACAGTATTTTAGAGAATATATTTAAATTAAAAAAAATAGATACTGATACTATTAAAATAGAAAATATTAAAGATTATTTAGAATATGCAAAAAATGAACTTTTATTATTTCTTGAAAATAAAACTAAATTAGCAAAATTTGATAATTTAATTTTAATTTTAAAAGATTTGATTCTTATCAAAGAAAAATATTCTGTAGATACTTTTGATGAATTCATTGAAAGTATTAAAAATAAATTAGTTGAACTTATTCCAGAATATATTAATTTTAAAATTAATGAAGATATATCATTATTAGAACCATTGCTTGTTAAACTAGCCAAACTGGTTACTGAATATAAATTAAATATTCAAAAATCTAAAATTATCGATTTAACTAAAGAAACAATAGCATCATTAGTTAAACATAGAATAGATAATTACACTGGCGAACAAACATGTAGTCTGCAAACTAAAATATCAAAAATAGTAATCAGTTTAAAGATACTAGTATTAAAAGATTTTTTAGTGGGAATGGAAACAAAGTTAAAAAATAAAATAGAAAGTATTCGTGTACAAAATTTTGCGTGGGAGAAAGAGAAATATGAAAGAAGAATGAAAATGAAAAAATATTAATTTAAGTAATTATTTCTAATATATTTTATGGATGAAAAATATATTTGTACTAAGGATACAGTAAATGAAACTATTGGAAAATATGGGGTTGCTATAATTCCTAATATTTTAAATGACGCAGAATGTGATAATATGATAAAAGAAATGTGGAATTATTTAGAACATATATCTGAAGATTTTTTGATTCCTATAAATAGACATGATATGAATAGTTGGGAAAGTATATATAATTTAAATGGAGGATCATTATTATTTGAATTTTGGAATATTGGTCATTCACAAATGTTGTGGGATCAAAGACAAAATCCAAAGATAGTTGAAGTATTTGCAAAAATATGGAACGTTAAACCGGAAGAGTTATTAGCAAGTTTTGATGGCGCAAGTATTGAAATACCACCAGAAATTACAAATTACGGATGGTATGAAGATAATATACCATTTTATCATACTGATCAAAGTTATGCAACTCCTGAATTTAAATATGTTCAAAGTTGGGTTACTGCAAATGATGTTAATCCAGGTGATGCAACGTTAGCATTCTTTGAATCAAGTAATAAATATCATTCTGAATTCAGCGAATTATTCAATGTTAAAGATCCAAAGGATTGGTATTTATTATCAAAAAAAGAATTAGAATTTTATAGTAGTAGATGTATTGAAAAAAAAATATCTTGTCCTAGAGGGTCATTAGTATTATGGGATGGTAGAACAATACATTGTGGTATTCAATCAAGTATCAATAGATGGAAACCTAATATTAGATGTATTAATTATTTATGTTATTTACCACGATCACAATCAAACGAAGAAAATATATTGTTGAAACAACAAGCTTTATTAGATTTACAAACAACTACCCATAATCCATGTATTATTAGATTTAAATCACGGACACCATATTTAGAAATACAGGATGAATCACAATTTATTAAAAAAATTAATCCGCCATATTTAACTGATTTAGGGAAAAAATTAGCTGGGTTTTAATAAAACAATAAACTAATGTTTATTGTTTTATTCATCATAAAATAATTGTATTGATTGAATTGTTTTCTCTGATACTTTTGTTAACCATTTTTTAACAGTTTTCTTTAATTTTCTTAATCTATCATTCCACTCTTCTTTATCTCTTAAGGTTAATAAACCTTTTTTATTTACTGACCAACAAGAAGGTACTTTTATATTGTTTTCATAATATGAATCAGGATTAAATCTAATAAATATTATTGGTCGATGATTAACATCTTGTGAAATTTCCATCATACGTTTATTTTCACAGTTATATCCAGTATGTTGGTTCTCATCTACTTCGATAATTATAACTTGATAACCTAAATCTAGAAATAAATCAGGTCTTTTTGATGAACAACCATCATATATTTTTTTATCAGCTATCCAAGTAACATCTGGGAATTTATTTAATATATAATCAATTACAGTTCGTTCTTTGGTTTTGAAATTTCTAGATATTGGTTTATCAGGAAACATATGGATGTAACAACGTAAACAATAACCATCATATTTTGGATTACCTCTAACATAACATAACGGTATTTTACATCTATCATGTGTAATATCTATCATATTATCTAATTTATGGGAAAAACAATATAATGGTTTAATTTCATTTTCATAATTAAATGTAGGATATTTATTGCATTCATCAAATAAACATAAATTACTTTTAACATCAACCATATTTTCTAATTTATGAGCTGCACAAAATCTACCAATTCCACCTTTAAAATCAAAACATGGTTGTATATTACAGTCTTTATGTTCACATTTAGCACATTTAATATTTGTCATTTCTAATGTTTTATGTGCTTTACAATATAATGGTTTATCTATTCCATATGATGGTTGTTTATTACAATCTGGGAATAAACAACAGATATCACGTACATTTACCATGTCTGCTGTTTTATGAGTAACACAAAATTTTGCATTTTGTCCAATTATATTAAATGATGGTTGCTTATCACATCCTTCAAAATTACATTTATAACTGGAATTATTAACCATATTTTCTTTTTTATGTGAATAACAATATAATATTAAATGATGCATGTAAATTACAGTTTTCATTTATACAAAATTGACTTTTTACATCTACATGACTTGGTTCTTTATGAGTTTTACAAAATAAGGGTTTGCCTTTTTCTATTCCAAAAGCTGGTTGTTTTGTACAACCTTCATAATTACATTTTTTATTAGTAACATTTACCATATTTTCTAATTTATGGGTTTTACAAAATTTACCTTTACCGCCTATAAAATCAAATGCTGGATTTGCAATCATACAATTCTCATAATGACAATAATCATCTTTAACGTTGATCATATCTGTTGTTTTATGTTTCTTACAATGGGTTGGTTTACCTTTTTCTATACCAAAAGTTGGTAATACTTTACAATTTTCATCACTACATGTTTTATCTTTTAAATTTATCATTTTGTCTAATTTATGTTGTGAACAATATAATGGTTTACCGTTTTCTAAACCGAAAGATGGCTGTTTGTCACAACCGGTAACCAAACACTGTTTAGCTTTGTTATTTTTCATATCCACTGATTTATGAACTGCACAATGTGTTGGTTTAGTAATACCGAATGTTGGAATTGTATTACAACCTTCATATTCACAACGTTTTGTTTTTACATCTATCATATCAACTGTTTTGTGAGTTACACAATGGGTTGCTTTAATTAAACCGTAACATGGTCTTTTACTACATCCAGCTTCATTACATTGCTGATCTTTTACATCTTTTTTATGTGTTGAACAATAAATTGGTGGTTTTACATTTTCTAAGTTAAAACAAGCTTGTTTATTACAGTCAAGACAAGTTCCTTTTTTCTTTTTTATTTCGGGTGATAACGGAGTTATATTCCCGTGATACGAAAGAACAGAGTTCTGAAGTATTTCGATACATAATAAATTATTTTCCATAACAATTTATTTAATTTTTGAACACTTTATTTTTCAATTTTTATTTGATGGTTATGATGTAAATACCATATTTTTAACTTAAAAAATTTTTTTTATGATGGTTTAGATGGACTGAGAACAAGTTTTATTTCACCGAGCATGGCTATCGAGTATTTAACAATAAGTGGGTAATCATTCTTCAAATACAATGTAACGGTACTACAGAGATTTGTACATTTAGTAAAAATAATTAAAAAGCGCAATTCAAATAATCCCTGAACAATTTCATCTGAACAATTAGAGTTAACATCAATAGATAATCCACCATTTGTTTCACCAACTTCAAATTCAACATGACCCAATTCACCGTTACCAGAGAAAATTATTTTATTTTTGGTACACATTAGTTCGATCTTATCGGTTGCTGAAGACATATCTTTGCAATATTTATGAAAATCTTGGGATGGTAAAGTAATACTGAATGGGAAATCTATAGGTTCAACTTCATATTTTTCTTCTTCCAAGTCCATTAAATTTAATTTAAAAATCTTCTTTTCTTTACGTTCACTACTTTCTAAAATAATAACTAATTTATTCATATCATCACTATCTACTTGCCATATCATAGTATCAAAATGTGACATACATTTTAGACATTTTAAAAGATTATTTAAGTTTAAGCCAACACTAAATTTATTTTTATTATAATTGTAATTATAATAATCAAATTTATCAGCATCTAATTTAGTATAAACTAAAATAGTACCGGTTTTATTAATTTCTTTAATAATAATACCACCAACTTGTTTAGTTGCAGGTTCTTCTTCGGAATCATCTGAATCATTTTCAATAAAGTTGGGATAAAAAACAAAATTTACATCTGTTAATAAAGAATTTAACGTGTCACTTAATATTTTAATAGCAGCAGTTTGAGTAGTTTTTAGTTCTAGAATAAGTACCATATATAAATTATAATGAATTAATTTCTTTAAATTAATTTTCCAAAAAAAAAATTCTAAATTAATTATATATAATGTCAAATACTTATGTACTTGTAAATCCCTATATTCAAGGTGAATTTAAAAATACCGTTAAAGCTGCTAACTCTATCGAAGCAGGAAAAATTCTTTATAAAGGACTTTCTGAACATTTCAATAATGCAGTTCCTAAATTCTACTTCACAATCCAAAAAGGTGGTTCTGGTAAAGGAAAACACTACCATTTTAAAGTAAAAGAACAACGTAAAAATGATAAAATTTCTTTTACTCTTGAACCTTATGAAGTTGTAGGTGGAATCAACCTTGATTCTTTCACAAATAAACTCAATAACTTTAAAAATAAATTTGCTCAAAATGGTGGAAAGAAATCAAAGAAAAGCAAAAAATCCAAAAAAGATTCATCTGAATCCGAATCATCATCTGAATCATCAGATGATTACAAACGTATGAGTTCATATGTTCCTGTAGTAAATCAACCATTTTACTATTGGTGGTATGATCCTGCAGTATACAGATTAGATTCATATTACGTTCCTACATTTTATTCTTATGTTACACCTGTAATTGAAATTGTATTTTAATATTAGACTTTATTTTCATCATTTTGATTGGCTAATATATAGTTTGATAAATCACTGTTGTCAGAATGTTTATCACTATTTTCTACCTGATGTTTATTAATATTTTTTGATCTAATTAAATTATCTTTACTTGGATCTACAATTTCACTTTCATCAATATATCTATCTTCTTTAATTGCAATAATATCTCTTAATAATCTTTTAGACATTGCATTATTAATTTGTTCAAATGTATTAATTAAACCAGCAATAACATTAAAACCAATACCAACCCATATTAATTCTCTATAATTATATCCAGCAGCTAAAGTAGTTGTTAAAATACCAGCTGCTTGCATTATATGAAATAAATAAATAAGAGTCATATTAGCAGTATTTAAACATTTTCTTTTTTTTATAAATGTTTGTAAATCTTCTAATTCATTATCTGAAAATATTTTATTGATTTCTAATAATATTTCTTTATTCATTTTAGTACTTTTTTTATTCATTATAATTAGAATGAAAATAATATATTTATTTCATTTTTTGATAAACATAATATCTATTCAAAAATGTAAATATTTTACTTTCTTTATCAACACCTTTTAAATCTTCATAATATTCAGCTACTTTTTTATTAAATTTATAATTCTTTGGATTTTCTTCGTGTTCAATAACATTAGTAAAATAGGGTTGATTAATATTATATAGATTAGAAAATAAATCAGTTTCAACTAATCTACAATCTGCTTTTTCCATTGTTTTATTTAATAACTCAGGTGTTACTAAATATTCCATTTCATATTTATTTTCTTGCATTATCCATGCCATATGTACATCAATTGTTTGACCTTCTTTGTTTTCTAAATTACCATTGAATTTTTTAACTATTTCAAATAATTTACGTCTAACACCATCATCATCTGTATAATAAGTAGTATATGTATCTTTACCATCTAATTTATCCATTACTAATTTAGCATCAAATAATGTTAAAATTATATAACCTCCAAATTTTAAATGATTTTTAATATTTTCTACTAAATTACTTGTTGTTTCTTTTGATTCAAATAAATAGTGAATCGCAAACATTGAACTTATAATATCGAATTTTTTATTTTTTGTAAAAGTTGTTTGAATTAATTGTTTATTTTCTTTTGTCATATTAGGTAATTTATTTTCTTGATAAGATGGCTCTAATAATGCAGAACCATCTGCTTGTATCCAAGTGACTTTACCAAAACCTGGAAATTTACGTTTGAATTCTGTATATCTAGATATAGCCCCATCAGTAGATGAATAAAGACCATAGTAATCAGTATCAATACCAACATATTCACCTACTTTTGCATGATACCATTTACCAATATCACCACCTCTACCACAACCAATATCTAAAACTAAAGTTCTGCGATATTGCGAATCTTTAAATTCTTTTAATGGACTACAATATGCATAAATAATAATAGATTTTAACCAATTGTGGTATTCTCTTAATTTTTTACATAAATTTGTAATTTTTTGGTAATATATATCTTGTTGTCTATCAGTTGTAATAACTGTTGCATTTAATCTCAATTGAAGTATCTTTTGTTGTTTAATAAAAGTTTCAGGCACTGATAAATTTTTAATTTCTTCAATAGTAACTGCTTCTTTGATAGATTTCCATGTTTTAATTGCAACATCTTTGAAATTACCATATTTCTTTTGATATTTCATTACATCTTCTGTTTTATCCCAACGTGTTCTTAATATTGTCCATCGGTATGGGTGGGGAATGGCAGGATCATTATTATATACAATTTCAATTACTGTATTATCTTGAACATAATTACCATCTTGATCACGTACTTCACCATTAATCAAAGGAAAATACGCTTCATGATTATTATCTTCTTTCATAAAAGGTATTGGTACTTCTTTATTACCAATTAAATCACCAACATAGAAGTTAGCTACTCTATAAAGTTGATTACTTTGTGTTCCTACCGAATTATCATATATTTCTAAAAATGTATTTGTTTCTATATTACGTTGATAATTTAGATAAACATCAATCGAATTAGTAATTGGTGGTTTATATTTATATATAGGATATTTATGCTCTCTTTTATCTCGTGTATATTTTTGATTCAATCCAGTAAAAATAATTCCATCTAATTTATATGATATATTTGATCTTGAATAATAATCCCAAATGATGTAAGCAAATGAATATACTTCTGAATTATCAGCTCCAGTAGGAAAGATAAATAGTTTAGGATGGAAAAAGATTTCATTTGTTTTTAATTTATTAACTTGAGTTTTAACATTTTTATAGAAATTATCTATTTCTTTAATGTAAAATTTTTCTTGTGCTGTTATATCAAATTTACCTTCAAATTCAGTACAGCAAGTATATATATCTTTATTTAGACTTTTACATACTTTATTTAGATATTCGAGTCTTATTTTTAAATTTGGTTCATCTCGCATATCTTTATTTGAATAATATAAACAATCAAAACCCATAAATATATATTTATTTTCTTCATTAAGAAAAATTAATTCACCTTCTATAATTGTATTTGATAAATCAGATATATATTTTGTTTTCTTAACATTTAAATTATTTGATATCAGATAGACAGTTTTATTATGAATAAATAATTGATACTTTTCTCCATCAGCTTTATCAGTAACACTGTAAAAATTTGGAAATTTATCAACTACATGTTGTACTTCAGCTGAAATAGGTTGCATTGAATATAATGAATTATTTATTGATTCATTAAATGCTACTAGTTTTTTATATGATTCAATAATTAAAGTATTTTCATCCTTGGTAATAATATTATCGTTACCTTCAAGTACCTTTTTAATTGTTTCTAATTCATCAATAATCATTTTACCTGTTTTATCTGTACTTTTAGTTTCTTTATTAATTGAATAATCAATCTCAATTTCATAAGATTTAATACTATTCATTATGTTATTAATATTAGAATTTAATTGAACTGTTGTAAGATCAATATTTAGTTTATGTTTATTATCATTTATGATTTCTAAACTTAATCTATTTTTATATCTAAAACAGATTTTACTAGATGAACTAATACCATTATTTAATAACATTTTAAAATCTTTTTCGGCCAGTGGTATTTCTGATGATTTTCTTATTCTAATATCTAACTGATCAATATCTATAACATTTGTCGGATCTCTTTGTTTACGAATATAAACAAAATTTTCATTTTGAGTAAATTCTGTTTGTGTTAGTAAGATTGAAAATAGAACATGATTTGATCTTTGATGAACTAAATTTAAAAAATCATTTATATTTTTAATACCTTTAATTGATACTCTAAAAAAGTTATTTGGTTCATGATCATATATTACATCTAATATAACTTCTTGATTTAATTTAAGATTATCTTTTTCACTTCTGTATTTAATATACTTTAATGTATTCATAAACTTTATAATTGATAGTTTATTATCAGGTTTATAGTTATTAAACATAACTTCAAATTCGTCATTTTCTTTTGTTTTAGATAATAAATTATTTATTTGTGTAATTTGTGCAGTTGATAACATTACCATTATATATTTATTCCTCCTTAAATAAGTATATAAAAATCAATTTTTTGAAAATAAAAATTGATCTTTATATTTTTTAAACTAAAATAAAACTGTATATGTCTAATACTAAAGATTATCTAAAGATTTATATAAAAAGTAATGATACTGAACTAATTAATAGATATCAAAATGCTATTAAAACCCATAATGCACAAAGTGAATCTATTTATGCAAATGCAGGTTTTGACTTATTTTGTCCTGAAGAATTAATATCAGAAGAACCTATTATTAAAATTGATACACACATTATTTGTGCAATGTTTAATTCAGATGGTATGCCATTAAGTTATTATCTTTATCCTAGATCTAGTGTTTCTAAAACAAATCTCCGTCTTGCTAACTCTGTAGGAATTATTGATTCTGGTTATCGGGGTAATATTATTGGTATGTTTGATGTTATACGTAATGAAAGGGTTATTAGTGAAAAATATTCACGATTACTTCAAATATGCTCACCTACTTTAAAACCGCTACATGTTGAAATTGCAAATAATATTAATTCATTAGGTGTAACCGAAAGGGGATCTAATGGGTTTGGGTCATCTGGAGTTTAAAAATATTTAATTTAATGAGTTTTATTTTATTTATTTTATTATTAATTATTAATGGAAGATTATTATAAGTTATTTGGCATTGATTATAATTCTACAATTGATGAAATAAATAATGTTTACAAAAACAAAATAATGGATTTGAAAACTCTCCCTTTTTTAACTGAAAATGATAAAAAGTATATTAAAACATTGAAAAAGGCTCATTTTATTTTTAATAATGCACAATTTAAGAAAACTTACGACAATTATATTAAAAATAAAAATCAGATTAATTATTCAGACGAAATAAGATCTAGTAAAAAAAATACTCAAAATCAAAATTATTTGGTTGATAGAATATTTAGTTTCCAATCTCAAACTAATTTTGATTTAAACCATAATGAATTATTACGACCAAAAAATGTTGGATTGAGTTCAGATGATACTCCTAATTTTGATAAACCACTTGATTATGATGAAACTACTGAATTTAAACCATTTAATTTTGATACATAATTTATACTATATAATAATGGAAAAAGAAATTATTATAAAATATTTAGAACAAGATTTAAAAAAGATAAACCAACGTAAGAATATAAATTATAAAGTATTAAATAATATTTGTAAAAAATATCATTTAACTAAAAAAGATATTGAAAATTTTAATAATCAAGAAGAATTAGCAGATACTGTTGTTGATATTATTTCAAAAGTTAAAACTTCAAATGTTAATTTTAATACTGATATTGAAAATAATACATTTATTTTAGGTTTAGTTGATAGAATTAATAAATTAGAAAAGAAAATGGAAGCTGGTATAACCGGATTAAAAGGTGATAAAGGTGATGCTGGATTAAAAGGTGATAAAGGTGATGCTGGATTAAAAGGTGATAAAGGTGATGCTGGATTAAAAGGTGATAAAGGTGATGCTGGATTAAAAGGTGATAAAGGTGATGCTGGATTAAAAGGTGATGTTGGTGAAAAGGGCGATAAAGGTGATGTTGGTGAAAAGGGCGATAAAGGTGATGTTGGTGAAAAGGGCGATAAAGGTGATGTTGGTGAAAAGGGCGATAAAGGTGATGTTGGTGAAA
>Ga0214921_10000376_pt1 | contig 85028 bp, 72 predicted proteins | sample LL1505_MetaG_FD_177992 | JGI IMG/M metagenome (GOLD analysis project Ga0214921, IMG submission 177992) | Freshwater microbial communities from Lake Lanier, Atlanta, Georgia, United States - LL-1505 | ecosystem: Environmental > Aquatic > Freshwater > Lake | place: USA: Georgia | collected... | reverse complement strand
TTGTGTAAATGAAATAACCTTGTGTAAATGAAATAACCTTGTGTAAATGAAATAACCTTGTGTAAATGAAATAACCTTGTGTAAATGAAATAACCTTGTGTAAATGAAATAACCTTGTGTAAATGAATAATAACATGTATGTTTTTCTATAACAACACAAAAATAATGACTATACAGTCATGTTGGACGCATTTTCAATAATATCATTTACTAGCCGAATATTTTCAGGCGAATCTACATTCAATGTATGTGTTATTTGATTATTATGAATGCGATATAGTAACAATGTTTCTTGCATTGTATACACAAATTGGTATTTTTTTAATATTCGCGCTAATAAATCATAATCTTCATAAAGATACAAAATTCGCACATCATCCGTTCTATATTTTCCAACAGCTTCAATTGCCTTTTTTCTATAACACAATGTAGGATTATTCATATACCAAGTATACTTATTATCAAATAAGTCTTTCCATGTCATTATATTTGGATGTCGTGTTTCATGCATAAAATATTTTTTTTTATCATCATCTACATCATTTTTAAACAATTGGACATTTGTACCGCAAAGAACAACATTCGGGTTTTTTTTCATGAAGTCTATTTGTTTTTTCATACGATCAAACAACATAATATCATCAGAGTCCATTTTGAAGACAATATCATTGGTACATAAATCCAATCCAATATTTGATGATTTTGCAGTTCCCAAATTACATTCAGTTTTTTCATATATTACTCGTGTAAAACGAGACGATTGTTTAAAAGAACATAGTAATTTCTCAAGTTCTCTACTATTTTCAGCGGTTGAACCATCATTTATCCATACCAATTCAATACCAAAATATCCATGTTGACATTTAATAGAGTCTAAGCATTCTTTTATATGAAAACGATTTGTATTATAACTAGTAATTAAAACAGATACCCATTCTGTTGGTGTAAGTAATTCGTTTGGTAATACAACATCATTCATAGTATCATAATTCTGTTTAGCTGTACCCCATTCTTGATATGCATATACTTTTTTATGACCTTCATAGTTAGGACCAGTAAAATGTATAGGTAAAAAACAATGACTTGGATATATAGAAACATCCGTATATTTACCAGTATCTAACATTCTTGTTAGTAATCCTGGTCCAACACTGAACCATGCACGTGTTTCCATAATTAGTTTTGCAGATTCTTTACTGTTTATCCATTTTATAATATCGAAGCATAAAGGGTGTTTTGCTATAAAACCCATTGTCCCTGTAGCAATCAACCCTGTACGAACATTCTCATTTTCAAATGTCGCAAAAGCTGTTTTGTCACAAAAATATTCGTCAAATGGTTCAATACAAATAGAGTCTGCATCTACAAAAAATCCGCCATATTTATACAAGATTTCCCATCTAATAATATCCGCTTTTCCATTTATTTCGCGAATCATATTAACTTGGTCTAAACAAGTCAATTCTAAATTGCGTTTTTGTATTTCAGTTTCTGTCCAAAGAATATATTCAAAGTCGGGATGTTTTTCTTTCCATGTATTTAAAAGATTAATAGGTGCAGGTTTTGGTCCTATCCACAATTGGTGAAGTATTTTAGGTATAATCATATAATATTATTATTATATGATTTTTATACTTTTTTTTGATATTCTATTAATTTGAAAGTAATCCCGATCTCAGTTTGATTTTCCCAAATTCCTGAAATTTTTATATAGAATGATTCTGCTTTTTTTTGAATAAAATGTGATTCATTATAATCCTTGTAATATTTTATGTATCCACTTTGCAATTGATTTCTTAAATTAAAAATCATATTTTTTCCCTTGTATTTTTCTATATTATTTGTACTCATTTCTGTATATAAAGATTGCGATTTCATTGTCATTGTACAATCATGTAAATAATACTCGTAATAATAAAATAACAACTGCTTCTCAATATCTATTATTTTTTGTATAACTTCCTTATTATTAATTATGTCTAATTGAATAATATTTTTTGATTGTATTTTATTTGTCATTATATTTTTTAATGGAAAATCAATATATATTCCATTCATAGACATGCAATTGTTTGAAAAAACAATTTTTGTAAAGATACCATCTATTATAATATTTGTTTTTTTATCTGAGAAATATATGTTTGATAATTTAATATCATTTGGTTGCAATAATATATTCATTTCTATAGTAATAAATATATTTATTTTATATCATTTTTTCATATTCTTTATGAATCTGAATTTGTAACATTATCATGTACATTATCATCTGATGCTTGTGTATCTATTTCATGATCGGTTTCTACGTTCTTTTCATTTTTTGCATTTGTCAATCCTTCATAACTTCTAAAATTAGAAAATATTATGACTAAATAAAAAACAATTAAGGCAACTAAAATAATAGTTTTTAGAGTAATTTTCATTATGGAATATATATATAAATACTATATAAAAATGTCATCAAATTATCCAATCGGTTTTCCACCAAAAATGGTTGGTTGGAAGGGAAAATATTTTTATCAAGTGATTGCAACCATACAAAAAAATAAAAATACGGCTAAATCTTTTGGTATTAAGCAATTGAGAAAAGCAATGCCCTTAAAATTATACCGTAAAGAAATACACAATGTATCTAGTCAAACTTATCCAATAAATTGTAATCCGCGCATATCTACAAAAATAACTGATATGGATATGCCAGGAAATACAATAGTAACCGAAACATCAAAAACCTATTCAAATGGTTTAGTAAATACTCTAGATATAAATCAAACTACTTTATCTGCAGAAAATGGTTCTTGTAATACAATAAATAATTGTTTCTCGCCTGCATACAATGCACGAAAACGCGTAAGAAGTTCAGGTATGATTCCTAGAAAATTTGATAAGAACAAAAACAATGATACCTACAGTACCAGTACACAACAATATTTAGTGTCAAGAAATAAAACAATCAAACAAAATGAATTCCACTACATTCGCAAGGGTAGTTCTGGAATTATACCTGGACCGGGATTAGGCTCTTCAAATATTTATTCGCCTAGTGGATTAAGCCATTGTTATCAACCTATGATATCAGTAGCAAATAATAACAATACATTTTCATATAGATGGTTTGATGGAAGTAACTCATATAACTATACTGTTGTAATACCAGATGGTCAATATGATCCATTTTCATTAAATACGGTTTTTCAATCCGCACAGTTACAAAACAAAACATATATAAAATCACCATCAGGTGTGAATGTTTATTTATTAGCAATTAGTTATGATACAACAGCACAATCAATAACATTAATTGCAAATCCAACGTCTTCTGCATCTCCTAATTATTCTGGGTATACAAAACCATCAGGTGCGGCATGGATTTGGGATGGTACAAATACAATTACCCCATATTTTACAATTTTAAATAACAAATTTGCGGATTTATTAGGGTTCTTACCTGGTGAATACTCAAATGGTGCAAATAATACTTCTTTTTGCGGACTTATATTACCAAATTATGTTCCATTATATTATAAACCAAACAATCCAGAATTTGCAGTACAAGGTGCAGTTGAATCAAGTTCTCGTATTCAAAGACTAAAATATGACACAATTACACGAAGTGCCGCATTAATAAAATCAGCATATGGAAGCGCCGCCGCGAATGCACTTGCATATGGGGTATCTGAACAAGCATATACATCGAAGACTGTCGCAGGCGATAAAGTGATATTCACACCTGTTATAAATCCTAGAAATGGAAAATTATGCAAAAAACGATTTATATATAGACGAAAATAAAAGGATTATTCACTTGTTACATCCACATTACCATTTGATAAAAAAATATTAGTAGGCGTATTTAATATATTATATGAAATATTATATCTAATACACCAATTCATTGATTTTTCTATATTCATCTTTATAAGGGACTCTATTTTTTCAAATTTCGTTTTTGTTTCCATTAAAGATAATGTATAATATATATTTTGGACTTGTTTTTGCCCAAATATTGCATTATATTCTTCTATTTTTTTTATAAAAAAATAGGATATATCTATATTTAAAAATCGATGTGTATTTGTTTGCAATTCTACCATAGATTCAAAACATTTCAATATATGCACATAAAAACCAGCATGATTGTTGTATAAAAACCCGCTGCATATAATATATTTCTCTGAATTTGCATATCGACTTGTATTTGGTTTCATAATATATACTTTTTCATAAAATGATGATAAAATATATAAAATATCAATAGAGTGCTGCATGAAACAATCGAATATTTTCAAAATAAAGGTACCTTTATATTTTTGTAAACATAATGCATACGCTACTTGTGCAAATAATAATTTACCAATAGCGCATTCTTGTTGATTAAAGTCAATAGAAAAATCAAACCCACCATCTGCTGTTATTAAATCCATTTTTGATGGATATTTTTCGGTTACATATTCAAAGTTTTTTACAGATAGTATATTTCCCGTACCATCTATCCCATTTTCCAAATATACATTTGGATTTGCTTTCAAAAAAATATCACTTTTTTTCCATGCTGGAATATTCGTATCGTTTTTGTTTTCGTCTAATAATGTCATCCCATAATATTTATCTTCTTTACAATTTCGTAATTTCGCCAAGGCTTCAATAAATCCACCTGGCCCCTCTGCAAGATGAAAGCTACAAATAGGATCTTGAAAATGAATATGAAAAGTATTTATCATTTCAACCATTTTGAAAAACGAGCGTGAAAGGGGCTTATATTTTGATACCGATTTCTTTTTTTCAGGAACAATCGTATGAATATACTCATATGGATTTGTATATTTTTTATATATATTCCACTGTTTTTCATTGGTGGTAATCTTTTCCTTAATATTATATAAATAATAAGCAAGTGATTGAGAAATTACATTCGGTGGTATTCCATCTATGTCTTGATAAAAAATATGTTTGTATAAAAAATTATATGTTCTTGGTAATAAGTAAAATGTCATGGTACTAGAAAAAACAATGTATATATGTTTATATTCATTGTTTTCATTATATTTTACTATTCATGTATATGTTACAATATTTTTTTTCTTTATTAATTTTTCTTTATATTTTCTCTATTTTCATCATATTACATATCTAACACTTCCCAAAAACAAATAATGCAAATAATAAATATTGTGGAGTATACACCTTTTTACATTTCAAACACCGATTATATTTGATAATTATACCTAGAGGCAAAATTATCAATATATAAAGGCCATTTATCGGTGAAAAGGTCTAAAAATTCGAAGATACTGAAAGGGTACAATATATAGTGTTACTATTACTATTCGTTGAAACTGGCTAATCTACAAGGATGTAAAAGGATTATCGTCTTGCACTTCTGAAAATATCTGTGGTGCAGCTTTTTTCAACTTTGTTCTCATTTTTGTCTTTTTAATTTCACCACGAACTGCAGGTTGTTTCTTGATTGTTTTTTCAAATTCTTCTTCTATTTCATTCATATCAATTGTGGTTTCAATAGTTGTACCTTTTAATAACATTTTTGATACCTTACTTGCATCTACATGAGTTGTTTTTTTGAAAATAAAATATCTATTCAAAAACGATAATGATTTTTCGGGAGATGACATAAAGGGTGCCTCTTTATAATCACTTATGGTGCGTGGATTTTGTTTGATTTCATTTTTCATAAAATCATACAGCTCTGAAAATAGACCACTGTTATTAGGCAACCCAATTTGATTAGCTTCATCTTTTGTTATTAACACAAACCCGTAGTTTGATAATACTTCTGTCAAATAGTTAAAATTAACTAAATATTCGCGTGCAACATTATTAATACTTTCTTGATATACATCAATAGCATAACCAAGAGAAGTATCGTCATCTGGGAAACCAGTATCATTATATTTTTTTATGATTTCGCAAATTTTTACACGATTTCCATTTGCATCATTTGCCAAAAATGTCACACTTTCACTGTCTTTCTTTTTATTCAATATCTTGAAAATCGATTTGCCATCATAACAAGTACCAATAAAGTATCCATTTATTTTTGTACATTCTGCTAAATTACGTATGAATCCATGTAATCGTGTTGCATTTTCAAAGAAATAATGTAATGCAAATTGACACGAACTTATATTAAAACCGTTTTCACCAATTCCATATCTCGCAACTGTACCTTTACCAATAATAGTAGCATCTTTTGGACCTTTTCCAAAAACTGCATTTGCAACCATTTTATCTTTACTATTACTATCTCCTACAAATGATTTCAATTCGCGAATATTTACACCACTATCACCTACTACAAACAATGCTGATGGCATTGAATGATTATCACGGCGCAAATTCAAATATCTTGCACAAGCGCCTCTCTTTTTGTTATGAATATTTTGATGAGATATATCTATTCCAAACACAAATGATAATCGACTTGATATCCATTTTGATAAATCACCTGCCATTCCTACAGCATAATCTATCAGCGTATCATTTTGATTAGATACCCCCATTATCAATTTTTTTTTCACAAACAAATTGTGAAAATCACGTAATCCTTGTGTATTATTTTGATTGTTTGTCTTATAATACACACCTTCTTCAATTAAATCAGGTATATTTTCACCGGTAGTAATCATTTCCATTGTAATAGGATAATGAATAGAGCGCCAATTACTGTTTGCAACGCGATATGCGTTACCAAATTGTTTTTCACCATTTCTAAGTTTTTGTGTTTTATCATATCTAACCCTCATGGGTATCCAACGCATATCTATTGGCATATTACTATCATATCTAAATTCAACAATAGTAGAATCTTCGAAATAATCGCCTTCTTCCGAAACCATCAATAAATTAGATCCATCGGTTTGCAATTTTATTTTCGATATATATGCATTCACATCATATGGATCAGTTGGAATAAACAATTCCGGTCTATAATCATTCCGTTTTTCATTAGAAGTTGTTTTCGTAGTAGGTGAAGGAATATTATCATTTAATAAATCTTGGTATGGATTCATATATCCATCTTCTTTTTCATTATATCCACACATCAACTCTAGTGTTTTGTATTGTTCAATATTCTGTGTGCCGCTTGTATTGATGCCGTTTTGAAAAATATGTATAACTTCATCTTTGCCCGTTTTATCTTTTTTAACGGTTACCAAGAAATCAATAGTATTTTGTTCAACCGGTTTCCATTTGAAAGATAATTCCCAAGTACTATTATTAATAGGACCTACTAGACCAGGTCCTGTACCACCTACACCCGTATTTGAAGGTGTGAATATCAATCCATCTGTATGATATTTAAATATATTGTCTTGAACTTTTTTAAGTATATTAGAACAACATTCAAATACATTTTTGTCAGTAGATACTACTTCAAATTGTTTACATTGCACTAATAATTTACACGAATATTCCATTTTTGGTTTGGTTTTTGAGATTTGTCCAGATTTTGCATCAAACCAGTACTTTTCGCCTTTTTTATTAACATGCTCTTTCCAATGAAATATTTTTTTTTCACCAACAATAGATGACGGTTTCAAAAGACCAACCAATTTTTGCAATATAGGCAATCTATAATTATTCTCTAGCTCACCTTCCATCTCTGGATAAAACATTTTTTCACGGAAACTCTTCTTATTCACATAATACACATCAAATGCAGCATACAAATTATATGGACTTCCGTTTTTATCATACTTTATATGTTCACCATCAATAATACTATTGAAAATCGTTTTTTCATCTGTTTTCATGCCTGTAAATTCAACATTGAAATTGTTGTCTATCAAATAGATACGACCATCTTCGTGAATAAACAATAATTTTCTTTCACCATCTGCTTTTTCTGTAATAGTATAATGTTCCAATACATTACCATATTGTGAACCCTCTTTTTTTGGTAAAATATGTTCTCGTTGTAATGTAATTGAACCGGGACCTATAAATACAAAATTGGAGAATAGTGTTCGTTTATCGTTCATGTTTATTTTTTTGTATTCATAGTCTTTATCATCACGAATAGTTTTCATATAAGAATTTAATACTACATCACGCTCTGTAAAAGATATTGGATAAAAACATTGTTGAATACCGCACAAAACAATACGAATACAATTTCGCAAAACATCCATTATTTTATCAGGAGTATCATACAATGTACCATTTCCAACTCTTGAGTTATCTATTTCTAATTCAATTTCATATGTTTCTACATTAGTAAAAACACCGGATTCTTGAATTGTATATGTTGGAATAGGTACATTTGTTCCCATTGATTTAAAACGATCAGCACCACCATCAATGATAGTAGATGATGTTTTTGCAAATCGTTTTGATGAACGAACAATACTTACATCTGCAAAAATGGGCATATCAGGGTGTTGAAAACGCACACGATTTAGTAAACGGAATATTTTTTTGCGATCAGACCATGTATTGATAACGGATTTTATAAAAGGCACTTGTACATTAAAGGATTGTTCTAATTGGTAAGAAACGCGAAAATTCATATCAAACATATCAATTGGTCTTTGCCAGTTATCGTTCTTATCTTTTGTTGAACTTTTTTTTGTGAAATTTATTTTGTTAATTATATTAGATGTCATATCTGCAATTTTTTGTATGCTATTTGTTTTGCAATATTCTTGTATTAAATCAACCCCAACTATTTCAGCACGAATATTAGACATTTTCTTATCATCGGTAAGAGAGTCTTGGTAATTAATACGCAACATTTGAGAACCGTTTTGATTATCTGTATGAAAACCATTACGAAGGAGTTGTTTTACAACATTATCATAATTTATTTTAGATAAAGGACGACTACTTTGAGAATTTGTCCCAAAACGGATTTCAAATTCATTCTCTTTCCCATCTGAACGAAACATAGGATTACCATCAGCTAAATATTGCTTTATTCTATTATTGAATTCTTGTTTAGCTATATCCATTCGTTTTTTGTCATTTGCAATTATATCATCTTTTTCCTTGATAATTGTTTCGGGTTGTTCTAATTGTTGAGATTTCATATAAAATAGTATATAGTAAAATTATATATTATTTTCATTATAACACTGATTATAATCAATTTTACACCGATGAAGATTTGAAATGGGACACGTCTCCTTTGCTTAGCTATAGGGAGTTCCATTTCAAATCTTCATCGGTGTAAATGCTGTATAATAGCACCATTTGTTATTATTTTTATATTATAATATGTAAAAAATGTAAAAAAATACAAAGAATATAACATGTATTTATATTATACAAAATTGCAATAATGTATAATTTTATCATATAATTCTTGTTTTTTGCATTTTGTAGTATAATCAATCATCAAAAGGGTTGCAATTTCTTCTAATTCACATACTTTATATGTAGATATAGAGCGCAATGGTTTCATATAATGTTCTAAACATAACATCGTCTTTTCAATATTGGAAATATTGTCTTCTGTAACTGAAATATCAATCATATATTGTATTGATCCTTTAATGCCTTTATTTTTGAATAATACACATGTTTTTATAACCGATTCATCTGTACGATGAAAATCTAAATATATTTTTTTGGATGCATCTACTAATAATATACGAATATTATAAAATACAGAAAATCCAATTACACCCAATAATGTCGTCTCATTTTGAAATGACAAATACTCAGCTTGCATCTCTTGTATATTACCATTTGTAATTTTGTGGTTGGTAGATTTTAATAGTTTTTGATGTTCTTTGAAAAATACCATCATTTTTTGTTTTTCTTCTAATTCGCGGTTACCATATTTAGAACCTACCATTAAATATTCACTGTAACCATATACGAATATAAAAATACACCAAAAAATACTATCTTTCTGTTTTGGCTCTACAATGTCATTATTTGTAATAGCATTTGGATTTATTGTCGCACTTTTATTTGTAGATTCAGTTTTACTATTTATTTTTTCATTTACAATTGCATCCATTTCTAGTATTTTATTTTTATTTTCTTCAATAATGTCTTTTACATGTTTTCGCATCGAAGATTCGCAAGATAATCGGTCCAATTCATTCATTTCTACCCCTAAAAAAGGCGAATTTAATGAATTTTGGTGTAATTTGCTATCATCTATATTCATATCATGGATCACTTTCACAATAGGATTATGAACGATTTGTGATTTATCTACATGTACAAATTTATAAAAATATGGTTCTAGTTTCAATATATTGGTTGGAATATCAAATTTATTGTTTTCATAAAAAATTTGATAAAGTTCTCTATATACCATTTATTTTATTTGAATTGATTGTTTATTATTGGTTATAATATATAATAAAATCTCTCTATGTTCTTTCCATAAAAAAAGTATTTTTAAATCCCTCTTTTTGAGTTTCTAATGGTGTCAAAATTTGTTCTTGGTCTTGCACATACTGTATATAGCTATATATTTCATGTAAAGTTTTTTCACTCAAATATGACATGTTTACATAAATACCACTTTTATTTTCATTAATGGTAGTTGAACTATTTTTTATAATTTTTAAAATCTCAATTTGATGATTTTTGGGCCATGATTCTATTGTTTTTTTTATTGTATCTAAATCCATTATACAAACATAAGGATATATTTTTATATTATTTTATTATCTAATATCTAATATTTATTGTACAATGTCTACAAGTTTACCAATAGCACAAATATTAATATCATTCAATTCAAAACGAATACCAATAATACTTATAACTATTTTGCTATTTTCAACGACCTTTTCATATTTATGATTGTTTATATTATGATCACGAGCAACAAACATTGTAATTGGTACATTGCCTTTTTTATCAATGACTTCAGCATGAATTCCTGCCTTTGTAATTGTTTTACATACAGCCTCTACTAACATACCATCTACTGGATGGCATACCATGCATTCAAATGTTGTCTGAAATTCTACCATTCCTGAACTAACTTTTCCAGATGAATAAGTCAATACATGAACAGAATCAGGACGAATATAACCTTCCACAATACATTTTCCTTCTGTTTTTGAAATGATTAACCGTTCTAAATTTCGTTTTATATTTTTACCGACTTCAGTGATAGGTAATACAATTTTCATATTTAAAACAGAAGATATATAAGGTTCATATATAATTCGTTTTTCATCAGATACTTCTTTTTGCATTTAATTATATAATAAAACAATATATTTATATGACTTGTTACATTTATTTATTCAATTTTATAGCTTCCAAAAATAATATCAAATATAGGGAATAATATACAATAAAGCATTATATGATGAACACCATGATGCATGAAAAAACATATCAACCCATATCTATAACTTATTTCTTATACAATTCGTATATCTGTTATTTTCATTTCATTCGCCTGTTCTGGACCAAAAAAGAGAACCGACCCGTTTGGATTTTTTTTGCTATTTTCTTCGGTCAACCATCTCATAATAATTTCTAAAATAACACACAATTCAGGTTTTTCAATAATTGTTTCCGTGTATATACCATTCTCATTCAATACAATACCAATTTTTTCAGCAATTACCGGTTTAGAGGCATCTTCGCATTTCGCACCCTTGTTATTTCTTTTTTGCGTCATATCTTTTATTTTAAAAGTCATTTCCTTGCCTTTAAATGGATTTATGAACCCTATTTCTGTTTTGTTTATTCGTTCAATAGGGACATTAAATTTAGAAATGCGAGAACCTTTGAAAGATTCAATATCTGTGTATTCCGCCTGTGTCCATATAGTTAGGTTTTCACTATTTTGAATAAATAATACATTCGTATCACCATTTGATAGAATGATTCCTTTTTGGTTTTCCTCATTTTCAAGTAATAAGTTGTCAAAATACGATTTTATAATAATATCATATCCTGTTGAATTTTGATAATTATTAGAATAAATGTGTGATACGAGAACCAGTTTTATATTCATAGGCATAAAATCCAAGTAATGAAATAGTATATATTTATTCACAAGGTTCTCAGGTATTTCGTGGACAACAAGTAATTCTTTTATTGCCAAATTTGCATGTTTATACCAATTTTTATCAGATGCCTTTACTTGCAGATTTTTTACAGAAACGATGTTCATGGCTTCTTTTACTTTATCCAAAATATCATTATATGAATAAATAGGTTCTACTTGTTGCGATACTTCTATAGATCCTTCTATTACATTATTTTGTGGTTCTGTTATTCTTGGTTGAAATACTTTGATTTCTTTTGGCAATTCCATTTTTAAACTCGTTATTTTATAGTCAACTGGTACAGATCTTTCAAAAATAGTGGCAGATTCATCAATTATTTCATTTGGTTGGAAAATATAATATTCGCCTCTAGACACCAAATATCCTGCACGACCATACTTATCCGTTAATTCTTCTGTTTTATTGTTTATAAATCTCGTTAGTGCATAATAAATATGTTCTATTGGATATTTTTTAACAATATTTATGGAATTTATCAAATGTTCTCGTTTATACACACTTTTTTCTAAAAACAAATCGCGAATTTTTTTCATAATAATATCGGAATTATTTTTTACAAAATGTTCTTCATAAGTATTTGATATTTTTGCAGTATCAGACAATGCAGGTAATTCTTCGCGCTTTGTACATTGGAAACTACAATTGTCCATATAATCACATATATCTGTAAACGGTTTATCTCCAATATTGAATTTTACTGTTTTTCCGGAAGATACATGAATATTTATGTTCTGGTTTTGGACGATTTCTAGTAATTTTGATTCTGTGAAATTTGTTTGTGATATATTCAGATGGCAATCAATTGCAATTTCTTTTAATATTCTTGTAATACGACCAATTTGAATCGCTTTCTTTTCTGCACTTCTATATACATATAAATCTGCTGCCTCTTCATCTTTATCTAAAATTGTACCATGTAAATAGATTTCTACATTTCTTTCTTCAAATGGTAAATTGCAATGACTCAAATTACGAACACCACGACCAATAATCTGTTCAATACGATTCATGTTATACCATGGTTCTAATATATGAATTTGACGAATATTTTTGAAATCCAATCCTTCAGATGCGGCTTTTGATATTAATATTACCTTTACAAGTTCTCCATTTGTATTTTCTTTATTTGTAACATATTTGATATCGTCATTATTATTTTGTGAAAAATCTTTATCCCCTGTAATAATTACATATCTAGCAGGTTTAAAATCAGCAGAATTGTTCATTGTTTTAGGTTTCATGTTTATTGAATCAATAGCTTCTTTTTTGGATTTCAACAAATTAAAATTATGCGATTTTGTAGATGCATATCTTGAGAACCCCATTGATTCTAGTGCTAGTGCCATTGGTATTATACCTCCATCAATATATTGCGAATAAACAAGTATAATACCGGTAGATGGTTTTGATATAATATTACATATATTTGCAATTTTTGCACTATATTTATGTATATTTTCTGGTGCAAAGACATCACCATATTTTTTTGTAATAGTAGGAATATATTCAAAATCAAATCTTCTTGGTACTGGATCATAAACAGTCTTGTATTTCATAATAGTAGATAATCCTGTCTTTCCAATAATGGATTTTATAAGTTCTCTGTTTTCTTCTTGGTTAAATTCTCCTACTTGTTCTGCATTTTCTACCATTTTATCAAATTTAGGATTAGGGTATATCATGATAAGAGATTCAAGCGGTGCCAATAACATGGTATATCCAAAAGATTCCATGTTCTCAAATGATGGCATTATTTTTGTTCTACCTCGTTTATCTGTAATCGCGTTTGTTTTCAGTCCCAAATATTTCATTATAAATTGATACCCTTTTGATTGGTATTCACCAATTCCATTTTTGTATATTGGAATATATTGAAGTGGTTCTGTAATCTCTGTTTGGTTCATTTGTACAGACGGATAATTCATACCGATCAATGCATTTTTCTCATCAAAAGTAGAAGGATAAATACGATAAGGAAATATATATGGGTTTTCGCCGCGAACATAGGAGACATATCCTGTCAATTTACGAATCAATAAATCCTTTCCTTTATTTTCACCTTGTATAAAGGATCCATCATTATTGAAAACATCTTCTATTTTGATTAACCCTCTTTTATCGTTTGCATTCAATAGATTTACTAACCATATAATTTCATTATATGAATTGTACATGGGTGTTGCTGACAATAATAACAAACGCATGTTATCACTTTTTTTTGCAATCTCGTTTAATAATATAGATGTTAATTTGTTTTTATTAGCATCACTAATGCGGATATTATGGATTTCGTCAATGATAACTAGACGATTATTAAAATGTGCCTTTATTTTTTTTGTTCTCAAAATATTTCGGTCTGTTTCGCTTAATCCTGCATCTTCAGGAATAAAAGTGACCTTTTTTATATAATTTGCGAATTCGCCTTTGTCTCCCATAAAGACATAATAACTATTGATTAATGTTCGTATTTGAGACGAAATTTTTTCTTTTGTTAATCCTCTTAAATTAGTCGGGTTAATTTCATTCAATAGATAATTTCCTATACATGTACTCAAATTCCATTGTCCATCTGGAAGTATTTCTAGTTTGCGATCATCAAATAATTGCAAGCGGAAGTTATCTTGTACATTGGGTGATGCTACTATAATTATCTTTTTTGTAAATCCCATTTGCTTCATATATGCACGCATTTCTTCTGCTATACCGATAGCACTACATGTTTTTCCTGATCCCAACCCGTGATATAATAATAAACTATTGTAGGGTGTTTGAAAGGATAAGAAATTTTTTACAAATAATTGATGAGGCATTAATTCAAACTTACTATTGCATAACAAATCTGCTTGTGAACGAATATCAGTAACGATACCATCATATTTCGTATCTGCAAATTCTTGCCGTTGTGCGATTTTATAGTTAAAATCTGGATCATCTAATGTTGGATACAATTGTGAATTTGTAGTTTGCGACTGTAATAATTTATCATGTTCCATTTTCTCTTTTTTCAATAAAAAATTGTTTTTATCATTTGTTTTTATTTCTGCAGGTTCCAAATTGGGTTCCAAATTGGGTTCCACATTGGGTTCCAAATTGGGTTCCACATTGGGTTCCAAATTGGGTTCCAAATTGGGTTCCACATTGGGTTCTACAATAGTTCCAGATGACTCACTAATAAAGTTGCTTATTGTTTTTTCGGAATCGCTCGTCAAAACATCAATAGATTCTTTCGTTTTTTCATCTATCGTTTTTTCATTCAAATCATTATTTTTCTGTTTTTTGACACTCTTCCTTCTATCAGGTTTTATTCTATTATTATTTTCATCAAACAATACACCCTTTTTTTTATTACGCAAAGATCTTTTGTGTTTTATCAAATCATCACTCATTTTTACACATTTGCCTGTTTTTGGATCTTTTCTTTCACCAGGTGGACATCGTTTTATATCCATGTATTATAAGATTCTTACAATATATTGATAAAATATATTTATGCTATTTTGTATGCTACTAGACAATTATATATATTTTTGATTACATCTTTTTTTTCTAAATTATAATCACGAATGCAATCAATACATTCATTATATGTTTTCCATTCTATTTTACTCACTTCCGATTTATCAAATTGTTTCATATCTTTTATTGTATCATCTACTTTCATTAGATAATATTTGTGCTTGTATGATTTATAATTTGAACCCGTAAATATTTCTTCAAATGGTAGAACATTTTCAATATAATATAAAGAACTAGATGAATATCCAGTTTCTTCTGTAAACTCGCGTATAGCACAGTCTATATCTTTTTCATTATAGTTTCTACGACCTTTTGGGAATCCCCATTCAGCTTCCGTCCAATTTGTATATGTATTTGATTCGTTTACTAATTCTTCTAGTGTATATGTATTATTATGTGTCATAATTCCGTATTTAAGAGCATTAAATTTTTCTCTTGAAATATTTTCTTCATTTTTATATTGGTATGATAATTGATTGCTTGACCATAATGTATTCCATAATGTATCAAAATCATATTTTAATAGAGACCGTTTTTCATTTATTGTCATTTCTTTCAAAAGGTTCAAAATATACTCCTTGTTATAAATAGAATATTTACCCCGCATAAAATCCATAAATCCTAAAGTATCTTTTCGCCGTATCATTAAGAAACGAATCTCGCATGTTTTTGGATCTTTCGTAAATGCAATGATTCCAATACTTATAATAGACATTTTACATTGATGATAAGAATGGCCTATTTTACCACAATTGCTACAGTATGTATTCATATTACAATAAAACTATAATAATATAATCCATTCCTTCTATATAGTTTTATATATAGAAGGAATGACAACAAATGAATTTATAGATAAAAATACAATATTTCATTCAAATACATGGGGTCCACATTATTGGTTTTTTTTAATGACTTTAGCGCTTTCGTATCCAGATAATGTGAATGCAGTCGTAAAACGCAAATATTATGATTTTATATCAAATTTGCCTATATTTATACCAAACGACGAAATCGCAAATAAATTTAGTCATTTATTAGATAAATATCCTGTATCACCCTATTTAGATAATCGCGAATCATTTGTAAAATGGGTTCATTTTATTCATAATAAAGTAAATTGTTCATTGGGAAAAGAAGAAATTTCTTATGCAGCAGCGATTGAAACATATTTTGCAGAGTATACGCTCAAACCTATTTATCTATCTGAAAAAATCAAAGTAAAAAAATACATAATTGTAGCCATTTTTATATTTTTATGTTTGTTTTTTATTTATATATATTGGGAAAAATAAGTGTTTATATTTTTTATAATTATATATAAATGAGAGTTGAAATTATTATTTTTGGAATAACTGCATTATTAATCGCAAATCTATATACTGAAGGTAAATATTTAAAGTTGTTATTCAAATTCAAAAAGTATTATCAAATGATTGCAATAGCATTAGGAGCTCTTGTATTTTATTTTTTGTTAAAGAAAAATCCATTGTCTATGGGATCTATGTTATCAACAACAAATGAATATTTAAAGTATATGCCGCTTGATAAAAATACTACTAATATTTTGAATCCTATTCTTGATTTCACATCCAAACAGAATTTTTTCCAAGACCAATATGCATATGGTGGTCAAACACCTGTTCTACCTGTGCAACATATGAATATATCCTCCTATGAAAAAAAAATAATGACATCAGGCGATAAACAAACTGGTCAAAAAGTAAAACGCTCAGTGAGCGAAACCAAAAAAAAATTTGTTGCTTCCAGACAGGGTTGGAAATGTGGGGATTGCCAAGATCAATTAAATGCATGGTTTGAAGTAGATCACAAAATAAGACTTGAACATGGTGGAAGCAATCATGTGGATAATTTGGTAGCTCTTTGTAGAGATTGTCACGGGAAAAAAACGACTATAGAAAATTTGTAAATATATAATATACCTTCATTATATATTTATGAGCGAATCCATAATAGATACATATAGCAATTTCATAGAGAAATATGGAAAATATATAAAACCGATTGGGTCATACATAATTATTTCTCTAGTTGTTATTTTTTTATATTTTAAGATTAATTTAGCATCAAAGGATCCAAATGCATTCACTAAAAACTTTATATTGAACATTATTACTATTGTAGGACCAGTTATCTTGATATTAGGGTTAATTGTTACTATATCCTTTGAAGAAGACTTGAAAACCATTGTTATTTTTGGATCTATTTTGATTTGTGCTGTTATATTTATTGTTTTTTATTTTTTGAAAAAAGACATATCAAAATATATATTTAATCCTTATTTACTTTACATAATAGTGATTTTTTTAATACTCATTGGATTATCTATCATTTTTACAATTTTTTCCGGAACTTTGCGAAAACTATCTGGTTGGACCGGATTTATATCCAATTTTTTATTTTTTATTCCTTGTTTAATACGCGATTTAATTAAAAATCTTATACAAGAATACAATACATCATCTACTACTGTGTTTGTATTGTTTATTTTAGAAATTTTATTAATTATCATGTATTTTTTAATAGTTCCTTTGATCAATGATAAAACATTCCCTGAAAAAACAGTTATATATGAAGATCCTGTTATGTTAAATACAGAATTAGATATAAGTAATCATTTAACTGATAAAACGAGTTCCAATTTCAGTTTGTCAATGTGGGTATATTTGAATGCTTTGCCAAATACAAAATTGGGCTATACAAAAGAAACTACTATTTTCAATTATTCAAATAATAACAGTCCTCATGTAAAAATAACATATTTCAATAATGAAAAAGGAAGCAATGATTTTTTCATGTATGTAGGTTCTGAAAAATTCAACATTTCGCTACCTCTTCAAAAATGGAATAACTTTGTAATAAACTATGTAACCTACGATCCAGTTGAACCCACATTGTCACCTATAAAGCGAGAAACTTATCCAGATGGTTCTGTATATGTTGGTGAAATGAAAGAGGAAAAGAAAAATGGTAAGGGACAAATGAAGTATAGTAACGGCGATTTATATGATGGTGTATGGAAAGATGGCAAACAACATGGATTTGCAAAATTTACTTATGCAAATGGTACCATTGAAGAAGGGGAATGGAGTGAAGGCAAACAAAAATCGGTTGTTCACTATGATAAAACAGATGGAAAGATCAATAATATGAACAAAGGTTCTATTCAATATACCGATGGAAGCTATTATGAAGGCGATATAAAAGATGGCAAAAAACATGGATTCGGTAAAATTACAGATCCTGCAAATCCTAACAATTCAAAACAAGGGTATTGGCAGAATGATATGTTCAAGGTAAATGATGAAGGTGCTGCAGAATGGATAGAAACCAATGCAGAAGAACTACAAAATATCACTAGAAAAACATATACAGTAGATATATTTATTAATGGTAATTTAGAACGATCCTATACATTTAAAGAAAGCGAAACGCCTATTTTTGTAAATACAGATAGGATCATTATTGGCAGCGGATCTCTTGCAGATAATAGTGGATTGTATGGCGCTATATGTAATGTCGTCTATTACAAAAAACCATTATCACAATTATCTATTATTTATAATTATAATATGCTAAGCGTGCGCAATCCACCTATTTAACCCTTTCCCTCAACAATAATTCATATGTAAAAAATATATATGTATTGTATAAATGAATTATTTAATTATTATTTTAGCAATCATTGTTATCTTTTTAATATATTACATATATACCAAATTAACAGCTGTTCAAACTATCGGTAACAATATTGATTTAACACAACCACCGGTTGAAATCAAAAGCTCCACCATTTCTAACCCATATAGCTCAAATTATTCTATTGGTGTATGGATATATATAGATAATTATTCGCAAAATAGCCAAATAGGAAGATTTTTAATGTATGGAAATACTACTAATTCAGGTGAAAATAGTTTATTCAGTTTAAGAATGGATGATTACAAACCTATTTTGTATTGCGATGTATTAGTAAATTCGGCAACATCAACATCAAAATATAGTAAACAAACAGTACAATTAAATACAGAAAGTGAAAGTTTTCCTGTACAAAAATGGGTATATGTTGTTGTATCTGTATCATATGCATTTATTGAATGTTATATGAATGGTAGATTTGTTTCTGCAACCAAAGTAAATGAACAAGGATTGTATGTATCAACAGCACCTGCAAGTGCTGACAAAAATTCTGGCCCAACATTCAAATTTGGAGCAAAGGGTACATCAATGGACAATGGTATAATTAGAAAAAATGGATGTCCTATTGTACTAACAGGTTTATCTAGATGGGATACACCATTAAGTTCAGGCGATATTTATAATAATTATTCAAAGGGAAATGGTAATAAAGCAAGTATTTTTGGACCGCCGTATCATATGGATTTAAATCTAAAACAAGACAAAAATAACTATACATTTCCAGTATTCTAACTCTTTCCCCAATACAAAAATACATATATTGAAAAATAAAAAATATATATATTTTACTATTATATATTTAGTATGAGTGAACCAACCGCAGGAAATGCTATAGAAAATATACAAGCAACATTGAATAATAACATGGATGAATTTACATCATCCACCGCTGTTGCAACTACAAATACAAATTTTTTAGATTCCAATGGTATTATTGCAAAAGTCGTATTTTTGATATTAGTTGTTATTATTTTTGTTGTTCTTTTCTATTTTATATTACGATTGATTGCATATTTTACTACACCTGCAAAAAATCCAATGATTATAAATGGTCAAATAAATGGTAGTAAAATGGTTTCAATACCACAAAATCCGGGCATTTCTGATTCCAAACTAATATTGCGATCAAACAATAGACCAACTGGTATTGAATTTACATGGTCAGTATGGATAAATTATTCGGATAATCAACATGGCACAGGCAGTGCTTTTAGACCAGTATTTATAAAGGGAGATAAGAATGCACCAGCAGGTTCTCAATATTGTTCTATTAATAACGGTCCTGGTGTATATTTCAATAAGAGTAGCAGTATAGACCCTAATACATTGTATATATTGATGGATACAGTAAATAATTCCGCTACAAATAGTAGTTCTATTTCAGTGATTACTATACCCAATTTACCAATTTCTACTTATTTTCATTTAGCAATTCGTTGTCAAAATACATACATTGATATTTATATCAATGGTACGCTTGTAAAACGCCAAAATTTGATGAATGTTCCAAAACAAAATTATTATAATGTGTATGCATGTCCTTGTGGTGGATTTCCAGGATCGATTTCAAATTTGCAATATTTTGATAAAGCATTAACCGTAGTTGAACTCAATTCTATTGTCCAAAAAGGTCCAAATCTTAAGGACATTACACAAAATCCTTTCAGTCCAGCCATGCCGAATAGCATCTCTACCTCTTGGTACAATAGTTTTTTGAAATAAATATTTTCTGGTTCTTCTTCGTATGGAGTAAAGAGATAAAATAATAAAATATATTTTATTATTTTATAATGGCTGGTACTAACCAAATATGTAGTGACCCTGCCTATATAAATATGATAAATCAAAAGCAAAGATTTCAATTATTAAATATTCCACCATCAAGATATGATAACTTGGTTAATAATCCATATACGAAAAGAAATCCTATTACTGGTTCTCTCTTTACAAAGAACGATTTAGATATGCGCAGAAAAGTAGAAATATTGAAATATAGTGCAAATAACTCTAGTTCACAAACAAATCGTTTTACAAAAGCAGAAATATATAGACAAGCTGTTAGTGGAAAATATCAACAAAGAACCTATTCAAACACATATATAACCGAAAATACTGAAAACAACCAACTGAATCATTGTCCAATAATTCAAACGCCTTCTTCTGCATGTAATATTCCTGGTCCCATTATTTATCTATATGAAGATGATAATGTCCCTTTGTACAATTACATAAATAACAATGATGCAAATTATGGTATTTTAACGCAAGGATTAAATCCATATGGCAAAACATGGGATTATACGAGAACAACTAACAAAAATGTGGTTTCTAATGCAACTATTTTTACAACGATTGCAAGTCTATTTGTATTATATCAAGATGTCCCAATAAAAACATTTTCTATAACGACGCCTATCTCGATAAAGATAAGCGGAAAAACCACATCAACTGCAGCATTATCTATACAAAATATAACATCTATAATAAATATTTCGGGTATATCATCAAACATTCTATATAGTAATAAAATTGTAAATAGTAGTATTCCAATTACATATACTTACACAATACCGAATACAATTATTGTAACTGTGAACAAAGAAAACTCTGCAAATTTTACTGGATATTGTTATCTAGGATTATTGACCATAACAAATATCACATTGCCAATACAAAAAGGATATATATATGATATTCAATGTAATATAGAATATTCTAATACCACCAATAATTATATTGATACAATTGGATTTGAAACCACTTTCAATGTTTCATTTTCAACCATTCCTATACCGTCTAAATGTAGTATTACAGGTGGTACGACTTGGCCAAATCCATTCGTATTTCCAAATATCACTATGACATCACTATAAATCGGTGTAAATATTTAAGTATGTAAACATAAAGTATATGTATATATGTATTACATCTTGTCTAGTAAATAAAGTATTCTAGGGTATTCCCATTCTATGTTTTCGCCCCAACTAGAAACATCAAATTTTTTTTCTTCCATCTTGTTAATGAGTATATTTGTCATATATTCATATATATGACATATCTCTTCCATATCTTCCACTGATTTTCTCAAGTGAATACGATGCCAATGATAAAAAAAATCATCTAATATGAATTGTGGATATTTTATACATATATGGTCATATTTATCCATTTTGTCCATTTGCAAATTGGTAAATGTATCATATACATTTTTTAAAGAAGCGATGATTTGTTTATATTTTTCGTTATTTTCATTAGAGATTCGTTTGTATAAAAAAGATCCTTGTTTCTTTTCATTATATAATTGCAGATTTTGAGAACATGCTGTTTTTAACCAGTGAATATCCTCTATTATTTGAGAACCCTTATTATTTTTATATGGTAGGGGTCTAATCGCATTGGTGTATTTCTCTTTTGTTACTGCAGCAGACAGATTATTCTCAAAAATACCATATAATGTATCATATTCTTCCTTTTCCTTTGCATATTTTTCAAAGATGGTTTTCAATCGTTCTTTTTCTTCCTGAATGTCTGTTTTTGTCATTTGTTTGTATGCATACTTCTGGATTATATTTTCTATTATATTCTTGCGTTTTATATTTTCGCTATTTATGAATGTGTCTAATTCATGTATTAATGTTTTTTCTAAATATTCGGGTAATTTTTCGTCGCAATAGGAACCGCCGCGAACATGGTCAATGCCATATTCTATCATATATTGTTTTACATTTTTATCAATATCTAATGGATCAGTGATTACTATTTTTTTCAAAATATATAGAGGTTTATATTTTTTTAAATAATTATAATATATTTCCGCTTCCAACATATGTTGTGCATCTGGTTTATCAATTTGAGAACATGTATATAAAAATACTTTTTGTTGATCTAACAAAAATACAATAATATTCATGCTATTCATTATAATAAATAATACATACTATTTATTATATTTTTGTTCGCATATCATAATTGTTTTATTTTATTATTTTTGTTATATCTTGTTATTTTATTTGATTTTCTTTATCTTTGGGTCATTGTTGGATTCAAACATAATTGTTGCGTTGGGAAAACTTGACCTGACATACATTTGTCTTGATCTGTAATGTTAACACAACCTCTTGTACCATTATATTCACCTACTAAACACCATTGATTTTTAGAGCATGAAGGTGTGGTTTGAATAGGACTAGTACTTGCATCTGGTTCTGGTTGTTTAGGTGGTACGGTAGGCGGTTTGTTAATGGCAATATCAATACTTTTTCCCTTTCCGGGTTCTTGACCACTTGCTTTAATCAATAAACTACCCACTGAATCAACAGTATCATGTAAAATATCAATTCCCACTTTGGATGTATCCGCTAGTATATCAGACGATTTATCTATAACAGTTCCTGATGCATAACCTAAATCCGATAATCCTTTTGAAATAACTGGATTAAAAAAATCTATTATTTTTTGCAAAAAGTTTCCAAAAATAGTAAAGATATTTATTCCTAAAAGGGATAAAATCAAAATTATTGTTAATAAAATGATAATAAAATTTTTCATAGAACCGCTAGATGATATTGATTCTCTTGATTGCACGGGTGCCGATGCATATGATGGATTTTCCATTTTATATTATAAAGATATATATCTTATATAGAAAATATGGCAACTTCGTTCAAGTTTTCCATATAATTTGTTATTTTATTATAAATGGGCTTTTTTAATATTTTGGAAACTTTTTTCTTTATTAGTTTAGCAATTACATTTGTTTTGATAATGATGTTAGTATACCATTTCAAAGGACGAATTAGTGTATTAGAACAAAAATGCGATACTATGTTTGAAATAATGAACAATATAGTAAAAGAAATGCGCAATATAAAAACATTTCTCCATAATAGTGGGGGGATTGCTACAAGTTTTAATCCAGAAATGATGGTACCAAATAATGAAACCATTATGTTTTGTCAAAGACCTAATTTAGGAGAAATTTATCAAAATTACAACAATGAACACGACGAAGAAGACGACGAAGAAGACGACAAAGAAGACGACGAAGAAGACGACGAACATGAAGATGAAGGTGAAGGTGAATATGAATGTGAATGTGAATCGTCAAAAATAATTGTTTCGGATACTGAGGCGGAATATGATCAACCTGTGAAAGTGATAAATATAGACTTTGATAATCAAGATGATTCTATAAAAACCATGAATAATATTGATATTGTAGATATTGTAGATACTGTAGATAATGTAGAAGATATTGTTACTTTACAAGATGAAGTAGTGAACAATGAAAAAGATATTGAATATATAGAAAGGGAAGAAATGAATAATGAAGATATAGATGCTGATATAGAGAGTGAAGAAGGGGATGCAGAAGAAACAATATCAACTAATGAATATTTAGACAAATCCATTGATTATAAAAAAATGGATATTAGTTATTTACGCACAATGGTTATTACTCGCGGTTTAGCAACAGATACAAAAAAATTGAAAAAGAACGATTTGATCCGTCTTTTAGAACAATCCCAATAAAAATAAAATGGGGGAATAATGGATAATCAATCTAAAAAAAAAATAGACAGTATATATAATGCTCTCTTCACAAATATTCTATGAACCTGAAAAATTTGAATGTGCTTATCCTAAAATAAATGAAACAATACCGCAATCAAGATTAGGATATCATTCAAACAATAAATATGATGGATTCCCGCCATTAATGATGGATGGTCGCACAATTACCTCTTCATGGCAACCTGAAGCTGTTTTAAATCAACATTTGTTAAAGGAAATTGGTGTTCAAACCAACTGGCAATACCGTCAATATATGATCAAAAATGCAAAGGATATTATGAAATATAATTGCACACAATCTTCTACAGATGCTGGATATATGAAACGATATACCGATATCATGAGTGGTTCGCATTCTACACCATATGTTGTACCATCTACTGTTGATGCAAATAGACCTACTGGGTATCAAACAAGTGATCTTAAAGAATTATATTTGACAAGAGAACAATTACAAGCAAGATTGGTTGCGCCTGAAATTACCCAAGAAGATTTATTGAAACTAAAAAATCATAAATAAAAACATAAAATTGATTATTTATTTGCAAAAATAATCAGTTAACAAAGAATATATATTTTATAATACATCAATACAATTTAGTATGACAACTGCAAGATTTTTCCCCTATTTGAATGAATGTGAATTCTTGGATGATGAAAAACGAATATTACTAAAGGTAGCAATGAAAACTGCAAATAAATACGATTTATTTGATTTCTTGGCTAGTAATAGAGATGGGTATTGCTGTATTCATGTTATTCGCAAAATTCTTCCTATTTCGCAAGCATTAGAAAACGAATGTGCAAATATTGTAGATAATGATTGTGGATGGACACAAACCTATTTCCAAATTATAGGAATGCTTGAATATATTGCTCGTAATGGTTTTCATGCATTTGCAGCAAGATTTAATGAAATAAATGAAATAAATGAAATAAATGATACTGATGATTCAAATATTCAAGCATTGTTTTTATCACAAGATTTTTATTTAGGACAATCTGTACTGGTAAGAATGCGCTCTACATATACATGGACAAGAGGTAAAATTGTTGAAGTGCTTGAATTTGATGAATATGTAGTTGCATTCATAAGCAATGGAGAAAAAATAACGGTGAAGAAAGAAGATCTTAGAAAATTCAATGCAAAAAAAATAGATTTACCACTTGTACCTGATTTCAGTTTTATCAAAGATGTTTCATCAAAACAAATGATTGAAAGTGGGTACAAATCCGTTACGACTATAGAAGGGTGGAATCTTCTTCGCGAATTCACTGGTGAATCTTTTATCTGGTCAAATGATCCAAAAACAAAAAAACTCATGAATGCAGTTTGTGACGATTATTCTGGTGGACATAGCGGTGGGTCAATGGGATGGACAATACGAATTTTAGAACGCATTTCTCATGTGGGCATAAACATATTCAAAAATGAATGGTTGAAATAATGTGCTATGAGTATTGTTCGCTACATGTATGATTGTATATATGATTTTACATATAAAAAGGAAGAAAAATAAAAGAAAAAATGAAAAGAATAAAAATAAAAGGAATCATTTTTTTATGAAAAAATATATAGATATACATGTTCTATTAGTATAATAAATACAGTAAATACAAAAATGAAAATCATTAGTTTTGATGTTGGAATTAAAAATATGGCTTACTGTATTTTTACACCCTTGAAGAAGTATAATGTGAAGCAGGGATTAGAGATACAAGAACAACCGTTACCAATAAATGAAACAGGAAACCCTTTTGAAATTGCTGATTGGAATGTTATATCTTTATTAGAAAAAGAAGAACCTCATATATATTGCAATTGTGCATCTGTAAAAACCAAGGTTCTCAAAAATTCCAAGGTTCTCAAAAAACCACTTATTGAAAAGAAAATGAAACAAATAACAAAAATCCAAAATTTTTTTATGGAAGGAGGTACATCGGAATTCGTAAGTGAAAAGGAAACAAAGGAAACAACGATACAAAATGAGATTCTATATCCATTGCCAATAACTAAACTCTGTTGTCGTGTTGGAAAATTCAAAAAAGGGGGAAATATATATTGTGAAAAACATGCAAAAACCCAAACAGAATGGGTATTTCCAGAATCTAGGTTCTCGCAAAAAGGATTAAAAAAGACAAAAATAGAAGAAATGATAAAATTAGCTAGTGAATTGAATATTGAGAATATCGGTAAAAAACGAATAGATATTATGAAAAAATTTGACGATTTTGTAAAATTGAGGTGTTTAGAACCAGTTGTAGAACCAAAAAGCAAAAATGCAGGTGATGCTGATTTAGTATCTATTGGGAAAAAAATGAAAGAAATATTTGATAAGGTTCTCCAAAATCATAAAGATATTACACATGTTCTCATTGAAAACCAAATATCACCATTGGCAAATAGAATGAAAACTATACAAGGAATGTTATCCCAATATTTTATTATGGTATATGATAAAATTTCTATTGAGTTTATTTCATCTGCAAACAAATTGAAAATCTTTTCTTTTATAAAACCGGATAAAGAAAAAGATACACTGGACACATCGGAAAAAGAAACCGTTAAAACGCAAAGTCAAAGATACAAAGGACATAAAAAAGATGGTGTTTATTATTCTCAACAGGTTCTCGCAAAAAACCATTGGATTGCAAACAATCGTTGGTCACTAGAATCTAAAAAAAAAGATGATTTAGCAGATTGTTTTTTACAGGGGATATGGTATTTAATAAAAATAGAGAAGATAAAACTGGAAGATAATTATTTGATAAAAATAATCAAATAAAAAGTAATCAAATAAAAATATATTTCATGTGCGTAGGACTTAAAAATATTTATTGTAAGAATAACATAAATGGAAGTGATTGATTTAGGATTAAGTGATTTAGACCCAGTTTCAATAAGTTTTAATGAAGATATGCCATCAAGTAGTTCTTCTCTTGGTGCAGGTATTGAATTATTAATGAACGATAAAAAAAAAACACCAACCGGTTCTATGAATATTGATTTAGGCGAATTAGATAAATTAGAAAATGAATTGAACGATTTATCAGCTGCTTCAAAACCCTCTGAAACAAAATCTATCGGCGGTTTGTCCGGATTTGGTTCTTTTTTTGGATTAGGCAATGACAAGAAAGAAGTGAAACCAGTAGATACCACTTATGAAAAAAGTGATTCTAATCTTGGACATGCAACCGCGGATAGTATGGGCAATACAAAAACTTGGGATGGTTTCTCAAAAATCAATGAAATCCCACAAACCGGTCCTTCTTCGTCATCTAAATTAAATGAACGAGAAAAACGCAGAAAAAAACGCATGATGATCAAAAAAATAGACGAGTGGTATGAAAAGGGACTTATAAAAAATAATCCTCATTTTAACATTGATTCTAATTATGATGAAGTAGAAGACGAATATGAAACCGCATTGGAAGACAAGCGTAAAAAAGACAGTATCAAATTGCAAGGATGGTGGTTTATGACTGCAGTGAATTCCCTAGAATATGCAAATGCTGCATTCAATCCGTTTGATATCAATCTTGATGGTTGGGGTGAACAAGTGAATGAAGATATTGATTCCTATGAAGAAATTTTTTCAGAACTTCATGATAAATACAAAGGTGGTAAGTTATCACCTGAAATTTCTCTTCTTCTTCGTCTAGGGTTTTCCGCTGCTGTTGTGAATTTCACAAACAAGGCGCTTTCATCAGCTACACCTGCATTCAATGATGTCATTAAACAGAGTCCGGAGCTCATGAAAATGTTCACAAATGCAACTGTGAGCAGCATGTCACAAGCCAGTCCGGGATTTAATTTTGCAAATAATATGATGAAGGATGCTACCGGACCATCTATGAATATGGGTCCACCGCCAGCCCCGATTGAAACCAAATCTATGCCATTTTCTGGACAAAGACCTGGGAATAATACAATGAGTTTTATGAATCCTCCTGCAAACCGTCCTGATGTATCCATGGGTCGCGGTGCAAGCGCTACAAATAATGTGGATACAAATCGTGGGATTGATATTAGCCAGCAATATGAGAATGTGAACAGACCATCATCGCGACCGGAAATGAAGGGCCCACAAATGTCTGTGCGACCGGAAATGAAAGGTCCCCAAACCGATATTGACAGTATTTTGTCTGGATTGAAAACACGTACTGTTGATATTCATCCACCTGCAAATGTGCAAGAAACCGTTAGCGATTATGGAGGGGCAGATGATTCAATGATTTCCATTTCTAGTTTGAAAGATATGCAAGATGCAAATATGCCGAAAAGAACTAGAAGACGCAATAATGGTTCTAGAGGGAATACTATTTCATTAGACATATAAATGTTATATTTTGTATATTACATTTATTATTCGGTATATTGCTCTTTTTTTGTATTTTTTATATTTCTACTGCGTCGTGTTGTATTTTTTGATGGCTTATTTCCACCTTTTTTTGTTTTGTTTACTTTTGTTTCAGGTAATAAATCTCTTAACATATTGTTTAATTTTTCTCGTATATTATTTGTATCATTATTAATCAACATTATATTTTTTAGTATTTGAATATTTTTATCTTTGTCAAGAAGGGTTTTAAAGTCTTCAAAATTTTTTGTATCAAATATTTTATCAAAATAGTTATTCAAAAATAAGCTTACTGAAACACTATTATCTTTATTCATTTGTTTTGTATCAATTTTTTCAAATTGTTTAATATATTTAATTTTTGTATCAAAATCAATAATATCATAAAGTGTTTTCGGTACTTTAGTATTAAGCGTATTAAGCTTTTGATTTATGTATAATTGTTGTATAAATTCCATCATATTTACTATTTTTATTATTAATTTAATATATATATATTTTTTTTCGTTTATTTTTATTTTTTCCGTAAAAAATGTTTGCAAATCTTCTACTAAAGCATTCATTTTTGTAATTGTATCTTCTTGTAATTCTTGTTCTGGTTGTATTTTTTTAAGAGGTCTAGGTGATATATTTTCTTTTTTTTTTGAATTATCTTTCATTCCTATTGAATCTATCATTCTAATATTATTATTTTCTTTTTTATTAATATTCAATATAATGATTGGATTTTTCAAAAATCCTGTATTTTCTGGTGGATTTGCCATATACCCCTATATCTATATTATATTCAGATATATTTTGCCTTGAATTCTTCTACAGTCATTATCGGTATATTGTTTTTCTCCGCAAATTCTGTTTTGTTTGATTTGTCTTCCTTTGTCTTTACGATAAGAATCGCAACATCTTTTTTCATAGAATTTTCCATTATAATACCATGTGCATTCATAAAATCAATGATTTCTTTGTCTCGCACTTTTGTCATTACTATCTTTTTACCAAATAATACATGATCAGTTTTAACATTCATATTCACTACATCTCTTTTCTTGTCATCATCCTGTAATTTGTGTTCTAAATTGCATTCTTTTAAAAATGTCATAAAACTAGATATATTCTTGACAAATTCGCGGGCATTTTCTTTTCCAATACCATCTATTTCTTTCAACATTATTTCTTTCTGTTCATCTGACTCACTACTCGTCAATATATCCGGATACTTTGACAAAATAGGTTTTATTTTTCGTTCTCCTAAACCACGCCCCATTTTTCCAGAGGCAACTAGTATATCCAACAAAGACGCCTCTTTTATTTTTTCTTGCATACTCCCGTGTATTTTTTCTGCCATTTTTCGTTTGAATCCTTCCACCTTCTCAAAATCACTCACCGACATTTTCAAAATTTCAGGAACACGTGTCTTCCCAATTTGAAACAATTTCTTTATATTCCCTTTTGCTAAACCATCTACTTTTAATGTCACAAAAAATAGCCCAACATTTTTTTCTTGGACAGTCATATCATCTTCCGGATTTTCTAATAATACATCTACATGTGTTTTACTCCATATATATGGAACAGAAGGCATTCTTGCATTTTCTGCAGGTACAGTTACTGATTTGATATATGGTATCACATCGCCTGATCGTACCATCATAATAATGGCACCCAAACCGATTTTATTTTCCTCTATGAATTTTCCGTTGAACCCTGTTGCATATTCAATGCGAACACCCGCTAACTGGATTGGTTCAATTCTTACTCGCGGTTTCAAATACCCGTCTTTACTAGCTTCCCATAGTACATCTACTACTTTGGCTTCTGCAACTTGGTCAGATATCACCATTTTAAATGCAAAAGAGTGTTCCGGATTACCTTGCGATCGCGGATATACTGCATCATTTGATACAATAACACCATCAATCTCGTATTCATAGTTATTTCGCCAATCTATCAATATATCGCTTAATAATTCGTTGGTTACAGTTTTTTCTATTTTATGTAAAACAACTTGTAATCCCGTTTTTTGCAAGAGTTTCATCTGCATACTTGGTTTAACTCCATCACATTTTCCATCTGTGCAGATCTCTATAACTTCATAGGTTACAAAGTGCAAGTCTTTCGCTTTTTCGTCAACGGATTTACGATTTATAATACCCGAAACAAGGTTGCGGGCATTCGCAAAATCTTTTGCATATTTCGTTTTAAACACTGTTTTGGGTATTATAAATTCTCCGCGAACCGCCATTCCCAATTCTAATTTTGGTAAGCGAATGATGTTTATTAAATGGGAGACATCTTGACCAACCGTTCCATCACCCCTTGTATATAATTTGTATTTTCCAGCCGAATCACAAATATACATTCCTGAAACACCGTCTAGTTTGCAAGAGAGAACATAGGGTCCAGAGTATTTTTCAACCCATTTTTTCAACGCGCCTGAATCCGGTTTTATTTTGTCCATTGATGCCATTTCAAATGGTAGTTTTACTTTGTTTTTTCCTTGTATAGGTGCACCTATTTCGTTTACAACCGTGTTTTTTGGGTATTTTGCTGCGATATATTCTTTTATAATATCATATTCATTATCTGTTAATAATATTTGTCTTTCATTATTATCATTGTAATACATATCATTCGCTGTTTTGATCAGTTGGGTTAACTCTTTTTCTTCCATATTTTCAAGAACCGTAATACCGTTTTTTTTGTTGTCATTCATTTTATCATTCATATCCATATGTATAGAAGACTCTGCTATTTTATTTTTTGTTTCTTGATTTTTGTTTTTTTTTGTTTTTTTACTGTCTTTACTATTTTTGTTATTTACTTTTTTAGTTTCTCGTTTTTTTATTGATTTCGCTTTTTTATTTGTAGGTTTTTCTTCTTGTATTTTATCCATAATATTTATTTCATTATCGCCTTTTTCTTCATCTACATCTAATAATTCGGCATGTAATGAAATCTTTTTATCCGCTTCTTTAACAAGTAATACTTTTGCTTTCATCGAAACTGTTTTATCTTGTTTTATAGCTGATATTTTTGATTTTAATTCGTTACCTTTATCGCTATCATTTATACCGGATATTTCAGCTTTCAAAGAAACAGAAATATGTTTTTCTTCTTCTTTTACTTCGGATAGATGAGGTTCTTTTTCTTTCATAGATTCAGCGTTTACATCCATAAGTTTTGCATCAGAAATCAATTCCTTCTTTTTTTTGGTAACCTTTTTTTGTTTTTTTAGGATTTTTGGAGACATTTCATTCTCTGTTTTTTTATTTGCAAGTAAAACTACACTGCGACCATCTACTCTTTCTAGTGGTGTTTTGTATTCTAACTTCAAAAAGTCAAAAATAGATTTTTCATCTGTAAATACATCATCAACCATATCGCTTTTTTTTTGCATTTTATCGGTCAATTGCATTTTATCGGTCAATTGCATTTTATATAATCCATGTTCATTCAATGAATATCCTTGTTTTAATGCATGTGCACGCATTACAGCATTAAACGCCTTGCTACCCGTAAAATACAAAATAGAAAATGGATATTCTTTCAAATTCGAATACAGAAAATCAGTACGTCTGTATGTATCTGCATTTGGCAATTTAGATACAACCAAACACTTGTTTTTACCGCGAGATAAAACCTCAACAATAATGTTTTGTGAAATCAAAGAATCTAAAAAATTTTCAAATACATTTTGAGAACTTGCCGTAATAATGACATCAATATCTCCTGAAGAAGACATTCCACGTCTATAACTTCCTACAATTTCATAATGTGAATATGTATCTGTTGCGATTTTTTTGAATGTTTTTTGAAATACCTTGTTATAATTATCTATTTCTTTTCTGGGTATACGTTTCAAAATATCTTCATAATATTTCAACCCTTTTCTTTGAACATCGTTGAGAACTTCATTTTGTTTTTCTCGCAAGATATCAATTGTTGTAATTCCGTTTTTAACCAACTCTTTGGCTTTTTGTGGACCGATCCCATACACATTTGTCAAAATTATTTCTGGCTTGTTTTCTTCTCTTTCAATAAGTGCTAATTTCCCTCTTTCTAAGTACTCTGTTATTTTTTTTAAAATAGTATCACCTATACCTGGTTTCCCTTTCAAATCATTTGCTGACTTTATTTCTGTTTGCATTTCTAATATTGTTTCTTCTGCTTTGTTATATGCTCTTGCTTTCATTGGTTCTCCTGTTCTCATCATAATATCAGCTAATTTTGCCATTAAATTTGCCAGTTTACTATTCATTTTTTCGACAATTATAGGTTTTATTTTTCGCGTATATTTTCGTTTTGTTCTCTTCATTTCTATTTTATATTCATCAATTTTGTATTCATTTTTTTTTTCTTCCATACTTTCCATTATATATAATATATAATATATAATATATATTACATCATAAAATTGATTCACTTTTTTATTAATTTTTCTATTGCACAATCTTAAATATCAAGAATAAATTATAATACAATGTCTACACAAACCATGAATGCTACACAAATAATTGTTGATTTAGCTGAACAACATATTACAAATGCGATTGTAAATGCGGCTAAAGGTAAGATTACAAAAAAATCAAAAAAAAGTACAACTTTGGCTGATGAAATCATGGCCTGTTTCAATATTGGACAATTTTTGAAAGAAGCAGTTGCAAATATTGAAACACTTGTGCAAAAAAAAATAGAAGAGGGACAAAATGAAAAACCGAAAAAAAAACGCGATACTAAGAAAACTACTACTCAAGTAGTTCAGGAAGAGAGTACTACTGAAAAAAGAGCCTATAAAAAGAAGAAGGATCAACAAGTTCCTGTTACACAAGAAGATGTAGTTGTTACAGAACAACCAGAAGTTACACAAAATGAAGAAACAACAACTACAAAAAAGAAAACCTATAAAAAGAAGGATCAACAACTTCCTGTTACACAAGAACATGTAGTTGTTACAGAACAACCAGAAGTTACACAAAATGAAGAAACAACAACTATAAAAAAGAAAACCTATAAAAAGAAGTATCAACCTGCATCATCTAGAGAAGAATCAATAACTGTCATTGTTGAAGAACAATCAAATGTTCAGGAAATTACAAAGAAAAAAATGAATAAAAAACGTGCAATCAAAGAAAAACCTGTAGATGTTTCTGACTCAGATGAAGATGAAAATAAAGCAAAGAAAAAGCGTATTGTCAAAAAAAAACTGAATGATATAATTATAACAGTAAAAGAGGCAGATAATAATGAGAAACCATCAACAGAAGAAGAGGATTACGATATATCATCTGTAAAAACAACCGATTTTATAAAACCATTATCTATTTCAAATGAACTTGAAGAAGAAGATCTTTCTGATATTGATGATGCAGAGATATAATTAGTCGGTAGATAGTAGATAGTTAGTCATTAGATATAAGTAATATAACAAATATTTTTTTATCTATAAAAATAAAATAAAAACAATATAAATATATTTTCACAAATTGTATTAAATGGATATATATAGTATATGGAACAATATATTAGTGTATGTATTTTTTACTATGTGTAAAGTAGTGAATAAGCTATGCGATTTTTGTAAGTATTTATACTGTACGAATATACATATTCGCATGTTATCAAATAATGTATATTCTTTTTATTGCTACATTAATTTTCAAGAAATAGAACCGTCTAATTTCACATGGATATCAAAATCCAGACTTAATAAAAATATCACATCTATTACTGAAAGATATAATTTAATTGAAAAATATGATTTGAATATTGATACAATCATATTGGATGTTTTCAATAAATCAAAAAATATTTATGAAATACTTACAGAAAATATGATAGATTTTTTCAATGATGTAAAAAGCAATACGAATTTGTATATCATTAAAAGTGTTAATTGTAAAAATAATTCTATTTATATTGTTAGACATACAACTAACAAAATCCAGTATTCTTCTTTTGAACCATCGAATGTTCATTTTTTATCGATTGTATACAAACATCCGGATATGGATACTTCTATTGAATTATCTATGGGAAGTTCTTGGTATTTAGTTGATAATGAATTATTTACACCAACATTTGTTTTAAGGATGTTGAAATATCAATCAATACCATTTGTGTTTGATTACCAATACACAATATCTTTAATTGATGAAGATATAAATATCTTAGAATTTAGTTTTGATAAATATATCCTATTAGAAAAAGATAGTTACAAAGTAGTAGAAAATAATTTGGTAAAGTTTTATCACGATGAAGATGAAGATGAACATGAAGATGAAGATGAAGATGAAGATGAACATGAAGATGAAGATGAAGATGAAGATGAAGATGAACATGAAGATGAACATGAAGATGAAGATGAAGATGAAAATGAACATGAAGATGAACATGAAGATGAAGATGAAGATGAAGATGAAAATGAACATGAAGATGAAAATGAACATGAAGATGAAAATGAACATGAAGATGAACATGAAGATGAACATGAAGATGAAGATGACAACATTATGTGGAAAGAACAAATTCAATTGTGTAGTGCAATGATATATTGAACAAAATAACAAATATAAAAAATAAAGTAAATGATATAAAGATTTTAATACATAAAATATATAGGCGCATGATAATGGATACAGTGAGTATTCAATCCCCAAAATATACATTGAATGATAAATGGAATTTATATTACCATTTACCAGACGATAAAAATTGGGATATATCAAGTTATACTACTATTTTTGGGGGTATTCATTCAGCCGAGGAAGTAATCGCCATAAATGATGCATTACCCGAACCAGTAATAAAATCATGTATGCTTTTTTTAATGCGATCAAATATAACTCCTATGTGGGAAGATCCAAAAAATAGATCTGGTGGTTGTTTTTCATATCGCATCACAAATAAACTAGTTCCTGAAGTATGGAAAAATCTAGTCTTTTTATGTTGTGGTGAAACAATAACCTCTAATATAAATCTTCACAAACATGTAAATGGTATTACTATATCACCTAAAAAAAATTTCTGCATTATAAAAATATGGTTAGATACAATTGATTTTCAAGAACCGACTTTTATAAAACAGATTGCAAACTTGCCATTCCAGGGTTGCATATTCAAAAAACACGAACCTGAATTTTGAATTTACACCCTTGAACATTTGTAATGGTACCCCTCTAGCGAAGCAGAACTTCCCACAATATATTCAATGGAAAAAGTTACCGATAAATAAATTGGGTAGAAACGCACTCTCTGTTGCGTGTACCATTTCAAATATTCATCGGTGTATAATAAATATATAAAAATAATATAAACATAAATGGTTATATTATTTGATGACACAAGTATCTATTTTAACAATAACACAATATTCTCGATTTACTTGCTTAAAACTTTTGTACAATATAATTCAACGACAAGAGTATTTGCAAATGAAAGAATGGATTATTGTAGAAGGTTCGCAAGACATAGAATTACAAAAAAAAAATATATTACAAATACAAGATTTTATAAATGAAAAAAAAGATCATACAGATATTGATTTGCGATTTATAATACCATCCAAAATATATTCACTAAGCGATCTTCGAAATATAGGAAATGACAATTGTACCGGTGAAATTATAGTTTGTATGGACGATGACGATTATTATCCACCAACAAGAGTTTCCCATGCTGTAAAAATGTTGAATCAATATAATCGTTTGATTGCAGGATGTTCTGCAATGTACATGTATGATTTTACAGAAGACAAATTTTATAAATTTCACGGATATCATAATGATCATTCTACAAACAATTGTATGGCATACAAAAAAGAGTATTTGCAAAGACATCGGTATGCAGAAGGATTGACACAAGCAGAAGAAAATAGCTTTACAAACGGTTTTACAGAACCAATGGTTCAATTAAATCCGGAACATTGTATTGTAGTTTCTAGTCATGGATGCAATACTGTAGAAAAGTCACCTTCTTTGACTCATAAATATATTTGTGAAATTCCCACTTGCAAAATTCGTAACATAATTCCAATGGATATTTTTGAGAGAATGAAACTGAATTTTTCTTGCGGAAATAATATGGAAAAAAATAATTTTATATGATTTTATCATGGATTATTTCATAAAAAATATAAAGTATATTTTTCAATATACTTTATAATGGAATTGCAAATAGAACATGCGAAAAATGTAGATAATAAACAGATTGTCAAAAGTATTATAAATTCAATAAAATACTTGAAGAAAATGATGAACAGAATATCAATAGATACATTATCGAATGATGACAAACAAAAACTGTATTCACAGTATGAAGAATTACTAGATGTTATTACAAATCAAATACAATGAATACATATTGTATATTTTACAACATTGCACATTTTTCATGCGAAATGGTGCAAAACGACAACCTTTAGTTAGGCGTTCTTTATATGTGCTTTGGTAACTGTTACTTTGCAAACGATAAATTACCTTTTATATACTATCATTATAATTATCCAGGGATATTGTTTTTACCATTGGTAACGAATGACAATATCTTTTTATTTGAGCATCCAAAATTTTGGGATTTACACATGAAATTTCATTGACCTCTACTCTACACAATGGACATGATGGCTGTTTTTTAAATTTGAAAATCATTTGAACATTTTTCAATATATGTGTAAAACAGTCGCTGCAAAACTCATGACGGCAATTTAATGTAACAGATTCGGTATACTTTCTCGGTTCTATACATATAGCACATTCTATTATTTTATCCTTTATTTTTGGTATATTATCCGCATATTTCCAACCATTATATATTATATTTTGCAGTTTTTCGTCTTTTATTCCGGTAATAGATTGAGTATTGGAATCTCTATATAAAATTAATACAGTTGTTATATTGAATTTATGGAAAGTAGGCAATATAAAACAACAATTTATTCTCAAATGTTCTTCAAAACAAAATTGTGCATCATCTTCCGGAACCCCGCAAGAAATATCATACCAATATATTTTTTCACAAAAAATTCGGTTATATCTTACCGGCGATATTAATCGTTCATGATACAAAAATTCGCGATGATATTTATATATCAAATAAATAGCATTTGATATATATAAAGCAATATGATTTTTTTTAGGTATTGTTTCGTCTATTTGATTATTCAATATACATAATGTAATCAATGATTTAGAATTCAAAATATTATACAATTCAGTTATATTTGTATCTTCCATAATATTTTCACTATTATATCTAGCAGTCAACAATCTATTTGCTAATTCTGCAGTTTCTTTTTTTATAAATTCTTTTTTTTCGCAAGTGTCAATAGTATGACCCCGTTGTTTACATAATCTACATGATCCATTTCTTATAAATCTTATTGATTGTATCATTCGTATAATATAATATAAATATAATTATAAAAAGTTATTCAATTTTATTTTGTTTTATACTTTTTTACATTTTAGGTAACTGTTACTTTTCTCGCGCTGAATATATGTAATTTTATTTTCTTCAATGAAAAAGGGTTATACTATTTTAGATATATAATTATTGTAATAAAAATTGCAAAATAACCAAATTAAAAAAGTATTGTAACTACTAATAAATATTACAATCATATAATTATAATATGTTTCTACTGGTGGAAAATAATAATATATAACAGTAGTCATACTTCCAATCAATTGAATGAGCTGAAGTGTCGTTATATAATGTTTTATAAATCTCATATGTTTTATTTTGAATAAACAGCACAAATAATAGGAATACATCACTGTATGAACAAATGAATTTGCTAAGCTAGGTAGCCAAATAGCATCTACTTTATAAATATATACTAAATGCCATGATATAACTGCACCTATATGATGATATTTTTGAAGAAAAATAGGTGTCTTACCTTGTAAGTATAAAAGGAAAGTATCTATAAACTCATAATATTTTGATAAATAAAAATAAAACAATATTTTGTCAAAAACAGGATTTTGAAAATAATATTTGGACTTGAATACGATACCTTGTTCATATACTACAGAAAGTAAATTTATACATGTCCAAGCACTAAATATCACTAACGTCAAATTATGACAAATAGACAAATAATATAATAATTTTGGATCTATTCGTATATTTTTGGGATAATAGGTATATCCAATGATCGCGATAAACGGGATTATATGCACTAACATTATATGTCTATTATTTGATACTGTTTTATTTCTAAATTTCTTACAAAATATATTTTGTTACTATATATGAATTTAATTTATGAGACAGGTGTATTGTCATTAATAATACAAATCGCTACAGGAATATTTGATATATATGTTCTTTTTATGAAATTTGATCCATCGTTATCCTTCATAAAAAATTTGTTGTGGATTGAGTTTTGGGTTCAAATTATTGAAGGTATATTTTATATATGGCTAGTAACAAACTTTGCAAAAATAAGCAATGTTACCAAATACAGATATTATGATTGGATCATTACCACACCAACAATGTTATTCACATTTTGCATGTATTTATATTATATAAATACAAAGGATAGAAAGGATAATAAAACTAATACAAATACAAAAGATAATCGTACTTTCTATGAAATAGTTGAAGCTAATATATTCGATTTGCTTCCTATTTTTATTTTGAATACATTCATGTTATTTTTTGGATATTTAGCTGAAATCGGTAAAATAAATGCAGTAACAGGAGCCATATTAGGGTTTATACCTTTTGGAATATTTTTCTATTTGATTTATGAAACCTATGCAAAATACACAAATATAGGTAGAATTACATTTACTTATTTTCTTTTTATATGGTCAATATATGGTTTTGCATCTGTTTTATCTTATAAATATAAAAATATGATTTACAATATTCTAGACCTATTTGCAAAGAATTTCTTTGGTTTATTTTTGGCAGTTGTATTGTTATATAATAAAAAATGAATTATAATATACTATTAGGTTTTTTGAACAAGTATCTTCAATAATTTGCAATAAATCCATTTTTTACACCTTTTTACATTTCAAATGCCGACTATTCTTTTGTAAAAAGTGTTAATATTTTGTCTATATCTTTGTTATTATCATATACAAACCATTTCTTATTATCACTATCCCAAATGCCTCCTAATTTTTTTAATTCATCTTTTATAACAAAAGGAACTATTAAATATATTTTTGTTTTGCCAGATGCATTATAAGGACAATTATCTAAACCAATTGCTATATTTGCTAAGTTATCTGCGTTCTCATTACCAAAAGAATGAACATCTGTATTATTTGTATGTGCTTTTATGTGTATAAATTGGATATTTAATTTATTCTTATACATTTCATACGCGATTTTAACCAACTCTTTATTTGGTATATCTACATTCCAATATTTTTTATGGCATTTATCACCATAAGAAGAAACGCACTTTATAGCATATTCTGAATCGCTTACAATTGCTATTTTTTTACCATTTATAATATCATTTTCTATAATATAATAAACTTCAATAATAGCAGTCAATTCTGCTATATTATTTGTTTGTTTTCCTTCTATTTTTTTTGAAACATTACGATTATCATTAATGCCAAAAAATATGCCTATTCCTGCTGAGGCATTATCTTTTCCATTATTATAACAAGCACCATCTGTGTAAACATAATAGTCTGGAATAAAAACAACCGCGTCATCTTTTTGTTTAGATTTAATTGTGCCAAAAAATGATGTTATGTTATGTTGTTTTTCATTGTTACTATTATCATTTATATTGTTGTTATTTAACTGAATAAAATTATCTGCTTCTTCTTTTGTATCAAATTTTTTATACAAAGCATTTTTATATCCTTTAACTGAGTTATTACAATCATTCCAATTTAAAAATATTCCAATATTTCTCCCATTAGCAACAGCATAATATGGCATTTTTATTATTATAGTAAAATAATTTTATATTTATTTCAAATATATATAAAATCGGCTTTTTAAATGTTAAAATGTGTAAATGTTTACATATTCCAGTAAACATTTACACCTTTGCACATTTACACCTAATTACATTCAAAGATGCCGACCCAGAGGGTCGGGCATTTGAAATGTAATTAGGTAACTGTTACTTTGTAACCGATAAATCACCTTTTATATACAGTAATTCTGCCTTTGGCAGATAATCAAATATAATAGGTAATTGGAAATATTTTTCCATTTACTAAATAGAAATTTTTATTTTGTTTCAAAAGACTTTTGGAATTCTTGCAAAAAGAAATAGTCTACTTTTTTTGAAAATAAAATTCTGGAGACTTTCAAAAAAAGAATAAAAAATGGCCGAAACAAATAGAATATTTTATTTTGTTTCACTCATTTAAATGAGTATTTTTCAATTCAAATATATCATCTTGTATGTTTTGAATAAAATGTAAATATATATAAAAAAATGCAAAATTCAATATATAGACAATTTCACCATAAAATATATTTTCATTCATATTTATTATAACATAAAATAGACTGAGAATTCCAAAACATAATGATGATAATAGTATTATGTTACAATCTGTCAAATAACAATGTCTAATCATAAAAAATAATATAGCAATAAAAACTATATATGCAAATATATAATGAATCGTATATGTTTCATTTACATAAATAAGCCCATATATACCAATAAGTAATATACCAATTATTATTTGTGAATATATGTCATTTCTTTCTATTTCGTACAATAGAGTTCCGATTCCCATTAGAAACATAAAAAATAAAATGTACTGTTTACAATTAGCGTCACATATTATGTTAGATAAACTGTTATTGCAGTTATAATTATAAAAAACAAACAATATTGGTAATAAATAACATAGTATCATAAAAGACAATAATACATTTTTGTTCATATTATATATTTTAGATATTATATATTATATATCAGGTTATAAATGTATAGAGAAAGTGATTTTTTCAAGTAAAATGTATCATTGAAAAAGTAAAAAATTGATTCACTTTTTTATAATTATAATAATATTACACAATAAAGTAAGATACAAAGATTAAAAAACAATGAACTATCAACCACATCTATTTGTCAAGAATATTGGAAATGTGAATGCAAAGAGAATATACCAAATGGTAAGCAATCTTGAATTTGGCAAAATACAATATGTTGAAATAGTAGATGGAAATAACGCATTTGTAGCAATGGGTTCATGGAATGAAAGAACAACCGTTTCTACACGCATGAAACTATATCAAGGTAAGCCAATTTTGTTATATTATTCACAAAATAATTTTTGGAATGTATATTCATACGAGAACAGATTTGCCGAAGAAGAACTGCATAAAAAAAAAATGCGTATTGAAATTCAAAAAGAGGAAATCAATAAACGAAAGGAAAAGGAAAGAGAGGAAAAAGAAAAAGAAAAAGAAAAAGAAAAAGAAAAAAAACAAGATACAGAATATGTATATGATGAAAGAGGCAGAGAATTTGTACAAATTTCAAAATTGCCAACACTTTACTATGGAAATGTAGATCATATATATTCTATTATGAAAACACGTAAAGAAAAACTAATGAAAAGAAGCAAATAAGAAAAAAATAGAAAAAATAGAAAAAATAGAAAACACAACACAAAAACAGGTAATGAATATTGTAAAAAATATATAATTATCATTTTTTTATGAAGGTGGTAAAGGTGCCAAACATAATTTTATTTCACCCAAAGAAGCCACATCATATTTTACAATAAGCGGTAAATCATTACCCAAATACATTTCCAAATTACTACATAACGGGGTGCATTTAATAAAATGACTCAATGACTTTAACGAAAACTCACCCTGTATCACTACAGAAGCATTTGTTTTATGAATAAAGTTCATAAACCCATCCGATTCTGAACGAGAAATACGAGAACTAGCAAAATTTCCTTCACAAGAAAAAATCAATTCATTACCGACAGATTTGATTTCAATTCTGTCCGAAATTCCATTCAAATCACGAATAATTTTTTGAAAATCAGCCGAAGGTAAATTGATGACAGTAGAATACTCCACATCAGGAACAATCAACTCTTCCATATCTGGTTCAATCAATCGCAATTTTTGATTATAACATTGTTTTATATCACCATTATCATATTGTAATCCTAAATGGGAAACAATTCCATCATGGTAATCAGAATTTTCAATATACATGGAAAGTGTATCATCATTAGACATGGTAGAAATCACTTTGAATAAATGTATTGTATTTGCACAAACAATAATTTTATCAGGTTTACAAACATACTTTTCAAATCTATGTGAATGTAGAATTACATTTACCAAAATAGTATGTGTTTTATCAAAATTAATAATTTTCAAACCATCTTTGGTAAATGTAATAGTTGCATCTGTCAAAATATCTTTTATAGCTGTAATCGTATTTCGTATAGGTTGTATTTGAACAGTCTTTACAGTTAATACATTATTTTCTTCGTTCATATAGATACAATGTATTCATATTTATTTTTATATCATATTTTTAAAAAATAAATATTATTTGTGAAAAAAAAGCAAAAGGTCGAGTTAAAAGTTACTACTAAGTGTAATTTATTCAAATACTTTCAACTTGCGGCGATTTTACATTTTCATATATTTCATCTGCTAATTTGTATTTCAACGATTTTTTAGAATTCAAAAAGATATCATGTTTCAACAATTTCTCCAATTTTTTCTTAGAAAATGAAGTATGTTCCATATATAATTTTTTTAATACATCCATTACATCAGACAAGTTACTAAATTCATCGGTAATTTCATTCATTTTACCAAATACTTCACTGCTCAATTGATGTATCATCATAAATGCATTTGGGCAAACAAATCGTTTTTTGCAAACAATACTTACTAATGTTCCTGCAGAAGCAACCGATCCTTCAACAATAGAATAAATCGGTAGACGACATCTGCGAATAGCATCAACAGCAATAAGAGCATAATAAATATATCCACCCAATGATGAAATGTGCAAATAGATTGGTATATTGGAAGGATCAATGGACAATTTGAAAGCCGTAATAAAACAATATTCTTCTGCTTCACGAACAAGTTTTACTAATGATTGAACTGTTTTTCTATCAATTTCGCTGTAAAAATAAATATGGTTATTTTCTCTATATATTTCACTTGATTCATCTTGATCACTATCATCACTGTTCTTAGTAGCCATTTTTTTTGATCCAAAATAAATATTCATTCTACTATAATTAACACTTTGTTTTTATATATTTTTTAAATAATCAATTATTATTTTCATTTGTTTTACATCTATATTGCGGTCAGGTTGTCGATTTCTATAAAAAATAAAGTTTTTTTTGTTTATTAAATCTACTATTTTTTGATTGTCTCCTTTTTCATCAGGAATAAATATAAATCGTTCTTCAGGTATATATTTTTGTTCTATATGATTCATATATTTATTCATAAAAACACCAATAGAAACATCATCTATTAGATCATTTCTTATATACTGTTTTTTTTCTACAAATTCTTGTATTATATTTTTGGATAAAATAATAGATGTACCGGATGCATATAGTATACCGTTTATATCAGCATGTTCATCTCCGCCATACACAGTATTTTTTAGACCTCCACCATATTGTATTGGATTCATTTCTAAATACTGTGTTAATAAATCAAAATTCACTATTGTACTAATATTGCTTCTAATAATATAGTCAAATGTATAATTATCATATACATACTGGATCGCTTTTACCGTCTTATCTAATATTCCAGGAATATATGTTTCGCTACCTTTTATATCAAGAATATCATTATATAATTCGTATAGTTGTTTATTATTCTCATTGAATTTATAATATATTGTTTTTACATTAGTAAACCGACTATAATATGATTTTGTTAAATCATACATTTTATCATATTCTTTATCATTCGAATACAAAACCAAATTTATGATAGATATTTTATTTGATTCAAATGCTTCATATGTTTTTGACAAATATGTATATATTATATTCACTAGCGTAACTATAAAAATAGTTAGTATAATACTTAATAAATAATATTTCATATATATTATTGCAATCTTTTTTTACGTGTAATGTTAGCTAAACGCAATGCTCTCGATCCTTTTTTGCATCCTTTTTCTAATATATGATAATCAATTTGAGAACTAGGTCCACCAGTAAGTGAAGAACCTAATCGCGCATATCCCCAAGAATCTGGTGTTTGATTTGGACGAGAACCAGATGAATAATAAGCCCCGCGACCCTTATTTATTATTTTTTCCAAAGCCCATTTTTTACATTTAGTAGCTCTGACTAATTCTGGTGTCGGTTTCATTGTAGGAACCCTATACATGTTTGTTGCAGTAAACACATGTGGCGATTTTTTATTTGTAAATGACATTATTTTTGGTCTTAAATAATATTTTCCACGAAGATATGCTTTGCGAGAACGATCAATGTATTGTTTTTGCATCATGGCATCGCGATTCGTAAGTGTTGTCGGTACATACCGAATAGGTACTTTATAATTTTTTATGGTGATTCTTTTCATTATATAATATTATATATTATATAAGTATAAAAAATATGTTTCATATGAATGCAATGATGAATTATATGGTTCCACTAGAAAATCCATATACACCTTCTATAAAAAATATTGATAGTTATAATATGATTGCTGCAAATTTGTATTTGGGAAATATAGACGCACTAAAAGATCAAGACAAATTTGATCTAATAGTAAATTGTACTAAACATATACCACTCGCTACAAAATGTGAGCAAACAGTACGAATACCAGTGGATGATCATCCAAGTGAATCTGAAAATATGATGAAAAACATAAAAGAAACAAATGTTCTTGAAAAAATACATATACATAGAATCAATAATAAACCGGTTTTAGTACATTGTCATGCAGGTATGCAACGCTCTGCTACAATAGTTGCATGTTATTTAATACATTATTATAAGATGACTCCAGAAGAAGCTATCCGTTTTATACGTTCCAAAAGACCTGTTGCATTTTTTCCAAAACCAAATTTTTTACAAGTAATACAGAACCCTATTTATCAAAAATAATGGTTTGTGTTCTCTCGTTCAATGTACCAACTGCAATGAGTTCTCCTTTTTTATCTTTTGCTTTTTTGTAACTTTCAAAATCATATACAGTTCGCGTTTTCTTGTCCATTGCATATTTTATATCATTTACAGTTACTCCTACTAATGTTTGTTTTTCGGTTCTCACATTCATTTCTGGTTTTTGAGAACGATCTACTTCTAAAATAGGATAGGAACCGAAATTATTAGACGAAACTTTACCAAATCCATAACAAACTACGGGTTCCTCTGGATTTGTATTATACAAAGAACAATCAATCGCCGACTCTTTTACAGCTGTTAATATTTGTTTGTTAATAGAATCCTTTATTTGTGCTATTTCAAATAAATATTGATCTGTACTGAATGGTATTTTTTCCATTTTGACATCACCATTTTTTTGAACAACCGGATACTCTAATTTACTAACATCGTTTATTCGCATTTCAATATTTTTACTTAATTGGTCTTGTGTAACGCGAGAAATATATACAAATACTTGAACTGTTCTCAATTCTTCTGGTAAATCTTCATGACTACAAATACGACGTGCGCGACCAACAACTTGATCAATACGGACCATATTCCAATAAGGTTCCATTATATGGACAAATCTAGTATTGCGCAAATTGATACCTTCAGCACCTGAGGAGGTAATCATAATTAGTTTTATGACTTCACCATAAAAATTATTTGCATTTGCATTTTTGAGAACACTTACAATCGATGGTGGTACAAATTCCCATGTACTATTATAAATATTACGAATAATTTCTTTTTCTTCTGCTGTTTCTGTACCAGTATATAAGACAAATCTTGGATTTTCTGGAGAAATATCGGCATTATCTATTTGCCATTCACCACTTTTTTTTGATATTTTGAATTCAACGAATCCGTTGGCTTCTAAAACCAATTTAAATATTCCAATTCCCTCCAATGTGCGGAATTGACTATATAACAAATGAAGGCCTTTGTTTTGTTCTTTTTTAATATTGTCTAATATTTTTGGAAAATTTGGGACTATAATTATGCAATTCTCGCTCAATCAAAAATTCTTTGTCGCGCTGTCTTTCTCTATTATATTCTAAAAAATTGTATGCTTCTTTTATTTTTTCTTGGTATTCTGATTGATCTAAAATTCTCATTGTATGATGTTCATTATTGTCGTCTTTTAATTTTAATTCATCGTCAAAATAATCCTCCGCTTTTTTTGCAATATCTTCTGACAATCCATTGAATGCATCAATATCATCTGTAATTCGTAACATGGGACGCGGTTTTTCTATAGGGAATGCAAAATTACATACAGAGCGCGAATAAATACGATATGTAGAAGTAAATTTATCGTCGTCTTCATCTGTTTTTTGCCCCTTCTTTTTTGCATTTGTCTTGCGTTTTTTCGCTTCATCATCTCGTTCATCTTTGCGAATATCCTTATACAGATTGAATTGATGAGTACTCATATCAATATTTATAATATGATAATTAGATCCATCTTTATCTTTTACAAATTGCGGTAATAATTGTTCTTGCGCTGATCTAAAATAAGATGTTAATCCTAATATTCTTCTTTTTAATAAATCCGTATTTACTAGTTCTCCCTTTTGGTTATTAATAAACAATTCATTGAATAATTCTGCATTATCTGGTAAAGCCAACTCTTTTACGATTTTCGGTTTTCCAACTACATTAATTCCTCTGTTCTCTAAAATTCGTATTATTTTTTTTTGAAATTCGGCGTCACTTATATTTCCCATTTCGTCTAATTTAACACCTGAATAGTCTTCAAATGAACCACCGCCTTCATATAAATCAACTTGTTGCACTTTGTTGTATTCTTTTTCACGTTGTAAAAATTCTTCTTCATCTATTTTTTCGCTATCTAAATGGTATTGATTTTCTCGATTATTTTTTGTAAGTTTTTTTTTTACATTATTCATATTATTCACCTTCTTTGTCTTTGCCTTTGATTTTTTACTTCCACCTTTTTTCATGTTTGTTCTCGCATATATATTTACAAATCCAAAAGGATTTCTTGTGATAATCAATTTGTCGCCACTATAATCCACAAAATCATAAGTTGTTAACCCACCATTATGGAGATAATCAATCAATATATCACGGTTTATTTTTTCAGAAGTAGAAATCTGCAATTGAAATGTCCATGTTTTTATATATCCTCGTAACATATTGAATAAAATACCGATTTCTCTAGGAGTATTAATGATCGGTGTTCCTGTTAAAAATATAATTTTGACATTTGTTGCATCCAATAAATATTGATATAGTTGTCCAGCTATAGATTTCTTTTTTGTAATTGCATTTGCGATTCTACTTACTAAATTGTGCGCTTCATCAATTATGACAACTTTATCGTCAAATGGATTTTTCTTTCCGTCATTTGATAATTCATTCATTTTGTTTGCATTTAACCCATTGTAATTTATGTCTTGATATTTACTACGTATCATTTCATTTAATTGTTCATCCACCGATTTTTGATCGCTATCGGTTAGTCTGGCAAAATTGGATGGTTTTGTAATATCCACCATCCAAGCACCACCGTGTTCCGTAATATATTCGGGTGTAAGACCTAATGAATGGCTTAATATGCGTACATTTTGCGGCTCTCCGTTTATGCTAATAAATTCCCAAAATTGATTTTTTTTGTAAAGAACATCACCACATTTTTTCAATTCACTAAAAAAATTCATCTTTAATGATGCAGGTGTCATTAAAACGATTGATTTTCCTGATTTCATACCTTCAGCAATACCAATAGATGTACATGTTTTTCCTGATCCTAATCCGTGATATAATAGTAAACCTCTATATGGTGTATATAAGTTTAAATAATCACGAACAACCAATTGATGTGAAAGTAATTCAAAATCAATAGATTCATTCCTTGCAGTTTTGCAGGAAATTTCTCCTGCATTTTCTGCAATTTTATCACGATATGGTTTTAACATTTTTGATAATTGTGCAATGAAGAGTTTGCGATTGTTCATATAATATGCAGAAACACCCATTTTTACTTTTTGTTTTTTTTGTAATCTATCTGTTATTAAAGATTTTCCTATTTTTGCAACAGACAAGTCAAATGGTTTTTCCAATTCTTCTGCCATTTGTTGCTTATCCTGTTTTGGTTTTCTTCCTCTTTTTTTCTTTGGATCTATTTGTTCTATTTGTTCTAGTGGTATAAAAGCATCTTCATCTAGTTGTTTTATTTTGTCTTCATACAATTGATTTGATTGGCCTTCTTTTATTCTTTTGACTTCTTCCTGAATAGATATATTTACATTTGTATCTTCTTCTATTGGTTTTTCATTTTGCGGATTTTGCGGATTTTGCGGATTTTCTTCTACGATAATTTCTGGAGCGCGAGATAATAATTTTGTTTCAATTGGATTCATCATCTTTAATCGTTTTAAAATAGCTTCTCTGTCAAGTAAATTTGACGCTGATTTTCGTTTGTCTTTAAATATAACTTGTTCTTTTTCTTTTTTCTCTTCTTTTATATCATCTATTTGTATTTCTTCCATTTCGATATCGTCTTTTTTTAGTTCCTTTTTTTCTGTATATATCGTTCGTTGAAATTTAATAGTAAATGATTGTTGTTTTTTGGGATTTTTTCTTTCTTGCAATTCTATAATATTAAATATATTACCCTTTTCATTATCCTTATCCATATATAATATATATTATATACTAGTATAATATATATTATATAAACATTTTGATACTACTAAATAATTTATTATTCATAACCGAGAATAAATTATCATTCATACTCACAAAATATATCTTTACTTGCTCGCAAAAAAATGCATTTCATAATAAGGTTTATGTAGAGACATTTGATAAACAAACATAATAATTTTGAAATAACAACAATAAATGGATTAAAACCTGATTATATTTGTATGCAGGTTCAATTACTGATACAAACAATAATAAAATATTCACAAATAAAAATGGTATTGCTATGTCTGTAGTCGTATTCAAACAAACTAAAAATACATCAAACATAACTGGTAATGCAATAATACCGTGTGTAATGACAAAAAAATTTTCTTTCCTATATTTTTCATCAACTACTATATCCATCATATTTATTATAGAATTATATATACTTACACTATGCAACAATATAGAAATAGATAAAACATTGTATAAATAATCTGTATTATAATAATTTGTGGCTAGTGCTAATATTGTCCGCATATGTATGGAAAGTTGATCATTGAAAAAATATATATAATTATATTTTTTAGGATAAATATAATTTTCATCCTTGTTTTTTACGAGTAAACTATATATATCATAATGATAAAAATGTGATGATACACTTAAAGTAACAACCCCAATAATATCTAAAATATATTTTTCATTATTACTATATGAATACATGTACATACATACTGGAATATTTATGTAATGAATGAATGCACATAGAAAATTTGTCAATACATATGAATTATAATCAATAGTTTCGATCGTATTCATGACACTAATAATATAAATATTTTTTTTTCTTTATATTTTTTACACCTTTTTACATTTCAAATGCCAACCTATATGTCGTCATATTTGAATGTAATTAGTAACCCTTCCCTCAAATAATTCATGGAAAATGTATATGGTCATTTATGCTTATTATAAGTCCCTTTCAAAAATCTTTTAATGCACGCAATGCTGACTCACATGCAATCTGTTCGGCCTTTTTTTTGATTTTATGGATTCCTTCTCCTAAAAACAAGAATATTTTACCACATGTTGACATATGATGATGTATATCTTGGAATGATGTAAAATTAATGCATGATAATGATTTGTAATGTGTTAATCCAAAAACTGGTTGCCCTAAACATAAATATACTCCCATATGATATCCATTTTCTACATTATGTTCTACAACTTCCATATAGTGGGGTGTAACTTTGAATTCTTTTTGTATTCTTACTTGCAATATATTTTTGTAATTATCATCATTTTGTATAAGAGACATCCAATCAACATGTCGTTCAAAAACATTTTCTATAAATATTTGCACCATTTGGAAACCTGGTCCCGTTAAGAATACATTTTCAAACCAACTGTCTTCATCTTTTACTGATAATTTGTTGAAATCTAAAAACATTGCTCCAATAAACGATTCAAACAAACATCCTAATTTCTTCAAGTTTGTTCGTATTTGTTTTGTTTCTGCGTTTTTAGATAAAATGAACCATTTATGAAGACCCATTTCATATGCTAGTTTACCAATCGCCTCATTTTTTACTAATGCTATTTTTTTCTCTGTCATAAATCCTTCATTTTCTTTAGGGAATCTGCGGTATAAATAGTATTTAGTAATGCATTCTAATATACCGTCGCCTACAAATTCTAGTCTCTCATTTGATTTTGTATGAAGTGGTAAACAATCATCTGGTTTAGGAACAATTTGAATATTGTTTTGTTCATTTTCTAGTTGCGGTCGTTTTATATAAGAACGATGTACAAATGATCTACGATACAAATTGAAATTCGTAATAGGTAAATGGATTCCATATTTAGTCAAAATATCCATTACATTTGTTTGTGTAATTTCTTTATTTAGGGGGTTGTATGGATCAAATACAAATATTTCTGTTCCTGATTCAGTTTTCTCAATACGAATATCATCATCACTTAAAATATGATTCATTTTATTGTTTTAAGTAATAAAATGAATGAACTATACTGTATACAATCAATTTTCTATATTATTTTGCAAAAATATTCTTCAACATGAAAAATAAGAACATCGTCAATTTCAACGATCGAAATGACAATATCTGCGAATTCGTTACATTTACAATTAAATGATTATTCGTTCAAAAAAAATATATTTAGCCATTATATAGCATGGGACTTTCAAACGCCGCTAGTAGAGCTAGAAACTATGATCAAACAATTAACAGAGATTGGCTAGGAGGAGGAAACAAGAAAGCTGGTTTCCCTTACCAAGTAGGACGCACTATGTGGTCAACCATCGCTCTTGGAGGACGCAATGTTGGAAACTGCTGTGGTCTTCCTGCTCTTAAAATCACTAAAAATCCTCGTGTAAGACTATCAAGACCTATGGGATCAACTGTTAATGTTCCTTACTGGGTTAATGGTGCACACTATTAAATGGTGAAATCAATTATTTGATATATATGTTATAATACATATCAAAAACAATATGAAAATAGAAATAATATTATAAATATAATGCGATTAATTATTGATAGCCGAGAACATGGACTCCATGAAAAATGCAATACAATAATTGCGAATGATCCGGGATATGTAACTATAGACTCACAGTCTCTACCAATTGGCGATATTTTAATAAAAACAGATGAAGGAAAAGATGTCATGATTATTGAAAGAAAAACGCTTACCGATTTGTTATCAAGCATAAAAGATGGTCGTTATGAAGAACAATCTTACAGATTAAAAAATGCAAGCGGATTTCCACCACATAATATTGTTTATATTATTGAAGGGGTGTTCTCAACATTGAGAACATTTTTGGAAAAAAAATTGGTAATTTCAACAATGGCATCCCTAAATTACTTCAAAGGGTTTTCAGTTATTAGGACATCAAGTATCCAAGAAACTGCAGAGATGATTATTTATATGGCAGACAAAATAGATAGGAATTTCATGAAGGGTGTTTTACCATCCTATTTGGTAGAAGAAATAAATCAAAATCAACAAAATCACAATTTTTTTGTAAATTCGTCTATAAATATTGAGAACCCATTAGAAAATAGAGAACAAACGATAGAAAAATCATACAGTGGATTTGTAAAAGCAATTAAAAAAGATAATATTACTCAGGATAATATAAGCGAAATTATGTTGTGTCAAATTCCAGGTATAAGTTCTATTTATGCAAAAGCGATTCTCAAATTTTTCGGTGGGTTCTCAAAAATTACAAATGAAATCAAAAATGGGACTGCAAACTTTGATAACATCATGTATGAAACAAATGGAAAACAGCGAAGAATTCCAAAAACATGTGGTGCACAAATTATAAAATTCATGCAAGAAATATAATGAGAAAATTATAATTTTTTATGTATAAAATCATATAAAAAATTATGCATAGATATCTGTTTTAGAACCCTTATTTTGGTCATGAATATTATCGCTTTTTTCAGTAAAAGGCCCACTTTGTGAAGGAGGAACGACTTCGTTATCTTTATATTTTCCAGAATCAACTGCATCTTTGGTATAAAGAACACCGCCCCAATTGTCATCCATCGGGTTTTCACTTAAAGATTGTCCTTTATAGGTAGAATCATGAATTGCATCCACCACTGTATATTGCCCAACATGTTGCCCATATGGATCAAACTCGTGATACCCGCCAGTGTTATATGGCGGATTATCTTGATTTGCATCAATGACTTGGATTGCATTTCTCATGATATGTGGTGTATTTGTATTATATATATTTTGCGAATTAGCTAATCCACCTTGCGGTTGAAAAATATCAGGGCGAATACGAAAGACTGATCTACCTTGCGTATTTACTTCTTCTTGCAAAAATAAAACAGGGCAATGAATTCCCTTTCTCTTTTGTATGTCTAAATAATTAATATATTCGTCTAAATTGTAAAAGGGAAGAGGATTAACACCAGGTGATTCCGGGAGTTTAGAATTGTATAATAATATAGCATTTCCCGATTTAATTAAAAGATCAGGGCAACTAGATTCATTATCCATTGATTCTGTAAACCCTTCTTTTTTGTTTTCTATTTTGTACGATGTATGAGTAGAACAAAAATATATGCCCGATGCAAATGATAAAACAAGGAATATTAAAAATACTACAGTAATTGATTTCATTTGTTTATATAAATATACTGGCTATAAATAACAGTGAGACAAAAAAATGATGATCTTTATATTGAGAAAGGTATACTTTTTATTTGAACAAACTGAAAGAATATACTTTTTCATCAATACAATTTTCTAATGTATGTATATATGAAGGTAACCATTTTGAAAATATATGCTAAATGGTGTGGATATTGTCAAAGTATGAGTCCAGAATGGAAAAAAATGAAAGAAATGTTAAAAAATGATACTAATATACATGTATCGCAAATAGAACAAGGTAATATTGCGAAAATGAATAAAATACAACAAAAATACCCTGATCTTCAAATCAATGGTTATCCTACTATTGTCAAAATATATCCAAACAAAAATATTGAATATTATACAGGAAATCGTACTGCAGTTGATATGAAAAAATGGGCAAAACAAATAAATACAAGACAAACCAGAAAAACAAAAGAAACAAAAACAAAACAGTTTAGAAATAATAATAAAACTATAAAAAATACAATTTTTTTTGGAATATTGTAATATAATGAAGTTTGAATGTATAAAAACAAGGATTGTTTTTGCGCTATACAATTATGTTCGTAATACATATACATTGTATAATTCGAATATACCAAATCAAAAATCATCACATACTGAATGTAAAAATAGATAATAAATGACTTGGTTGATAGTAAAAATGAACGAATTTTATATGATATACCATGCATCATATAAAATTGAACAAAAACAATATGTGAATATTTAGAGTATACACAATATGGCAACTATTAAAAAAGCAATTGGTAAATATTTTAGGCTTATTGATTTTCAAACATATGATAATATTGTTGAATCGGAATCCAGTTCGAGCGATAATGATTCAACAAATGAAAATACTAAATTTGCCAAACCAGGCGACTTTTATATTCAAATGTTTGGATTAAATGAATCAGGTGATACATGTTCTATTACAATACCTGATTTTCAACCATTTTTCTATATTAAAGTTGGTGATAATTGGGATCAAGGTCAAGCGAATCGACTATTATCACATATAAGACAAAAAATTAAATTTCATAGTGATTCTATTTTGTCTTGTAAAATAATTGACTATAGTAAATTATATGGTTTCACTGGTGGAAAAAAATCGCGATTTTGTTTGATTACCTTTAGTAATATTTATACTTTCAACAAAGTTAAGAATTTATGGTATGAATATGATAATGATACCAACCAAAGAAAATCCAAAAGATTTACATTTGACAATACAAAACTGGATTTGTATGAAAGTACTATTCCACCAGTACTCCGTTATTTTCATATTCAAAACATAAGTCCATCAGGGTGGGTTTTCATACAAACCAATAAATGTATACTTCTTGAAAGAAAAAAAACTACATGTAAATACGAATATGTTTGTTCTATTAAATATGTAAAGGCGCAACCAGATAAGGAAACCATGGTTCCATACAAGATATGTAGTTTTGATATTGAAGCAAGTTCATCGCATGGCGATTTTCCGCTTCCTAAAAAAACATATAAACGTCTTGCAACCAATATAGTAGAAATTTTTCAAAAACAGCCAAAAGCAATCAAAGACAATAAAACAAGAATACATCAATTGTTAATGAAAATAATAATGACTGCATTTGGTTACGAACGGTTTGCCGATGTTGATATTGTATACCCCATCAACGATCCAACAAAAGAAGAAGTAAAACGGTTGATCGCAGATTTTACCGAAAAAACAATTGTTCTAGATTCTACAGATAGTCGAGAAGAAAGCATTGAGAAACTGTTTGAAAAAATGAAAGAAACTGTCGTTAAAGGAAATGTAGATATAGATGACGATGATTGTCAGGATGGTGAAGAGGATGAATGTGAGGATGCAAATACAAATGAAACTGAAACTTCCTATACAAAGTCCAAGAAAAAAGTAAAGCAAACCACGGTTGTAGATGTTTTAATACAAGACGAATACAGTCGAGATGACAAAATACAATATATCAATAAAATATTCAAAGCTGTGAATTTTCCTAGCATTAAAGGTGATGAAGTAACCTTTATAGGATCCACATTTTTGAAATATGGTGAAAAAGAACCCTATTTAAACCACTGTTTAGTTGTAGGTTCATGTGATAAAGTAGATGGTGCAGTCATAGAATCAGCAGACACTGAAAAGTCGCTTATTTTGAAATGGACCGAATTGATTCAAAAAGAAAATCCTGATATCATTATTGGATACAATATTTTTGGTTTTGATTATGAGTTCATGTTCCAACGAGCACAAGAAAATGGATGCGCTTCTAAGTTCTTGCAATTATCCAGAGAAAAAGGATATACTCCTATGAAATACGATAAATCACTAGAAAAAGAAATACCTGTGTTAGAGAACACTAAAATTCAAATTGCTAGTGGTGAATACGACTTGCGCTACCCAAAAATGATGGGAAGATTGCAAATAGACATGTATGCATATTTCCGGCGCGATTTCAATTTGTCATCCTATAAATTAGATGATGTAGCCGGGCAATTTATTAGCGATAGTATCAAAAAGGTCGTTGTCTCTAATGATAAGACGCTTTTATATAGTAAAAACCTCTCTGGACTGAATGTTGGCGATTTCATACATATAAAAATCAATGGGTTCTCATCTGATTACTATAATAATGGACAAAAATTCAAGGTCTTGACCATTGATTATAATGTAGAAGTCGTAGAAGAATACAAGGGAAAACAACAAACCAATAAATACAATATTATTACGATTGAAGGTTCGGTTTCAATAGACGCCACCGTGTCCATTGAATGGGCAATGTCAAAAGATGATGTGACACCGCAGGATATTTTTAGATTGTCAAAAGGGTCGTCTGCTGATCGCGCCATTGTCGCAAAATACTGTATTCAAGATTGCAACCTAGTTCATCATCTTATGAACAAGATAGATGTGATTACCGGTTATGTAGAAATGTCGCGTATTTGCAGCGTACCTATTAGTTATTTAGTATTTCGCGGACAAGGTATCAAACTCACGAGCTATGTTGCCAAAAAATGCAGAGAAAAAGATACTTTAATGCCAGATTTGGATAAGTCTGGTTCAGGTGATGGGTATGAAGGCGCTATTGTATTGCCACCCAAATGTGCCATGTATATTGATAATCCGGTTGCATGTGTAGATTATTCGTCGCTTTATCCATCCTCTATGATATCACAGAACTATTCACATGATAGCAAAGTGTGGTCTAAAGAATATAATTTAGCAGGCGAATTACTAAAAGAAACAGGTCAAAAAGATAAATGCGGAAATTACATTTATGATAATTTACCAGGATATGAATACATCAACATAGAGTTTGATACATTTAAATACTTGCGACCTGTTGGAAAACCAAAGTCAAAAGAGGTGAAAACAAAAGTTGGTAAAAAAATATGCAGGTGGGCGCAACTTCCTGGTGATCAAAAATCTATTATGCCTTCTATATTAGAAGAACTATTAAAAGCAAGAGCGGATACAAGAAAAAAAGCTAAAACAGAACCGGATCCATTTATGCAAAATATATTGGACAAAAGACAACTTGGTTACAAAGTAACCGCTAATTCGCTATATGGTCAATGTGGTGCAAGAACCTCAACTTTCTTTGAGCAAGATGTTGCTGCATCAACCACTGCTACTGGTCGTATGATGATTACTTATGCAAAACGAATGATTGAAGAAGTTTATGGTGATCGCATATATGAAACTGTTACACATGGTCCAGTAAAATGCAGGGCAGAATATGTATATGGAGATAGTGTTGCAAATGATACTCCTGTAACAATACGTGCAAATGGTATTCCTGAAATAATAACAATAGAGAATTTGGCTGAAAAATATGGTAATAGCTACTGGGTTAAATGCGAAGAACCTGGTAAGCAAGAAAAAGAATATTGCGAATTATCAGGAATAGATTCTTGGACAGAAGCTGGATGGACAAGACTATATCGTATTATAAGGCATGAACTGGCTTCTCACAAAAAAATGATTCGTGTAAAAACATTTGAGGGAAGTCAAGTAGATGTTACGGATGATCATTCCTTGCTGAATCCACAGGGTCTTGAAATAAGTACCAAAACATGTGCGATTGGCACAGAATTATTATCTTGTGCAATAGGTAGAAAACCAACCATAGAGACCATTTATTCCATGGAAGAGGTTGCATATACAGGATATGTTTATGATCTAACAACAGCAAATCATCATTTTTCGGCTGGTATAGGTTCTTTGATCGTACATAATACTGATTCTGTATTCTTCACCTTTAATTTGGAAAATCCGGAAACCGGCGAAAAAATAAGGGGAAAACCAGCATTGGAAATGACAATTGAAATCGCACAAGACGCCGCAAATCTATGTACAAGTTATTTGAAACCACCGATGGGTCTAGCTTATGAAAAAACATTAATGCCATTTTTATTATTATCTAAAAAACGGTATGTAGGTATGTTATACGAAGAAGACCCGAACAAAGGAAAACTCAAATATATGGGATTGGTATTGAAACGGCGAGACAATTGCGATTTAGTAAAAGATATTTATGGAGGTGTGCTTCACTGTCTAATGAATAATTCCAATATTCAGCCAGCGATTGACTTTTTGAACCAGTCATTGAATGATTTAATACAAGGGAAAATAAGTATGGATAAACTAGCGATTACGAAATCATTACGAAGTGATTACAAAAATCCACAACAGATTGCACATCGTGTATTAGCTGACAGAATCGGTGAACGAGATCCTGGAAACAAACCCAAACCAGGTGATAGAATCAAATATTTATTTATAGTAAATAAAAGCGCGAAACTGCAGGGTGATAAGATTGAAACGACGGAGTTTATTATTGCGAACAACCTGAAGATTGATTATACTTATTATATTACAAATCAATTGATGAAACCATTGCAGCAATTATTTGGGTTAGCCATTGAACAAATTTGGGAAATGCAGAACAAAACTTCTGCAATAAAAACATTTAAGAAAGATATGGAACAAACAAAAGCAGAAACAAATGGAGATTTGGAAGCCTTTATGAAGAAACGCGAAAAATACACATCTGCAAAAATAAAGGCATTGTTGTTTGATAAATTTTTGACAAAGATATTCAATGAACAAAATGGTATTCGTACGATTGCCGATTGTTTACACCGATGAATATTTGAAATGGGACACGCACCCTTTACTTCGCTATAGGGCGTTCCATTCAATTCATTTATCGGTAACTGTTGCCCTTGAATCTCTAGTGGGACGCTCTGCTTCGCTAGAGACGTCCCATTATAAATCTTCAAGGGTGTAAAGAGGTAAGTCAATAGTCAAACGAACAATATACATTTATCGGTGTAAATGTATATTATTATTATATATGAAAATCACAAAAATATATTTTTTTATTCTTTTTTTAATTGCAGTTATTATATCATTTCTACTTGTCAATTATTATTATGGGAAACAATACCATCCTTGTAAAAATATAAACTGCCAAGAAAGTGAAATATTTTTTGTAGATGTAAACCCATTACCATATAATTTAGTAAATATATTAGAAAACGCGATTCGCAAAAATGGTTCTCAATTAAATCCCAAATACAATAATAGAAATGCACAAGGGAAAAAAATGAACTATTATGAATTACCGAAAGACATTTGTGACTTTTATATAAATAATACTTTGAAAGAATCAGTATCGGCTGCAATACATGAAAATGTAGAATATGCGGATGAAACAGAAAGATATCGCATTTTTGCCAGATTATATGAGAACGAAGACGATTTTTTAGATTGGCATTATGATAATAATTTTACAGTAGGAAATCGGTACACATTGGTTATTCCGGTTCTTGTTGATTCTGGAAATACATCAGAGTTTATGATACAAGATCAAAAGACGCAAGAAAAACAAACAATACCAATACCATTAGGTAAAGGTGTTGTTTATAATGGTTCTATTACATATCATAGTATATCAAAACAAACAAATGGACAACGGAGATTAGTGATGATTATACCATTTTACACAAATTACAAAAAAACATATAGTGGTTATATTCGCCAAGCGTTTCGCAATATAACAGACGATATGATAACAATATAATTATATGAATCAACAAATCATCAAATTATATATTCTTGCTATATGATATATATGTCTATACAACAAAAAACATATAGCAAAAAGAAACATACCTGGTCGCAAAAATACAAGAAAAGTATAAATTGCAATCATCCTCGCGGGTTTTCGCAACGCCAATATTGTAAATATGGAAGACGAAAAACAATCAAATCAAACAAAACAAACAAAACAATCAAATCAATATAATACAAGAAGCTATATTCGTACATTTCCCGAAATATCAAAAGAAATAGGAATATCAAAAGTATATAATAATTCAGATGCAACAGAATTCAAATCTGTCGGTAAATTTGATAATTCATTATTAACGAAACTGCGTATTGCACTCGTTAAATTTCTAGTAAAATTACTTTGTATAGAAGGTTGTCGTTCTCGTGTTACAGATAAAATAGGTAAAGGTTGTCTATGTCCTATTGTCTCATTCAACAATTCGTCTACGATTTCATCATATTCACTAGCGTTATCGTCTTGGTTTTCTGGGGATTCTTGATCTTGTTCCTGTGCAACATAATCGCGAATATCATATCTGCAAACAGGACATCGAACATTCCGTCTAAACCAATCATATAATGCATTCTTTTTGAATAAATGAGAACAATGCCTGATTCTATATATTTCTTCACCATGCAAAAATGGTTCTAAAGTAATAGGACAATTCGTATTATTGTTTTGAATATTTTCATCAAAGATAACTAATTCAGTGGCAGTGACAATTTGTTGCTGACTCGGTCTTACAACAACATCTTGGAGAACATTCTGTCTATTTCGCAATAAAGGTGAAAATATAGATTGCGTAATAGGAACTGTTCTATACATATATTCTGTATGATCTCGTCGTTGGTTCATATTGAAGGCTTGTTGCCTTTGATTATTAGCAACAATATTCAAATATAATCGTATATTATCATTGTAATCACTAATATTTTTATTATATTGCAACATGATTTCATCAAAATTACCTGAAATATCCATTCTAATAATAATAAACATAAAGATAATTTTTATATTCCTTTATTCATGAATATAAATATAGATATTTCAAAATATGAAAATAAAGGAATCGTTGGTTTAGCAAATTTAGGGAATACATGTTTTTTGAATTCGTGTTTACAGGTTCTCAATCATATTTATGAATTGCATTTTTTGATAGATTCTAAAATACATGCAAAACATGTAAAAGATTATTTGGATGATTCTGTTATTTTGAAAGAATGGAATGATTTAACACAATTGATGTGGTCAGATAATGGTACGATATCACCTAATAAATTCATATTCAATGTACATCAAATAGCCAGTAAGAAAAACAGAGATATTTTTACTGGATGGGTTCAAAATGATATTACAGAATTTCTACTATTTATAATAGACTGTTTTCATAATAGTATTTCAAAAAAAATCAAAATAAAAATAAGTGGACAAGCAGAAAACGAAACCGACAAACTAGCTATTTCGTGTTATGAAGTATTGAAAGAGATATACTCTAACGAATACTCAGAAATAATGGAAATGTTTTATGGCATATATGTTACTTCCATTTCTTCTACGGATAACAAAACAATACATTCCACAAAACCTGAACACTATTTTGTGCTTGATTTACAGATTTTCAAAGGAAATCGAATTTGTCCAACAATATATGATTGTTTTGATTTATTTATAACCCCAGAAGAAATGTCTGGTGAAAATGCATGGTTTAACGACTCTACAGGGAAAAAAGAGACAATCATGAAAAGTGCTAGTTTTTGGAATTTACCAAAAATATTGGTCATTACATTGAAACGATTTTCGCCGGATGGGAGTGAAAAAATAAATAATACTATTCACTTTCCACTAGAAAATTTAGATTTGTCAAAATATGTAAAGGGCTATAATAAAAATAGTTATGTATATGATTTATTCGGTGTTTGTAATCATATGGGAAATGTATCAGGTGGTCATTATACCGCTTTTGTAAAAAATGTATCTGGAAAATGGTTTCATTATAATGATAATATTGTAGAATTAGTTCCAGATCCAAATATAATTATATCCCCAATGGCGTATTGTTTGTTTTATAGAAAAAAAATAACTTGTCGTAATATATAATGAGTACAACAAATATGACAGTTCCAACAAATACAAATGGTCTAACAAATGTATTTTCGCAAACAAGTGTAATATTTATATTTTGGTTTTTAGCAATATATTTTATTGTTTATTTTATTTTAGGTATATTTTTAAACAAAAATAACGGCGAAAATGGATCATTGCGAATTGTTAGAATATTAGACGGTATTATATTTTTATTTGTATTATTGTTTATACTTAGTGGAATTACGAGTACAAAACCCGACGATTTTGGACCGGGTGTTTCAAAATCATTAACAAAATTCAAGGAATTCGGTGAAAATCCTTACTCTATTTTTTCCGTTATTTTGTTCCTTGTAATGTTATATACAATTATTTACATGGTTCGTTTACCAATGACAAAAGAGGCTAAACCTATTAGCATTATGTTGATAGAGACAATTGCTATATTATTATTTATAATATTACTGATATTTGATTTTTTCAAATATATTTTGAAAATAGATTTATTAGCTTTATTGATGAATAGTTTAATTGATTGGTTTAATGAGCCACTACCGACTGAAACTACAAACCCTGCTAAAACTGCTGTAGTAACTACAACTCCTGTAACTGGCAATGAAGTTTTTAATATTCGTAATAATCTTTATACATATGATGAAGCCAAATCTGTATGTTCTATTTATGGTGCAACATTAGCAAACTATGATCAAATAGAAGACTCTTATGAAAATGGCGGAGAATGGTGTAATTATGGATGGAGTGAAGGACAAATGGCGCTTTTTCCAACACAAAAAGAAACTTGGAATAAATTGCAAAAAACAGATAGAGCAAAAAATGCATGTGGACGACCTGGAATAAACGGAGGATTTATTAAAAACAAAAATGTGCGTTTTGGTGTAAATTGTTATGGAAAAAAACCAAAAGCTAGCGATAAAGAAAAGAATATGATGAATGCAAATATTGAAGATAAAATTCCTGAATCAGAAGCCGATAAAATATTGCGCACGAAAATGGATGTCTGGAAAAAAAATGCCGACCAATTTTTGATTGTAAATTCATTTAATAAAAAGAACTGGTCAGAGTATTAGATTTTTTCATACAGGTAAAATATCATTAGTATAATGAAAGTATATTTTGTAAAAGGATTCATTACACCTTTGCACCTTTACACCTTTTCTCATATAAAATGCCCATTTTATTTTCTATCTGTATAATCCATCCGTAACATTAGTAATTTTTGAGATATATGCTTACCAAATACATAATTTGTTTCATCTATGTATGGTTTATTATATGTTTTTTGTTTAGGATGTATTGAATGACACCAATATTTGTACATATACCAATGTATCATGTTACTAGAGATACTTTGTTCTATTATATATTTATAGTGAGAACGATTTTTTATCATTGGAATTGTAACCTTGTATGAGTCTTTTATTTTTTTAATAATATTAAGATTTTTTAAGTTATTGTATTTTTTATCATTTATATTCAATCTACAAATAAATTTCCCATTTCTCCAAATATGGTATCCATAATATTCCAGAATTCTATTTACAATTTCATTCGGTAAATACAATTGTAAACAAATTTGTTTTGTTTGTTCTAAAATTTCCATTTTATTTTAATATTTATTAAATTCTATAAATAAATTTCTATAAATAAATCAATTTTATATTTTTTGGGCATTTTAAATCAGAAAAGGTGTAAAATGCCGATTATATATGAGTATTCTGCCTTTGGCAGAATAGTCAAGATATAAAAGGTAATTTATCGGTTGTAAAGGTGAAAAAATAAATTATTAGTATTGCAATAATAATTTATTTGCGCGATTTATTTGTTTTTGTTTTCTTTGATTTTTTACCCGCTTTTTTTGTTTTTCTTTTTCCACCGGTCGTTGGGTTTTTTTTCATTGGATTCAATGATCCAAAAAATGATCCAATTCTTCCAATAACACTTGATTTTTTTTCAGGGGGTGCGACAGGTACTGATTGTAGTAGTGCTGGTTGATTTGCTTTTGACAACGGATCCATTATATAATAAATAAATATATTTATGAAAAGAACATTAAATATCCTCCTATAAAATGTAATACAATGGATAAAACGAATATAGTTCTATCAAACCCAATATATTTTATAAATTCATACAATAAATAAAAACAAATTAGCAATATTATTAATTTACATAAAATTGTAATAATGATAAGAGATTCCATATATTATTTTGTTGGATTTTTCATAGTTCTATTTTTGTATGTTCTCGTTTTTGATTTTCCTAAATCTTTTCCAACCAAATAAAATAAACGATCAAATTTCGAAGAATCTATAACTCCACCAATTTCATGATGATTATATTCATTCTCTTCTTCTGTAATCCTATTCATTTGTAATCCAACTGGTACGACTAAATTTGTAAAACGAGTAAATGATGGCATTTCTGCATTACTTTGAGGTCCAGCATTATATCCGTATAATATTTTTGATACTGACATGCCACCTGTTACATATTCATTATTATTACTATTTTGAAACATATACAATGATCCCATTATATATTATACATACATTCAAGAGAACGATGCCGACCGATTTTTATAATTGCGTCGTATATCTTTTGTTACAGTTATTTCACGGTTCTCCCGCAAATAATTTATAATAAACTCTACCTGTTTTTTATCATGGATTATTTTACCTAAACATTCTTCTATATATCCAAAAGTGATTGGTTGATATTCTTTTTTTTCATAAAACCGGAGTTCACCATCAGATATTTCTATTTTCGTATTTTCAATGTTGTTTTTACTTGCATAAGTAGTAATTTCTTCTAATATTTTATTTTTCAATGTTCTCGCCTTTTTTACTTTTTCATTTATCAATTTGATCTGACTATCTATCATAACCCATTTTTGAATATTTTCAATAAACTCATTCTTTGTATGTTTTATTTCAATTATTTCAGACATATTCCTATACCCATTCCTTCGTTTTTTTTTATTTGTTATTTATTATTTATTTTTTTATTATATAATAAATAATAAACTTATTTTTTATAATATCTTCTTGTAAACGATACTTTGCGACTCTTTTTATGCCTTCGGTTTTTATTTGTCTTTCTGTAAAAATGATTAGCAGTTACCAATACTGCTGGTACGGCAATATCAGTCAATATACCTGCACCCATTTTTTTATCATTACCACCAATTTTTAACGCATTTACATAAGGTATATTGGGAGGATGTACATATCCATTATTTGAATAGATAATAGGGGGCATGGTTTGTGGTTTCATTGCGTCCATAATATTACCTGCTTGTTCCATCAATTGATTTGTTCTATCTGTTATATCGCCTCCTTTTACTTTAGAAAAGCTTCTTTTTGTATTTGTATTTTTTGTTTTTTTTGTAGATGGGTTGTATAATTGATTTGCAGCAATTAATACAGCAGGAACACCTACTGTTGTTAGCATATCTCCGCCTTTTGTTTTATTTATTTTGTTTGTTTTGTTTTTAATTTGCATTATATATTAACGCAATATTTTTCTATATTTCATATTTTGGTATCTAATAATTGTGCTAAAATATTCTCCTTTATTTTGTGTTTTTGTAATATTTTAAGTAAAATAAAAAACATGACTAAAATCATGACAACAAAAAATATATTATAAAAAGCTATTATCCAAATGTAAATATAAATTTCATTATATATCATACTAAATATCGGTTTCATCATTTCCTTTACTTCTTTTTTTGTATTCTCACTTTTAAAAAAGTCAATACAGGTTTCGCGCAAGTTTTTCATCTTTTTATATTTATATTTTTGCATATTTTCTTTTATAATACAATACGAATTATATACCATTCGTTTCATTTTTTACATATTTTTCATTGTAAACATGCAACAAAATTATTCGTACATATTTATTATAAAAATCTATTTGTTTATGCTATAATGGTTCAAATATACGAAACAAATGATACTTTTAATTTTAATGAATTGCATATAAGTAAACCTCTATCATCTGCTGGTAATTTTATAAGCAGATATACGATAAATGAAAATCCGCTATATATTCAACCGCCAAAATGCACAATAAAGCAACTTGTTGTGAAGCAAGGAAAACGCATGTATTGCGATTTAGTATTCCATCAAGATAATGAACAATTTATTCATTGGATGGAAAATTTAGAGAACAGTTCTCAAAAAATGATTTATAACAATCGTGAAAAATGGTTTCAAACAGAGTTAGAAATGGATGATATTGAGAATTCTTTTACATCACCAATGAAAATATACAAATCAGGAAAATCATATATTATTCGCACAAATATTGCAAGTCATTTAGGAAAACCAACCATTAAAATTTATGACGAGAACGAAACCGATATTTCATATGATATTTTGAAAGAAGGAAGTCAAGTCATGGTTATTTTAGAGATTCAAGGCATTCGTTGTTCTGCGCGCAGTTTCCAGATAGATATTGAATTAAAACAAATGATGTTGTTGAAACAAGTTGATTTATTTAATACTTGTATTTTGAAAAAGAAAACAACAAACCATATATCTACAATACAGGAAGGAAATCATTTAGGAAATATGAATCCTATTTTACCAATACCTTTTGAAGCAAATAATTCGTTTGTTACAAATAATGACAAAGAAAATGAACAAGACCGTGAAAATCAACAAGACCGTGAAAATCAACAAGACCGTGAAAATGAAGAAGACCGTGAAAATCAACAAGACTGTGAAAATGAACAAGACCGTGAAAATCAACAAGACCGTGAAAATCAACAAGACTGTGAAAATCAACAAGACTGTGAAAATGACAAAGAAATACAAAACAAACAGGATGTAACATCGAATCCTATTACAGAAAATTACATAAATTCTTCTCCATCAATAAATAATGATGATATATTTACGATACAAACAAATAATGATTTATGTGAAGTTGATTTTAATTTAGACGAAATAATGGATACTGAGCCTGTTTCCATAAAAAAGAGAAATGATGTTTATTACAAAATGTATCGCGAAGCCAGAGAAAAAGCAAAGATCGCAAGAGATTTAGCACTTTCTGCATATTTAGAAGCAAAACGAATAAAAAATACATATATGCTTGATGATATAATTGACAGTAGCGATGATTCAGATTTTGAATCGGGGTCAGATTCAGAAGAAGAACCCGAAGAAGAAGACGATTCTGGAAATTGAATCATTTTAGCAAAAATAAAGTAAAAAACATCTATAAATAATCGTAATTTGAAAAATAATTTTATCAACCGTTTATATAAACATAAATGTTAAAAGGTTTTACTCGTGGATTTTCCAAATTTTTTACAACTCAAAGAGTTATTATTTTAGTTGTGTTTCTTATTTTAGCATGGGGTCTTTGGTCTTATTCTGGGGCTAAAACATTGAAACTTGATACTATGGAAACTGGTATTACACAAACAGCAGCACCAAAACCTACTGAAGTAGCAAAAGCTACTGAATTACCAGCACCTACACCGGTTCTTTCGGGATACAATGCTCAATCAGCAACAAACCCACAAGATTTATTACCTCATGACCAAAACAGTCAATGGGCTGCATTGAACCCTGTTTCACAAGGAAATATCGCAGCACCTGATCTTCTTCAAGCTGGATACCATATCGGCCTTGATACAATTGGACAAACACTTAAAAACGCCAATCTTCAAGAGCGTTCTGATCCAATCATCCCAAAAGCCGCAGTAGGACCTTGGAACCAAAGCACTATTGAGCCTGATCTTGGTCGCGTTCCTCTTGAAGTTGGTGCTGGTGCCCGATAAACTGAAAAAACATATGTATGCATATGCAAAATGCACAAAAAAATAAAATATATAATGATCGCTATATATATATTTTACAGTGATGTAAATATGCAAAGGCATATTTGTTTTACTCATCACGACGGTGACAAATTTCTAATGGTTTGTAAAAAAATACCGGCAAATATTTTGAAATATATATCAGTATCAATATTTGTTTGCATATATTATCATACATTATTGTAAAAGGGTAATGGTTATATGCAAAAAATATTCCATAAATAATTGTCCAACAGATATATTTATTGTAATTTTTGGTAAATCGTAAATATGAAAATATCTTGAAGGAAGAAATCTGAAAAATAATATAATCAAGTCGCAACGAATTGTATACATATATATTGATTATCAGCGATAATCCATATAAGAAATGCCAGTTATTTTTTTTTATTATATTTTTACGGACTAATGTCATTAGAAAAGAAGAAAACTGAATCGCAAATAAAGGTGAAAATGCACTATCTATATTACCAATCATAAATAATGTCGCACATATCTGCATTTTACTATGAAACATAGTTATTTTATGTTTCGCTTCTTCTGGAACATCTGTTTCAAATTGTATACCGCGCATAGTTGTACCATCTTTGTAATAATAAGTTACAATATCCGCACCCATCATCGTAAGATAACATACAATTATATTATATACGATGGGTAATTTATAATAAAAAAAGAGTGTGCATAATATACTTCTGTATGAAAATAATAAATTATGTAACCTAAATTCGGGATAAATCATGGGACTTACTGGATTTCTCTTTTGCGGAATTTTGAAATATAAAGAGGATGCAGACAATAAAAAATGAACAAGTAAAAAGGCTATATCGTAATTGGTTGTAAAATCCATATTTTTATAAAAAAAATAGCAATAATACCTATATGAAAAATGGCAAAACGATACAATACCGATTGTTTTATGAACATGATATGGATCTTCTTTTGTTGCTAATTTTGGAATATTTTCAATCTTCATATGCTGTAATAGGGATATTGTAAATATTTTTTTTATATTTTTTTACGACAAATATTTATTATAGCCCATAAATATATATGAATCGCACAGAAATATTTGGTTATATTATTATTATTGGTATTTTGTTTGTAGGTCTTTATATGTATTTAGCAAATAAAGATACATTAGATTTAAAATGTGTTGTTTCAAGTGTAGATGGAAATAAATATTGCGTTCGTGATCGTAAACAAGTAATGGAAGCCGCCGATCTTCTCGCAAAAACTACTGAAAAATGTAAAACACTTGTTGAATATGTGTTCAAAAAGTATCCTAACAAGGATAATGTATTGAGACTTCACGATGGATTTAATCCAAAACAAATAATGGAAACACTTCCAACAAGCGAGTTTACTGCATACAGTGAGAACAAGGGCGAAAAATTAGCATTTTGCTTGAATAAAGTAAAAACAGACAATAATAATTTGATTGATGAGAATACGTTGATGTTTGTAGCTATTCATGAATTATCACATATTGCTACCAAATCTATTGGTCATAAAACCGAATTTTGGGAAAATTTTAAATTTTTACTCACAGAAGCAAAAGCTGCAGGTGTTCATAATCCTGTAGATTATCAAAAAAAATCACAAGAATATTGTGGAATGAAAATAAATGATAATCCTTACTATGATGCATAAATATTTCCACTTTTTTATTATAATATAAATATATATCATAATAACTAGATAATGGATACAATATATAAATTTTGTTTATTAGGAAAATATAACAAAGTAAACCAAATCATTATTTTTGCAAACAATCGCAATGAAGAAATCGGTGAAACCATTTTTAATAGTAAAGAACAAACATTTATTGAAGAAAATAATATACCTGTGAAATTCTCCAAACAACAAATTCACAGAGATGATTCAATTGCAATTATAAAAAATAAAATTTTAAAGGAAATTGATTTTTCCGTATCTTATCACGAATTATATCTATTTAGTAATATTGAGAACCCAAATAAGAATTTGCAAACAATTTTTGACATGACAAGTGGTAAAGAAGGATATATAAATGAATCCAATTTTAAACAACTTATTATGAATCTTGGTATATCTGGAAATTCCGTGGAATCAATTGTCCCAAAAAAACAGTATTTTTTAGAAGATTTGATTTCTCTGAAAGACGGATTAAAAGATGATTCGGCTTACTATAAAATCAGTATTGGTAAAAAATTTAGAGCATTTCACGATGAATTGTTCTCAGCAAATCCATACGATATTTTTGAAACAACTAAAATATATCATAAATCAAGTAATCCACTAGAATCTTTTGAAAACCAAATATTATTGAATAATAATGATGGCGTTTTCGTTGATAATATGATTTCTGTTTGTCTTGCAGAAGATGTTCTTGAATATGTGGAAGAGAAAAATATAAATATGGAAATCATTATTTCCTTGTATTTTCCTTTGTTGGTTAAACAAGAGGTTACCAATATAGCATCATTATTGGAAAAACGCGAGAACCTTGTAAAAAAAACAAAGAAAATTGCATCCAAATTCGTATTTGATACATATGAAAGTGTAGATTTATTCTATAATATATATAATTCCAGATCAAAAGAATTGCAATATGAAACAAAGGGTATTAGTATTTTTTCTTTGTTTATAAATCCCGAATTCAAACACATACTTCCACTGGATATTATTTTTAAGAATGTGCATGCAACCCAAATTATTCCATTTATAAAATACAATCCTGGATCTAGACGCGAGAACATTTACAGATTTTACAGTGAAGATATTACAAAATATGGAACCAAAATACCCTTTTTATCGGCAAAAACAATATTAAAACTAGCAAAGGAAACTGGTAAGAAAAAACAGATTTCGTTTTCTATTGAAAATGAAAATGGCGATTTCTATATTGATATTCAAAACAATGGAAGTATTCATATTTCCGGAAACAATTTTAGAGAACCGATGCAATTAGATTATTTAAACAAAGTAATTCAATCCATTGTAAATCCAGTAATTGATCATATGAATGATTTTTTGAAAAAGAACGGTTATGAAATAAAATATTTTCAGGATATTCGAAAAAAAGATATTGAATTAGAATACATAAAATACGAATCTACTATAAAAATAAAAAAGGAGATTCACTTTGCAAATTATATAAGGTGTTTACAATCTATTTTTGAAATGAACGAGAACATGGATATTAATAAAGGGTTACAATTGCGATTTAAACGTGTTGAAAATTATAATGAAATGGATGAAGAGACTATTTTTATTGCATCATTGTACAAGAATAACAAAACAGACAGATCCATTGTAGAAGAAATATCTGTGAAATATAATATTTCATTTGAAGAAGCTGCTGTAAAATTATCCAAATTTGTAAAAAACAATCAATCAAAAAATGCAAATGCAAAAATGATTGTGGAAAGTCCTGGTATTTTAATAAATATGAAAATAGATTCGTATGATGATATCTTAAAATATGAAATTGAAACAGATAACAATACTATTCATATTCATATTGATTATATTGATATTATTACTATGTACATAGATTCTATATTACGCATGACACAAGAACCTGCAAGTACTACAATATCCAAAAATACTATTTCGCGCATATGTAAAGATAAGGTCATAAAAACAAAAAATATGGAAAAGTTTGATACAATAGTTACCGGTATTGAAACGAATGATAATATTATGTTTATGGATGTATATGAAGAGGATGAATTTATTTCTAATCAAAAACAAAACCAAAATATAGAGGGTATGGATATATATGATGAAGATGCTATAGAGAGTACAGCATTTGGTGATTTGAAACAATATGAATCTGTTGATATTACAACAGATATCGAAGATATAAAAGAATATGAAAACGAAGAAGATTTTGAAATTTTATCACCTATAGAAGAGTCAAAAGAAAGAGAAAAAAATGAAACAGAATCAAAAAGTAGCAACAGTAATTCAAATATATCAAATATTAGTTTGATGTTTATGGGAGAAGAAGAAAGTGACGCTGATTCAAAAAAAAGTGACACAGATGCACAAAATAACAAAGGCGGCGCTAAAAAGAAAAATCAATCCCAAATACAAGAAAACGATGACGAAGATGTTCTATTATCTACCAATGAGAAAAAATTAGACGGCATGTTTTTAAAAGACAATAACAATAATATTTTTTTAAGCCGATTGAAAAAAAAAGAGCCGACCCTTTTTTTATCAGAAGACGATGGAAAATTCAATGCCTATTCTACATTATGTCAGGCGAACCAACAAAGACAACCTGTTATTTTAACACAAGAAGAAAAAGACAAAATAGACGAAAACGATAAAGCAAGTAAATCAAAATCATATAATCATGCACTTGAATATGGTACAGATCCTGATAAAAAATACTGGTATATTTGTCCAAGATATTGGTGTTTGAAAACGAATTCATCTATTTCAGAGGCAGATGTCAAAGCCGGGAAATGTGGTAAGGTCATACCAAAAGGCGATAAAGTAGTAAAAAAAGGACACTATGTATATGAATTCAATCATCATATACAACACCGTAGCAAAGATGGTTCATATAAAGAAAATACTCCAGGATTTTTAGAGGGATCTCTTCATCCAAAAGGATTATGTCTTCCTTGTTGTTTTAAAAAAAATTGGGATTCAAAAAGTCAACTAGACCGGCGTAATGAATGCTACAAAAAAAATACGGATGATGAACAACAAATGAAAAAAGAAAAAAAACCCAAGAATGCAAAACAAGAAGAATATGTATATGAAATACGTAGATATCCTATTCCGCCAAAAAGATGGGGATTTCTTCCAATATCAGTCCAACTTTTTTTACAAATAGACAATTCATTGTCCGTAAATCCAGATAATAACAAATATTTACGAGATGATAAAACAACCACCACATTGTTAAGATATGGCGTTGAGAATTCAAGAAATAAATCGTTTGTTGCATGTATTGCAGATATTTATGCATATGTCAAAAAACTAAAAATTATACCATCTATTAGCGAAATGTGCGAAATTATTTTGAATGCTATTTCAATAGATTTGTTTTTAAAATATCATAATGGTTCTCTAGTTTCTATTTTCAGACCAAAAACATACGAAATTGACAACATTGATCCTACAAAATACGAATCATCTGCATTTATAAATAAATTAGATAAAAGTAATGATACTCATTTAGATTTTATAAATGATACAATTGCTTCTTATGAGAATTTTGCCATGTTTCTAAAAAATAAAGAATCCTATATAGATCATACTTATTTATGGGATATTGTATGTTCTCCAAACCCAAAATTATTTCAATCTGGAATGAATCTATCTATTCTCAGAATAAAAGAAGTTGATATAACAGATGATATTGAACTATTGTGTCCTACTTCAGTGTATTCTTCTTTATTATACGATTTAAGAAAGGAAACAGTTATTTTATTAAAACATGATGATTATTATGAGCCTATTTATTTATTTAACAATATCATAGAAAAAACTGCACCTGCGAATATAATTAAAAAAGAATTATTTATAAAAAAAACATTCTTAGAAGATACTGTGATTGATTCCATTAAAGAGGTTCTCAAAGTAATTAGAAATTCTATTCAAAATTATTGTCCACCAAAATCTAGCATGCCTCGAGTATATACATTCAAAAAACCTATACAAGCTGAATCACTGAAACTCATTTTGTTGAAATACAAATTTAAAATTAGAGACCAGGTTCTCAATTATCAAGGAAAAACGATTGGATTTTGGATAGCAGCAAAAGAAGATGGTATTTTATTACCATGTTTCCCAACATCACAATTGCCAGATATTTCTGTCAAATTTATGGATGACGAATCTTTATGGAATGATTATGTGACAACAAGAAACCGACTTAAAAAAATATATAGTATAACAAATGGTGAAATTCCTTGCAGACCTAAATTCAAAGTAATGGAAGACGGATTGATAATTGGTATATTGACAGAAACAAATCAGTTTATAATGATTTCAAATCCAACCGAAAATATTGAAATGGACGGTATACCTCTAATAAATGATGAAAATTATATATTAGCAGATAAAGAAATATCTCGCACTAAAACACAAGACGAATTGCGAATTAAAACTATAAAAATGATTACATTAGAGACACAATTTTATAGCGCATTTAGATCAACTGTAAGAACATTATTGAATCAATCCAATAATAAACTATATAAACAACAAATTATGGAAATTATTGAAAATCCGCGATATTTATACAAATCGAAACTAGAAGTAATAGAAAAAATCATACGAAAAATATGCAAAAATATGGTTGTTTTCAAAACATTTGATGAATTGACACTTATGTCATTAAATGAGATAACAGATTGTTTTTCAAATCCTATAGAAAAGAAATACTGTTTTCTTCAGCCTTCTGGCGAATACCAGATTATTTTACCAGATACTCATCTAATAAGCGGTTTTAAAAATGATACAATATATTATTCGAGAATTGCAGATGAATTTATTCGTTACAAACGCATCCAATTGTTTATGATGGATACAAAAATGTATTTGAATATTACCAATACTGATTACAAAATAAATGAAGATGAGATGATCATGTTGGAATCATTATTAACAACTGAATATTTCAAAAGTATTGAACCATATGAACATGGTAAAAATACAAAAATCACTTATGAAACAGCAAATCCTGTATTGACACAAAAATATTCAAATAATATATCTATAGAAACACAAAAACAAATGGTTATGGAAGATACTATGAAAGAAGAAATCCAAGACAAAATGGGTATTGAATGTATTATAAGAAAAATACCTATAATTGGTAATGCAACATCACAATGGAAAAATTTTTTTCCAAATACTGCAAATGAGATCGAATTATATGCATCTATTAAATGTAGTTATTATCCTATTCTATATATTTATAATAAATTATATAATGTTCAAATGACAATAGAACAAGTAAAACAAAAATTAGCAGTTGAGTATACAAAATATATGGAAAAATATGAATTAGTCATTATTGATATCTTGCGAAAACAGGGAAAACGAGATATGATGGATGATATTCGCAAAAATAAATATACATTTGATACAGCAATTGCATCAGAAGTATACTTTTTATCGACGCTTGATTTATGGATCCTTGCAATAAGTGAGAAATTACCAATTATATTATTTCATCAAAAAAAATTAAAGAATTTGATTGCAAATGTAAACTGGCTTAAACTAACAGATCCACCTACATATACATCTTCAAAATATTATTTTATAAGAGTTCCTACTGAACCCAGTATTCCTGATAATTATTTACCGCAATACAATATGATAACACCTGGATTTAAATCTAATTCAAAAGAAATAATAGAATTATTTTCTAATAGTTCACCTAATTCCCAAATGTCAATTGATGCGTTCTTTGATGCAAAAATGAAATCGTTGAATCCATAGAAGGAATCAATTGTATACACCTTTTTATATTTCAAATGCCGATCCCCTTCGGGCTCTTCTGGTCGGCATCTTGGAATGTAATTAGGTAACTGTTACTTTGTAACCGATTGAAAGGTGTAAAAAAGGAAAAATAATAAAAATAATAAAAATAATAAAAAGAAAAAAGTTAAAAATATATAGTATATAGAATATACTATATACTATTCGTATATGTATCAAATACCTATTCCTCCTCCAAAAAATCCAAACCAAAAAGAAATGTTGTTTATTTTAACATGCGTTGGTTTTTTTTATGTTGTACAAAAAATAAGGTATAAATAGTACATGATACAAATTTATGGTTCATTTATTCCAGATATATCAATTATATTATTCATACATTGATTCAATATTCTTATGATTTCATTTTTATTGTCATGATCTATTTTTTGTATAAAATCTAATTGATATGAATTCAATTTTCTATAATTACGAATATCATCTTTTATCATTTCAAAGTAATCAACGCTTAACAAATTACTATTTTTATTATTATAATAATTTGGTATTATAACATTGCTATTATTTAGACCGCTTTCTTGTGGTGGAGTCCAATTATCATAATCAGTATTGTTACTTTGTAATTCTTGTATATCTAAAATTTTTGCCAAAGGTTTATTTACATTTGCAGTAATTATATATTCCTCATTTGTATATCCATCATTTGTATATTTGTTCACTGTATTTTCATGCATTTTATACTAGTCAATATAAATATTTTTTTTATATTTTTTCTATATAAATATTTTTGTTTTTTATTCATATTTCATACAATTATTATATCTATTATGTACTATATCTACAACCGTTTTTCCATCCAATACATTTTCTGTTAATAACAGTTGTTTCAATACATGTACCTGATTATTTTTTTCTGTTAAAATTTGTTTTGCATTTTTATAACATTCTTGTACAATGTTCATGATTTCCGTATCTAATATTTGCATGGTACCATCCGAATATGATTGCATTTGATTATTAGAAAATACTTCCATTTTATTTCCCATTCCGTATCTTTCAATCATTTCTCGTGCTAATTCATTTGCCTGTCTCAAATCTTCGGATGCCCCAATAGAAACAAATGATTCTCCATATTCAATAGTCTCTATTGCCTTTCCACCAAGAGCAATAATAATTCTCTTCAATAATAAATCCTTTGTATATAATCCAGACTCTTGTACATCAGGGTACTCCCCGAATAATGTATATCCTCCTACACCACTATATGTTGATTTCATAGATACTTTTTTCAGTTCAAAATCATTTTGAAAATAAGCGGCAATTACTGCATGTCCAATTTCATGTAATGCCACACGTGTTTTAGCAGATAAAGTTCTAGTGTCTATTTTTTTAGTAATTCCTACCAAGATTTTCTCTAGTGCATCATCTATATTTTGTCTAGTTATAACTGTTTGTGCATTTCTTGCTGCATATATCGCGGCTTCATTCAGTAAATTTTTTATTTGTGCACCCGAAAATCCACCAGTATTATCTGCTAACAATTTTGCGTTTATGTTATCTTCCATATTTTTATTTTTCAAATACAAATTAAAAATGGCTTCTCGTGATTTTGCATCTGGTAATGGCACATAGACGAGTCTATCAAATCTTCCTGGTCGTAATAATGCATCATCTAATACATCTCTTCGGTTTGTAGCAGCAATTACAATAATACCTGAATTTGAATTAAATCCATCCATTTCAGATAGTATTTGATTCAATGTCTGTTCTCGTTCATCATTTGTATTTACCATATTTGCAGACCCCCTTTTTCTACCGACTGCATCTATTTCGTCAATAAAAATGATAGACGGTGAATTCTCACGAGCTCGATAAAATAAATTTCTAACCTTTGATGCACCCATTCCTACAAATAATTCCACAAATTCGCTACCAGACATTGAAAAAAATGTTGCATTTGTTTCACCAGCAATTGCCTTTGCCAAAAGCGTCTTTCCTGTGCCAGGTGGTCCATCTAAAAGAATTCCTTTTGGGATTTGTGCTCCAACCTTTTCGTAATTACTCGCATTTTTAATATAACTCACAATTTCTCCACATTCTTCGAGTACTTCCGGACTTCCTGCCCAATCTGCTAAAGTAATATTTACAATTGATTTGTCTACTATATTATCATTATCGTTTTTCATAAATGCAAATGGTCCTGGCATCATTTGGTTTCTATTAAGCGTGTTTCTTCTAAAAAATAATGAAAATATATTTATGATGATAGATAATGCAATGGACATTATAGCAAAATCAAACAAACCATTTGCAATTGATATACCCATATTATATATACTTTGAGGGCGTTCTAGAATAGATGTTTTGATAGCATTTTGGTTTGCATTCTCTATAATTTTGTCTGTCAGAATCGGGTTAGAATTCACTACATGTGACAAATGATAATCTTTATTATCTACAAAATAAACTTGTTTAAGATCATCAGAAAAAGAAATACTTTTTATTGTTTGTTCTTTCATTCCATTATATAATTCGGTTAATGATGCAGTTTCTAAAGGTCCATAATCCGTATTTTTTACATTGTATAATTTGCTTGAGTATTTATTATTATGATTTGCATGAATACTATTATATATAAAAGAAGAATATTTACCAGCGTATTTTGAAAAATGAAACGAATTTGATCTGTAATAAAATATAGATAATAAAAAAGCAATATATTTCATTATATATACATATGAAATATATCTTTATATAATTTACGGTTTCTACTTGTTTACATATAATGCGGTTTCATAAGTATCACCATAAGATATATTCATTGGGTTCTTTTGTTTATGAAAATAAGAAAGATCGCTTTTTATACTTCTATAAATAGGTCTTATTGAGTTTAATATTTCTTTTTTTATTGCGTCTTTTGAATAACATATATCTATACAATTACCTTGTTTACTTCCATCTATTCGTTTCCATACAGGAAAATTTGTAATAATATTATTTAATAACTTACTGTTTGTGGATAACGATATAAGTCTATTATAATCAGCATTTGAAGCAATAATTGGAATAGGTGGAGGAGGTCCAACAGGTGTATTCATAATAGTAGTTTGCGATTGAGTACCATATATATCAAATAATGTTTGCATATCATAGTCTAATAAATCTGCTACTAATGGTAAATATGTACCTAAAATAGTTACTTTGTAACATGTACTTTGTAAACATCCACTAACTGTATCTACATCAGTATTATTCAAAAGACATATAAAATACATTTTTTCTAAAAAGTCTCGCAACCCTTTTATAGTATGAATATCTGCGCTATTGTTACCTGAAGGTATACTTACTTGGTCTTCAATACCTTCTATTAAAATTGATTTATAACTAATCAAAAATACTAGGACAGATATCAAAACAATAATGTATAATAAAATGTGCGTTTTTTTCATATAGTATTTATATATATATATTACCGATTATATAATATATAAAAAAGTAATTGTTTACTTTTTTATTGATCAATAAAGAGATCATTTTATATTCAATATAGATGCGCTAATAATACTTCTAAAAAGATAATCATTGAAGGTTATTATGTTAGTTGATATAGTAGAACCTATTAAAGCGTTTATTTGGTCTGTTGAATTTTGAGATAAAGATATTAATGTTTTTATTTTTTCATAACTGCTTTTTTTACAGATAGATGACAATTTATTTACTGCATTTATTGATTTTAATGGTCCATCTTTTATACTTGATAAAAAATAAATCTTTGATATATTATAAAGACTACTATTATTTACAATTGTATTTATTACATTCATATAGTTTGTTATATCTGCACAATTTTTTATTGTCATTATATTTGTTTTCAATATTATTTTATTTATATTTAATGCCTGATTTATTGCATTATCATATACATCATAATAATATCCTTTAGTGTGAAATCTGTTATAAATAATATCTCTTTTATTTTTCAAGTATGTTATATATGAAGCATATTTCAACATAGAGAATCTTTGCACTACATTATTTTCTTCTGAAGATATTTCTTCTGAAGATATTTCTTCTGAAGATTTTTTTTTTGAAGATTTTTTTTTTTTTTTTTTTCTACTGCGTAAACCTTCCATTATGGAAGTATTATACATTTCATCATTTAATACAAATATTGGTCCAAAATAAATATATATAAATTGCGATAGTATTATCACAACTAACAATAAAAAAATGCTTGTTATATAATTATATTTCATTTACAATATAATTATATTATTTTTCATTTTTTATTCTATACAATTATCATATTCTTTATGAACAATAGTCGCATATAACAACGTATTGAATCATCATGTTATTTTTCAGTAATTTTCAATAATAAAAGTTAATGTGAAGTGCAATTAAATGTGTAAATAACTCTACACTAAAACCCCATATCATAATTATCTTGACATATACCTTCATTTTCTTGATGTATCGCAGATATATTATTGCGAATAATAATAGAGTTTCGTGAACATACATCCGTATTAGTTTCTATTTTTCCAAAGAGTTCTTCTATTTGTATATTATCATCTTTTATTGACACATCATAATCAGATAATTTTGATATCTCTTTCATATCCAATATTACATTGAATGATCCTGTTCCATAATAACCATGTTGACCACACATTACATTTGCAGAAACACCGCGCATTTCATCAAAATCAGCATGACGTGCTGCATCTAATAAAATTTCTGTATGTACTTCAAATGTTGCCTTTGCAATAGGACCTATATTGTCATTATGTAATCCAGATCTAAAAATAGCAACCATATTTTGCGTAACTGTCATCCTGTCACATAATAATGATAAATGATGATAATTAATATAAACATCGCTAAATTCCATAACATCTACAAATTCATTAAATATAATTTGTCTAGCTGCTTCAATACCCAATACATTGAATATTTCTTGTATATCATTTCCATATGTTCGCGATGCGTCAATAAAATCAGTACCTAAAACTTCTAATAAATTTGTACCAGTTGTATCCAATATCCAAGTATCTTTTCTCACATATTTACCTTCTTCTTTTACAACCATATTCTGCAGCTTTCGCGGAAGTACATTTTCTATACCATATACTCCTCTTAATACAATATTGTTCAATAATGTATCTTGGAAATTCTTCAATAAATATATTTCGTCACTTTGATCTAATGACTGAATGGCATCCTTTTTCTTTTTAAATGTATTACTGTTCATTCTAATTCTAAATACTAAATTAGAATCATTGTAATCCGAGTATACGCAGTGAATATCTGGATTTACATTTTTAATAGCAAAATGTATATCATCCATTGTAATATTTTTATCCAATAATGTCTCTGCATCTAATTCCATACGAATGATCCATTTTGATTTTTGTGAGGGCGTTGTTTCATCTTCTGTACATTCACGAATCATATCTTCAAATTCATAGAACTGGTCAATAATCTCTTTGTCTTGTTCCATAAAAGATGATCTTTCTAAAGGATCAAAACATATTTGCATAGATTTTACTACATCAATTAATCGTGTATGTTCCAACATATTTGCATATGTAGTTGCTCTATCCTTATCCGTCTCGTCAATCTGCTTTAAATGTATAGTCAAAGAAGGATTCTTTGGGTTATCTGTTAATCTAAGTATTTCTTCTATTCTAGGTACACCACGGGTTACATTTGATTTGGCAGCAACACCTGCCATATGAAAAGTATTCAAAGTCAATTGCGTAGTAGGTTCACCAATAGATTGACCAGCAATTACACCTACCATTTCACCAGGATGCACTAATGCCTGTTTATATTTCAATACGATTGTCTCCATTAATAATTGAATACCCTTGCGATGAAATCGTTTATTTACTAATAAATCACGAGGTGACAAATAATAGTAATACAATATTTCAAATAATGGTGTTGGCGGTGCAAAATACAATTGTTTGATAGTTTCAAATGTTTCTTCAATTAATTCAAATGCTTCCAATGGAGTTGTATCTGTTATTGAATGACTGTTCAAATTGAGTTGTCCTTGAATATTTGCAATAATATGTTGGAAAGCAACAGGGACTTTTACTGTATTTTCATTCTTATATTTGAAGACATTTTTCACGATAGTTTCACGAACATCTAGCATTTTATCAATATACATTTTGGTTTTTTTCATTGTCTCTGCTTTTTGTTTTTTCATTCTAGTAACAGTTCCTTTTGTATATATACGCAAAATATCACTCTTTTCATCATTGATTCCTGCTATATCATAATGTAAATATACATCTTCAACACTCATACCAACTAAAGGAATTGTTTGATTTTCTGCTTTTGTGGAATCAAATCCATCATCGCCATATTTGAATTGTATGATTTTTCCGCGATTGTTTCTTACTGTCATATCATATTCTACCTTTAAATCTTCCAAACCCTTAATAAGTCTTCGCTGTATATATCCAGTAGACGATGTTTTTACAGCAGTATCAATAAGACCAATACGACCACCCATTGCATGGAAGAATAATTCTGGTGCGGTCAATCCAGAAATATATGAGTTTTCAATAAACCCGCGAGCAGCAGGTGAATCATCAAATTTCTTATAATGAGGTAATGTGCGGTCATTGAATCCATAGGATATTCGTTTTCCATCCACATTTGTTTGACCAACGCAAGATATCATTTGTGATATGTTCACTAAATTGCCTTTTGATCCAGAATTTACAATCATCAAAAACCTATTATTTTTACTTAGACTTTTACGACCTTCTTTACCAGCTTGTTCTGTCGCTTTATTCAAAATATTGTTGATATTTGTCTCAAATTGTACCATATTTGTATTGGACGTGTCATTTTCAAAAATTCCCAAATGTAATTTTTCCAACTCTGTCTGTACTTCCATTTTTTGAGAACTAATAATTTTTATAATCTGTTCTTGTGTCTTTTTATTTGCAATCAAATCGCTTACGCCTACACTGAACGAACTAGATTTCATGTATTCTGTAATAATATTTTGGAGATCATCTATGAAGTTCGCTGCAGCATGCGGACCAAAATCATTGAATATTCTATGAACAATACCCTTTGTACTAGCACCTAATACACTTTTTTCAATTTGTCCACGAATATACTTACCATTTCTTATCTCTAGCACATTATTTGATGTAGCAAAATCTTCATTCTCATCAAACAATTTCGTACCATATTTTAATGTGAGTGGACCAAGTATTTGTGACAATACATCAAAACTCGTCAAATTATCTTTGTTGTCTAGTATTTTATTTACATCTACATCCGCGTACATCATGAGTAAATTCATGGTTTCTCTAGGTGTCAATTTGATATTTGGTCTTGTAAATCTAAAACATCCTAATAACGAATCTTGATAAATACCAATGACAGGCGAATTACCTGAAGGACTAATCATTTGATATGGGATTGCAGCTAGATGTCTCAATTCCGTTTCTGCTAATACATTTTGTGCCAAATGCATATTCATCTCATCACCATCAAAGTCTGCATTATATGGTTTTGTATTACAGACATTCATTCTAAACGAATCACCTTGTTTCATGATCTTGACTATATGACACATCATAGACATTCTGTGAAGAGATGGTTGCCTATTAAACAAAACTGCATCCCCATCCATCATGTGTCTATGAACAATATCACCATTAGCTAATCGTATAGAGTTAATATCTACATATCTCAATGAAATGAATTCGCCGTTTTTTCTTTCTATATTTTTAGCACCTGGATGAATATCCGGACCATTCTGTATTAATTTCATCAAGAAATTGCGGTTTCGATCATTTACCTTGACTGGTTTTGTCAAATTCTTGGCAATTTTCAAAGGAACACCCAATTGATAAATAGATACATTAGGATCACCTGTAATTACAGAACGGGCACTGAAATCTACTCTCTTTCCCATTAGATTTCCTCTAATTCTTCCATTTTTAGAATTTAGTCTTCCCATTATGCATTGCAATGGTCTACCAGATCGTTGCGCCATTGGAACTGCTCCTTTTATCTTGTTATTTACAATCATTGCTACAAAATATTGCAATACAGAGGTTAATCCGTCAATAACAACCGCTGTAGTATCTGGTTTTTGCAACTTTTCAAATAAATCGCGATTTGTTTTGATGATATTGCTATAAATATGTGTCAAATCATCTTCCGATCTTTGTTGAGCATCTAATTTAACAGAAGGTCTAACTGCTGGTGGTGGTACAGGTAATACTTGACATATCATCCATTCAGGTCTTGAAAATGTAGGACTAAATCCCATAAAAGATATATCTTCATCTGATATACGCCTGAAAATTTTCAATAGAATTTCGGGTGTCAATCGCATATTTACTTTCTTGTTCTCTTTTGTACCATCTTCTGCTTCTGTTGAAATGTTCTCCCATATAGCATATATTTTTTCAAAACCTTCTAATTTTATTTTATCTGGTTGTCTACATCCACAACCATCATCAATTGCTTCACCGCATCTGCGAACTTTGCTAGCAATTGGCGAAACATATGACCATCTTTTTTCTAATGGATAATCTAAAATATGTTTGTGTTGATTTTTATTTATCAAAAGTTTACTACATTTAAAACATACACATTTTGTAATTTTCATTATATCTTTTATATGTTGAATAAATAATACGGGTCTAGCCAATTCAATATGACCAAAATATCCTGGATTATCAATATATGTTAAACCATCTGTGGGACAAATAAAACCTGGTTCTAATACGCCCATGCGCGGATCGAACAATCCTTCAGGTAAAGGTTTATTATTCACATATGTATCACGCGTTTTGATTTCAACTACTGAATTACGCCGGATTTCTTCAGGTGATAACATACTAAATTGAATCCCAATAATCCTAGATGGCATAGTTTTTGATTTATGAGAAGTCATAATACTACTATATTATATAAAAATAATATTTTATGTTATTTGAAAATCAATTTTATAAAATTGATTGCAAAAAATATTTACAGATAATTTACATAAACACAAATAGATATTTATATAAATGGTACAAAAGAACACAACTACTACTCCTGCCTCAAAGAAGAAAGGTGACAACAAGAGAGATGATAAGAGTAATAAAAAATTATCTAAAAGAGATCCTGATACTGAATCAGATGAAGATTCTGAAGAAGAATGGGAATCAGAGAGTACAACTAGTTCTGAAGAGGAAACAAGAGTAAGTAAAAAAAAATCTACAAAAAAAAATAAAAAAGACAAGGTCGAAGAAAAATTTGATCCAACTGAATATAAGCGATTTTTGGCATCTATTTTT
>Ga0214921_10000375_pt1 | contig 85139 bp, 57 predicted proteins | sample LL1505_MetaG_FD_177992 | JGI IMG/M metagenome (GOLD analysis project Ga0214921, IMG submission 177992) | Freshwater microbial communities from Lake Lanier, Atlanta, Georgia, United States - LL-1505 | ecosystem: Environmental > Aquatic > Freshwater > Lake | place: USA: Georgia | collected... | reverse complement strand
TGATCACTTTCGGATGGTTTAATAGGTAGTTTGCAACCTCGATGGCATTTCTTTGTTGCTGTTCCATTCGAACTTTAAGCGTTTCAAGGCTTCGCATCAATAACCATCCAGTCCAAGGTCCTGCCATGTTTCCTAAGAAAGTACGCAGGTTTTTAATTCTTTGCATCAAGATTTTGTTTCCCAAAACAGCACCGGCAATGATGTCGCTATGTCCACCGATGTATTTGGTAGCTGAATACAAGACAAAATCAGCTCCATGCTTTAACGGATGTTGCCATAAAGGACCCATGTACGTGTTGTCAACGGCAACCAAAACCTGATTTTCAGGGTTTGAGTAACGCACCGCAATGTCTTTACACAATGAGATGTCTATTAAGTCATTGGTTGGATTGGCAGGGGTTTCCAAAAGAATGAGTTTCAAACGGTCTGCATGTCCACAAGCATCAAGCATTTCAACAATTTGCGCCTCAGTATGGGACGTGTTAAATCCAAGGACATGCACACCTATGGATGGAAGGAAATGATGAATGAAGTGGTCCGTGCCTCCGTACAACGGATTGGAGTACAGAAGTAAATCTCCAGGTTTTAAAAATTCTAACAATACCGTCGTAATCGCAGACATCCCGCTTTCGAAAATGGCGCAGTCTTCCGCGCGGTCCCACAAACAAAGCCTGTTTTCCAAAATCTCTAAATCCGGATTGTTAAGTCTGCTGTAAATTAACCCGAGTTCTTCATTGGGTAATTTTTCGCGCTTGCCATAGGCTACTTCAAAAAAAGCTTTTCCATCTTCTGCACTTTTAAAAACAAAGGTTGAAGTTTGAAAAATAGGACATTTGATAGCACCTTCAGAAAGTTCTGGCTTGTACCCGAAGGTCATCATTAAGCTTTCTGGTTTAAAATCGTGAGGATCCATGGGGGTAAATTGTTGTGTTGAATTTCTATTCGGCGAAAGTACTAATAATGCGTTGCTAAATGTTCAGAAAGTGACTTCGGATTCGAAAAAGAAAGGGCTAGTTTGAGAATTTGCCCACCTTGATGTAATTTTTATAATTCGGATTAAATCCAAAAAATTTCAGAACGTCTTTGAGACGGTCTTTTGAAGTGCGTTTCTCCATGGAAATGTCCATCGTGAATTTCCAATTAATAGATTCAATTCGTTTTTTCATGACACTCGGGTGTTGTCCTTGGAATTTTTTAAGTTGTGTAATGTGTTTCTCATAGGCGAATTCGGCGACTTTTTCAATGTTTTGTTCGACCCACTCATCGTCGTGCCAGAGCTTATTGAAATTTTCTTGTTTTCGCTGCATTGACCGAGGATCTTTAACCCAACCATAATGGTGAATGTGTGCAGGAATGGAAATAACATTGAGCTTTTCATTGGTGTTTTTACGAAAACCTTGCGCATCCTTGTGGGAATAAATTTTTTGGTTGTTTCTAATGATGCGTATTTCGTTTTTATACCACGAATTAGAAGCGCCTACGTAATCATACGAGCCATAAAAATGACGGTAATTGAATAAAAATCCATCCACTTTTGTATCGTTCAAATAATGTTTCATGGCATTGAGAATCAAAGATTCTGAACCTTCTTCCAATACCTCATCACCTTGGATGTAAAAACACCAGTCACTGTCCGCAGAAATGGCATGAAAAGCCTTGTTGGTTTCAACGGCCAACACAGCCCCGTTTTCTCGCAGTGAATCATCCCAAACGGTATCAATGATCTTAATTTTAGCTAAATTCAAGGAGGCAATCAATGCACGGGTTTGGTCATCTGAATTTCCGACGGCTACCACAATTTCATCGCAAATAGGTTCTATGGAAAGTATGGCCTCTAGGATTGGGTAATCATAGGTGATGGCATTTCGGATGAAGGTAAAACCTGAAACTTTCATGTGGTTCAAGGGGTGTAAACGATATTATACATTGACGCCGAAGACATAACCAACCAAACCAGACAAGCCCATGGCGATGGTACCCCAAATGGTAATTCGCATGATTGCCTTTTTCATACTTGATCCACCCGTTTTAGCCGAGATGCTTCCTAAAATGGCTAAGAATAAAATGGTAAACCCGTAAAGAAAATATTCAATGCCTTTGATGGGAGCCAAAAGCACAACCATCAGGGGTAAAATTCCTCCAACGGTAAAGGCCGTTCCCGACGCCAAAGCCGCTTGAATTGGATTCGCCTTGCTAATTTCATTGATGCCCAATTCGTCGCGAACATGTGCCGCTAAGGCGTCTTTTTCTGTCAATTCTAAGGCAACCTGCATGGCCGTTTCTTTTTTGAGACCTCGGTTCTCGTAGATTTGCGCCAATATCTGCAATTCCTCTTCCGGCATGTCTTTTAACTCTTGCGCTTCTCGTTCGATGTCCGCGGTTTCGGTGTCGGTTTGAGAACTCACAGAAACGTATTCACCTGCTGCCATGGATAATGCGCCTGCGACCAATCCGGCAACCGTTGCCAGTACCGTGGCTTCCCTTGAATTGCTTGCGGTGGCAACGCCAATGGCAAGACTTGAGATGGAAATAATTCCGTCGTTTGCACCCAATACAGCTGCCCGTAACCAGTTGCTTCGGTGGATGTAATGGCTGTCTAGGTAATTCTCGATTGTTATTTTCTCCATGATTTGCTGTGTGATTTATGCCTTTGGAAGCGTTCCAATGGGTTCCCAAAGTTCTATTTTATTCCCGTCTGGGTCGAGTAGGTGAACAAATTTCCCATATTCATAGGTGACAATTTCATCCAATACCGTTGCGCCATTCTTTAACATTTTAGCGACCAATCCTTCAAGGTTTTGAACCCGATAATTGATCATAAATTCTTTGGTAGAAGGTTCAAAATAAGTGGTGTCAGATTTGAATACACTCCATTGCAAAGCATTGATGACTTCGGGGTTATCCAACTCCCTTCCTTCAAAGGTAGCTCCGTATGCGTTGGTTTCGAAACCCAAATGCTCGGTGTACCATTTTTTGGTTGCAGCTGGATCATTTGAACGAAAAAACACACCCCCGATTCCCGTAACCTTGGGTTCGAGTTCTTGGGCATTGTGGTCCTTTATGGTTTCCTCGTTATTCATAATCTTAAATTGAGAATTCAGGGTCTACAAATTCTCGGATTTTCATTCGCAAACTTTCCACGGTTTCCCAATCTTGGTTGTCCTTTGAATTGTAGGAAAAACCTTCTTCAACTTTCACCGCTTCGTTGGCAGTGATAAACGCTTTCAAATCCCAAGTGGGGGTTTGAGGCAGAATGGTGTAGTATTTACCTAAATCGTAGGTGAAAAAAGAATCCGATGAGCTGATCATTTCCTCATGGATTTTCTCTCCGGGACGGATGCCGATGACCGGTTTTTCGCAGTCTGGACCAACGGCTTCAGCCACGTCAATGATGTTGTAGGAAGGGATTTTTGGTACAAAAATCTCACCACCCCAAGCGTTTTGCATGGCATGCATGACCATGTCCACACCTTCTTGCAACGAGATGTTAAACCTTGTCATTTCTTTTACAGTGATTGGGAGGATTCCATCCAACTTCTTCTTTTTAAGGAAAAAGGGAATAACGGAACCATTCGATCCCATCACATTTCCATAGCGTACGACAGAAAATTTAATGTCTTGTTTCCCTTTGATGTTGTTGGCAGCGACAAAAAGCTTGTCGGATGTTAATTTGGTGGCGCCATACAGGTTAATGGGTGCGCATGCTTTGTCGGTTGACAAGGCGACTACGTTTTTGACGTTGGTTTTAAGGGCCGCTTTGATTACGTTTTCAGCACCGCCAACATTGGTTTTGACACATTCATCTGGATTGTACTCAGCGATGTGTACATGTTTCATGGCAGCAGCGTGGATAACACAGTCAATTCCTTGAAAAGCTCGCTCCAATCGTTCCGAATCTCTCACGTCTCCAATAAAATACCTGAGTTGCGGGAATTTTTGCAAAGGAAACAATTGCTCCATTTCGAACTGCTTTTGTTCATCCCTGGAATAAATTACAAGGCGCTTCACATCGGGAAAATGGGTAAGTATGTGCGCGGTTAAGGCTTTTCCCAAGGAACCTGTTCCTCCGGTAATTAATATGGATCGATCATTCATCGTAACAAATTTACATTATTTATTCGGCGTAGAAGTCAGGATTTCTTCTAGGTTTTTTCGTTCAAATGCATCAATCATGGAGACACTGCTCGCATTGTAGATCTTTACGCCCTTCGATTTAGCATACCGTTGAATGTCCCAATACCCTTTAAATGAAAGGTAGAATTTTTGAATGATTTCATGCAATCTTCTTGGCCTTTCTTTTCGGTCTTCTACTTTCATGGGGGAAGTTCCTTCGGTGGCATAAAAGTGCACATGTCTTAACATCGCCTCATTTTTTTCATTCACGGTGAGGTCAGCCAACCATGAGTGGTCAGCCCCTGCGATGACAAGGGTTCGATAACCTAAGCCAATGGCCGTCATAATTCCCGGAATGAGTACATTGTGTGGGCGTGGCATTCCCCATCCTTTTGCATAACAGAAATGGGATAAAAGCGGTAAGCCTTCAACAGGTGTTTGGTTGAAATACAAGGGATGAAGGTGGGGGTTTTTGGAAAGCAAAGATTTGAAATCACTGGATTTCTTTGCGCAAAAAGGGACCAAAAGTTTCATTTCCCAAGAGGTTTTTGTTGCCAAGGCATTGAACAACTCATGTTTCGATTGGATGTAAAATTCCGAAAGTTGACCATCCTCATAAAAGTAGGTGAGTGCATTGAGAATGTATAACTTGGGTTTGTACATTTCAAAGGTTGGACTTGTTGCGGCGGCATTTACGGCCATGAGGTCGAAAGAAGCAAAGGTTTCGGTGGAATTTTGGGCGAAGGTATCGTTCAGGGAAGGGCCGTTTCCTAGGATTAAGCAAGGTTTTGCAAAGGATTGCGGTTTTTGTAAAATCCCACGAAAATTGGACTGAAGGAACATGCGCAGAAAACTGATTTTACTCTGGAATGATTTCGTGAAAAAATCTTGGAGGCAAAGGATTCGTTTCATGCTTTTTTCGGATTAATAACCAAACCATAACTTACCCAATAGCGAAAGAACAAAATCATATTCCCCTTACTGGATTGTCCTTTGAATGCAAATAAAAACCACAAAACAAAGCTTCCCATCCATTTGATTCCTTCCGAAAAAATCCTTTTCAGTAGGCTACCATTCCCTTCGGTTTTGCTTCGGATTCGTTCACTTTGGCCAGTGCCAAGTGCTTGTTTTTTGATAAAGTCAAAGGTGGTTCTTTCATTGGGAACGCAGTGAAATACGCGCGCATCAGGTTGGTATAAGACACTGATTTTCTGCTTGTAAATCCGATTGAATAGGTCTTTTTCTTCGCCCCCAAATAGGTTCGCTCCAATTCTTCCAAGTTGTACGTCAAAAGTTCCAGTCTTTTCAAATAACAAGGTGCGAAAGGCCATGTTGGAACCCCGAGGGTAGTCTTTTTCGGAAAAATAATGCAATTCATTTCCACGGTTGAAATATCCCAAAAGTGAATTCAAATATTTGTTTTCCCATTTCGGAATGATGTCCTCGTAATGCAGAGAAATGGGTCCTCCAATGGCACCTACCTCTGGGTAGTTTTCAAAGGTATTTACCAAAACGTTAAGGTAATCCACATCTATAAAAGCGTCGTCGTCTAAAAAAGTAATCAGGGGTGCATTCGATTCTTGGATGGCCCTGTTTCTTGCGTGCGAAAGTCCTTGGTTCGTTTCCAAGAAATATTCCCCATGCTTGGAAGGATTTTCCGTTAAGAAATGCGTAAACAACTCATGGGTATTGCCAGGAGAATTGTTGTCAATGAGTAAAATTTCATAAGCAGATTCAGGCAGCGTTTGTTTTTCAATGGATTGAAAAAGTTGGGGTAAATATTTTTCCCGGTTATACGTGCAAATCGCTACAGAAATTTTTGGTGTATTCAAGTGCTGGTTAGATTTTTCGCTTTATCAAGGTAAGGGCTTCGTTTAATCCCGCTGCATTTTTTCCACCTGCGGTTGCAAAGAAAGGTTGCCCGCCACCTCCACCTTGAATCAAGGGTGCTGCTTCTCGAATCCATTGTACCGCACTCCATTGTTTTTCTTCGACAAGTGAATCGGAAATGATTACGCTCAATCCACACTTGTCGCCATCGGTATTTCCAATGATGCCAATAAATCGGTCCACTTGTCCTTTGAGTTGAAATAGGATGTCCTTCACAGAATTGCTGTCTAAAGAAATTTGTTTGCAAAGGATGTTTAGGTCGCCAACCTCTGTAATTTCAGACATTAAACCATTCTTTATTTGGATGCTTCGCGCTTTCATGAGTGACTCTACTTCCTTAGCGATTTTGGAATTGCTTTCCATTAAATCCTGCACGCTTTTAACGATGTCTTTTGGATTTTTAAACAAAATTCGAATGTCGTTAAGCAATGCGGTTTCTTCCTTGTAATGTGCTTCCGCTGCTGATCCTGTGATCATTTCAATCCTTCGGATACCGGCCGCTACGGCAGATTCTGATTGTATTTTAACCAGACCGATGGAATTTGTGTTGTCCACGTGGGTCCCGCCACAAAGTTCAACAGAGTCACCAAATTGTATAACGCGTACAAACTCGCCGTATTTCTCGCCAAACAAGGCCATTGCACCCATGGATTTTGCTTCTTCGATCGGTGCGCTTCTTCGTTCTTTCAACGCAAGGTTATCCTTGATTTGTTGTTCCAATAAGCGAACGATTTTAGACATCTCATCATCGGAAATTTTGGAAAAATGAGAGAAATCAAAGCGTAAATAATCAGGTCCAACCAAAGAACCTTTTTGTTCCACATGGGTACCAAGTACTTCGCGCAATGCATGGTGTAGCAAATGCGTAGCACTGTGGTTCTTCATGATGTCGCTTCTTCGTTTTGCATCCACTTTCGCTGTGAAGCTGTCATCCAATTTTGTGGGAAGGGTTTGACTTAAGTGAATCCAAAGGTTGTTTTCTTTTTTCGTGTCGAAAATCCGAATCTTCTCACCCTCATTGTATATTTCACCTGTATCTCCCACTTGTCCACCTCCTTCGGCATAAAAGGGCGTTTGGTCGAATACCAACTGGTAGAAGGTTTTTTGGTTTTGGATTACTTTTCGGTATTTCAAGATTTTTATCGGTAATTCCAAGGTGTCGTATCCAGAAAAGCTTGTTACAACGTCAGGGTGAATTTGGTTCCAATCATCTGTTTCAATTCCCGTAGCTGCGCGCGAACGTGCTTTTTGCTTGTCCAATTCTTCCTGGAAGCCTTTTTCATCTACTTCGAATTGGTTCTCTCTTGCAATCAGTGAGGTTAAATCCAAAGGAAAACCATAAGTGTCGTACAATTCAAATACATCAGCGCCCCCGAGTTGTAGGTTCTTTTTTTCGGTTGCTTGTGCCATTAAGGCGTCCATTCTGCGGATTCCCTGTTCAAGGGTGCGGAAAAAACTTAATTCTTCTTCCTTGATTACTTTTTCAATAAGTGATTTTTGGGTAATCAATTCCGAATACGGATGCCCCATTTCCTTAACCAACACCGCTACAATCGTATGTAAAAAAGGATCTTTAAGTCCCAAAGTTTGGTAACCATAGCGAACCGCCCTTCGCAAGATTCTGCGGATGACATACCCGGCTCCATTGTTTGAAGGCAACTGACCGTCAGCGATAGAGAAACAAATCGCTCGAATGTGGTCGGCTATTACGCGATGCGCTATGTCAGTGGTTTCCTTTACACCATATTCAATTCCACTTTGTTGAACCATGTGTTGGATCAACGCCTGAAACAAATCAGTGTCGTAATTACTTGTTTTTTGTTGCAATGCCATCGCCAACCTTTCCAAGCCCATTCCGGTGTCAACATGCGTTTGTGGAAGGGGTTCTAAACTGCCGTTGGCTTTTCGGTTGAATTGCATGAATACCAAGTTCCAGATTTCAATTACCTGGGGATGGTCTTTGTTTACCAGGTTTTTACCAGGTTCGTTTTGCTTTTCTGTAGCAGACCTTAGGTCAACATGAATTTCTGTACATGGACCGCATGGGCCTGTATCGCCCATTTCCCAAAAATTGTCTTTTTTCGTTGCGAGTAGGATGTGTTTTGGGTCGATCAATTGGGACCAAATGTCAAAAGATTCTTGGTCTTGTGGGACATTATCGTTCGTGTCTCCTTCGAATACCGTTACGTATAAGTCCGCTTTGTTTAGTTTGTAAACTTCCGTTAGAAGTTCCCATGCCCAATGGATGGCTTCCTTTTTGAAATAGTCACCGAAGGACCAGTTTCCGAGCATTTCGAATAAGGTGTGGTGGTAGGTATCAACACCTACTTCCTCAAGGTCGTTGTGTTTGCCGGAAACACGAAGGCATTTCTGTGAATTGGCAATGCGCTTTTCTACAATGGGTTGATTTCCAAGAAAATAATCCTTGAATTGGTTCATTCCAGCATTGGTGAATAAAAGCGTCGGATCGTTTTTGACGACCAAAGGCGAAGACGAAACAATGCGGTGTTGTTTGCTTTCAAAAAAATCTAAAAAATGCTGGCGGATTTCTGCTACGGTCATCGGAATAAATATATCGTTTCGCAAATTTAAGAAAATCAGCGATTATGCGTTGAAAATAACTTTTGTCCACCGATGATTAAGAAATGTTTAAATCCCATATCCTGTGTACCTTTGTCCTATGGAATTTATCAGTAACGAGTTGGATGCCTATGTTTGTAAACATACAACTCCACACAGCGCTTTATTGGATCGGATTGTTAGAGAAACCCACCTCGAGGTGCTACAGCCGAGAATGCTCAGTGGTCACTTTCAAGGCAGGGTGCTTTCTTTGATCGCTAAGATTTGCCAGCCGAAAAGGATTTTAGAAATTGGAACCTATACTGGGTTTTCTGCCTTATGTTTGGCGGAAGGATTGCCTGATGACGGTAAGTTAATTACCATCGATGTAAACGAAGAACTTGCACAACGGGTAAAAGGCTATTTTTTGGAGTCTGACTATGCATCGCAAATTGATTTTCGCACAGGGAATGCCTTAGAAATCATACCAACCTTACAAGAATCATGGGATTTGGTATTCATTGATGCCGATAAGAAAAACTATTTGGCGTATTATGATTTAGTAGTTGAAAACACAAGGCCGGGGGGACTTATCTTGGCGGACAATGTGTTGTGGTCTGGGAAAGTCATTGATCCCCATGCAACCGATCGTGAAACAGAATTGTTACGAAAATACAATGAGACCCTTCATTTGGATGACCGTGTCGAAAACGTTCTCTTACCGATTCGAGATGGAATCATGGTGGCCCGAAAAAAATGAAACGAACACTGACCAAAACAGCCGATGGTTCCTTTACCTTGTATGTTCCTGAAATAGACGAGCATTATCATTCTATCCACGGGGCCCTGCAGGAAGCAGAACATGTCTTTATTCAAAACGGCGTTGACAGTTTCAAGCATCAAAAGGTTGTACATGTTTTGGAATTGGGATTGGGTACAGCGTTGAATGCTTACCTTACTTATGTATGGGCTGAAAAACGCGCTGTTAAGGTGAGTTATGTAGGCATCGAAGCCTTTCCCGTGGCACCTGAAATCGTTAGAAAATGCCTGGAAGTTCTTGGCGAGGATGATTTAAGGGTCTTGGATTTTTTTGAGCACTTGCGTTTTGAAGAAACACAATCATTGGGACACTTTTTCGAAATCACTCCGAGAAACTGTAAATGGCAAGATACGGTGTATTTAGAAAAGTTTGATGTTGTTTACTACGATGCTTTTGGCCCACGGGCACAAGAAGAATTATGGACCCTAGAAAATTTTAACATTGCTTATCAAGCGCTGAAAACGGGAGGAATTTTAAGTACCTATTGCGCCAAAGGGCAAGTGAAACGCGATCTGAAATCAGTTGGGTTTTTCGTTGAGACATTGCCCGGACCTCCTGGAAAAAGGGAGATGGTGGTGGCTGTTAAAACAGTAATCTCAGCTTGAAACTCGTAGCATCTTTCTTTTCACTTTGAAGGTTCGGACTTTTGAGATCAAATGAATTTATAAGGGTTGGGATTGGGCTTCAACGACTTGAATTCGACCGTTTGGCGTAATTTCTTTATTTTTGAAACATCAGTTGGTTTAAGCTGTCATTGCAATTGATGTAATTCTCTCACCGTTTAATGATTAAAAGGGAACATTTTCAGTCGATAGACGCACTTCGATTTTTTGCTTTCTTGAAAGTCTATTTGCTGCACATTCCCCTAGATGCAAAGTTCCCTAATTTTTCTTTAATCAAGTCTGGAGGAGGTATTGGGGTATCGTTTTTCTTTGTGCTTAGTGGATTTTTAATCTCCTATTTACTTTTTTTGGAAAAAGCCAATTCGAATCGAATTGATTTATGGAATTTCTATAAACGCAGGGCTTTTCGAATTTGGCCTCTGTTCTTCCTGATGGTGCTGATTGTGTTTTTCATGCCGTTTGACATAAAACAAGATTGGGGACTTCATATGGTTGGGGGTGGATACGATTTTGACTGGAGGTATTCATTTACTTTTTTGGAAAATTATAAAATGATTATCGAGGATCAATTTCCTAAAACCACGCCTCTTTCAGTGTTTTGGTCTCTTTGTATCGAGGAGCATTTTTATATTGTGTGGGGATTGCTTTTCTATTTTATGTCAACGAAGAACGTCTTGAGAATGTTGGTCCTTTCTGTGGTGATTGCATGGTTGGCTAGGGGATATGAAAGTCATTTTTCTCATAATTTAGTGGTTAGAACGAACGATTTGTTAACGAATTTAGACTATTTCTCTTGCGGAGGGATCCTGGCTTTTGTATTTGTTTTTTACAAAGACAAGCTTAATCGGATGCTTTTGAAAATAGGGAAATTGAACCTAAAGTTTTGTTTGTTAGCTTTTGTTTTGATCCTTATTTTTCACAATCAATTGATTCCCGACCATACGGATGTTACGTTCATTTTTAAACCAACGATTATCGCCCTGGTTTTTTCCTTAATCATTTGCTTATTTGTTTCGGTAGAATCAGGCTTGGTTATTAAAAGTAAGTTTCTGAATTTTTTAGGGGTAAGAAGCTATGGGCTGTATGTTTTTCACATCATTTCCATTCACATGTTGTATCAATATTGTTTGTTGCATAAAATTCGATTAGACACCGCTTTAACGGTTTGTATTTTTATGCTGGTCTCATTTTCTTTGACCGTTGCAGTCAGTATGCTTTCTTACCGTTTTTTCGAAAAGCCCATATTAAAATTAAGGCGGAATTAGAAGGAGGTTTCCTTACTCGAAACCCTGCGAGTATTCGAGGAACATCGTTTTCAACTCACTTAATACCAATGCAGTGGCTCCCCAGATCCAATGTGGACTCACGTCAAAACCGGGTACATTTTTTTGAAAAAGTAAATTTCGCTCGTAAGGCAAGGCATGTTCGATGATTTGAATGGTATAAGTGAGGTCGTACAGCGATAAAAAGATGATTTCTGAAACTTCCAAAGGGTTGAGGGTCAATACAGGCTGTCGATCGTGGTAGAAAACGAAAGGATGCATATCGAAGTTTGAAATCGGAATGTAAACCTGGGTAAGTTGGGTGATGTATTCGCCTTCATTCATGCCAATCCCAATTTCTTCAAAACACTCCCTTCGAGCGGTTGCGATTAAATCTAGGTCTTCAGGTTCCATTTTACCGCCTGGAAACGCAATTTGACCGCTGTGTTTTCCCTCGTATTCAGTTCGTTTGATTAAAATCACTTCGGGGTGACCGTTTTCATTGTAGTATAAATGTATACCTACAGCCGCTTGTCTAGGTGAAATCGCATTTTTTCGGGCTTCACTTGAGGGTATCTTTCCGAAGGGTAAGAGCGGGAAGTGACGGGATTCGTCATTCTCATATTTTTTGAGGATGGAAATGAAATCCATAAGAATCAGTCAAATGAATAAACGATTTTCATAAAATCATCTGCCAGGTAATTCATCGCATATTTGGTAGCATGAATTTTAATTACCCAATAGGCATCCTTTCTTTTTAAAAAGGCATACATCCCTGCCGTCGATGCGCTTTGTTTGTTGTTGACCATTTCAGCTTGGAAGATAAGTCCTTCATAACCATGCGTTGTCTTGATTGAGGTGGATTCCGAAATGGAAAAATGATAATTGTATACATCCGAGTTGTTCGAGCCTTCCAACGATAAGCGGTAGTGTTGCATCAAAGCTTTAAGTAGGGTAGGTGCCTGGTTGAAATATTGGTAATTCGAGAGTTGATTCTTTTGAAAGCGCTCAACCGTTACATATGTGTTCATGGGTTCAATTCCGTACATTGCTTTTTGATTCGAAAGCATGGACGACTGCAACTGATAACTCTGGTAGTCCATGCTGTCTATTTCTTCGAACCATTTTGACATTTTCCATTTCGCTCCCATGTTACGGTAAGCAACGAATTCAGGTAAATTATGGTTGTTTTTTCTGAATTCCTTCAGTTTTACATCGAGGTCTGATGCACATCCCCAAAGCGTCAAAGTCAATAACCCGAAACAAATAAACCTTCGCATGGTCAAAATTATTCATTATTTCTTGGCGAGGGCCGATTAAATAAAATTAGCTTAAATTATTTTCAGTGTGAAAATAGAGGAGGGGGCTCCCCTGTAAATTTTAATAATTTTGTCAAACTAAAACAATGACCAAAGACATTCCCATCAAGGACCACATTCCCATGAAAATAAAAGATTTACTCCCCGAAATATTTTTTGATGAAAGCTTGATTACATCGGAAATAGAACTTTTTCAAAACAACCATTTAAGGGCAATTTTGAAATTTCACGACGGACGTTTTCGTGCACTCGTTGATCATTATTGCTTGGAAGTAAACCCAAAATTCAACGAGCTATCAACCCAAAGCAAGAAAAATTTCTATGCGACACTGTTGCAGAAAAACCAGGCCTTTCGACAGCTATGCATCGGTATGGTCATCGGGTTTTTAGAAGAAGAACCATTTAAGAGATACCTAGTGCTTTCGGCCGAGATAAACCCAAGAATTATACAAATGCTGGGTAAAAGAATTGCGGATGTATAAAAGGCATAAGTTAATGTCTCTTAAGAGATCAAACGCAAAATAACCTGCGGTTTCAAATGGGTTGGGATTTCCTGGATTTTGTGAAATCCATAAAATATCACCAGAATAGAAAATCAATCAAATTAATTTTTTGTGTAAAAAAGAAGGGGTTTGTGCATAAAAGATTATGTTATTTCGGTTCACCCCCCTGTAAATTTTGATAATTTTGTCAAAAAAAAGTAAAATGGCAACAAAACGACTAAATGCATATCACGATGTTTTAAACCGTACTCCAAAAATTGTTGAACACGAAGGAAGATTATCCGAATTGTTTGGAACGTTGGTTTTTCATGCTGAAGTGATGCAAGAATACTTGCCTTCACATACCTACAAATTCATGATGGAGTCCATTCACAATGGTGCCCGTTTGGATCGGAAAAATGCAGATCAAGTCGCCACAGCCATGAAGGATTGGGCCATTTCTAAAGGAGCAACCCATTACACCCATTGGTTTCAACCGCTCACAGGTACCACAGCTGAAAAGCACGATGCCTTTATGAAGCCCATTGGTCCAGGTCGGGCAATTGACCGTTTCGATGGAGATATGCTTATCCAACAAGAACCTGATGCGTCCTCTTTTCCCAATGGAGGCATACGAAATACATTTGAAGCCCGAGGATATACCGCTTGGGATCCTTCTTCACCTGCTTTTATCATCGGTAAAACGCTGTGCATTCCAACCATTTTTATTTCATATACGGGCGAATCTTTGGATTATAAAATGCCTTTGCTTCGTGCGTTGCAAGTGGTTGACAAAGCTGCTGTAGGTGTTTGTCAATATTTTGATAAAAACGTTACCAAAGTAAATGCAACGTTGGGATGGGAGCAAGAATACTTTTTGGTGGATCAGGCCCTTTTCAATGCGCGTCCAGATTTATTATTAACAGGTAGGGCCTTGTTTGGTCATGCCCCTGCGAAAGGACAGCAGTTGGAAGACCATTATTTCGGTTCCATTCCTGAAAGAGTGAATGCGTTTATGCGTGAATTTGAAATTGAATCACTGCGATTGGGAATACCTGTAACCACGCGTCACAATGAAGTAGCGCCCAACCAATTTGAATGCGCACCCATTTTTGAAGAGTGTAATTTGGCAAACGATCACAATCTTTTGTTGATGGACCTCATGGAAAAAATTGCAAGAAAGCATGATTTTAGGGTTTTGTTGCATGAGAAGCCTTTCGCGGGCGTGAACGGTTCTGGAAAACACAACAACTGGTCCTTAAGTACCAATACAGGGGTGAATTTGTTAGCGCCGGGCAAAAACCCAAAAAGCAACCTTCAATTTCTAACCTTCTTTGTGAATACCATCATGGCCATTCATGAGAATGCTGACCTGTTGCGGGCCTCGATTGCAAGTGCAGGAAATGACCATCGTTTGGGTGCGAATGAGGCGCCACCAGCCATCATCTCTGTATTCATCGGTTCTCAGCTTACGGAGCTGTTGGACGACATTGAAAAAAATGTGAAAGCAGGAAAGATGACGCCGCAAGACAAAACCGAATTGAAATTGAACATCGGGAAAATTCCTCAAATTTTGTTGGACAATACGGACAGAAACAGGACCTCACCCTTTGCCTTTACAGGAAATAAATTTGAATTCAGGGCGGTAGGTTCCTCCGCAAATTGTGCCTCTTCAATGATTGTGTTGAACACCATCGTTGCCAATCAATTGGAGCTGTTTAAAAAAGAAGTCGACGATAGAATTGCTAAAGGTGAAAGTAAGGATGAAGCCATTCTGAAGGAGCTACAAGCCATCATTAAAAAATCTAAAAAGATTCGCTTCGAAGGAAATGGTTACGGAGATGAGTGGGTAATTGAAGCGGAAAAACGTGGATTGTCGAATCATAAAGATACCCCAAGGGCCTTGGCGGTCTACCATAAGCCGGAAGTACAGGCGCTGTTTCAAAAAATGGGCGTGTTGAATGGAAGAGAATTGGAAGCAAGAAAGGAAATTGAATTCGAAAGTTATGTCTTGAAAATTCAAATTGAATCTCGTCTTATGGGGGATTTGGTAAACAATAATTTTATCCCTGCCGTTGTCACGTATCAAAACAAAATCATCCGAAACATAGAAGGAATGATTAACATCTTTGGTGAATTCGAAGGGAAAGAGATGGCAGCGACCCAAATCGCCTTGTTAAAGCAACTGAATGAGCATCTTAGCGTAATGAAGGCGGCTTCCGAAAAAATGTTAAAAGAGCGTAAAAAAGCGAATTTAATATCGGATGTAGAAACAAAAGCTTTGGCATATTGTGATGAGGTGAAAATCCATTTCGATGAAATTCGCTACCATGCGGACAAATTGGAATTGTTGGTTGAAGATGAGTTGTGGCCCTTGCCTAAATTTAGAGAGCTATTGTTTGTAAGGTAAATTTAAAATTAACCTAACAATATATATAATCTGTGCGTGTTGACTTTCCTTGGTTTTTAGTACATTCGCACAAGAAGATTATGCGTATTAAAAGCCTACTTTTTCTTGTTGTTCTGCTTACTTTTGGTTTTGCCTTCTCGCAAGTCGTCCCGGCTTTTAATGCTGTTCCCGCGGCCAATGGAAACAACACCATTGTTGTGTGTCAAGGCCAAACGGTTTTGTATACCAATGCATCTACCGGAACGAATAACCAAACCAATTACAACTGGACATTTCAGGGTGGGAACCCGAACAATTCCAATCAAGTAGGTCCTCACAGTGTTACCTACAATAACGCCGGAAATTATACCACAACATTAAATCTTGGCAACGGAAATTCCACCCAGGTAAACGTGAACGTTGTTGCGAATAATTTTAATCCTACCCTAACGATTCCAAATGGAGGTCAGTTTTCCACAACCACGTACAATGGGATTACCATTTTTAGAAAGTGTGGGGCAGGAAACAATGGGAACTTTACGTTTACGGATCCAAATTTAGCAACCTACCCAGCGGGAACGTCCTTTAATTATTCTTGGGGAGATGGAACCAGCGGAACAGGAAGTCCATCATCAATTAGCCATAACTATGTAGGTCAAGGGTATTATAACCTAACTTATTCCGTTACCTTTCCTTCAGGATGTGTCTTTACGGTGAATTATCAGGTGTACGTAGGAAGCAATCCGCCTGCCATCACTTTATCTGGCTCAGGCAGTTCCTCGTGTTTGCCAAATCCTTATTCGTTTACATTAGGGACGCCTACCACCCCTCCTGCAGGGACTGTATTCCAGGTAATTTACAACGATGGAACCCCCACTACTTTTATAAACAGCTTGTCGCCAAATCCTTTGACCATTAACCATGTATTTAGTCAAACCTCCTGTGGTATTAATTCAACCATTCAAAGCACAACCTACACCAATTCTTATGCAATTCAGGTCGTAGCTACCAACGGATGCAATCCACAAGGGACTTTTGCGGCAATTGGACCGATTTCGGCCGGGGGATCAGTAAACGCGGGTATAACTACCAATCCAAATACAAATGTGATTTGTGTGAATTCTCCTATCACTTTTCAAGATGCTTCTAATCATGGAACCAATGTATACGGAGGTTCATGTGATTCCCTTTTTGGGAGGTATTGGACCATTTCTCCAAATGCTGGTTTTACTACCGCAGGAACATTGGGTTCGAGTAATGGTTTTCTTCCAAATACAGCTGCAGGGTATGATTGGTTATCTTGGACCAATGGATCGCAAAACTTGCCAGTAACGTGGACGGTTCCGGGGAATTATCAAGTTACCCTTCATCTTGGGAACGATTGCGGATTAGATTCTGTAGTGTACAATATTTGTGTTGTGGCAGCTACCGTTGCAAACTTCTCCTTACCTGTTGCTACTGCATGTGCGCCTGCACAAATTTCTCCCATCAATTCCTCAAGTACACCTGGATGTAATTTAACCAACGTATTCAGTTGGGCGGTGACATCTACAAATCCTCAAAATTGCAATTTTAATGGTGGAGCCTCCGTAACGCCTGCAAATTCAGCACTAGCCAATCCTACCTTTAATTTTAATGGTCCAGGTGTTTACAACATCCAACTCACGCTCGGATTAAACAATAATGTACTTGGCGCTTCTTGTGCTCAAACAACGTTCTCACAACAAATAACCATCAAAGGACCACCGCAGTTTTCGATAAATCCGGTAGGGCCTATCTGTGCAGGGGGTAGTATATCGCCTACCATCACATTGAACAATTGTTACGGATTGTCACTCGCTAGCTATGCTTGGAACTTTAATCCCAACAATAATATTCCTGCGGGTAGCATTCCAGCACCGCTAACCGCAAATACATTAAATCCTGGAAGCATAACCTATCCAAGCTCGGTGGGCAGTCCCTTTCCGTTTCAACTTACAGCAACCAATGAATGCGGTCCCACCACGGTAACGCAAAACATAACCGTTCAAAATCCCGTTGTGGTTACCACAGGGTCTTACGGTCCCTTTTGTATCAATTCACCGGTGCCACTTTCTGGTACGGTTACCGGAGGTGTGTTAAATGGTAATTGGACAGCGAATGTTGCCGGAGGCTCTTTTAGTCCTGTAGGGGGTGTTGCAAATTCTGGAGCCCTCGTTTCAACCTACACACCACCCGCCGGATATTCAGGGAACATTGTTTTCACCCTTACTTCCAATGCGCCCCTTGCTCCTTGTCAAGTAGTAACTGCACAAACCACTGTGACTTTTAATCAGGTTGCGACCGTAAATGCTGGCGCTTATCCGAACGGCGTTTGTATGAACCAACCTTTAACCCTGAATGGAACCATAGGAGGGGCAGCTTCCAGTGCCACATGGACAACCAATTCCGGGGGTACTTTTTCCAATCCAAACGCTTTGAATTCCACATGGACGCCGCCTCTTGGATTTACGGGTACAGCAACGTTGACCTTAACTACCAATGATCCTGCAGGACCCTGTAACGCAGCGGTCGCTACGACCAATGTTACGGTAAAACCTCTGCCTGTTGCTACTTCTCCCGTTACGGTTGGTCCCATTTGTTCAGGAGCAAATGGTGTATTCGCCTTAAGTTCTACGCTTACGCCTACCAATTACAATTGGGCGATTACTTCGGTGCCTCCAGGAGTCGTTGCAACGGCAAGTGGAACGGTAAATTCAAATACCAATTCAGGAACCTTAACCACACCAATCACCAACAACACAAACGCACCCCAAACGTTGACGTATGTTTTTACGCCTGTTTCCAATGGGTGTCCTGGTACGCCTTCGTCTACCCAAATTACCATTCAACCTGTAGCCACAATTTCTGCACTGAGCAACTTAACTGTTTGTCCGGGTGCCACCCTTACACCAACCTCATTTGTTTCCAATCCAAACGGCGCAACGTTTACATGGACCAATAACAACGCGAACATTGGTCTTGCTTTAAGCGGCAGTGGGCAAATCACTCCTTGGACGGCACCGGTTAATAATTCCCTAGCGATTATTACAGGGACAGTTTCGGTTTCACCGACCTTTAATGCTTGTCCGGGCACCAACGCAACCTTTACGGTAAACATCAGTCAGACGCCATCCATTACCAATGCAAATTTAGCCCAAAGCATTTGTTCGGGTGCAAACACTACCGCTGTGACTTGGACTTCTGCCCTTGCAACAACGACCTATGCTTGGACGGGTGTAGCAAGTGCCGGAACCGTGACAGGTTTTACAGCAAGTGGAAATGGTGTGTTGCCATCAATGGCGATTGTGAACAGTGGAAATTCGCCTCAAACGGTTACGTACACGGTGACGCCCACGAGAAATGGATGTCCAGGAACGCCAATTACCTATGTCATTACGATTAATCCTACTCCAATTTTAACATTATCTGCAAACCAAACCGTTTGTGGTGGAAGTCCGACCGCGGTAACCGGTTTTTCAAATTCTGTGGCTGGGGGTAGTTTTACCTTTGCTTTACAAAATCCAGCTTCGGTTCCAGTGACCATTACAGGTAATCCCGTCAATGGAACAGGTCAAATACCAGCGAGTACGATTAACAATGCCGGGGTAAATCCTTACACCTTGAATTACCTCATCACGCCAACTGCAGCGAATTGCCCAGGTGCTACAGGTGTATTTTCAATTACCATAAATCCAGCGCCGGTAACCAATTTTTCAATTGCAAATCAATCCATTTGTACCGGAGGAAATACGGCCAGCGTAAACTTAAGCAGTGCAACACCTGGTGTGAGTTTTTCTTGGAGTGTTCAAGGAGCAATTCCAGCAGGGTTGCAAAACTTTAATCCTATCTCTGGCGCAAGCACCATTCCTGTCTATTCCAATCTTATAAATTCAACCATTTCCCCCATTGTAATAACCATTATGGCGCAAGCTACGACAACGGGGCCATCCCAATGTCTTGGCTCCATGATGCCTTACACCATTACCGTAAATCCTACCCCTACGGCCGTAGCGTCTTTTGTAAGCAACGATACCATTTGTTCCAATTCACAGATAAACATTGCATTAACTTCAAATACACCCAATACCAATTTCACTTGGACAGCGGTGAATGGCAATGGGATAACAGGTGGGGCAGCCTCTTTAAATCCGGGGGTTTCAATTACACAAACTTTGGTAAATGCAACGGTGAATTTTGGAACGGTAACCTACACCATTACCCCCGTTGTGGCGGGCGCTTGTCCCGGTATTCCCATACAAGTGGTGGCGTATGTGAATCCTGTTTCTGTTGTGACGGGTTTAAATCCGTTGACTTTTTGTCCTGGCAGCATTGCAGTCGTGCCTCCGTTTACAAGTTCACCTTTAGGGGCTTCGTTTTCCTGGACGAATTCGAATGCGGTAATTGGATTGGCAGTTTCCGGTAATGGAAACATTCAAAACTTCACAGCCGGCGCCAACAATACGAACCTTGCCATATCGGGAAATGTGGTGGTTACGCCTACCTTTAACGGTTGTCCAGGTACACCTTCAAATTTCAACATCACAATCAACCCAACACCAACGGTTACAAATCCAGTGGTCACCCAAACCATTTGTTCTGGCGCTCCGACGCTTGGCGTTGTTTGGCAAAGTGGTGTGGCTGGAACGACCTATGCTTGGTCTGTAGCTTCAAACGGAAACAATGTAAGTGGGTTTCTTCAAAATGGTTCGGGTAACTTACCCATTCAAGCGAGCATCGTTAATTCAGGGAACAGCATTCAAAATGTTGTTTATACGGTGGTTCCAACTGCAAATGGATGTGTAGGTATTTCAAGTTCTTACACCATTCAAGTGAATCCCATTCCGGTTTTGACATTGTCAACGAACCAAAATATTTGCAGTGGTACGGCAACCTTAGCAACGCAATTCACCAACAGTGTAGCAGGAGGGGGGTATGCTTGGAGCGTTACGAATGGGGCTCAAATTCCAAATACGGTAACGGGATTTGTTAACAGTGGTTCCAATCAGATTCCCGTGATGACCCTGAACAATGTTGGTACGGCCAACCAAGTGATAGCCTATTCAGTAACCCCGAATGCAAACGGTTGTAACGGTCAACCTGGTAGTTTTCAAGTAACTGTTTTTCCGAGCCCGACTTCGGCATTTTCCATTGCTCCACAAACGATTTGTAGCCAAGGAAATACGCAGGCTGTTACGATTACATCAACCACAGCCAATGCCACTTTCGCTTGGTCTGCGCCCAATCCTTTGCCAAATGGACTCACAAATTTTAATCCTACTTCAGGAAATACTTCTACCATTCCCTCCTTTCAAAATTTAACGAACGCGACCAATCTTCCAATCTCTGTTGTACTTACAGCCATCGCAACTACATCAGGAAATGCCAATTGCCCTGGTCCACCAGCAAACTACACGATCATCATAAATCCAACCGTAATCGCTCAGTCCAATTTCGTGAGCAATGATACGATCTGCAGTGGAACGCAAATATCCATAGGTTTAACCTCCACGACTCCGAATGCACAATTTACTTGGACGGTGAATCAAGGAAATGGAATCAGTGGAGCTTCGCCGTCGGCCGTTTCCTCTGCTACCATTCAACAAACGTTAACAAACAATACAGGTGCTATTGGACAAGTAACTTACCTTGTCACCCCTCAGGTTGGTGCATGTTTAGGAACCCCTATTCAAGTTATTGCCTACGTAAAACCTGTAGCAACCCTTTCCCCTTTAAACAATTTAGCTGCTTGTCCGGGGGCTCCTCTCACACCAAGCGTGTTTACATCCATTCCTGCGCAATCGACTTATTCATGGACAAATTCCAATGTTCAAGTTGGATTGTTGGCCTCAGGAATCGGAAACATTCCTACATGGAATGCACCTATAAACAATGGAGTTACAACACTCACTTCTGTTGTAAATGTGACCCCAAGCTATCAAGGTTGTAATGGTACGCCATCAAGTTTTACGATAACAGTCTACCCAACGCCGTCCATAACCACTTTACCATTGTCACAAACGGTGTGCGAGGGTCAACCAACGACACCGATTACTTTTACGAGTTCATTGCCTGGTTCGAGCATTGCATGGGCATTTGGCAATGCAGGGCCTTCCTTGACAACTTTTAACGCTGGAAATGGCCAAAACCCATTGCCTTCGATGACTGTTTCTCATTCAGGAAATACAGCACAAAACATCATTTATCTGGTCCAAGCTACCAGTGCGAACAACTGTGTTGGTGTGAATGTAAATTACACCATTATCGTAAATCCGAACCCCATCGTAACGTCGGTTCAAGACCAAACCTTATGTTCTGGACAATCCACTGTGTTGACTTCCTACCAAAACTCGGTACAAGGTGGAGGGTTTACTTGGAGTTTGTTAAATGCAAACATTCCAAATGCGGTTACTGGGTATGTTTCTCCATCGGGTACGGGTCAAATACCTGCGGCACAAATCAGTAATTCTGGAACACAACCATACATCTTAAACTACCTTGTCACGCCAAACGCTTCAGGTTGCAATGGAATCCCTGATACCTTTTCAATTACTGTAATGCCTGCACCCACGGTTGTTTTCGCGGGAGGGAATACCCAAACGGTCTGTAGTGGGTTGATGTCAAACCCTGTTTCAATGAGTTCAACCACCCCTAATGTGATTTGGAGTTGGAATGTCACGAATGTGAATGGGGTAGTGGGAGCCAATCCGATCAGTGGAAATGGAGCTACGGTTCCTGCTTTTACATTAACTCAAAATACCAATACGTCTCAAAATGTTGTGATAACCGCGCAAGCAAGTACAACCAATGGGGGGTGTCAAGGAACTTTGGCGACGTATACCATCGTGGTAAATCCAATTCCTGTGGCAACCTTAACTTTAACGCCAGGAAACGTAGTCTGTTCCAATGGTACCGTTAATTTGAACTTGTCATCAAACGTGAATGGTTCGACTTTCAGTTGGACGTCAAATGCAACCGCAGGAATTACAGGAAATACAAATGCAAGTGGAGCCGTCATCACAAATACCTTGGTGAACTCAACAAGCAATGTTGGAACGGTTACCTATTCCATTACCCCAACGGCTTCAAATTGTCCAGGACTTCCCATTTCTCAAGTTGTTTCCGTTAACCCTGTTCCAATCGTAACTGGCCTTAGTAATCTAGCTGTTTGTCCAGGATCCTCAATTTCACCTGCAGCTTTCCAAAGTGTACCCGCAGGATCCACTTTTAGTTGGAGTAATTCCAATACAAACATTGGTTTGGTAGCTTCAGGTCTGTCGAACATTACTTCTTGGCAAGCGCCAGTTAACAATGGCAATTCGAGTCAAGTGGGTACGATAACGGTTACACCGACCTTCGGAAATGGATGCGTAGGTACGCCAAGTTCATTTACGGTCACAGTTTACCCAACCCCACAAATCACTACCGTTCCATTGTCTCAAACCTTGTGTGAGAACGTTGCAAGTCAGGCAGTTAATTTCACATCAAACATTCCAAACAGTACCATAAATTGGTCCTTTGCTAATGCAGGAGCTGGATTGAGTGGGCATCCAACAGGGCAAGGTGTAAATCCGCTGCCCACGATTACTTTTTCCAATGCTTTAAGTACGACGCAAACGGCACAGTATACGGTAACAGCAACGTCCGCAAATCAATGTGTAGGAACGCCTGCAACTTATACTTTCACAGTGAATCCAATTCCTGTACTTACAGCACCAGGTGTTCAAACGGTCTGTAGCGGTCAGCCCACCACATCCGTAGCCTTTTTGGCAGATGTAATAGGTTCAGTGTATACGTGGACTGCCATTTCACCACCTGCGGGACTCTCAGGGTTTACGGCAAATGGCGCATCAAATTTAGGATCGATGACGATAAGCAATGCCACTGCGAATCCATTGCAATTGGTATATTCTGTTACGCCATCCGCTGCGGGTTGTTCGGGCCTTAGTGGAAATTTCACCTTCACAGTTAATCCATCCCCAACGGTGTTGTTTTCTATTGGAAATCAAAGTCTTTGCTCGGGTAGTTTAACCAATCCAGTGAATTTAACGACCTCTACGAACAATGCAACCATTTCTTGGACAGTAGCTGTGCCTGGGGGAATTTTAGGACTGAATACTTTGTCGGGTAACAATTCCATACCTGCCTACAATTTAACCAACAATACCGCAGGAAATTTAACGGCCACGTTTACGGCAATTGCATCTACCGCTGGAAATACAGTTTGTCCTGGAACCCCTGCGATTTATACCCTAACCATAAGTCCTCAAAATGGAATCTCTGTTGTGGCCGTTGACAGCAGTTTATGTTCAGGAAGTTCGGTGCAAATCCAAATTTCTTCGAATACAGCCGGGTTAACTTATTCTACCGTAGCAACCCCATCTCAAGGTGTTACCGGCGCATCCAATGTAAATGGCACCCAGATTTCTCAGGTTTTAGTGAACAATACCAATTCACAGGGCAATGTGACTTACACCGTAACAGCATCGGCACCGCCAGGAAGTACCTGTCCCAGTCAAACGGTTTCCCTACCGATTACCGTCGAACCAGTTCCCACCGTTCAATATTCCATTGCAAACCAATCCCTATGTTCAGGAAATACCTCGCAAATTGTAAATTTAACAACCAATGTTGCAGGTGCTTCCATCGTATGGAATGCGAATGTTCCAGTTGGTATTATAGGGATGCAAGCATCGGGAAGTAATAGCATTCCAGGAATTGTTTTGAATAATGCCACAAATGCTTCTGGTGTTATTACCATCAATGCCTTAGCAACCGTTCAAGGATGTCCTGGCGTATCTAACCCATACCAAATAACTGTTTTCCCAAATCCGACCTTGACAATTAATCCACCAAACGATACAATCTGCAGCAATACAAATATTGCGGCATCATTCAGTTCCAATGTAGCAAATACAAATTATGCTTGGACCATTTCATCGAATCCGAACATAACCGGCGCGTCAAATGGAAGTGGAAACACAATCAATCAGGTACTTAACAATGTTTCAGCGCAAATCCAATCCATTACATACAATGTGAATTCAACAGGTCCAGGGCCTAATGGTGGATGTCCGGGCCAGGTGGGTGCGTTAAATGTCTGGGTAAATCCTGTGGCATCGGTTACTTTCTCTTTGTTAAATCAAACCCTTTGTTCGGGATCAAGCAGTCAGGCTGTTTCCATTATCAGCCCAACTCCAAATGCACAAATATCTTGGACAGCAAGCATTCCTGCAGGAATTACCGGTACGGTAGCAAATGGTTTGAATACAATTCCCGCACAGAATCTGGTAAACAATACAAACGGTCCATTAACCATTGTTTACACTACAAATGTAAGTACACCCGCTGGGAATTGTGCGGGACAAATTTCTACGTATTCCATCACGGTGAATCCTATTCCCGTACTATCCTTTTCCGGTAACAACCAAGTGTTGTGCTCCGGGAATTCAACGGTGGCAATCAATCTTTTATCCAATCTATCTGCAGCTGCAGCGGCTGGCGTAACTTATTCTTGGTCATCAACCCAACCGAATGGAATGAGCGGGGTTTCAACATCCGGATTAAATGCGATACCTGTTCAAACCCTTGTGAATGCAAGCTCAGCGCCAATAACCATTTCCTACATTGGTTCCATCACCTACACCAACAATGCTTTTGCTTGTCAGGGCAGCAATGCAACGTATCAGGTTACCGTAAATCCACTTCCCGTCGTAACTGCTACGGTTGCAAGTCCGACCATCTGTTCTGGAGATACGGCCATTGTTTGTTTCACATCTCCAGTGGTTGGGACTAATTTTGTTTTTACAGGAATCGCTAGCAATGGAATAACGGGGGTACAAAACGGAAATGGCAATTGTTTGAGTCAAATCTTGGTAAACGCGTTGTTAACCCAAGGAAATGCTACATATTCTGTGGTCGGAACTGCGAATGGTTGTACAGGCACACCTGTAACAGCAACGGTATTAATCAATCCAAATCCTACAGTTACAGCGATGAATAATGCGGTCGTTTGTCCAGGACAAGCCATTCCGAATCAAACCTTTGCATCTACACCTGCAGGAGCAACTTTTAGTTGGGTTAATTCAAATCCATCCATTGGACTCAATGCATCGGGGAATGGGGCGATTCCTGGTTGGGTTGCGCCGGTAAATTCAACCGGAGGATCTTTTGTTGGAAACATTTCCGTAAATGCGACCTTAAATGGTTGTGTCGGGTCAAACGTTTCCTTTTCAGTCACTGTTAGCCCAACACCAACTTTAACCGTTAATCCGCAATCCATTGTTATTTGTTCTGGAAGCAATGCCGTAATCAATTGTAATTCGAATGTTTCCAATGCCACCCTAAATTGGGTTGCTGCTGCGGTAAATACCAATGGCGCAAGCAATGGAAACGGGAATGCAGTGAATGGAAATTTTTTAATCAGTCAAGCCCTAAGCACCTCAATAAACGCTGTCGGAAATGTCACTTACACGATTACGCCTCAAGCAAATGGATGCGTGGGAAGTCCGGTTCAAGTTCCTGTTACAGTTAACCCCGTTCCCGTCGCTAACATCAATCCATTGGGTCAAACCATTTGCAGTGGAAATCCAACACTCCTGATCATCTCTGGAAACATACCGGGCATAAATTACGGATGGACCATAAGTAACAATCAAAACATTACAGGGGCCTCCGCCGGTTCAGGAGACACGATCGCTCAAGTGCTAACAAGTTCTTCAACAGGCGCTCAAACCTTAACTTACAGCGTTACGCCGTCCTTAAATGGATGCAATGGAAACATCGTAAATGCTGTGGTAACGGTAAGCCCAACACCGGTGCTTACGCCTGTTGTCAATGGTGCAACCATATGCAGTGGCGCAAGTACGAACATTGTTTTAAACTCAAATGTATTAAACACTACGTATGCCTATACAGCCAATTCAAACAATGGCATCATCGGAGCGTCAAGTGGAACAACAACGCCAATCGTTCAGCAATTGACCAATCCGAATTTATCTCCAGGTCAGGTGATTTACAACATAATCCCATCAGCCAATGCGTGCAATGGAGCACCGGTTTCGGTAACAATCACTGTAAACCCAGTGGCGTCGGTAATTCCAAGCCAAAATACAATCGTAATTTGCAGTGGTCAAAGTGCAAATGTTCAGTTTTTAAGCAATGCGCCAGGCGCAACATTTAACTGGAGTGTTAGCCAAAATCCACAAGTTTCTGGGCAAGCCGCTGGAAGTGGAAATGCCATTTCTCAGGTATTAACGAATAACACGTTTGCGGTGCAGAATTTCAATTATTTGGTAGTCCCTGTTTTTGGGGTTTGTCCCGGGAATCAATTCACCATTCCCGTAACAGTCAATCCACTTCCACAAATAGTTGCAGGACAATTGTTGAATACCTGTGCAAGTACAGCTCCGTTTAATTTGACGGGTTATTCGCCGGCCGGAGGAACTTGGTCTGGAACAGGAATTACGAATGGGCAATTGGGAACTTTTAGTCCACAAGTTTCGGGAATCGGACAGTTTCAGTTGACTTACAGTTATACAAATCCAATAACAGGTTGCATCAACTCGGGGATACGAACGGTTGTGGTAAATGCGCTGCCGGTTCCTCTTTTCACGATGGATACCTTAAAATGCACGAATACAACGGTAAGCATTGTAAACAATTCGACAGGGGCAAGCACGTATAACTGGAATTTTGGAAATGGTGCGACCTCAACCCAAGTGAATCCATTGTATCAATATCCCCAAGGAGGAAATTATACAGTTTGGTTGACAGCTACATCTGCACAAGGATGCGTAGATTCAACATCACACGCCATACAAATCATTACCACGCCAACGCCGTCCTATGTTCCTTCTGTTTATTCTGGATGTGGTCCTTTGAGTGTGAATTTCAACAATACAACCACAGGGAGTTTCATCAATTCTTATTTTTGGAATTTTGGATTCCCAGCCAATGGACCCTTTTCAAATGCGCAAAATCCAGGAACCATTGTGTTTCCGGCGCCTTGGGTACAAGATACAAACTATGTCATTTCTTTATCAGCTACAAATCAGTGCGGAACGGCTAATTTCTTAGATACCATATTAGTACATCCCCTTCCGATTGCAGGTTTTGCAACTACGGTGAATACAGGTTGTTCTCCTTTGTCTGTTGGGTTCTTGAATACATCAGCGGGAAGTCCTACGAATTATATCTGGAATTTTGGGGATGGAAGTTTTAGTACGCAAAACAGTCCCACTCATGTTTTTGTATACGGTCCAAACGATACCATTTTTAATGTGAGTTTGATAGCCATTAACGCTTGTGGTTCTGATACCGCTTATTATCCAATTCATGTTTTTCCGAATACAGTCACCTCTTTCTTTAATACAACCCCTACTTCTGGATGTGCACCATTGAATGTTCAGTTTACAAATTTCTCGGTAGGTGCAAACAACTACTATTGGAATTTTGGCGACGGACAAGTAACCAATGCAACAAGTCCATCACATTTATATACCTCCTCAGGTACGTTCATCGCCCAGTTGATTGTAGATAATGGATGTTCGTTTGATACCTCTCAAATTACCATTACTGTTTTGGCTAAACCAATGGTTTCGTTTACCGTAGCAAACGACACTCTTTGTACAAGTCAAGTCTTTTCATTCACAAATACGTCTTCTCAATTGTCAAATGTTGTATGGAATTTTGGGAATGGAGCAACCAGCAATGTTTACAGTCCTTCATACACGTATCAAAATGGAGGTAGTTATATTGTTTCCATGATTGGAACCTCGGCATCGAATGGTTGTGTAGATACTGCTTACCAATTTATACAAGCCATCCCAAGTCCAAATGTTGTTTATGATACCAATGTCTACGAAGGTTGTGTGAGTTTCTCTGCTTCTTTCAATGAGACTTCAGGTACGGCAAGCAGTGCGGTTTGGGACTATGGTGATGGAAACATAGGCATCAGTCCAAGTTCTTCTCATTATTATACAACAGCTGGGACCTATTACCCACAAGTAGTGGCGCAAAATGCTTTTGGATGTACCGACACCGCTGATTTTACAGTCGTGGTTCATCCAAAACCTTTAAGTGATTTCGACATTCCAATTAAAACATCTTGTACCGTACCGTTTAATGTCATCACCACCAATAATTCACAAGGGGCATTGATTTACAACTGGAATTTTGGAAATGGAACCACGTCTAATCAGTTTTCTCCTGTAGGCACATACTTGCAGTCTGGATCGTATCAAATTGTCTTAATGGTCTACAACCAATTCGGGTGCGGGGATACTTCGGTGCAAGCAGTTATTGTTCATCCCATTCCAATTGCTGGATTTACGCCTGATACGACCATAGGGTGTGAGGACTTAACTGTTGGTTTTACGAATAATTCGGTCAATTCAAACACCTACCTTTGGAACTTTGGGGATGGTACGTCCATACAAGCTCCGAACCCTATTCATACATATATGGATCCTGGTTTTTACACCGTTACCTTGATTGCAACCAATATTTTCGGATGTACGGACACCTTGATTGATCCAAACTTGATACAGGTCTTACAGCGTCCCCAAGCGGCCTTTACAGTTTCTCCATCGATACTATATACAGAAGATGCTTTCGTGAATTTAACCAACCTGGCTACAAATTACCAGACGGGAGAATATGACTTTGGAAATGGGATTGTTTACAATATTAATACTGAAATTTATAACTATGGAACTGCGGATTCTGGTGATTATGTGATTACGCAAGTAGTCTATAATCAGTTTGGTTGTTCAGATACTGCGTACGCATATATTCATATAAATCTTTCTCCCACATTGTATGTTCCCAATGCATTTACACCAGATTTAGATGGGGAAAATGATGGTTGGATTCCTGTTGCTACGGGTGTAGGTGAAATTGAAGTAAGTGTTTTCAACCGATGGGGAGAGGAAATTTTTAATACCAAAGACCTTTCTGTCAAATGGGATGGGACGTACCAAGGAAAAGATTGTCCGGTAGGCGTGTATTCCTGGAAAATAATCGCAAGAGACATCAACGCAGAGTTGATTGTGAAATCAGGTCACATTGTATTGTTGAGGTAATTTACTTTGTAAATTGATATGCATTTGCCAAAGTTAGTAGAAAACGAAAAGTTTCCATTCTTGCATTGTTGTCCTTCTTAAAGGTAATCTCTATCGCATTCTTTTTTGGTCCTTCTTGAAGTTTAACGTTTTCAATGGAATTCGAAAAATCAACCAATGCCCTGTATTCAGGAATTAACTCCAAAACTGAACCCCTCCAACCCAAGTTTCGTACCTCTGTGAGTACTTTTGGATTTCCGTTCAATGAAAAAGCAGCAATCGATTTCTTAAGTTTTGGGGCATGTTTTCCTATGTAAATTGAGGAATCGTTGATTTGTTTTACAAGGTATTTTGCACCGCCAATGTTCAATCGGTTTTGAGAAAACGTAATTTCTTCATCCGTGAGGTTATTTAACAACGATTCCAAATCTGTCACTTTGGTTTTTTTTGAAAAGTTCAGGACCAAGTCAAACTTAGCATCAAAAAAGCTTGGATTTTCGTCATCTTGAATGTAATCAGCTCCAAAGTAATTAAGGGAAAAACTGTTAATGTTTTCTGACAATTCCCGAAGGTTTTGATACTTTTTAGGAAGGATGCTGCCTTTGTTTACGGCACTCGAAATTTGAAAATAATTACCCTCCGTTGGCTTTTTTAAAAATAACGCAGTTTTATTTGCTACAAATTGTATCGTGATTTTTCGCTCACTCAAGGCAAATTCATATATGTTTTCACTTTTTCCTTGATTCAGCAATGCGTATTCAATGGGTTCTGTAGAATAAGTCAAAGCAATTGTATTCCTCCGTTTAAAAAGGGTTTTAAGTTCAATGTTTGTTAATTGAGCTTCAGGACTGATGATTTCATAATAAAATCCTTTGAATGTAAATCCATTGAAATCTTTCGTATGAGAAGTTTCCTTTAATTTACCGCCAACCATCCAAACGAATTTTGAATGATGTTTGATTTTAAGCAAGGTGAAATTCTGTTTAAAATCTATTGGGATTTTAATCGCATTTGTATCCTGAACAAAGTTCTGATAGTATTCTGAGACGATTTTTAAAATTTTCGGGTCTTTATTTCGAAAGCTGAAATCAAACAATACATTACCGAAAATCTTTTTGGGACTGACTTTTATGGCGCCAACCGTTTGTTTAGGCACGGGGATGCTTTCATTGCCATCATTCTTAACCAAACCTCCTATGGATGAGAATACAAACATCCAAATCGCAAAGATTACCAAGACTGAAATGAAACGTTGAATGCTCCTCATGGATGCAAATTTATGGAAATCAGTTTTGATTATCTTTGTTAGATGAATAAATTAGTGCTTCTGCTGTTTCGCTTGTTTGGATGGGAAATCCGAAACTCAAAACCGTCAGGGGTTCGTAAGTGTGTTGTCGTGATGGCGCCTCATACTTCCAACTGGGACTTTGTCATTGGGAGATTGGCATTTTACCTAATGGGTGTGAAAGGGTCGTTTCTGATAAAAAAAGAATTGTTCTTTTTTCCGCTCAATATTATCTTGAAAGCACTGGGCGGAATCCCTGTGGATCGAAAAGTTAAAAACAACATGGTCAAACTTGCGTCCGATTTATTTGCCAAATCGGAAGAATTGTACCTGGTTTTTACACCTGAAGGAACGCGAAAATACAATCCTAATTGGAAAAAAGGATTTTATTACATTGCTCAACAAGCAAAAGTACCAATCGCATTGGCCTACATCGATTACCCGAATAAAGTAGGTGGTTTTCACGGTGTTTTCATCCCAACCGGTGACGTTAACAAGGACATCGATGAAATCAAGAAAATACTTAAAGTTTTTAAAGGAAAAAAACCGGAAAATGGAATTATTTAAGGTTACCCGTCTTGGGATTGTATCCGTAAGGGCAATGTTTACAGTTGTTTTTGCAGCAATACCCTCGTTTCTGGTGGTAATTTTCTGTGTAGACAATGAAACCCTCCTCGCTGATGTAATAATCATCAGACGCCAGTTTAGAACGTGAACCAAAATCTGAGAAATCCATGTCTGAATCTTCTGTTTTTTCCATGATAAAGCGACGAGTTGATGTTTTCGAACTTCAACCTAACATACAGGGACATGAATTGTTCATACTTCGTGACGATTTGATTCATCCGATTGTTTCAGGAAATAAATGGAGGAAATTAAAACATGCTTTCGCGTATGTTGTAAATCACAAACTCGATGGGATTTTGACTTATGGAGGCGCTTATTCCAACCATTTAGTCGCCACAGCGGAAGCATGTAGAATGTTTGGCGTGGAATGTATGTTGGTCGTTAGAGGGGAAGAGTTGGGTATTCATTCGAATGTTTACCTGCGGTTTTGCCATGACGCCGGAGCGACCTTGATTTTTGAAAACCGAACGGATTTTGGTTTGCACAAACACGATCAAGGTGTTAGATCGATCAATGGCAAATCATATCTTGTATTACCCGAGGGAGGGGCTTCCAATTTTGGAATTATGGGCGCTATGGAAATGACAGATCCGCTTGAAAATTATGATGTAATTGCACTTGCGCAAGGGACAACCACGACAAGTTTAGGGGTTTTGTTTAACAGTCATATGGATGCGGAGGTATGGTGTTTTCCCGTTTTGAAAGGATTTGATTCATTGAAGGAAATGGAAAAACTTTCAATGAATTCTGGATACGGTGCACTCTGGGAAAAGAATAAACACAGAATAAGGGTGTTTTCGGATTATTCCTTCGACGGCTATGCTAAGAAAAACATGGAATTGGTTTCTTTCATAGATGAAATACATCGGAAATATAACTTGAAACTGGATGCCGTTTACACAGGAAAATCTTTCTATGGATTGCTAAAAGAATTGGCCTTGGTCGAGCGAAAAAAGACAATGTTTATACACACTGGAGGGGTTCTCCCATTGTGAAGGGTCTTATCCGATCTTATTTTTTTTCTTACCGTAAAGGTGCATGGATTTAAAGAAAAGCTCAACAGAACCAAATCCTTTGTTTGCACTGCTTAACCTAGATGCTGTAACATCCAATGCAACGCCAAATCTAAAATGTGACACCTTGTAATTTAGGTTTATGCTGATTGCGTCTTTCCAACGGTAATAAGCACCGTAGTTGATGGATTTTGATTTTAAAATGTTCGTAATGTCAGAACCATTGGAGAGGATGTTCTCAAACATAACCCCCATGATAACGTTGCTGTTAGGGCCATTTTTGAAGGCCATGAATTGAGGTTGTACCCGTAAATCTCTGCGGCTTGTACTTAAATCAGCTCCCAAATTAACAACCATTTGCATGAACATTTTATCACTCGATTCAGAGAAATTCATTTTCGGCTTATTGATGTGGTTAATGGCCAATCCACCATAATATTTGGACTTATTTCGGTTGGTGTATTGGTAATGCATACCCGTGTTTACATTAAAAGAAGCATATGAACTTCGGCTCAAACTTGAATTGATAAAGGTTGGATCTCCATAGGTCCAGTTAAACGAACTCCCGTTCCAATCTGATTCCCAAGTTGGAAGCGTAGGGTCATAACTTTGTAAAATTAAACCCGGAGCAGCGCCAATGGTCAATTTTGCAAATTGATTCATTTGAATAGAGTAGTTGATGGGAATGGCAATGTCTGTGGACATTAACTTGCTTTCACCCGTTTGCTCGTTAACGAGGTTTAACCCAATTCCGAAATGGTTTTTGCTCATAGGTCCGTCGGAAATTTTAAATTCCGTAACCAAAGTATTTGAACGCAATGGAGTTCCTGTTAGGGTAAGGTGTTGCATTTTGAAACTTGTACAAAATGACATGTCTTCTGCGCCAGTAGCTGTCGTCGCAACATTAAACAAACTCGGTGTTTGATTGAAAACACTTGAGTTAAATGCGTATTGAGAAAAAGCAATATTTCCCAAAATGACTGTAAATAGCGTGATTAGTGTATATTTTATTTTCATTTTCTTATCTGTAGAGGGTTACATTTCCATTCATGGCATAGGATAAGCCATTGATCAGTCTATATTCTAACTTAAACAAAAAGGTTCCAGGATTTAAGGGTTTTCCTTTGAATGTACCATCCCATCCCTCTTGAGGATTTGTGGTTCTAAATACCAATTGCCCATATCGGTTGAAAATCTCGAAATTCATATTGGCAATCGCTCCACCTTCACCGTTATACCCATTGGCATAATTTGCATCGATGTCTACATTGGTAATTACCCTTAGCACATCGTTTTCACCGTCATCATTTGGCGAAAAAGCATCTGGCACACGTACCTTTAGGGAATCCCTAAATTTCACATCTACGAATACCGTATCAGACGCAAGACATCCTTCCGGAGAGTAGTTGTTTAGGATGTAATAGGTTGCGTAAAAAGGAGATGCAATTACAGTATCGCAAGCACCTGTTACGTCGGCTATACAAGAAACGGTGTTAGGTACCCAGACCAAAGAATCACCAGCTACAAAACCTGTTGCGGTAATAACGGCTCCGGTTGTAATGGATCCTGCAGGATTCATTCCGCCATACATTGGGATAATTGTGTCAGGAATCACAACGCCACCAACGGTGTCTAACAATGAAATGCTAATGGATGGAACCGCTCCAACCGTTAATACTTGACTGGATGAACTTGTCGCACCCGTACCATCTGTTACGGTTAAGGTTAAGGTATACGTTCCTGCGACGTTGAAGCAAATTGCCCCAGGATTCATCCCGCTGTAAAACGAGGGAGTTCCGCTTGGAAAAGACCAGCTGGAAGAAACGACATCATTAGAAGAGGTGTTTTCTATGTCGATGCATTCGCCTTCGCAAATCACATTATCGGATACAGAAAAACTTGCAGTAGGCTGTGCGAAAGCGAATAAATTCAAGCAAAGCACAAGGACAAAAAAAGCGTATTTCATAGGTTTAACGACATTTGATTGGGTACGAAGTTAACAAAAACCTTTCAAAAATAATACTTTTTTAATTGGTTTTAAGTAAGCTAAGAATTTGCCTAGCTTCCTTGGGATCATGGACACGAAGAATGTCGCAACCTTGTGTTATGGCAAAGGTGTTCAAGACGGTCGTCCCGTTGAGGGCATCCTCAGGACCGATGTTGAGTTTCTTGTAAATCATTGATTTTCTTGAAAAACCGCAAAGTATTGGTGTCTCAAACAATTGAAACAACTCCAAATTGGAAAGCAGTTCATAGTTTTGATCAAGTGTTTTTGAAAAACCAAAACCCACATCGATAATAACATCATTTACCCCAGCTTTTCGAATGGAATCCAATAGGGTGGAGATTTCCAACAGGACTTCAGTTGTGATGTTTGGAGATTTGAGTTCATCGGAACTGGCGTTGTGGTTCCCTTTTGAATGCGTCAATATGTATGGCGCGTTGTGTTTTGCGCATACGTCCCAAATCTCAGGGTAATTCCTACCGCCTTGTACATCGTTGATAATGTCAACACCCTTGGAAAGTGCCCAATCGGCAACCTCAGGGTAAAAGGTATCTATAGATAAAAGTAAATTTGGATAATGTTCCTTTATATAAGTGAGCGAGGTGTTGATTCTTTCGATTTCTGTCTTCGCATCAACAGGTATTGCATCCGGACGACTTGAATTACCACCGATGTCAACGATGCTAACGTCATTTTCAATACACGATGAAAGGTAACGATCAATTTGGTCATTCGTATGTATCCGACTGTTTTCAAAAAAAGAATCCGGCGTAATGTTTAGGATTCCCATGAGCAAAGGATGGTTTATTTCAATTAATTTATTCCGAATCCGAATAAACCTGTTTGAACGAAAATGTTTAATTTCAACCCCGAATAATGACATGTTGCTAAATGAGTGATACCTTAACTTCTTACACAAATATACTCACAAATTGTCGTGAAGTATTTTTAAACAAAACCAAAGATTATGGGACCGCTTGGAGGATTCTACGCCCTGTGGCTTTGGCAGATCAGTTATACATCAAAGCCCATAGAATCCGAACCATTCAAGAGACGGGAGAGTCCAAAGTAGGGGATGGGGTAGAAGGGGAATTTATGGCCATCATAAATTACTGTATCATTGCCCTTATTCAGATTAAAGACACCGAAGATTTGGGTTTAGACCTTCCTGTTGAACTTGCTACAACCTTGTATGACAAATACAAAGACGAAGCGACTTCTTTGATGCTTAAGAAAAACCACGACTACGGAGAAGCTTGGCGTGACATGAGGGTTGAATCGCTTACCGACCTGATACTCATGAAAATTTTGAGGATAAAACAAATTGACAACAACAAAGGAGCAACCTTGATTTCTGAAGGAGTAGATGGAAATTATTTCGACATGTTGAATTATGCCGTGTTTGCCTTGATTTTATTAGATGTTAAATAATTGTTAGGGAAATTCTTCTCTTCCGGTATGCTTCTATTTTTAATGAAAAAAAAATCATGAGAACAGTAAAACAATATTTGCCCATGGCCATAAGGGTCCTAATTTCTTTCCTTTTTTTCCTTTCAGCGGTAGCGAAACTTTACCCAAATCCTTCCTATGCACTTACCTATTTTGAAGTCCATCAACTTGAACCCCTAGGCATTCCTTTGAATTATGCACACTATCTTTCACGCACATTGATAGGTGTTGAGTTCGCCATAGGATTTTTACTCCTGTTTCCCTTCCATCTTAAAAAAGTGGTCATCCCAGCCACCATTGGTATGTTGTTCGTTTTTTGTATTGAACTTTTATTGGAAATAATCTATTCAGGAAACTCAGGAAACTGTGGTTGCTTCGGTAAATTAATCGAAATGACTCCCCTAGAAGCCCTGATTAAAAATGTGATTTCCATTGGACTTCTGTTTTTGTATTATTATTTGGACAAAAAGCAAACGAACAATTCTTCTGTTTTGGATGAAAATCAAGGGGTCGGCTATCAAAAGAATAAGTATAAATCATCCTTTCAACATTCTGCAATCGTGAACACCCTATTGTTATGTATACTCGGTGTTTTCCTTGCCGGTCCCATTCGATTTCAAAAGGAAGAGCCCGCATCGATTCCCTTGGAGGTCCAACCTCAAGAAGTTGTCGCTGTGAATGCGGTTGATACCGTGGAAACAATCCTTCCAAAAAAAGACAGCGTCTTAAACGTCGTAAAAGTTGATTTAGGTCCCAAAGCCAAACAATCAGGGTTCAGCAATATTTTCGTGGATATCGATCAAGATAAGAAGATTTTATGCTTTTTCTCCCCGAGTTGCGACCATTGTAGGGCAGCAGCCAAGGAATTAACCGAGATGAAGGCAAAGAACAAAAACATGCCTCCCATTCGCATCATTTTCATGGATGAAGGTCCTGAAGAAATTCCTGATTTTTTCAAATTTGCCGGAGCAGAATATCCTTTTTATGTAATGGACATCATCACCTTTTGGAAAAAAATCGGCAAGAATAACGATGTTCCAGGTGTGATGTATTTGTGGAATGGAAATGTCCAAAAATTCTATCAAGGCATAGATTCTGAGAAATTTAATGGTCCTGCATTCAAAAAAATCATCAACAAGAAATGATACCTCGATAATTTGCCATAAATTTATATATGCGCAAAAAAATAGTTGGGGCCAATTGGAAAATGAATCATTTTCGGCAAGATGCTTTGGGATTGTATAATGAGATTTCTCAAGCTTTTCATTCAAATGAAAATTGTGATTTGGTCATCTTTCCATCACAGCCCTTTCTTTCAGAAGTAGCCTTGCATGAAGGTGTAAATGTAGGCGCCCAAAACTTTACCCATCTGGCAGATTTCGGCGCTTTTACAGGGGAAACATCCCTGGAGCAACTGAAAGACCTGGGTGTACGTTTCGTTTTGGTCGGACACAGCGAACGTCGACATTATTTTCAAGAAAACAACGCTACCTTGACGTTGAAAACGAAGATGGCATTGGAAAAAGACTTCCAAGTTATTTTTTGTTGTGGTGAAGATGAAGCAGAAAGAAAAAAGGAGGCTCATTTCGATTTTGTCCGATCGCAAATTGAAGAAATTGTTGCCTTGCTCGAGGTACCCTATTTTGATGCTTTGACCATTGCTTACGAGCCTGTTTGGTCCATAGGCACTGGGCATACCCCAAGTTTGACAGAAATTCAGGACATGCATGCTTTCATAAGAAAGGTGCTTCGTGAAGTCAATTCTGAAACCTGCGCTGAACACGTAAGAATTATCTATGGAGGTAGTTGCAATGCTGAGAATTCAAAAGCAATCTTCGCATTAGAAGAAGTAGACGGCGGGCTGATTGGGGGGGCATCCATGCAATTAGATTCTTTCATGAAAATCCTTGAAGCCGCATGTTAACCTACGTAGAAGTATCCCTCGATTTAAAGCCTTTTCAACCCTGGAATGAAATCTTTGTAAGTCACCTGGCGGAATTAGGTTTTGAGAGTTTTGTTGAAGAAAATCCACTGCTCAAAGCGTACATATCCGTTGAAGCATTCGATGAAGAAGCGGTAAATGATTTAATTGTTGCTTGCCTTGCTGAAGCATCGTTCGCCATACAATGGTCCTTCGTCGAAATTCCCCCTGAAAATTGGAACGAGAACTGGGAAAACAGTTTTGATCCTGTTCATGTCGGCGAGCTTTCCATTGTTGCACCGTTTCATGGGGAAGAGCATCGAAGAAACCAGGTCATAGAAATTGAACCCAAAATGTCCTTCGGGACCGGGCATCACCAAACAACTTTTCTGATGTGTCAAACCATGCGCTCGTTGGAATTCATAGGGAAAAAAGTACTCGACATGGGTTCAGGTACAGGTATTTTAGCGATTTATGCAGAAATGCTCGGTGCAAAAAAAGTTATGGCTGTAGACATTGAGCCATGGGCCGTGGAAAATGCAATCGAAAACATTCAACGAAACCATTGCCATTTCATCGAAGTGGGCTTAGGAGATGTAACCGTTGTTACAGATTCTGATTATGACATCGTCCTTGCAAACATCAATAAAAACGTCTTAACTCTTCACTTACCGACCTATGCATCGAAGATGATGAGCGAAGGTGATTTGCTGTTAAGCGGGTTTTTTACAACGGACAATCAAGAACTTATAGACCTCGCAAATACGCTGGATTTCACATTACAAAATACTTATGAAAAAGAAAATTGGTCTTGCTTGCATTTTAAGAAACGCTAAAATCTATTTTTTACTTTTAGGAATCGGGATGCCTTTGCTTTCATTTTCCCAAACATTCAGCAAGGAGAAAGATAAATTTATTAAGGAGATTCAACGAACCTTTACGGAACCAGATATGGAAAACAACGTTCGCGTTATTTTTCCTCAAGTGATTTCATCAACAGGGTTTTCAGAATCTACCTTTGGTAAAATGGTGGATGGGGCCAATGCCATTTTCACCGCCAAAGGAGATGCCAGATTGACTTATTATTATGTTGCCAGTTTTATATACCAAAACAAAAACAAATTTGACAACGACTTTAGTTCAGCTTGGGCAGGATTGGAAAAAGAATATCGTAACAAAGAAGATGAAAAATATAGCGAATTCATGCAGTTCTCCTATGGATTGTTTCGGTATAAAGCATTGCAGAAAAACGACAATGTCCTTTGGACATACAAAGGTTCAATGGAATGGAATCTCGAGAAGAAACCGAAAATTATTTGTACCGATGGACAGCTTTCTGGCTATTCGGTTGGATTGAAGGAAAAAGACAGTGTCTTTGTCGCCGAAACGTTTGGGGTTTTCGATTTGGAAACAAAAAAATTCGTTGGGAGAAACGGCACCATCACATGGGAGAAGGTTGGTTTTTCCAAAGCAGAAACCTTTGCTGAACTCAAAGGATACCGCGTGGATATGAACAAAGTTGTCCTAAAAGCAGATACAGTTTCCCTTACCACTCCTTATTTCAAAACACCGATTCTTGGTGTGCTTTACGACAAGGCCATAGATGAATTGAAGGAAGGGGAAGGCGGTGCGCCATTGTTTAACTCCTTTGAAAAACGGCTCAAAATACCTGCGTTGAGGGAAGGGATGGATTATGATGGTGGTTTTTCACTTGAAGGCAATCGATTTGTTGGTAAAGGAATCGAAGGGAATCCGGCTAAATTGATTTACAAAGAAAATGGAAAACCTTTAATCGAAATTTCCGGTCTTCTTTTCACCATTGACCCTAACCAAATTTTAGCCCGACAAGCAAGGTTTAAATTGAGTTACGCAAATGGGGATTCATTGATTCAATCGGATGGAATGTATCAGTTCAATGATGTAACCAAAGAAATGACCGTTTCCCCAAACAAAAAAGGGGGCGTTGTAGTTCCGTTCATTGATTATCACTTCACAGTTACTTGCAATGCGCCGGTACTTAAATGGATCCAAGGCACCCCATTTCCTAAGTACACTTTTGAGATGGCTACCTCGCAAGCGCAAAAAATCATCCAATTTGAATCTTTCAATTATTTCGATGAAGCTTTGTATAATAAGCTTGGGAACAGTGGAGGTGGAAATCCATTGAATCAAATTGCAAATTATTGTAAAAAAAATAACCTAACCACCTTAACAGAAGGACAAGCCAGCAGCGCCTTGGGTACCACCATTGAATACGCAAAAACAAGGTTGTTGGAATTGGCAAGTTTGAATTTTTTAAACTACAATACTTTTGAAAAAACCATTATGCCTTTGCCAAAGTTATATTCCTTTTCCGAAGCGAAAACAGCGGGAAAAGATTACGATAACCTTTCTTTTGTTTGTGACCTCACCCAAAGAAAAATTACTTTTTCCGAAGAATCTTTAGCGAAGAATCCACAATTGAAATCCGAAAAAAACAAATTGGAAATTCTCAATAATCGTTACGCAAAACAAGACTATTTTGCTTTCATCGATTTGGCGAAAAATCAAATGTTCCTAACAGGAGTTGACGAGGTGGTGCTTTCTCAGGCTCAAAAAACCTTCCTTCAACCCGATTCTACTTACATCATTGTTAAACCTAACCTAGATTTAGATTTTAAAGGGAATTTGAATTGCGGAAAGTTTGTTGGACAGGTCCAAGAAGGCTATTTTTCTTACGTTGATTTCAAGATTAAATTAAACAAACTCTCCTATGCAGGTTTGGTGGTGAATCCACTGAGAAAGGAGGATGGACAAGATCCCATTGAATTGTTAAGTTCGTTTGCAAATCTGAAGGGAGAATTACTGATTGATCAACCTACGTCGCGAGCAGGACAAAGTAAAACAAATGGTAACTATCCAAAATTATTGGTTCCGGGTATTTCAAAAGTAGTATACAACGACCCTTCCATTGTTAAGGGTGCTTACGATTCAGCAAGGTTTTACTATCGCCTTGATCCTTTTGAATTGGATAGCTTGGATAATTTTAATGAGCTTGCGCTTCGCTTTAATGGGTCATTGATTTCTGGAGGAATCTTTCCGCCGATTAAGGAGCCTTTGAAAATCATGAATGACTATGCCTTTGGTTTTTCGACCGTGGCACCCGAGGGTGGTCTTGCCTTCTATGGAGATAATTCTAAATACGAAAATAAAATCATCCTTTCTCACAATGGGCTTCAAGGTGCGGGAACCATTAACTATAATACAGCAACAGCCATTTCGCAAAAGTTGACTTTTCTACCAGATTCAACCATCGGAATTGCTAAGTTTGAAAACAAAGAGTCGATTACAGGAATCAAAGTCCCACTGGTAAAATCCGAAGCAGCGTACATTACCTTCTTACCTAAAAAACAAGTACTCAAAGCAAGTGCTTGGCGAAATGTCAATCTTCAAATGTTCAACAACCAATGTGAAATGGAGGGAACGGTCGTGTTATCCAAGAATGGTATGAATGGAAATGGAAAATTACTCTTTCCCGATGCTACTTTGGAATCCAAGAACTTCGTCTTTACCCATGAAGATATCCATGCCGATACCTCAGCCTTTGCGTTGAAAAATCGTTTCGTAACCCAAGGCGCTGCACCCATTGCCATGGAAACAAAAGATGTAAAAGCAGACGTCTCCTTCAAAACCAGAAAAGGTGAATTCAACTCCTTTGGAACCAAACGTATTAAGTTCCCCCCAAATCAATACTATTGTACCATGGACAAGTTTTTTTGGTACATGGACCGTTCCGATGTAGATTTTGAAAAATCAAAATCCCAGCAAACAACCTTTGAAGCAGGAGCAGACCTTGATGAACCCAATTTCTTTTCCATGCACGACGATCAAGATACCTTGCAATTTAGGTCGTTGCTTGCGAGGTACGATTTGAAGCTTCAGACCATTTTTTGTGGCAAAGTGGAATACATTCGGGTGGGAGACGCAAAAATATATCCGGATTCCATGAAAGTTACCATTCGAAAAGAGGCGAAGATGGATCCACTGTTAAATGCAAAAATTGTTGCGCCTTTTGTGACCAAGTACCATACGTTTACCCAAGCGAATGTGAACGTTACATCCCGGGTGAAATACGAGGGGACAGCAAAGTATCCCTACTATGACCGAGACAGCGTTTTGACCGTTTTAACGATGAAGACCATCAAATACCAAAATGCAGTTACACAAGCTGAAGGAGACGTCGCACAAAAGGACAACTTTAAATTGAGTACGGAATTCGACTATTATGGAAAAGTAAAAATTGTGGCGGCTAGCCCGGGTGTTTATTGCGAAGGATCTACCCGTATTAACCATAATTGTACAAGTTTCGACCGTTCTTGGTTGTCCTTTAAGGATACCATTCTCGCAAAGAACATTCAGATTCCTATATCAGAAAACCCGCTCAACGATGTCGGTAACAGGCTGGCTGTTGGGTTTTTATGGAAGAATTCTGAGTCAATGGACAGCGTTAAAGTGTATCCAGCATTTCTGTCAAAAATACAAGGTAAAGAAGATCCCATTGTTTTTCAATCTTCAGGATATGTGCAATTTAATCCCAAAGGAAATGTTTTTCAAATCGCATCAAAAGCAAGGTTAAATGACAATGCTTTTCCAGGGAATATGTTGACTTTGTATACAGAAACTTGCTCACTCTCAGGAATGGGTAAGATTGATTTTGGAGTAGACTTAGGCGAAGTAAAAGCCACGTCATACGGCGATATAAATTATGAATCTGTTACCAAAAAGATAAAACTAGACCTTACAACGCTGTTGAAATTTCCAATGCAAAAAGATGTGTTTGAGAACATTGGGAATGAACTTAAGGTTTTGGAAGGACAAAAAGCAGCAGACCTAAGGTCTAAGAAAATCAATTTCTCGATGTATGTCCGTCATTTCTTGTCAGAAGAAAAGGTGAACGATTTGTTCAAGGACTATGAAGAGGATAAATTGAAAAAATTGCCCGAAGAGTTGGACGTTACACTGCTTATGTCGGGGGTAAAAATGGAATTCGCGCAGTTTAAAACCAAAACAAATGAGAGTGGATTTTCTCGAGGTTGGGTAACCAAAGTTTCAGCAGGCGATACGGAAACAGACAATGAAGGCGACGAGGTTAAATCCAAAAGCAGGGTGGCCATTCTGGGGATAGAGGGAAGGCCAGTACTAAAAGATGTTGAAATGAATTTTATGGTCGGACAAACTTCGATGGATGCTTCCTATCAAGGATTGATTCTCAATTTTAAAAATACGGCAGGTAAGGACTACTTTTTTGACTATTCAATGAATAAAAAAGATGGTAAATTGGCAGTGTTCTCAAATGAACCTACTTTAAAAACGATGATTACTGAAATGAAGCCTGATAAAAGAAAATCAAAAAATTTCTCCTTCGAATGGGCAGATGATGTTACCCTTAAATTGGCCATGTCAAAGTTAAATGAATACCTCAAATCAAAATGATGGTATACCTCTCCTATATGCTAATCGCTTACCTGTTGGGATCCATTCCTTCCGCTGTTTGGATTGGGAAAAGATTTCACGGAAAGGATGTGCGAGAATTCGGGAGCAAAAATGCGGGAGCTACCAATACTTTTCGTGTTTTGGGTAAGAAAACGGGAGTGGTTGTTCTGCTGTTGGACATCGCCAAAGGACTGTTGACTTCAATGATCTCTTACCCTCTGTTTTCGTCGTTTTTTGAAGAGCCTTCGACCCTGTATTCCTTGCAAGTCATCGGTGCCACGGCCTGTGTGTTGGGACATGTGTTTCCACTGTTTGCAGGTTTCAGAGGAGGGAAAGGCGTAGCAACTTCACTCGGGTTGTACATCGGTATCAATCCCCTTGTGTCCCTCGTTGTCTTAGGCATTTTTGTGGTCGTATTTCTTTTGAGTCACTATGTGTCCCTTGGCTCACTTTGTGCGGCATTTGCGCTGCCTTTTTTGAGTTATTTGGTGTTTCATCAAAATGAGCAAACGTTGATTTTACTGAATTGCACATTGACAGTCATCGTGTTTATTGCACACCGTAAAAATGTGGTTAGACTCCTACACGGGGTAGAAAATAAAATGAACCTTAAGCCACCCAAAGCGTAAACCCGCCTAAATGATGTACATTGTTCGGAAAATACAGTTTAAGTGAAATGTGGAAAATATATTTTTTTATATGCATATCATTCTTTTCACTGGAAAAAATTTCAGGTCAGTCGGTTCTTCAAATTGAAAAAAGGGCAAATCTCGCTTTTACCAACAAATCCTATGATTTAGCCCGTGTTGATTTTCAACAATTATTGGCCAGAGACCCAGCTTCTATAGATTATAACTTTAAATATGGCGTATGTTTGTTTTATTCAGACGAACGACTTAATTCCAAAAAATACTTTGATTTCGTAGCAAAACAAGTGAATCCGCCGTGCGAGAATCAATATTTTATAGGAAAATTACACCAGACTGTTTACAATTTCGATAAAGCCATTTCCGCTTTTAAGGTTTACCTCAGTTGCGATCCAAAAGACATAAAGTCGGCAACCAAGGAAGTGGCCTATTGCAACAACGGTAAAAATCTGCTCGGCCAACCTAAATCCCTTGCCGTAAAAGCGCGAACAACGGTAAACCAAATTGGTTTTCAACAAAAAATGGACCTAGACCAAATTGAAGGGATGGTTTTTACTGATGTAGCCCTTCAGACCAAAATGGACAAAAAAAAGAACCATGTCCCAACCTATTATTTTAAACGTGGAAACAAGTACAAGTTTTTCAGCAGTTATGGTGACGTAGGATCTCATTTGGATTTATACTACATTGAGAAAATCACAACGGATACATGGTCAACGCCAAAGAAAATAGCGGGTTCAATTTCTCCTCCGTCGGACGAAGATTTTCCGTTTTATGATGTAAAGCACAAAATGCTTTATTTCTCCTCAAATGGATTCAGTTCAATGGGAGGGTTTGATTTATTCAAGGTGGAGTTTGATCCAGAGACAAATGTGTCGGGTACAGTTGAGAACATGGATTTTCCTTATTCCTCTGCAGCCGATGATGTGTTTTTTATTCCTTTAGATTCTCTTGGTAAGATGGCTTCGTTTGCCACCAATCGATCGGTAGGGGTGGGAAAGATGGAAATCTTAAAGGTTCAAATGTCCAATGTGCCTAACGAAATGGTACTCATACAAGGTCAACTCAAAGACAAGGTGGATGTCAAAAATTTCAACATGCAAATCACCGTTTTAGACGAGACCGATGGTACTGTTTATGGTCCTTTTACCAGCGATGAAAGTGGGAAGTATCTACTGTCGTTGCCAGGGGCCGGGAAGTATACGTTTACGGCGACCATAAACGGAACACAAAAGATTTTTAAAGATGCTAAGCAAATTCCAACGCAAAAATCGAATGTGGTTTTCAAGCAGGTTTTGGATTATGCAATGGTTGAATCTGAAGAGTACGTAAAGTTTTCTTACGATTTCAACGGAGGAATGGATGAAGGGCTTAGCAGTTTGAAATACAATGCGATGGCAAACCTAAACACCAACCAGCGATTGGCGAAAGTGGCTAAGTCAAATGAGGATAAAACAGAGACGGATGAAATAAATCCAGCATCACTTGAAAATGATTTGCTTGCCTTGGGTTTTGCGCAAAAGGGCATTGTGAACCAAGCAGATGCGTTGTCAGAAAAATTGCTTGAAATTTCTATGATAGGTGAGGACCTTTTCGATGACATCGAAGTGCTTAAATCAGATGAAAAAGGGTTCCAAGTAATTCAAAATAAACTCGAGTCTGAAATCAATACGCTTTCTGAAAAAAGCAAGAATGAAAAAAATACCTACCTGCAATCCTATTACAATGCTTTGATTCAAAAAAAACAGGATTCACTCGCTAGGATTTCAACTACGCTGCTTGCTTTTGAACAAACCCTGCTGCAAAAAAATGAAGCTTTAGCACAATGGAAGTTGGGTAACAACGAAGCAAAGGCAAACGAATTAAGCGATAAAATCAAATTACAGAGTTTACAAGCCAATGAGGATTCTCTGAGAAACGTATTGCAAAGCAACAAAGAAGCAATAACACAGCTGATTCAATCTACCCAGAAAAATACATCACAAACGAAAACGACTGTTCCAAATTACCAAGGAGATTTAGCGACCATGAAAGCAGAGCAGGTGTCGCTTGAAAAAGACCTTGAAACAATGGAAAATCGCAAAGCTGCATTGTCGTCTCAACTTCCCAATGCTACTAAAAAGGATAAACAAAGTTTAACCCTTCAAATTTCTGAACTCGAAAACAAAATCAAAGATACCAAAACTTTATTGGAGCTTAAAAAAGATGAGATCATTTCCTTAACCATGGTTTCAGAAGTAGAAAAGGAAAGAAACAAAATTCTCTCCTTTCATGGTATGGAAGATTTTTCGTTTGAAAAGTCCGTCCCATTCACTGCCGCAAACAATGAGAAATTCCAAGCGTTGGTAGCCCTTCAATCACAAGTAAATTCAAGCCAAACAGCACCCTCTAAGAATCAAGTAAATGGATTGAAAGCATTAGAAGCCTTTCCTGAATCGACCGAAAAACTTGAGGCACAGCGTGAAATCATACGGGCAGAAATTGCCTCGCTAAAGCAAAATATCAATACCGGTAGTGAAGAGGATAAAGAAAGGGTTGCTGAACAAATCCAAAAGTATGAAGGCGAGTTGGACGCCATTCAGCAACGTGAGACAGCCTACTTGGCTACTCAAAACGTCCAACAACCCAAAGATACAGTCCCCGTTGCAACGAATGACCCCACTAAGACAACTGCGCAAGTCCCTGTTGTAACGAATGATCCCACTAAGACAACTGTGCAAGATCCCGTTGCAACGAATGATCCCACCAAGACAAGTGCGCAAGATCCCATTGCAACGAATGATCCCACCAAAACAAGCGCGCAAGACCCCGTTGCTACGAATGATCCCACCAAGACCACTACGCAAAATCCCATTGCAACGAATGATCCCACCAAGACAAGCGCGCAAGACCCCGTTGCCATGAATGATCCCACCAAGACAAGCTCGCAAGACCCCGTTGCTACGAATGATCCCACCAAGTCAAGCGCGCAAGATCCCGTTGCAACGAATGACCCTGCCAAGTCAACCACGCAAGATCCCATTGCATCGAATGACCCCACCAAGTCAAGCGTGCAAGATCCCGTTGCTACGAATGACCCTACCAAGACAAGCACGCAAGATCCCGTTGCAACGAATGATCCCACAAAGACCACTACGCAAAATACCATTGCAACGAATGACCCCATCAAGTCAACCACCCAAGATCCTGTTGTAACGAATGACCCCATCAAGTCAAGCGCGCAAGACCCCGTTGCAACGAATGATCCCACCAAGTCAAGCGTGCAAGATCCCGTTGCAACGAATGATCCCACCAAGTCAAGCGTGCAAGATCCCGTTGCAACGAATGATCCCACCAAGACATCCGCGCAAGATCCCGTTGCAACGCAAGATCCCACCAAGACCACCACGCAAGACCCCGTTGCTACGAATGACCCTACCAAGACAAGCACGCAAGACCCCGTTTCTACGAATGACCCAACAAAGACAAGCGCACAAGACCCTGTTGCTACGAATGACCCCACCAATACAACCACCCAAGATCCTGTTGCTACGAATGATCCCACCAAGTCAAGCGCGCAAGACCCTGTTGTAACGAATGATCCCACTAAGACAACTGCGCAAGATCCCGTTTCTACGAATGACCCCACCAAGACAACTGCGCAAGATCCCGTTGCTACGAATGACCCAATTGGCTTAAAAACGCAAGGGGAACCAATTCAAAATGGGAATGATGAATTTAACGAAAATCAAATTGCACAAGAGAATAACCCTGATCCCAACGTTGAATCTGGGCAAGGAAAAGAGAATCAATCAAACCCGTCCGATGTACCCTTCGAGGGTAGCAATTCTCAAAAAGGAATGGCCAGCGTAACCATGCACAATGAAGAATGGGTGGCTGATCATGAGGAGAAAATAAAGGCGTTGGATCAAAAAAAGGAAGCGATTGAAGGATTGCAATCAACGGAAAAAGACGCAGATAAACTTCGGGTGCTCAATGCCTTGGCCCAACAAAATCGCTTGGCGTTTCAAGTACTTCGTTTGTCAGAAAATTTGACTGACTCCGTTTTTGCGGAAATTTTCTCGCCTCAAGAATTACAACGATGGAACCTTGCCGAAATCAATGCGCTGCAAAACATAAAATCCGATGACAGCCTTGGTTCTAAAGTGAATGCAGAGAATGTCCTTGTTGTATCAAGTACTCCGGAAAGTAAGGTAAGAGATGAAAAACGCAATGCTGTGTTTGACACCACAAGTGTTTCCATGGAAGCGCAGCAGGAGCTGAAAGTTGATCCGGCATATTCCCTTTATGTGAGCGAAAGAAAAGCCTTAGTGGAATTGGATAAGAACAAGCAAAATCAAGAAAAGGAGTTGATGCTCATTAAGTCGAAATACATTCGAGCGCTTAACAACGACGTTTCTAAGGAAGATCTTTTGGTGTTGGAAAACCAACTGAAGGATTTGGCGGTTAAGGGATTGCAGATACAAGCCTTGTTGGACAGAAGGATCGAAAAAATCCAAAGTTTTGAGAAACACCTTGCGTTTTCTACGTTGATTTCACGTAACATCGCACCAGAAGTTGGTGGAAAGGTGGAGCAACCAGTCATGGCTGCGAACATGGCTTTTTCCATCAATGAGCAAAATAATTTCCCAGTCAATCAAGCATTTCCTGTTACAGATAAGATGCCCAATGGATTGATTTTTCGTGTGCAAGTAGGTGCATTCAGAGAAGCCGTTCCAAGTTATTTCTTTCGTGAATTTTCGCCTGTAAGTGGTGAGAAAAGACCCAATGGGTTAACTTGCTACATGGCTGGTTATTTTGTGGCTTCCAACGAAGCTTTTGTTGCCCAAAAAAACATTCGTACAGCTGGATACGCCGACGCATATTTGGTAGCGTATTGTGATGGCAAGCGTATTTCCATTCAAGAAGGATTGGTCCTCGAAAAAAATGGAACGTGCACCAAAAGAAATGCGGATGAAGTATTTGCAGAGGTCAGTGCGATATACAATGGATCCATCCAAACGGATGCGCCTGTATTGAATGTTCCAAAGGAAATATATTACACCGTACAGGTCGCTGCAATCAAAACCCCCATAAAAGCAGGGCAATTGAAAGACATTCCAGACTTGATTTACAACCTTTCGAAAACGGGAATGTATAAATATTCAAGCGGTAAGTTTTTAGATGTTAACGAGGCGAAAAAACGAAAAAATGAAATTCAAGCAATGGGAATCACTGATGCATACATCGTAGCGTACCGTGATGGTTTACCGATTTCTTTTGCAGAAGCTGCTCTTGCCATTAACCATTTGAACAAACAACAGCCAGCGCCAATAGAAAATTCGGTGGTTGAAGCCCAAGATCTAACGGGTACTTCGCGCGTACTTCTGGAGAATTTACCGCAAATTGTTTTTCAAAAATCAGTTGCACAGTACAAACGAATGGACTTTGAATACCTCAACCAGTTTGAATCTTTTGTGTTTGATTCCATCAAAAAAACATACGAGACCAATCCACTGGATGTCTCAATGATTTCGCCACTTGAGTACATCTATTATGCGGATATGACCGCAACAAGCATCGATAGCAATGCAAATGACCTACTAAAGATAACGGTACCTAAAAACAACATGAAAGAGGCTGTTATGCATGATTTTGCGCTTCATGCCAACATTCCATATGTGTTGCAACGCACGGAGCCTGGACTTTCGTTTTCGTTTACCCCTAGAAATGAGAAGGAGAGGAGTCAATTGGAAACGATTGCACAGACAAATCAATTTGAAATCAATATCCCTTTGAAATGAAAGAAAAATACCAAGAAGAATTAAGTGAAGATACCGCTGTAATGGACAAAGCTTCCATCATCTTGTACAACGATGATTACAATACCTTTGATCATGTGATTCATTGCCTGGTAACCATATGTGGACATGAAGTGATTGCGGCAGAACAATGCGCCTACATTGTGCATACAACAGGTAAGTGCGTTGTGAAATATGGTTATCCAGAAGATTTGACGCCGAAATGTGTTTCTTTACGCGATCGAGGTTTGACGGCGGCGATTGAATAGAAACTAAGGTTTACTCAATTCAAAGAAGGTTTTCTCAATGGTTTCATAGGTGCCATTTGGTGATGGAGATAGGGCAGGAGAGGCCTGGACTATGTATTCCTTGTCTACCAAAATGTAAAATGGAAAAGTATAAATCCCCATATTGGTCCACAATGGGTCTTCTAGGGATAGCCCAATTTTTTTCCATGTAATGGCGTTTAAGTTTCGTTTTTCGGTATCTGTTAGGTCGGGTTTGTCCACGTAAAATGTAACAAATTCAATTTTAGAACCATAGTTTTTTTGTAATTTCTTCAAAGCACCTAACTCGCTGATGCAATTTGTATTGGAAGGATTAAATGCGTGAACATAGAGCGTTTTCCCGAGGGATTTGTTGAGCGTAAAAACACCAGTCGAAGTCGCCAAATTCAAGTTAAGAAACTCATTTCCCACTTGGATTTGATTCATGGTACCCAAAATGTTTTGCGCCATTGATTTCTGGTTCGGGTAGGTTGATCGGGATGCGAATTGTTTTAAATTGGATGCAATGACAGATTTTGGAATGAAATTATCCGTAATGGCTTGCTTCAAGATGAAGAGTAGAACCATGGATCGCAACTCTGCGTTTGAACAAAGGCTTTGTTTTCCCAACAATTCATCACATTTTTCTAACTCATTTCCCGCCAAGAGTTGGAAAATTTGATTCGCAGTTGCTGCATCTAACTGGTAAATGTATTGGTCGTAAAACGATTTAAAATAGGTCATGTAGGTATCGTTTGTATATCGAACCGGCGCATTTTCAAGGTAAATCCTGTATTTATCTGTGTTGGAAGGTGAGCCAACATACCTGATGTTGTCCACATTCATCGCCATGGTGTAGGTGATAAAGTCCTTAAAATAAACCGACGTATCCTTTTGATAATCATTGTTGACGGATAATTTCATTAAGGCGATTTTGCGAATAAAATCATTGGAGTTAACGTCTTTTTCTATGTAGATATCGCCTAAATAGGAATCCAACCATGTCTCAAATCCGAGGATTTTAAAATTGATGTCGTTGCTGTCTAAATCAAAAAAGGTCATCTCGATTTCCTCTTTTAGGTTGTAACTAAGGTTTTGGGGATTGTCGGAAAGAAATTCGAGGTTGTATTTCGCTTTGGGTTGGATGTAGAGGAAGCCATTGAAGTCCTCGGTGCCGATTACAATTTTCTCAATTTGGGTGCATGGAAGTTGAAAGCGGAAAATTCCCAAAGAATCCACTTTGTAGGTTTGAATAAGGGTTTTATGGTTGTTTAAAAAATCATCTATCCGCCAAGCTGAAAATGTTTGACCAGTAAATTCAGGAGCGATGCCAATGATTTTAACCTGTGCGTCAAAACAGTTAGCTTTCAAAAGAACAAACAGTAAGAAACACAGTTTTTTCATGTTGTTTTGTGAACTAATTTTTCGGGGTTGGTTACAAAGTCTCCAATCTCACCGCCGTTGATGATGATTTCCCTCACAATGGAAGAATTGATTGCTGAGTACGACAACTCTGTAAGAAGGAAAACGGTTTCTATTTTTTTCAAAGAAAAATTCATGTGCGCAATGGACCTTTCGTATTGAAAATCTTTGGTGTCCCTTAACCCCCGAAGAATAAATTCACATTGTTCCCTTTGGCAAGCATCTACCGTAAGTCCTTGAAATGTAATGAGCTTAACCGCTTTCTCTTGAAACAATGATTCAATGTGTTCAATCCTGCTTTCTAGGGTGAAATATGATCGCTTGTTCGAGTTTACGCCAATGGCGATGATTACTTCGTCGAACAAAGTAAGTCCTTTGCGGACAATGGCTTCATGTCCTTTGGTAAAAGGGTCAAACGACCCTGGAAACATTGCTCTCTTTATACCCATTGAAAAAAACTAAAATGAACGTTGCCAAACTTACGTGTGTACTGAAAATTTGTTTCTTTGGATAGGTCGGTTTGCTTCCCGTGTTCGATGATGCAAAGCCCTTCTTTTTTTAAATGATTTCCTGTGAAAATGGACTCGACCAACGCTTTGTGAATGTCCAAGTCATAAGGCGGGTCTGCTATGATGATGTCAAAGCTTTTTTGGCTCTTGGTTAAAAACAAAAGGCAATCCATAAAGGTAACGGACATTTGTTTCTCAATGGATAGTTTTTGCGCATTGCTTTGTATCCATTTACAAGCTTTTGGATTTTTATCTACTGCGGAAACAAAAGCGGCTCCACGCGAAATAAATTCAAATGAAAGATTTCCTGTACCTGCACATAGGTCCAAGACTTCCAGCTCATCAAAATCTACCAAATTGTTCAAAACGTTAAACAACCCTTCTTTGGCGTAATTTGTTGTCGGTCGGGAAGGGAAACCTGTTGGTACCTGAAAATTTCTGCTTTTTAACGATCCACTTATGATTCTCATCTGCTATTATTTGAAATACATCGTTCTTTCCAATTCTTGGTAAGTGAAAGCAGCGAAATCTTGTATCTTGGTTAGGCTATCTTGTAGGTTTTCTTTAATGTTATTATCGGATATCTCCCCAAACCAGAGCGTCCCTTTTGCCATCGATAGTCCATTTTTTTGAAGTACATTCAACAATGTATAAAGGATGTCGTCACTGTTTTGATACGTTAAAGCTTCTGCATACAATAACTTACTGTCATGCACCAATCCCAAAAAATAGGTGTCTGCAAAAAGGGTAAGTAAAAATGTCGTTTCCTTAGTTTTAAAATCAGCCATTAGGTTTAGGTGGAATTCAAAGAGGGAAAATGAATTTTGGTGGTTGAATGTCTCCTTTGTAAATGATTTTGCCCAATTTGGATGTGCTTCCAATGAATGCACTGCGAAGGATGGAATGGAAGCGATTGACAACGCTTTATCTTCTGGCAAATCCATAAACATTCTTTCGAAATAAGATTGCGCAAGGTCTTTTTCAAACACGCCAGATGGAATCAATAGGTTTTGCTCGCCAAAGTATACATGCTTAAATTCAGGAGCATATAAAAACGAAGCGCCTGTAATTTCTTTCAGCGTTTCTTTTGCCTCTTCTAACAATGCACTGGGTATTTTTGAGACCAATTGTCGGGTGACAGGGATAGCGTCCAAGTCGTTTTTAAGGACTGTGAGTGCATTTTGAAAATAAAAAATACAGAATTTTTGTTGCATGTTCTTTTACAAAACTACAATTTTCTGTGAATGATTAAGGATGTCAAATTATAAAGGTGGGTTAGCGTTTATTTCGTCAAATTTGTACTATGAAATTTACAACGGACCAGATTCGCGCTTTGGAGTTATTTAAAACGTTTCATTTGGATGAAAATACCAAGAAATGTTTAATTCTTCAAGGGTATGCTGGGACAGGGAAGACCACATTGATTTCCTACATTGTGCAGTATTTTCAGCGTGAAAAGAAAAAGGTTCGTCTGATGGCACCCACGGGTAGGGCAGCAAAAGTCATGTCCAATTATGCCCAATTTCCTGCGTCAACCATTCACAAACAAATCTATTTTGTAGGAAATGAATTTGGCGGTGGGGGCTTGGTTAAGGCAAAAAACATGTACAAGGACACCTTGTTTATCGTGGACGAATCTTCAATGATTGGTGCTGAGGAAAGTACTTCTGAGTTTAATTTACTCGAAGATCTTATGAATTTTGTTTTCACTGGGGATGGATGTTATTTGATGTTGGTGGGTGACCCAGGACAGCTACCGCCCGTGGGACAGGAGGATTCTCCTGCCTTGCAAGAAGCTTATCTGAATCACCATTTTCCAAGCATACAAGTTTATTTTCACCGTTTGACGCAAGTGGTTCGACAGGCTGAGGCCTCGCAAATCACTTTAAACGCTACGTATATTCGGAATTTAACCAACTACCAAACGCCTTACTTTATTGAGACCGGAAAGGAAGTCAAACGGATTCAAGGAGGTGAATTATTAGAATGCATGGAAGTCGAATTAAGTCACGGTTCAGATTCCTTTATCATTTTAACCATGTCAAATAAACGCGCAAATCTTTGGAATCAACAGATTCGAAACCGTTTGTTTTTGTATGAAGAGGAACTTGTCCGAGGCGAAGATTTGATGGTCGTAAAAAATAACTATCACTGGGCGGCCGAAACGAAAATGGGGTTCATTGCCAATGGCGAAATCGTTCGGGTCGTCAAAGTGATTCGTCACGAGCATCTGTACGAAATGGATTTCATCCGCGCAAGAATTGCGTTTCAGCATGAAGATGGACTGGAATTGGATGTGATTTTATTTAAGGATGCCCTGCTAACAGATGCACCTTCCATAGATCGCAATGTGCTGAAGAAGTTGTTTTATGAGATTGAGAAAGATTTTTTACATGAGAAAAGCAAAAAGAAACGGTACCAACAAATTTTAAAAAGTCCTTATTTTAATGCCCTTCAGGTGAAGTACGCGCAGGCTGTTACCGCACATAAATCGCAAGGGGGCCAATGGGAAAGTGTATTTGTTGATTATGGTTTTATTCCTGAGAACATGGACAAGGCAGGGTATTTAAGATGGCTTTACACCTGTATAACCCGAGCGAAGAAAAGATTGTACTTGATCAATTTTCCTGCGGATTTCTTCCTTAATACTTTTGTTTTGGGAGTTTTACTTCTTTGTCACCCACTTTGATTTTTGCTTTTTGGAAGGCTAAATCCAATGTATCAATGAACTTTTTAGCCTCCGTGGTATTCAAATACTTTGGCGCTGCCTTGGTGAGTTCTTTCTTCAGTTGTAGTAAAATGGTACGGGTTCTTAATGCCGACAGCAATTCATTTTTTGTAATCCCATTTTCAGTCGTAAACGCTTCCGTCTCAAATTCTTCAGAAACAAGATTGGATTTCACTGGATCCGTTGCGCTGTTGATTTGAATTTGCATCGAACGGTTCATTTTTATGTACAAAGCCGATTGACGTAAAGATTTGTATTCAGCGCTTTCGCGCGCTTTTTGTCGCGCCTCTTGGTTTTCTCCCGGGTAAGAAGATTGTTCTGATTGCTCTGGGTCCCTGATCAACACGCTGTCAACCCATTTTCCAACCCCAAAGCCAGCTAAGTTAAGTTCAAAAGCATAAGGCGTCTTTTTAAATTCAGCGAAAATTTGCTTTAGGAAAGAGGTGTCTTTGGTTACAAAAAGTTCGTTTTTGTATTGAAAATCATCCGATTTAAAAACATCTTGAAAGGTCAGTTCAAAATCTGCATCATAAAAGGGAACTGCGTCGACATAAGATAGGTGCAACATGATTTCATCAGCGCTTTTTCCCTCAAAATCTTCAGGTATTGAAAGCAGTTTCACTTGAAAAAAATCTTCGGTCGAAGAGGGAGGAAAGGTGAAGTCTTGGGTATAAATATCGAAGGTAGCTCCGTCAATAAAAGTATAAAGTCCGTCCTTCTCTGTAAACGGGCACCAATTTTTCCCTAACAATGATTCGTAGTAATGGTAGATTTTATCTCTGTGGGTATAGTCTTCCGCCACCAAGGAACGCTCGTCAATTAAATCTTGCAGTTCCACATTGGTATCATCGAACAATCCGTACAAGTCTACCAAATCCCATTGGTGTTTGTTCTTGGCTTTCTTTTGCGCTTTTGTTGTGGTTTTAAGCACCAAGGTTTGATCTTGTGCTTTCTTCCGTTTGCGCATCTCTCGATTCGTCTTGTTCTTGGTTTTGTAATCTTGTTTGTAAAGCTCACCAAGGTCTCCTTCCTTTTGGTTGATTATGGTTTCAATTTCCCCTAGTTGTTTATAGGCTGCGTTGATTCTGTCGTTGTATCCTCCTTTTCCTTCAATTTGCATGCGAAGGTTTTTATAGGTGATGTCATTCAAATCGTTAAGGACTTTCATGAAAGTATTTCCTTTTGAAAAGGTGGAGTCTGGTGTTAAAAATCTCGTGGTTTGGGATCCAAAGAGGGGGTATTGGTAAGGCCCCTTTTCAATAATTACGGTGGTTTGGTTCGAACTGTTGTATCCCCAAATGTCAAAGTGAAGTTGCGTCTGTTTGTCGTTACCCACCGTTTTGAAATCGCTTACGATGATGCGTTTCGATTTCAATTCATTTTTCTTTGTCCCAACAATTTCCATCGTGTAAGGAAACAATCCAATGGCTTTTGGCAATCCTTTGTTCCATTCTCCATTTTCATCTTTGTCTCGCTCCTCCATCATTCCGCCGGTATAACTTCCGTCTCCGGCAGCAATCAACATGCTTTCGAAGTGTTTGGATTCGCCGCCGAGGACGTGAAATAATTTAAGGGTACGGTCGTAAATTGTCTGGTTGATTGCTTTGTGCTGGGCATCTAAAATTGCTTTTAAATCCTGGGGTTTGGTAATGCCCAGTCGTTGCATTTCAAAAATACGGTCATTCAAAGAGAAGTTGGTGTGAAGCAATGGGCTTTCAACGGGATCTAAAAAAGCTTCGTAGTATTTGCCTCGAAGAAATTCATTTGGAACCGTGTTGAAAACAATCGAAAAATATTGGTCCAATAAAGGCAAGGCAGAGGTCTCTTCGCCCTTTGAATAGCGTTGAATCTGGCGACACATCTCTTGTATGGCCGTTTTGTTACTTACCTCAACCAACACGCCTTTTGGACATTTTGCCATCTCATCGGTTCGGATGACAAGGTATTGTGGGTTATTGATTAGAATTTTCTCAATCGAGTCGTAATTGATCGTTTTGTCCGGAAGGTAAACCAACGGTCCTTTGTATTCGAAAGCCTTGCCGATGTTTCGCTCCAAAATGGGACTCTTGCGTACAACGTGGAAAAGATACGCGCGAATGTCAGGCGTGATGTCTTGGTTTAGCTGGGCAACAAACGAAAACGTAATGAATTGAACAAGAACGAAAATTGCGAATCTAAACGCCACAAGTTAGTTTTTTACAAAGGAGAATACTTGTTGGTCCATTTGCAAAAAGTAAACTCCGTTCTCTAAATTGGTTACGTCAAGGGACTCAGTGTATACGCCGCTTGCAACGGTAGCACCAAGGGGATTGATGATGTTAAAAGAATGTCCTAAGGCTTCGCTGCTTAAAGATAAGGTCGCGTTGGTAGGATTTGGGTAGAGTTTAAGGTTGGTTAATTTAACATCTTCCAATCCTACAAAAGTGGTTGGCATGTCCTTACTTAAAACCAAAGTACTTTGATTTGTGAAAATTGCAGAGTTGACATCCACAGCGAGGACAACGAAAATAGGTAAGTTGGAAAGTGTTAAATCATAATATTCAAAAGCTTCTCTTACAAATGCAACAGGGGTACCGAAAACCAATGCAGTAGCAGAGTCTTTTAAATGGTAACGCAAAACATTGTTGTAGGTATTGTTGCCAGGTAGAAGCAAAGTCCCTTTACCGTCGAAAGTGGCAAAACTGGTTCCTGTAGCAGGTACAATTCCTGTAGCAGTACTGTTGACATCACCAGAAAATTGGTCGGAAACTGAATTAGAATAAGCAAAAGGGTAGCTCATGATGTTTTCTTGGTTTGTTGTCCAACTTGCGATAACGGCGCCAAGGCTTACTTCGTTGAATACAAATCCTTGAGAAATACGTCCGACCGCGTTTGAGCTGAAAAATGTTTGAAAAGTGCCTCCTACGTCATACATCTTTGTAGCACCTGGAAAAGAAGCGAAATTAACATCCAAAGAAGCGTCTTTTACTTCAATGTCTTTGGTTACCCCAAATATTCCTGCCAACTGGCTGTAATCCCAAGTGACATTGTTTCCAACAACATTTGCATAATGGTTTGCATTTGAATCACATAAGTGTAAGGAAGCAAGGGCACCAATTGCAGGCTCATTGCTTTGGTCGAATACCTGTGCAGAATTAAAAATCGGTAAAAAAGCGAGAAGTAGTAAAGCTGTTTTCATGGTAATTGTTTTCTTCAAATTTATAGATTTTTTGTTGTTTTTGAGAAATTATTTTGCTGTTTCCCAACCAAAACTTTCCCTGTTGCGAATGATTTTTGGCGAAAGGTCTTCAGCCGAATACATCAATTTGTAATTTGTGTTGAAAGTCCTTTGGACTTCGGGAAGGATAACGTTCATTAAATTTCCGTTGCGGGAAATGAGCATGTTTTTCTCCTCCGAAGCAAAAAACCTTAACCATTCTTCAATGTCTCCTTGAATTTCTTTTTGGTTGATGCCAATGATTACATCGTTTTCTGAGAGTCCACCCATTTCACTTGGGCTTCCCAAGGCAATGGATTGCACCACAATTTTACCCCTTATTTGTTGGGTTTTTAATCCCAACTTGGAAACGCTGTAGGCAGGATTCTCTTGGGTATTCATTTCAATGCCATAGTACGCCAACGCATTTGAAAGTATGGATTCGAATCCTTGGTTTCCATGAATGTAATCCTTGAAAAATGCATCAAAAGGTTCGCCGCTGTTTTCGTGTAAAATCCTCAAAAAGTCTTCTTCTTTGTACCCAATGTTTTGCATTCCAAAATCAACGTACAAACGATTCATCACTGTTTGAAGGCTAAAATGATTGTTGGTACATTCCCTGATTTTGGTATCGATGACGAGTGCCAACAAGGCTCCTTCATTGTAAATCGAAACTTTTCTACCCGGTGTTCCCTTGACATACCCGTCTACCCATGTATCAACCGATGCTTCTGCCACTGAGGTGTGGAACCTTGCAGGATTGTCAAAATGCGATTGGATTTGGGATTCCAAGATGGAAAGGTATTTTTTGGCATCCACTAACTTGGAACGAAGCAAATGATAATCTCCCATGAAAGTGGTGATTCCTTCGTAGATGTAGCCTGTTTCCGCATAATTTAATGCCTGAAATCGATACGGCAACATCTCTGCAGGACGAATGGTTTTTACATTCCAAACATGGTACAATTCATGGGATGCGATGCTAAGCAATTCTGTATAACTTTCCGTCATCCATTTGGACACAGGCCCCAAAACAATCACAGTGCTGTTGAGGTGCTCAACGCCGTGATGATAGGGTAGGTTTACAGCCAATAGAATGAAGTAATATTTTTTTGTTGGAATGTCACCGAAGGCAAAAAGCTGAGATTCTGTAAATTTTTTAAAGTCAACCATTACCTTCTCGATGTCTAAAAGGTCTTGTTGGTTGTGAAGCACATGAAATTGGGTGTCTTCAACTTTGTAGGATCCTTCCAATAAAGTAGGAGAAGCGATAAATGGGGTGTCAAACAGCGTTTCTAAATCCTTGCAGCTGTATTGGTTATTTGCGATTCCTTCTGCACCTCCTAACCTCCAAGTGCTTGGCAAATGAAACGTGATGTCTGCTTGTGTTTGGAAATGCGTCGGATTGTAAATCAAGGCATTAACAGGATTGAGTAGCATCATTTGGGAATCAACGTAGGTATTTCCTGCGGTGAGGTCCTTGGCATAATACAAATACTCCACGATAAGATAAGTGTGACCGATTGTATCGATTTCCCAGGTGTTTTTTTCGGTTTTGCGAACCGTTAACTTTTGATGGTCAGGCGAAAAAGCCTTAAGGCTGGAAATGTTTTTAGCGAAATTCCCTTCTTCGTATCTTCCGGGACGCCAAGCGGCAATGTGCAAGGTTGTATCCCCCGTATTCAATGGGATGCGGGCTTCTATTTTTAGAAAATTTCTCGCGTGATTGCTTAGGGAAATGGAATATTGATGGGTCATGCGTACATTTCCTGCTGAAGCGTTATGATTTTTGGATCCTTGATGTATGCGTCAAAAGGCATCATTTTATCGATGAGTCCTTTCGGGGTTAATTCAATGATTCTGTTGGAAACCGTATTCACCAATTCTTGGTCATGTGATGTAAAAATCAAGGTTCCTTGAAAGTCTTTCATGGCATTGTTAAGTGCCGTAATGGATTCCAAATCTAGGTGATTGGTAGGTTCATCCATCATAAGGAAGTTTGCTTTCGCAAGCATCATTTTTGAAAGCATACAACGTACTTTTTCCCCTCCGGATAATACATTTGAAGTTTTCATTGCTTCCTCACCTGTAAAAAGCATTCGTCCCAAAAAGGTTCGTAAATAGACTTCTTCTCTTTCCTCGTCTGTATCGGCATAATTTCGAAGCCAATCTATCAATGGAGTTTTATCAGAAAAGTAATGGTGGTTGTCATTGGGTAAGTAGGCAGTGGAAATGGTCGTTCCGAAAATGAATTCCCCAGTATCTGGCTTGATTTCTTTGTTTAGTATTTGGTAAAATTGAGACAGCGCGACAGAATTTTTAGATATGAGCGCAATTCGATCTCCTTTGTTCACTGTGAAATTGGCATCTTTAAAGAGCATTTTCCCATCGTGTGATTTGGAAAGGTTTTCAATTTGTAGGATTTGATTTCCTGCATCTCTGTCTTGGTGAAACGTAATGCCAGGATATCTCCTTGAAGAAGGTTTGATTTCTTCTAAATCCAAGTTATCCAACATTTTACGTCTACTGGTTGCTTGTTTAGATTTAGCTGCATTGGCAGAGAACCTTGAGATAAAATCCATGAGCTCCTTCTTTTTCTCTTCAGCTTTTTTGTTTTTATCAGAGCGTTGACGGGTTGCGAGTTGCGAGCTTTCGTACCAGAAGGAGTAATTTCCTGTAAACAAATTGATTTTACTGAAATCGATGTCGCAAATGTGGGTGCAAACGGTATCCAAAAAGTGCCTGTCATGCGAAACAACAATCACCGTGTTTTTGAAGTCTAATAGAAAATCTTCGAGCCAAGTAATGGTGTTTAAATCCAAGTCATTGGTTGGCTCATCGAGGATCAATACATCTGGATTGCCAAAAAGGGCTTGTGCCAGCAATACCCGAACCTTTAATTCATTGGGTATTTCTTTCATTTTTAGTTCGTGATTGCTTTCAAAAATACCGAGGTTGCTGAGTAGGGTGGCAGCATCTGTTTCGGCATTCCAGCCTTCCAAATCAGCAAATTCTGCTTCTAAGTCTGCAGTGCGCATTCCGTCCTTTTCCGTAAAATCTTCTTTGGAATACAACATGTCCTTCTCTTGCATGATTTCATACAGTCGGTGGTGGCCCATGATTACCGTTTGAAGCACTGGGAACTCATCGAATTCAAAGTGATTTTGTCGCAAAAACGCAATCCTCTTGCCTGGTTCTAACTCAATTCTTCCGGTCGTTGGATCTTGTTCTCCAATTAAAATTTTAAGAAAGGTAGATTTTCCTGCACCATTGGCGCCGATGACACCGTAGCAATTTCCTTGAACAAACTTTGCGTTGACTTCATCGAATAATATTCTTTTGCCAAATTGTAAGGAGAGATTTTGAACCGATAACATGATGTAATTTTTTTTGCAAAGATAAAGAGATTAATTCTCTTGCCCTATTTTTCACATGTGTATACGAACGCGGGAGGGAAGTTCAGCGCTGTATAATCAACTTTTACATCGGAAAAAATTTGCTTCATCGCTCCTTTGGATTGCAGGGAATATTGGAATTGGACAAATTTCCCTTTGTTTTTCAAGCAACCATGAGCTGTTTGTAGGATTTCGTCTCTCAAGGTTAATGGGAAAAATGCAAGGGGTAAGGAAGAAACTACGCAATCTGCTTTGGATAATCCCCTTTTGCTCAGTATTTCCCCTAAGTCTAAGGCAGAACCTTGAATGACTTCAATTTGTGGGTTGTTGAGTTTTTTGGATATTTCTTCACAGAAAATAGGGTTGAGTTCAATTAGAATGATTTTTGTCGTTGGGTTTATTCTACGTTGCATTGCTTCAGTGAAAACACCCGTTCCGGGACCAAATTCGACAATGAGGTCATAGGTTTCGATCTCCAAATTTCGAAGCATTTTCTTGGCTAAAAAACGTGAGCTGGGGGTAATCGAGCCCACCATTTTTGTTTTGCTAAAAAACTCTTTTAAAAAGGTGATTTTCCCCACTTAATTTTCTTTCAAAATGGATTGGTTGCCGTTGATGATACCATAAACTTGTCCTTTCAGTTCATTGTGGGTAAAAGGGTTTGTTTTGTTGAAGGACAAAAGTTCGTTCGGTTCAACTTTCCATAGCGAGTCCGGATTGTACAATGTGATGTCTGCCATTGCTCCTTCAGCGATGGGGTGGAAAGGAATTTCAAAGGTTTCCCTGTTTCGTATGGAAAGCATTTCAACGACCTGGTCTGTATCCAATCCTGTGAATGTATTCAAGGCTGAAAACATGGTTTGGAGTTGTGTGGACCCGAAGTTGGCTTGGTCAAATTCAATCTCTTTTTCATCCTCGTGCATCGGTCGGTGGTCGGATACAATGCCATCAAGGATTCGATTTTCCAGTCCACCAATTAATGCCAAGCGATCCTCTTCACTTCGTAAAACTGGAAGTACTTTGAACTGGGTGTCAAAATCCAACACCGCGGTTTCGTTAAAGCAAAGGTTCATAACATTCACGTCGGCAGTGATGTTTACCCCTTCTTTTTTTGCTTGACCAATGATTTCAACGGAATCCTTGCAGGAAATTCCTGTAATGTGAATAGGGCAGGAGGTGTATTTTGAAATGGCAATTGCCTTGTTGATTTCAATGGTTTCACCCATGGATATGTCTCCTTTGAGTCCAGTGTATACAGAGGCTTCCCCGTCGTTGACAGAGGCGTCATTGGATACGTTTTTAGACCTCGGAAAGAATATGAGTTTACCATTAAAATCTTTAATGTAAAGCGAAGCACGGTAAAGCATACCTTCATTCAAAGTTTCCAAATCATCAGAAAACCAGCGGCTTCCTGAATTAAACATGTCGAACATTTCAGCCAATTCTTTTCCCTCTTGTTTCTTGGTGATGGCGCCAATGGGATGGAGCGTAACTGCGTGACTTTCGGCGTGGCGAATCTTGTATTCAATCGCAGACTTTTTATCGGCAATGGGAGATTCTGATGAAAGCGCACCAATGTGGGTGAATCCACCCAAGGCTGCAGTGTCAAGTCCGTTGGTCAACGTTTCACGGTATTCAAACCCAGGGTCGAAAAAATTGGATTTGAAATCCACCCATCCTTGGGAGATGTGTAAATTCGGAAAGGATAAGTTAAGCGCATCTTTTTCCTCTATGCTCGGTGCTATTTTTTGGATGACCCCATTTTCAATAAATACATCCTGCGTGGTCGCATGAAAAGGCGATTTGGGATCTGTGATTCGAGCAGATTTAAGAACAATTTTCATTATTTCCAAAATTTAAGGATGGCCATTTCTGTCAACAAAAACAACACGGAAAGCCATACAAATATACGCCAATAGGTGCTTGGTTTGTCAAGGGTGACCTCCATGGCACTGGGACCATTTTTTAAGGTGCTGAAGGACATGTTTTTCACGCCTTTTTTCTCAAGCATGCTTTCAATTTCTTCTTGGGTAAAAGTTTGCATGTCCGACTCCAGTCGATTTAAGTTGAGGGCTATTTTGGCAAAAGGATTTTCGTCTTTCAATGCGTAAATTCCTTCTTTCAGAATTTCATTTGCGATTGGATTGTTGAGTTGGATTTGGGTGATGCCATTGTCTTGAACCTGTCTGGGAATGAATGCGGATTTGTTTTGATCCAATAAGGTTATAGGTAAATCATCGGTTGCCATGCTTTCGATGCTAAAGCCAGCGGATTTCCCGATGGTGAAATAAAGGGGGAGGGCTTTAAGGCTCAACTCAGCGCTGCGAAGCAATATGGATGGAAAAATCGCATTGTCAGTGATGGAACCAAATTCAGGTTGTAAGGGAGTGGTTAACATGAAGAAATTTCCTTTATCCTTTGTTTGTAAAAACAAAGGGAGGTTGTTGCGCATTTTGAGAAGAACTTTAGCCTCTGATTGCTTGATGTTTCGAATGGAATAGGCTTTTTTGATGAGAGGGAGGTTTAGGTTTTTTCTTTCGTTTTCAAACATTCCTTTGAAGAAAATGCTCTTGTAGTCTATGTCTGCCACTTGATTTCCATTGGAAGTAAACGTTTGCAGGTTTGGCAATCCAAATTGTGATAGAAATGTTTTGTAATCTGATGGGTTAATTTGATTTCCAGGAATTAAAAACACACTGCCACCATTCTTGTAAAATTGATGAATCATTTCGCCAAAGCCACTCGGGAGTTTATTTAGCCCATTCAAGACAAGCAAGTCAACTTGTCGAAGGTCTCTTTGGTTGCATTGAAATTGATTGAGCTCTTTGTATTTATAGAATCCTTCGACATCGTATACTTTTCCTATTTTTTCGACTGCATTTTCTCCATTTACAACGAGGATGTTTCCAAAGCTGGAAATTTGATTTACAAAATAGAAGTCATCATCCCAAAGTACGTTTCTGTCTGAGATGGAAATTTTCCCTTCAATGTAGCCATTGTTGTTTGGTGTGAAATAGATGCTTCCAATGGCATTTGAATGGGCGAGAATGTCCAAGTTTGCCATGCGTTTTTGGTTTCCGAAAGTCACATTGATGTTGCAATCTTTGCTGTCCTCATCGCCTTCATTTACAGCCCGGTAAAAGATTTGACACTGTTGACCAGCACGGTGAACGGGACTTTCCATCCATACGGAATCAATGTAAAGGTTGTCTTGTTTTTGGGGCACGCATTGAATCAGGTGGTATTTTGAGGGATGGGATGGGTTTAATTCATTTACAAGTGTTGTAGATTGTTGAAAATCGGATAAAATCACCTTGTCAATGCTTCCAATGCGCATTTCTTCAGCGTGGTATTGGTCGAGAAATTCATCTTGCCAGTTGAGAACTTCTCCCAATTTTCGAGGGGATCTGTTGTAATCAATTTTATCTAAGTATTGAAAGGCGGTGGCTTTGGTGTGTAGGATTCTTTCTTCTCCGGACAAGGCATTCGTAAAAATTAGAAATCGGGTGTTTGAATTGCTTTGTTCTACAATGTTTTTGGCATATTCCCGGATTTCTGACAGCAATTCCCCTTCGGTTCCTTTTGCGCTCATTGAGTATGAGTTGTCAAGGTAAATGGATACGACTGGAATTCCTTGTGTAGATGTTTGTTGGGTGTCGTTAACGTAAGGTTGTGCAAAGGCGAATACAATGCAAGCGAAGGCAAGGATTCTGGTGGCGAGGATAAGCCAACGTTTGATTTTTTTTACCGATTTTTTTTTCTCATCTAATTGGAGGATAAACTTTAAGGAAGGGAAATAAAGCTTTTTATACCTCCTAAAATGAAACAAGTGGATAATGATGGGTATGCCTATTAAACTGAGGAACCATAAGTAGCTTGGGTGGACAAAAGACATCGTTCAAAAATACAAAAATGAAATCGTTTCGTAACAACTAATTTATGCGAAATAAAAAACCCTGATGCAATGACCAGGGTTGAATTTGATTATTTTAAGGCTTCCCACTGTTTTTTGAGGGCTGCCGATTTCACTTCGTCCTCAAGCAAGTAGTAGGTTTTCCATGCTACTTCGAGTGCCATTTTATCTTCAGGGAATCTTTTGATAAAAGGGTCGAGTTTTGTTGTGATGCGGATTAGGATGTCTTTTGACATTTTATACAAAACATCAATCTTAGGGTCATTCATTTTTAGATCGCTAGCCTCGTTTGAAACATCACGAGACCAGTTAAACATAAACGTACCGTATTGATTGATTGCGTCCGAATTGTTTGTGTCAAGTTTGATTGCGCGAAGGTACGCTTCTTCAGCTCTTGTGTATTGTTTCATGTCATGTAATGAATTTCCAAGTACAAGGTAGATTTGAAGGTTTGTAGAATCAAGGTTGATGGCATCCGTTAGGTATTTTTCCAAATTGGCATTGTCTTTTTTCTGAATGTTCAGATTGATCATTGGAATGATGATGTCAATGTTTTTCGGGATGGTTTGAAATACTTCATTTCCTAAGACTGTAGCAGCTTCGTACTCCTTCATTTTCATCAATGTGTCCATAGCTCTATAAAAGCTGAGGGTTGTATTTGATGCATATTCAGGAATCGTCAATGAAGCGTATTTGGCAATGCTATAAGCCTCCATAAAGGTTTTTGTAGCATCGACAAATTGTTTTTTGTTGAATTCGTCGTTTCCTCTTTCTGAGACTACGATCGCACTGTTATTGAAAAAATCAATCAAACCTTTCTTTTCTTTCGCTTTTGGATTGTTCATAACGGCTTGCGTGCTTTCAATCACTTTGGATTCGTACTCCATCATGGTTTTAGCTTCAGGAACGCTTTTGTTGATTTTAGCTTCAATTCGATTTATTTCCATTAAAGAATAATAAATCTTAGCCCTGATGTCATGCATGTTAGATTTAGTGGCTGTTTCTGTGTTTACAGCGGCCAAATCAATGTATGCTTTTGCTTCATTAAGAATCTTTTTTGAAGGTTCCAATCCATCTGCAAGGTTGAGTTTTTTGAACTTCAAAATGGCATCGGTGACGTTTGAACCTTGCGCAAAAAAAGCTTGGTTAAAAACCAAAGAGGCCAAAAAGAGAAGGGCAAAAAATTTGAGGTTTTTCATGTTATTCATTTTCGTTGTTTTCAATGTTTTCATCTGTCTCTTCAACATCCGTTCCATCTTCTTCTTCCAAAACAATTCCCGTGTTGTCAGCTTCGATGATTTCTTCATCTTCGGCGTCTTCGCTTCTTGGAACATGTGCTATGGCTGCAATTTCTGCAGAGCCTTTGAGGTTGATTAATTTCACTCCTTGTGCTGCCCTTCCCATCGTTCGGATGGTATCGATGTGCATTCTAATGGTAACCCCGCTTTTGGTGATTATCATTAAATCATCTTCATCAAATACATTCTGAATCGAGAGCAATTTACCCGTTTTATCTGTAATATTCAAAGTTTTCACCCCTTTTCCACCGCGGTTTGTGATGCGATAAACAGGTTCTTTGTCCTCCGGATCATTCAAATAGGTGCGTTTTCCAAATCCTTTTTCCGACACCACCAAGATGGTTGAGAATACATCCTCTACGCAAATCATTCCAATAACTTCATCGGTTTCAGTAGTTAACGTAACCCCACGTACACCAGAGGCATTTCTTCCCATAGGTCTTACATTGGCTTCGTTGAATCGAATGGCTCTTCCTGCTGAAGTTGCCAATACAATCTCGTTCGTTCCATTGGTAAGTTTTGCTTCGAGTAATTCATCGTTTTCACGGATGGAGATGGCATTGATGCCATTTGTTCTTGGTCGAGAGTACGCTTCCAAGGATGTCTTTTTGATAACCCCTTGTTTGGTACACATGATAATGAAGTTGTTGTTGATGTACTCACTGTCTGTCAGGTCTTGCACTTTGACATAGGCTTTAACCTTGTCGTCTTGAGGAATGTGTATCAAGTTTTGAATGGCTCTTCCTTTTGCAAGTTTGTTCCCTTCAGGAATTTCGTATACACGCATCCAGAAACAACGTCCTTTCTCGGTGAAGATCAATAGGTAATTGTGATTGGTAGCTACAAAAAGATGTTCCAAGAAGTCTTTGTCGCGTGTGGTGGATCCTTTAGATCCCATTCCGCCACGGTTTTGAACCTTGTATTCTGCTAAATTGGTACGTTTAATATAACCTGCATGCGAAATGGTAATGACTACTTCTTCGTCTGCAATTAAATCCTCCATTCTCATTTCTGAGGCTGCGTATTCAATTCTAGAGCGACGGGCATCTCCATATTTGTTTCGAATGTCAATCAATTCATCCTTGATGATTTGCATTCTTCGGTCTTCGTTTGCCAGAATGTCTTTCAAGTCAGTAATCAACAACATTAACTCATCAAATTCTGCACGAAGTTTATCTTGCTCGAGTCCTGTTAACTGACGAAGTCTCATGTCGACTATCGCACGTGTTTGAATTTCACTCAACCCAAAACGTTCAGAAAGTCGCTCACGAGCGTGATCTGGACTGTCGGATGCCTTAATGATTTCAATGACTTCATCTATGTTATCGGAGGCAATGATCAATCCTTCTAAGATGTGCGCGCGTTCTTCCGCTTTTCGCAATTCAAACTTTGTACGTCGAACCACGACTTCATGTCTGAAAAGTATGAATTGGTCGATGATTTGACGCAAGTTGAGCATGCGCGGTCTTCCGTCAACCAAACAAATGTTATTAACTGAAAAAGAGGTTTGTAGGGCAGAAAACTTGTATAATTTATTCAGTACAACGTTCGCAATTGCCTCTCTTTTGATTTCAACCACGATGCGCATTCCGTTTCGGTCGGATTCATCTCTTAAATCGGAGATTCCTTCAATCTTTTTGTCGTTTACCAATTCGGCGATTTTCTTAATCATCTCCGCCTTGTTCACTTGGTAAGGAATTTCGGTAATGATGATTTGTTCGCGACCATTGGCCTCTTCAATCTCCGCTTTTCCACGGATGACAATTCTTCCACGTCCCGTAAGTAAAGCATCACGCACCCCTTCGTATCCGTAAATGATACCTCCTGTTGGGAAATCTGGTGCTTTTACATAGGTAATAAGTGTCTCGTCATCGAGTTCTTTGTTCTCAATTACCGCGATGATTCCGTCCACGACTTCGGTTAAGTTGTGCGGTGCCATGTTTGTGGCCATACCAACCGCAATACCCGATGCACCGTTGATCAATAGATTCGGTATTTTGGTAGGCATAACACTTGGCTCCTCCAAACTGTCGTCAAAATTCGGTCTGAAGTCGACGGTTTCTTTGTCCAAATCTTCCAACATCTCCTCGGCAATCTTTTTAAGCCTTGCTTCCGTGTAACGCATCGCCGCTGGACTGTCTCCATCTACAGAACCGAAGTTTCCTTGTCCGTCTACCAATGGGTAACGCAACGACCACTCTTGGGCCATCCTTACCATTGTGTCATATACTGAGCTGTCACCATGTGGGTGGTATTTACCCAAAACTTCCCCCACGATTCTCGCTGATTTCTTGTGTGGACGATTGGAGTATACCCCTAAATCTTGCATCCCATAAAGTACCCTTCTGTGTACAGGTTTAAAACCATCTCTTACATCTGGCAACGCCCTTGAAACAATTACCGACATCGAATAATCGATGTAAGCAGATTTCATTTCATCTTCAATGTTTATTTGAATTATTTTCTCTCCTTCTGCCATGTTATTTAATATTCCGTGTTCATTATTTTGTAAAAAGCAAAGATAACCATATCGCTAAGGATAAAATCAATGTTAAGAATAAATTACTAACAAAAAGAGACTTTTTATGTGGAAAAGTTGGGATTAAAAACCCTTCGATTTACTTGTTGGCTAAACGTACCGTAAATAAAATTTAACCTTATATTTGTCGATATTTACATTATTATGGAAGCTAAGTTTTCACCACGCGTGAAAGATTTGATTCGGATCAGTAGGGAAGAGGCGATTCGTCTTAAGAGTGAATTTGTAGCTCCTGAACATTTGTTGTTGGCTTTGCTCAAATTAAATGAAGGCAAGGGACATAAATTATTGGTGGAATTCGACATCTCCTTTGAAGTTTTGGAGAAAGAGCTTACCAAGATTTTAAAACAAACGGGGCATCCAACGGGTTTTGTGCCCACGAGTCTTCCTCTTCTAAAACAAACTGAGAAAATCATTAAACAATCCTTCCTTGAATCGAAACTGTTTAAAGCACAGGTTATTGGTACAGAGCACATTTTGCTAACCATTTTAAAACACGAGGATTGTGCGGCTTGTAAAATATTAAACAAGTACGGAATCCTTTATGAGAACACGAAAGATGAATATGAAACCATGATAGACGAAAAAAAGACACCTAGGGCAGAATTCCCTGGAAGCAATGATGAGGATGAAACGACTTCCACACCGAGAAAACCGACAGATTCAAAATCCAAAACACCTGTGTTGGATAATTTTGGTCGCGATTTAACAAAAATGGCTGAGTTGGGAAGACTTGATCCCATTGTTGGAAGAGAAAAGGAGATTGAGCGCGTAAGTCAAATCTTATCGAGAAGAAAAAAGAACAATCCCATACTTATTGGTGAACCGGGCGTTGGTAAAAGTGCCATCGCAGAAGGTCTTGCCTTGCGAATCGTTCAGCGCAAAGTTTCAAGAATCCTATTCGACAAAAGGGTGGTTTCGTTGGACTTGGCTTCGTTGGTCGCGGGTACAAAATACCGTGGTCAATTTGAAGAGCGTGTAAAAGCAGTCATGCAAGAGTTGGAAAAAAATCCAGACATCATTTTGTTCATCGATGAAATCCATACCATTATTGGCGCGGGAAGTGCCAGTGGATCGCTCGACGCTTCAAATATGTTTAAGCCAGCGTTGGCAAGAGGAGAGCTTCAAGCAATTGGCGCGACAACCTTAGACGAATACCGTCAATACATTGAGAAGGATGGCGCATTGGAGCGAAGGTTTCAAAAAGTAATTGTTGAACCAACCTCCATTGAGGAAACCATTCAGATTCTAACGAACATCAAAGAAAAGTATGAAGACCACCATTCGGTAACCTACACTCCGGAAGCCATCGCTGCCTGTGTGAAGTTAACCGAACGTTACATTACCGATCGTCATTTGCCAGACAAAGCCATCGATGCATTGGACGAAGTGGGATCAAGGGTACACATTACCAACATCAATGTTCCTAAAGAAATTGTAGCGCTTGAAGCGGAAATAGAAAGCATAAAAGCAAAGAAAAGTGAGGTTATCAAAGCTTCCCAATATGAAAAAGCCGTAGAATACCGCGACGCTGAAAAGAAATTGACTGATGTATTAGAAGAGGAGAAGAAAAAATGGGCAGAGGCTTCTAAAAACAACAAAATCACGATTACCGAAGAGGATGTCGCAGAAGTTGTTTCCATGATGAGTGGGATTCCATTGACTAAAGTGAATCAATCCGAATCAGGGAGATTGGTAAACATGGCCGATTCGCTGAAAGGAAAAGTAATTGGACAAGATGAGGCCGTCGCAAAAGTCGTTAAGGCGATACAAAGAAACCGAGCAGGACTTAAAGATCCCAACAAACCCATTGGTTCATTCTTTTTCCTTGGACCCACAGGTGTTGGAAAAACACAATTGGCAAAAGTACTTGCGAAATATTTGTTTGATTCCGACGACGCTTTGATCCGAATCGACATGTCAGAGTACATGGAGAAATTTAGCATTTCTCGTTTGGTAGGAGCACCTCCAGGGTATGTCGGTTATGAAGAAGGCGGGCAATTAACTGAGAAAGTTAGAAGAAAACCATATTCCATCATCTTATTAGATGAAATCGAAAAAGCTCATCCTGATGTATTCAATTTGTTATTGCAAGTTTTGGATGACGGACACATGACAGATGGTCTTGGAAGGAAAATTGATTTTAAGAATACCATTCTAATCATGACTTCCAACATCGGCGCACGTCAGTTACAAGATTTCGGTACCGGCGTAGGTTTTGGTACAAAGGCTCAAGAAGAATCGAAAATTGAAAACAGTAAATCGGTGATTCAAAATGCGTTGAGAAAAGCCTTCTCTCCAGAGTTCTTGAACCGTGTAGATGACATGATTATGTTTAACACATTGTCACGCGAAAACATACACAAAATCATTGATTTGGAATTGGAGAAATTGTACATCCGTATCAAGTCACTTGGTTATACTGTTGTATTGTCCGAAAAAGCCAAGGATTTTATATTAGAGCGGGGATACGATGAGAAGTTTGGTGCACGTCCCTTGAAAAGAGCCATTCAAAAATTCATCGAAGACCCACTTGCTGAAGGCATTATCAACTCGGATTTACACGATGGTGATGTAATTGAATTGGATAAAGAAGATGGCAAAGAGGAGCTAACCTTGAATGTAAAGAAGGTTAAGCCTAAGAAGCCAAGTTCCAAAAAGGATTGATTGCAGTAACTGCAAATGTTAGTATATAAAAAAAGGGGTCGTAAGACCCCTTTTTTAATGCTTAAAAATCCTAAGGTTATACCTTGGCGATTTCATCGCTCATGTATTCTCCAGCTTTTAGTTTTCCAACAATTTTCGAAAAACATTCAATGGTATACCTTACGTCTTCAAGTGTATGAACTGCGGTCGGAATCAATCGTAAAATGATCATTCCTTTCGGTACAACAGGATACACTACCATGGAGCAGAATACATTGTAATTTTCTCGTAAGTCATAAATCAAGTTGGTTGACTCAGGAATAGACCCGTTTAAATAAACCGGTGTTACGCAGGTGTTTGTTGGTCCGATGTCAAATCCTTCAGCTTTCAATCCGCTTTGCAACGCACGGGTAATTTCCCAAAGTTTGTCTTTTAGCTCGGGCATGGTGCGCATGAGTTCCAATCTTTTCAAGGCACCAACGACCAAAGGCAGGGGCAAAGCTTTTGCAAAGATTTGTGAACGCATGTTGTATCGTAAATATTCAACGACTTGGGCATCGCTTGCTACGAATCCTCCAATTAATGCAAATGATTTTGCAAACGTTCCAAAGTAGATGTCAATCTCATCTTGAACGCCTTGTTCTTCACCTGTACCAGCACCTGTAGCACCTAAGGTTCCGATGCCATGGGCATCGTCTACGAATAATCTGAAGTTGAACTTTTGTTTCAAGGCAGCAATCTCTTTCAATTTTCCTTGGTCACCGCGCATTCCAAATACACCTTCGGTGATTACTAAGATTGCCCCACCTGTTTCATTTGTTAATTTCGTTGCGCGTTCCAATTGTTTCTCACAATCTTCAACGTCGTTGTGTTTGAATACAAATCGTTTACCCATGTGAAGACGAACACCGTCCAAAATACAAGCGTGGGATTCTGCATCGTATACAATCACATCGTGGCGGTCCACCAAACAGTCAATGGCTGAAACCACCGCTTGGTATCCGAAATTTACAAGAATGGCATCTTCTTTAGATTCGAAATCTGCCAATTCACGTTCAAGTTGCTCGTGATAATTCGAATTCCCGCTCATCATTCTTGCGCCCATGGGCATTGCGAAACCAAAGGATTTGGCTGCCATTTCATCTGCTTGACGAACTTCAGGGTGATTCGCAAGCCCAAGGTAATTGTTCAATGACCAATTCAATTTTTCAACCCCTCGAAACACCATGTGCGGACCAATGTCACCCTCTAATTTAGGGAATGTAAAATAGCCATGAGATGCCTTTGCATGCATTCCAATGGGACCTCTGTTCGCTTTGATTTTTTCAAAAATATCGGCTGCCATAATGTATAGACGTGTTAAAGTAAGTTTCAGCAAAAATAAGGCTAATGAGTATTTAAGACAAAGACCGAAGTTTATTTTATCAACACCAATCGTCTGAAAACGTCTTAATAATAGATTGCCCGACGAACCTTACTCACGTATTTCGCTAGTCGGATCACTTGTTTTGTGTAGCCAAATTCATTGTCATACCATGTATACAAAACGATGTTCTTCCCATTCTTTGAAACGATGGTGGCATTGGAATCAAATACAGAGCAACAGGTATTGCCAATAATGTCTGAAGATACCATTTCTGGGTCAAATGAGTAATATATTTGATTCACCAAATCACCATTTAAGGCTGCATTTTTAATGGTTTCGTTGATGCTCTCAAGGGTGGTTTCTTTTTCAATCTCTAGGCTTAAGATGGCCAAAGACCCATTGGGCGTCGGTACGCGAACTGCATTGGCAGTCAGCTTATCTTGAAGGGAAGGGATTACTTTTGTAACTGCATTTCCAGCCCCTGTAGAAGTGATTACCATGTTGATCGCTGCAGACCTTCCTCTACGTACTTTTTTATGCATATTGTCCAAAAGATTTTGGTCGTTGGTATATGCGTGAACCGTTTCGATGTGTCCTTTAACTACGCCAAATTTGTCGTTCACCACTTTCAGTATTGGACTGATTGCATTGGTTGTACAAGAAGCGGCAGAATATATTTTTTCATTTTCCAAATCCAAGGTTCCTTGGTTGATTCCAAAAACGATGTTAGGGATTTCTTTTCCAGGAGCTGTTAATATGACCCTTGAAACACCTTTGGATTGAAGGTGGCGACTAAGCGCCGTTTTGTCTGTAAAAACACCTGTATTGTCAATTACCAGCGCGTTTTCAATTCCATAAAGGGTGTAATCAATTTGTTCGGGAGCAGATGCTTCAATCATATGCACCACTTGTCCATTGATGATTAAACATTTGTTTTCAAAATCAGCATTTACGGTTCCTTTGAATGCACCATGCACGGAGTCGTTGCTAAGCAAAGAAGCACGTTTGATGATTTCTTTTTCAGAAGCGCCACGGGTGACAATGGCTCTCAAGCGCAGTTGCTGTCCTTTTCCGGCTTGGCGAATAAGTTCTCTCGCAGCGAGTCTTCCAATCCTACCAAATCCATATAAAATCACGTCGCGTGGATTGAGTTCTCTGGAGGATTCAAATTGGAATCCTTTAAGTTTGCTTTGAAGGAAATCAGACTTAGAAGTTTCCTTGGCTTCATTTTGCCATTCATTGGCAAGTTTCCCGATGTCTAATTTTGCAGGAGCGAGGTCCATTTTGGCAATTTCACTTGCGATTTCCGAGGTGGTGAAAATATCGATGGGTTTGTTTACCACTTTCGCCGCATAATCGTGAAGGTTCAAGATTTCGGAGATGGTAATGTCAATGAGGTGGTTTCTGAATAGCACCAGTTCAATTCCTTTTTCATAGAGTAATTCACCGACCTTAGATTGGAGTTTTACGGCTTCTCTTTCTTGTTCTATGTGATTTTTAAGTGCTTGTTCGTAACCGAGTTGATTATGCATGACTTTAATTTAAAAATGATGAAAATAAAAAGGCCGCTAAAAAGCAGCCTGATTGGTTATCCTAAGTAGGATTTTAGAAGTTTGTTTCTGGAAGTATGTCTCAACCTTCGAATGGCTTTTTCTTTGATTTGACGTACGCGTTCTCTCGTTAAGTTGAATTTCGCGCCGATTTCTTCCAAGGTAAGACCGTGATTCATTCCGATGCCAAAAAACAAACGGATGATTTCTCTTTCTTTATCCGTTAGGGTGCTTAAGGAGCGTTCGATTTCACGTTGCAATGATTCCGCCATCAATCCTGAATCTGTTCTCGCAGTATCGTTGTTGATCATTACGTCCATGAGCGTACCGCCATCCTCGTTCGTGGTAAGAGGCGCATCCATGGATACGTGTCGACCAGAAACGTTTAAGCTTTCTTTGATTTTTTCTTCGGGAACTTCAAGAGCTTCGGCAAGTTCTTCTGCTGAAGGTGGGCGTTCGAATTCTTGTTCCAATCTTGAAAATGCCTTGTTGATTTTATTTAAAGAACCCACTTGGTTTAACGGAAGCCTGACAATTCTTGCTTGTTCTGCCAATGCCTGAAGAATGGATTGGCGAATCCACCAAACGGCATAAGAAATGAATTTAAATCCCCTCGTTTCATCAAATTTTTGGGCTGCTTTAATTAAGCCTAAATTGCCTTCGTTGATAAGGTCTGGCAGGGTAAGTCCTTGGTTTTGATATTGCTTGGCAACAGAAACGACAAACCTCAAATTCGCTCTGGTTAATTTTTCTAATGCTTTCTGGTCTCCAGCTTTGATTTTCTTCGCTAACTCTACTTCTTCTTCTGCTGTGATTAATTCTTCGCGGCCAATGTCTTGTAGGTATTTATCCAAAGATTGACTCTCGCGATTTGTAATGGATTTGGTGATTTTTAGTTGTCTCATTATGTAAAGATCTCTTTATTAAGGAATTATTAATGAATGTGTTGGAAGCAAAGTAAAGTGAAATATTGGGTAATAAAAAATTAAAAATTGAAGAATATCAACAACTTTTCAACCGAATTGTATTAAAAACTTTTCTTCTTATTTTACTTGTTTTACAAGCCAAAACCTTTATAGTCTTTGGTACCATTTGGCAACACAATTTCCAATAGAATACCTCGGTTTACACCATTTAATTTACTGGTAAGCTCTTCGATGGTTTCAATGGGATCGTTGTTTACTTTCGTGATGATTGTACCAACAGACAACCCGATGGATTTTAACTTTCCTGTGTTGATGGAGGTGACTTTAACGCCGTAAGAAAGGTTGAGGTCCTTCTTCTCTTTCTCTGTCAACGCAACAAAGGTGGCACCCAAGGCGAAATTCGCTGAGATTTGTTCTTTGGACATCAATTCGGTCTCACCTTCCTTGTTACGCAACAATACATCAATGACATCTTCGTCACCATTTTTTCTTCGAATCGTGACCACAACTTTGTCACCAGGTCGCTGCTTCCCAATCTCTTCTTGCAGCTGTGCGGGGGAGTTCACTTCTTTCACACCGATTTTCAATACCACATCTCCGTTTTTTATGCCTGCTTTGTCGGCTGAACCACCATCTACCACACCGCTGATAAAGACACCTTTTAAGTTCGGTAGTTTTTGTGTCTCTTTTAAATCTTGGCTTATTGCCGAAATCTGCACTCCCAAATAAGCGCGTTGAACAAGGCCGTAATCAATTAAGTCACGAACGACCTTTTCAACCAAATTCACTGGAATGGCAAAGGAGTAACCGCTGTATGCGCCTGTTTGCGAAGCAATGGCCGTGTTGATGCCAACCAATTCTCCTTTGGTGTTGACCAATGCACCTCCACTGTTTCCGGGGTTTACGGCTGCATCGGTTTGGATGAAGGATTCAATGGGAACAATCTCCTTATCCGTTCGGTCGGATAACAAATTGATGTTACGTGCTTTGGCGCTTACAATGCCCGCGGTTACTGTGGAGGTCAGGTTAAAAGGGTTTCCAACAGCAAGTACCCATTCACCGATACGCAATTGGTCGCTGTTGCCAAACTTCATGGGGGTAAAGGGTTTACTGTCCTCAATCTTTAATACCGCAATGTCTGTCGCTGGATCTGTGCCAATGATCTTTGCGGTGTATTCTGAATTGTCGTTTAATATGACATGGATTTCGCTGGCATTCTCAATTACATGGTTGTTGGTTACAATGTAGCCTTCGGATGAAATGATCACTCCGGAACCTGCGCCTGAACCATATTGTTTAAATTCTCTTCCCCCTGCACCTGGACCATAAAAGAATTCTTGAAAAAAATCTCGTTGAAAAGTGGTGGAAACCACTTTGGTAGTGACGTGGACCACAGAGTTGATGCTTGACTCCGAGGCTGTAGTAAGTTCAGGGAGGGTTTCACCATTCAATCCTACGGTTTGAACTGGGTATTGATTTCCATCCAGAACACGATCTGATAATTTTGTGGTTTGGTGGTAATAGGTCAGCATCGCCGCTAAGGGTAGGGTGCCTCCAATAAAACCGATGCCTAAAATTTTAAAAACTGCTTTGTATTTCATCTGAATAAAATTTGGTTCACAATTTTACAAAGCATTGACTAAACTTGAAATTCTCTTGCTGTTAAAGATTGTTAAGCCATTTTAACTACATTTATTACCTTTACCGCTTCGTATGGAGATTGTGTTTTCTAAATTTCAAGGAACAGGAAATGATTTTATCCTTTTGGATAATTTGAAGGGTGATTTTTCATTGCTTTCCATTCGTCAAATCCAATTTCTGTGCGATCGAAAGTTTGGCATTGGTGCAGACGGATTGATTAAAATAAATGCATCCGAAGGTTTTGATTTTGAAATGGAATATTTCAATTCTGATGGCAGTCAAAGTTTTTGTGGGAATGGTGCAAGATGCGCAGTCGCATTTGCTAAGGATAAAATTCAAACGCCTTTGAAGCATCGTTTCATCGCGATAGATGGCGAGCATTCTTACCATTGGAAAGAAGGAATGGTAGCCATTGATATGAAAGATGTTCATCAAATTTTTCCTTGTGGAGAAGATTTCATTGCACATACAGGTTCTCCTCATTATGTCAAATTCTCCGACGATCTGTCAAATCAACATACGGTAAATTTCGGTAAACAAATTCGGTATTCCGAAGCCTTTGAAAAGGAAGGCATTAATGTAAATCTTGTGAGCCTCAGAAGCGAAAAATCGATTTCCATTTCTACGTATGAACGTGGGGTGGAGGATGAAACCTTGTCTTGTGGAACAGGAGCTACCGCTTGTGCTTTGGTGTATGCCGACAAATTGGGATTAACTACAGGGCCTATCGTTGTCCAAACAAAAGGAGGGGAGTTACAGGTTGATTTTATAAAACGTGAAGATGGTTTTTCTTCCATTTGTCTATCTGGTCCTGCAGAATTTGTTTTTAACGGAAATCTCCAATTGGCATGAAATATTTTCAAGGAGAGAAGGTAGTCCTAAGACCTGTAGAGCCGTTGGATGCGACCGCAATGTTCATGTGGGAAAACAATACAGATAACTGGAGGATTAGCCATACGGAAGTACCGTTTTCAATGCATAACATTCACCAGCTCATCGAACAGTTTTCAAATTTTAGGACCTCTGGACAATTTAGGTTGATCATAGTCCTGAAAGATTCAAATAAAAGCATTGGAACCATAGACCTCTTTGATGTGAACTTCAAACATGGTTTTGCTACCGTGGGTATTTTACTCGCGGAACAAGAAGAACGTGGGAAAGGGTATGCCCAAGAAGCCCTTCAGTTATGCATTGACTATTGCAGAGATCATTTGGAATTATATAACTTGCAGTGTTTTGTCCATGCCGACAACTTAGCAAGCATTCATTTGTTCAAGAAATTGAATTTTGAAGAAATTGGAATTAGGAAAGATTGGTATCAATATAAAGGAGTTAGAATTCACGAAATAGCTTTTCAATTATGTCTAAAAAAAGTGTAAAAAAGAGAAACATCATCATTGCTTGCGTCGCGGGAGCGGGACTGATCGCTTTGTTGCTTTTTCCAAAAATCATGTTGTATTGGTCTTCGCTTAATAGAACTGAAAACCAGGAAGATAAGGAATTTTACCTAAGTAAATCTGTGGAGTTAAACGCTTTGGCGGATTTGTTGGAAAAGGAAGGCTTAATCTCCTCTAAATCGGACTTTGTAAAAGTAGGAAATTATAAATCCATGAATGCGGAAAACATTGCCTTGGGTAAGTACATCATCGCTCCGGGTACTTCTTATCGAAACTTGTTGAATGGCTTTAAGATGAACGCTGCCGGCAATGGAAATGCAGAAGTGGAGGTCGAAGTTACCTTTAACAACTGCAAAACCATTTACCAAATGGCGGGAAAAGTTTCCGATTGCATTGCCCTTGACAGTGCAAGGTTAATTGGATTCTTGCAGGACGGAAACACCTTGGCAAAATATCAATTTGATTTGGCACAATTGCCCGCATTGTTTATTCCCAATACGTACAAAATGTATTACGATACCGATGAAAAACAATTCGTTGAAAGAATGGCAATGGAGTTTAAGACCTTTTGGAATCCATCTAGAAAGGCTAAAATGAAGGCCATTGGATTGAAGACGCCCAGCCAAGTAACGACCATGGCAAGTATTGTATATGCGGAACAATCAGTTAATTCAGATGAATGGCCAATCATCGCTGGTTTGTATTTAAACCGCGTAAAAGTGGGCATGCGCTTACAATCAGATCCTACCTTTAAGTTTTGCTGGGGTGATAAATTAAATGGGGTACAAAGGTTGTTGGCCATACACCGAGAAATCAATTGCCCTTACAACACTTACAAGTACGATGGTTTGCCACCAGGACCGATAAACCTACCTTCTTCAGCCGTGTTGGATGCTGTACTCAATCGCGCAGATGTTCCATATCTGTACATGTGTGCAAAGCCGGATTATACGGGAAGACATAATTTTGCTGTAGGCGGTGCAGACCATATGAGAAATGCAAAGCTTTTTCAAAATTGGATGACGGCAGAGAAAAAACGAAAATCGAACTGATGGATCGCAGGAAATTTATTCATTTAGGTGCGCTCGCAATGGCAGTTGGGGCTACAAATCCGATCAAAGGAACTTCTTTCATAGGTGTTCCTTTTGAAGAGAAAATCGTAGGGCCTGTAATTCTATCCACCTGGATTCATGGTTTGGAAGCCAATCGCGCGGCTTGGACCATTTTGGAAAAAGGGGGGAGTGCGTTGGATGCCGTAATTGCTGGTGCAAGACATACAGAATCCGACTTGACCAATAGGAGTGTAGGAATCGGAGGTAGGCCAGATCGCGAGGGGAAGGTTACCCTGGATGCTTGTGTGATGGATGGTGACGGAAAGTCAGGTGCAGTAGGTTGTTTAGAAGGAATTGCGCATCCTGTTTCTGTGGCTAAAGCCATCATGGATCTTACGCCTCATGCGATGTTGGTAGGGGATGGAGCGAGAGATTTTGCGATCTCCCGTGGATTTGAAACCGTGAAAACACCATTGCCAGAAGTAAAAAAGGAGTACCTCGAATGGAAAAAAGAAAACAAAGAACTGCTTCGTAGGCCTAAAATTAACCATGAAAACCACGATACCATTGGATTGATTGCAAGAGATGCGAATGGTAATTTCGGGGGTGCCTGCACGACAAGCGGATGGGCCTATAAAATGCATGGAAGAATTGGTGACTCTCCAATCATTGGTGCAGGGTTGTTCGTCGACAATGAGGTAGGTGCTGCTACGGCAAGTGGATTGGGAGAAGCCATCATTCGGGTGTCAGGTAGCAGCATGGTTGTTGAACTGATGCGAAATGGATTAAGTCCTTCTGAAGCTTGTAAAGAAGTAGTAGATAGAATCATTCGGAAAAACACAGACCTTACGAATCTCCAATGTTGTTTTCTTGCGATGGATACCCTTGGAAATGTTGGGGGTTATTCTGTTTACAATGGATTTAACTTCGCCCTGAAAACCAAGGAACGCGATGAAATGATTAACACTTCATACAATCGAGAATGGTAACAAAAATTCGTTGGGTATTTCTATTTTTAATTTTAACCATTGCCATGCGGTTTTCTTCACAATGTGTCCTTTCTTGGGAATTTCAACATCCAGTTAAGAAAGATTGGATTTCCATGGGGGAATCGGGAACAGTACAAGAAACGTTATGGAAAAAGGGAATTTTACCCAATCCTTATGTTGGGGAGAATGAAAATGAATACCAATGGATTGAAGACCATGAATGGAGTTTTAGAAGCAAGTTTTTTCTCTCCGAAACATTGTTTAACGCTCCGTCCGTTCATATCAACTTGCCTTGTGTAGATACCTACGCAAAAATCTATGTCAATGGCATTCTTGTCTTACAAACTGAAAATTATTTCCGACCCTATGACCTTGCGATAAAAGATCACCTTCGTTGCGGTTACAATGAAGTTACCGTTGTTTTTTCGCCTCCGGCGCTGTATCATAAAATGGATTACAAAAAGGCGAAATTTCATTACCCCACACCCAATGACTTGGCGAAAATAAAAGTGTCCTCCTTAACTCGTAAACCGCAATACCAGTTTGGTTGGGATTGGGCATTGCGAATGAATACGATTGGTTTTCCAAAGCCTGTATGCATCGAGATTCCAAAAACAAACTTGGTAAGCTCCATAGGGATGAACACCTTGAGCCTACAAGAAGATGCATCATTGGAAATGGTTATTACCCACGTTAAAAACATTGAAGGTTATTCTTTTGAATCTGATATGTTTCAACTTAAAAATGCATTCTCCCAAGGTACCATTACACGGTTGACTCTTTCGCTCAAAAATCCCAGGCTGTGGTGGCCTTCTGGGATGGGAGATGCGAACTTGTATTACGACACCCTGCGAATTTTTGACAAGCAAGCTAATTGTATTCAAGAAGTGCCTTACACTTTTGGGGTGAGAAAGGTGGATTTACTTCAACAAACAGATCAATGGGGAACTTCTTTTCAGTTTACAATCAATGGATTACCGGTGTTTTTAAAGGGGGCAAATTTTATTCCTCCAACGGTTTTTAATGGGATTACGAAGGATGAAGAATGGAACGAATGGGTGCGGGTGATGAAGGAATCTAATTTCAATGCGGTTCGCATTTGGGGAGGAGGAGACTATGCAAGTGATGCTTTTCTAGAGGCTTGTGACAAGGCGGGACTTATGGTCTGGCATGATGCCATGTTTGCGTGTGCAATGTATCCAGGTGATTCAGCTTTTTTAGCCAATGTATCAGAAGAGTTCGAGTACCAAATTCCTAGGTTGACAAAACATGCATCTGTAATTCTGATCAATGGAAACAATGAGGTTGATGTTGCATGGAAAAATTGGGGTTTTCAATCGCAATACCATCTGGATAAGGATGACCAAAAAGTAATTGAAAGCGACTACAATGCATTGTTTAAGGTACTGCTACCAAATACAATGGCAAAGTATTCGAACCTTCCCTTTACCCATACCTCACCATTAAGCAATTGGGGAAAGGATGAGTTTTATAACCATGGCACCCAGCATTATTGGGGCGTCTGGCATGGTGCAGATGAGATGGAGGGGTTTGCTAAGAACATTGGGCGATTCAATGCTGAATATGGATTTCAGAGTTTTCCTGAATTTTCGACCTTGTCTGCTTTTTCAAATGAAGAAGATTGGTCGTTGGATTCTAAAATAATGAAAGCCCATCAAAAAAGCTATGTCGGAAATGGAATGATCCTTAAACATGCTAAAAAACTGTTCGGAAAACCAAAGGATTTTAAAACCTTTGTGTACTTCTCGCAACTGACTCAAGCATACGCTGTAGAATCTGCCATCACAGGTCATCGTTTGGATGCGCCAAGATGTATGGGAACGCTTTATTGGCAGCTTAATGATTGTTGGCCAGCACCCACATGGTCCAGCATTGATTATTATGGAAATTGGAAAAGTCTTCAGTATAAAGTCAACGAAATCTATAAAGATTTGACGGTTCTCTCTAAAACAACCCATGGAAAAACCGAATTGTTTGTTTCATACCTCAATGGAAAAGCGCCAAAGGAGGTTACGGTTTCTTGGTTGGAATTTGATTTAACGGGAAAGCCAGGAGGTAGCTATTCAAAGCAAATTAATTTACAGGTATTTGGTTCGGAGTCCTTTGCAAGTTATTCTGCTGATGTCTCGCCAAAAGTCGTGGTTGTTAAAATGGATGGTGTAGAAGCGCGTACATTTTTAGTAGGAGATTTTAAAAGAAATCCAAAACAACCGCTTAAAACTTCTTTGAGAATTGTTTCCATTGATGCCGTAAGGAAGGAGGCTGTTGTCGAATTAACAACGGATTCTTTTCTTGCCGACTGTTGGATTTATTCAGATAAATTGGGAGTCCATTTTGAAAATAATTTCACGAATTACCTGCCGGGTAAGCACCTTGTTAAATTAACCTTCACCGATGAAATAGGTGACTTAAAATGTATGTACAGATGAAAAATGTTATGATTACTGTGGGTGCTGTATGCATCTTAACTTCGATCCATGGTCAAAAGAGAACTACCTCAGGCGCAGACACCGTTCAACTTAAAAAAGAGGTCGTTATCTTTGGGAAAGGAATTACATCAAGCTATGCGGAACGTTCTTCTAGTATTCAAAACATTACAATGGAGCAAAACAAGAATCTCCCTATTCGTTCGGTAAATGAAGCGCTTTCATACATTCCGGGACTTGATTTTCGCCAAAGAGGGGTCCAAGGCGTTCAGGGTGATTTGAGCATCCGAGGGGGAACGTTTGAGCAAAACATAGTATTGGTGAATGGATTTAAATTGGTTGACCCACAAACGGGACATCATGCGTTGAATTTACCTGTATTGCTGACAAATGTCGAAACCATTGAGGTTTACAAAGGTTCAGGCACAAGGGTTTTTGGGCAGAATGCCATGACCGGTGCAGTCAATTTTGTGACCCGTCCAAAAGAAATTACTTCAGTAAATGGTCAAATTTACGGAGGTTATTTTGGAGGCTTGGGAAGTCAGTTTTCCGTTTCTATGCCCTTGAAAAATTTGAAACAAACCTTTTCTGCGGCATACGATAAAAGCAATGGACATTGGTATAATTCAGATTTTAGCAATCAACAGTATTGTTACGATGCCATTTTGTCCTTGGGGAGAAATAATGAAGTGAGGGGATTGGTGGGTTTTACAGATCGCGCCTTTGGTGCAAATGGTTATTACAGTGCGTCCTTTCCTGATCAATGGGAGTCAACCCAAATGGCATTGGCCGGTTTGTCTCATAAATTTTCTAATGGAAAGTTCGTGTTTCTTACCAAGGCGTCGCTTCGTACGCATCGTGACGAATTTCGCTTAAAGCGCATGGACCCCTCTTTCTACACCAACAAGCATTGGTCGGAGGTAGTGACATTCGAGGAAACAGGTCAGTGGAAGTCTGTCTTGGGACTCACTGGTCTTGGGGCGGAGTACAGAATGGAACAACTGGCAAGTTCAAATCTTGGAGAAAGAAGTAGGGACTACCTTTCAGGATTTTTAGATCATCAAGTTAAATTGTTTAACAAGAAGTTGATTCTTACAGCCAATGTTCATTTTTTCCATTTGGAGATGAATGGAAACCGATACCAAAAGTTACTCCCCGGATTCGAAGCGACTTATTTGGTTAATAAATCATGGAGGTTTTTTGGAAATGTTTCCCAAAGTTACCGTGCGCCAACCTATACAGAATTGTATTATCAAGATTACTCCAACCTGGGTAATCCGAATTTACAACCTGAGTATGCAACTTCTGCAGAAATGGGATTTGAATGGAGCCATTCTTGGGGAAATAAAGACAAACAAAAAAACCGTTTGTCATTTGAATCGGCCTACTATCATCGAAACAACTCGAATATGATTGATTGGCAACGAAGCGCTACTTCTATTCCGAATCCTTGGATGCCGGTGAATCTTTCGAGTGTTGTTTTTAACGGAGTGGAGAGCAATGTTCGTTGGACGATGCAAGGAAACCAAAAAATCAGGATCAAAGAACTCTCTTTGGGTTATAATTTTGTGGATGCAAACCATCAATTCGCAGATTTTTTAGGCTGGTTCCAGTCGCGTTATGCATTTTCAGGTCTTAGGAATCAACTCGTGGCAAAAGGAACCTTAATATTGGGTAATTGGGCAACCTTTAGTGTTACATACCGCGGATGTGAAAGATTTGGATCGGGTACAGTTTCACTTTTAGATGCAAAATTTCAATTCAATGCGTCTAAATCTTTTAATCTGTTCGTTGAAGGAAATAATTTGTTGAATGTAGATTATGTGGAGGCTGGATATGTACAAATGCCAGGGATTTGGGGCAAAGCAGGTGTTTCCTTTAATTTTGATCAATTTGATAAAAGAAGAGGAATTGTTGTCTTGGATGGGAAATAAGCCCAAACCCTCTGGTAATTACTCCCTTGAGGAAGGCAAAGGAGGGTGAAAAAAATGATGGCTGTCTTGTCCTGGAATAGGTTTACACAAAACGTGAAAAAAATGATAACAAGTAAACCAATTTTAGGACTACGGTCGAATAAAACCAATGTGATATTTTTTAGCGATGAAGAAAAAATCGCGATTAT
>Ga0214921_10000374_pt1 | contig 85175 bp, 77 predicted proteins | sample LL1505_MetaG_FD_177992 | JGI IMG/M metagenome (GOLD analysis project Ga0214921, IMG submission 177992) | Freshwater microbial communities from Lake Lanier, Atlanta, Georgia, United States - LL-1505 | ecosystem: Environmental > Aquatic > Freshwater > Lake | place: USA: Georgia | collected... | reverse complement strand
AACCCAAGGAGGAACCCAAGGAGGAACCCAAGGAGGAACCCAAGGAGGAACCCAAGGAGGAACCCAAGGAGGAGGAACATACAGAAGATTATGAAAACGTTCATATGGAAATCACGCAGGATGATAACGAATCAGATAACGAAACAGAAAGCAACCCAGATTCCATAAAAATACCCGAACTCATTTTTGTGGTTCCATACAGAGAACGCGTAGAACAACAACGATTTTTTGATTATCATATGAAAAACATCGTATTAAAAGATTTAGACAACTATATCATTCTGTATTCCCATCAAATCGACGGGAGAAGTTTTAACCGCGGAGCAATGAAAAACATCGGATTTTTATATGCAAAATCCATATATCCAGACGACTATAAAAATATTACATTTGTTTTCAACGATGTCGATACCATGCCTTTTACCAGCCACTTTTTAAATTACAAAACCACACCCGGGGTCGTAAAACACTTTTACGGATACCATTTTACACTAGGAGGAATCGTTTCTATCACCGGGGCAGATTTCGAAAACACAAACGGGTTTCCAAACTTTTGGGCGTGGGGATACGAAGACAATGCGTTTCAACTCCGTGTCAACAAACTCGGACTTCACATCGACCGCACCCAATTTTATCCTATTTTAGATAAAAATATTCTCCAGTTGAAAGACGGAATCACCAAGATTGTAAACCGTGGAGAGTTTGACCGATATACCAATGAACTACAATCGAATGCAAACCATGACGGAATAAATACAGTTTCGAATGTCGTTTTTTATTTCAATGAAACCAACGATTTTTTAAATGTCGAATCGTTTGATACACTTACTCCTGACCGCCCTGAATTAAACAAAGAATACGACATCCGCAATGGTAGCCGTCCATTCCCCGTGTTGTCAAAATCCGCCGTACAACGCCGTCGACCCGCAATGCGAATGTTTTTTTAGTTTTAATCGACGTGCGATAAAACGAGTGCCTCTGGTAAATTATAAATAACCCCATGTCGGTCTAATATACCACGAACGAACGCATCGTATTCGGTATCCACTACGGCGGACTTTCGAAAGCATAGGGTCGACGGATGGATATACGCACTGGTAGTCGACGTTTCCTCTTCCCGTGTAATCTTCGATGGATACCGGAGTTCATCCACCACAGATATCCTATTGTCCTCGTTTCTACGAAATCGTCTCACATTTGTCCCGCACAACACGGCATCCGACGATTCATTCATAAACTCTATCTGATGTATCATTCGGTCGGGCATCATGAGGTCACCGGCATTCATTTTGAAAACGAGGTCGCTCGAACACAGAGATAGACCGGCCTGGAAAGCGTTATCTCTATCCGCACTCGACCTCTTTTTATAAATGTATCGAATAAACCGAGAACTTTTTTGAAACCTGACTAATAATTCTACGACGGTCTGGCTGTGTTCTGGAGTCGACCCATCGTCTATCCATACAACCTCTATTCCAAAATATCCGGTCTGCCGTTTGACGGATTCCAGAGAGTCGTGTATGACCGCAGGCAAAGCATTTTCGCTGGAAATCAATAGGGAATACCAGACGGTCGGCGTGAATAGCTGACGGGGTAAGGTGACAGAGTTCATCGTATCATAACTTTGTTTAGAAGTCCCCCATTCTTGGTAAGCATACACCTTTTTATGACCGGTATATTCTATCCCTGTAAAATGAACCGGTAAAAAACAGTGGCTCGGAAATACTGAAAAATCCGCGTATTTTCCCGTATTTAACATTTTTGTAAGGAGTCCGGGACCCACGCTATACCATGCACGCGTTTCCTGTATTAATTGTGTGGCTTCGACGGACCCTTTTATCCATTGAATAATGTCATAACAGAGAACATGATTCGGAATAAACCCCATCGTGCCCGTCGCCACCAGTCCCTCTCTGATATTTTCATTCTCAAACGTCGCAAACGCCGATACGTTCTCAAAATATTCGTCAAACGGTTCAATACAGATAGAATCGGCATCCACGAAATATCCGCCGTATTGATATAGGATTTCCCATCGAAGGATGTCTGCCTTGCCATTTATTTCCCGCATATTCGCAATCTGTAGAGAACATTCACTTTTAAACCCGCGTTTTTGTAACTCTTCTTCGTTCCACAGAATATATTCGAACCCCGGATGCTTCTCTTTCCATGTTCTCATAAGATTGGTAGGAGCCGGCTTATCGCCAATCCATATCTGATGTATGATTCTAGGTATCATATATATTATATATCTATATATGATTATATTTAAGCCATTGAAGAACCGTACAATAATTCTTCAAGGGTGAAAAATGGCTGAATGTGTAGAACCATGAATCATGGATTATGACAATGGATATATCCGATATTCTCCTCCTATTTCCATTATTTAGGAAAACACATGATTCATGTAGGATGGAATAACCACGTAGGTTCTGAAATCTTCGAGAACACCCGGATGGATACCTGCGGACATAACGGTCCTCTTAATATTCGACCATTTTATAGGTAACTCCGAGTTCATTATGGGTTTCCCATACCCCGGATATTTTAATATAGTATTTGTGATGTCCTATGGTTGTTCCCTTATAATATTTAATGTCCCCGTTCGAAAGCGACGTTTTCAATGAATATACCGGAGTTTTATTCGTTACATTAAAATAGCGGATATAATAATCAATCACTCCACATTCGATATTTGCTATTGTGTTGATAAGTTCTCGGTTTGCATCGGAGTCAATCTGTATTACATTCCTCGATGAAAAATGTTTGACAAAGGACTGGAATGCAATATCTATAAAAATCCCATTCATAATCATCGAATCGTCTGAAAACAGGATTTTTGTAAAACTGCCGTCTACGATGATATTCATTTTTTTCTCCATAAAAAAAATAAAGTTTAATGCAAAATCTGCGGGTTGAATTACTAATATCATTACATATAATGAATCCACATGTTTATGTTCTTTAGATTCCGTGCCGAAATGTCCGCCGATTCGTGATAAAAATATGTGAAACATTTATATAATACTATATAAATGTCAGACTATCCAATGGGATTCCCTCAAAAATCGGTCAAATGGAAAGGCAAGACATTTAACCAGGTGGTCGCTTCGATTCGAAAAAACGACCAGAAAGCAGTAAGTTTGACCGTTTCTCAACTTCGAAAGCCCTTGCCATTGAAAATATATCGCAAAGAGATTGGAAATGGGACACGATGTAATTCGAGAACATCTGTAAAAATCGCAGATTTCGAAACCCCTGGAAACAATATCGTGACAAACGTATCGACACCAGGGATGGGTTTAGTAAATACGCTGGATATTCATGTAACAAGCCTTTCTGCCGAACACGGGAAACGTGACACGGAAACCGAGTGTTTTTTTTTGCCGGAATACAACGCTCGTAAACGGTGTCGGAGTGCCGGCATGATTCCGCGCAAGTTTAATGTCGCGAAAAATAACGACACCTATTGCACGAGCACGAACCAGTATTTAGTCGCGAGGAATCGCACGATTAAACAGAACGAATACCATTATATTCGCAAAGGGAGTACGGGTGCACTTCCGGTAACCGGACTGGCGGGGTCCAATGTATATTCTCCTGCAGGATTAAGTCACTGTTCCCGCCCTGAGATTACTCCCGTAAATAAAAACAATGTCATTTCTTATATTTGGATAAACGGGGTAGAATATAATGCCACGATACCCACTGGGTTCTACGATGTAGAATCATTAAACATGGCATTTCAAACCCAGCAAAATGCAAATAAAACGTATCTGAAGAGCCTCACTTCCGGCTCAGACGTATACCTATTACATATCACGTATGACAACATCAACCAACGAGTCATGTTGGTTGCCAATATGGCATGGGAAGGTAAGTATTCAAGTTCGAATTATGGTCCGCCACAAGATGCCGACTGGAATATGAGTACTTATCCAGTGAATCAACCCGTGTTTACTGGCGACCCGGTATCCAATGAACCCAATATACCAGGAGTAACATATTTTTATATTAAGAGCGAGAGCGAGAGTAAATTCGGAGACCTTGTCGGGTATTTAAACGGTTACTATTTCGGTGGGTTAACGACTGGTGTATATGAAGGTACCCTATCTCATAATTATGTCCCCCTGTATTATAAACCCAACAATATCGCATTTGGTGTTCAGGGTGCAGTGGATTCGAGCACACTCATTCACCGTAAGAAATATGATACGATAACGTCCGCTGCAAACGGGCTCCGGTCGGCCTATGGAAGTGCCACGGCGAATGCCATGGCATACGGAGTCAGCGAAAACCCATACACAATTAAATCGGCAGTAGGGGATAAAGTGATTTATACTCCGGTAGTTGACCGATTTTCAGGAAAGGTATGTCGCAAAAGGGTGATTTACCGGTTATAAATCGTCGTGGTGTAAAAATATGTTTGAAGACGTATTTATATGGTAATATGGAACATTGAACCGCACACACCAGTCGATGCACTTGTCTATATTTTCGCGAAGAAGCTGATCCAGTTTATCTTGTTTCGGTTTGTTCTCAATGAAGGAGAGTGTGTATTGTATGTTTTGAAGCTGTTTTTTACCGAGTATCGACATGTAATCCTCTATTTTTTTAATAAAGAGTTTCGGTATGGGGACATTCAAAAATCGCAAAGGATATGTTGTGTCGGTTCTCATCATATCTTTAAAACACTTCAAAAAATAGGAGTAAAACGCCCGGTTCGTTTTATGTATGAATCCTATACATACAATGTATCGTTCGGAGTTTGCATAACGACTGGTGTTCGGTTTCATAATATAGACTTTCTCGTAAAACGACGAAAGAATGTATAAGACATCGACGGTATGTTGCATAAAACAGTCGAATATTTTTAAAACGAACTTCCCTCGGTATTTTTGCATACAGACGGCATAGGCGACCTGAGCGAACAAGAGTTTCCCGATATATATTTCTTGGTTGTTAAAATCGGTAGAAAAGTCGAATCCGCCGTCGGCGGTGATAAAGTCCATCCGGTTCGAATATTTAGAAACCACATATTCGAACCCTTGTGTGGAAAGGATATTGCCCGTTTTATCTACCCCTTCTTCAATTCCGACGTTTGGGTTGTCCCGTAAAAAAAACTCGCTTTTTTTCCATCCCGGTACAGTGGAATCGCGTTTGTCGCTTAAAAGAGTCATCCCGATATAGGTGTCATCAGGACACTGTCGGTTGTTTCGGATGGCTTCAATAAATCCACCGGGACCTTCGGCCAAATGAAAGGTTTGAATGGGACCTTTGAAATGGATTTGAAAGGTTTTGATGATTTCGACCATTTTAAAATAGGACCGCGAAAGAGGCTTGTATTTGGATACGGGGCGTTTTTTTGCCGGCACGGGAGTATGTATATATTCGAATGGGTTCGTATATTTTTTATATATGTCCCATTGGGCTTCATTCGTCGCAATCCTTTCTTTGTTCGTATATAAATGAGAGGACAACGATTGTAAGATGATATTGGGCGGATTCGATTCAGTCTCTGTATATTCTATATCATTATAATTTAAGTGGGTTCTAGGTATAATATAATATGCCATTTTCTACAAATATAGCTGACATTTATTTAACTCTTTATATAAGAACATTATAAATCCTTCTCCTTTTCTTCATTCTCTTCCGGGTCGGAAAGGTCAGCGATGTCTGGCACAATAACGAGAGGTGTATGCGTGTCGTGTGTCTCGATTGAAAATATTTCAGAGGGTGGTTTTCGAAGTTTTGCCCGGATTTTGGTTCGCCGGATTTCTCCGCGGACCGCCGGTGTCTTTCGCGCTTCCGTATCGAACGCTGCCTCCAGTTCCGCCATTTCCGGGGTCGGACGTTCGAGGGAGACATGTTGCAAGAAGAGGCGCTCTTTTTTCGCGGCATCCACGGTCATGACCTTGCGAAAGACAAAGTATCGGTTCATAAACGAAATGGTCCTTTCAGCAGATGTCATATGGAAGGCATCTTTGTACTGGCTTTTCATACGCGGATTCGATTTGATTTCGTTCTGCATGGCATCATAGAGTTCTCCGAAGAGTCCGGTGGGATTCGGGAGACCCAATTGTCGGGATTCATCTTTTGTAACGAGTTTAAAGCCGTAGTTATCCATCATTTCCACGAAATAATCGAAACAGACGAGAAACTCGGGGACATACTGGTTGATACTCTCTTGATACACGTCTATTTTATATCCGAGCGAGGTATCGTCGACGGGAAACCCGGTATCGCCGTATTTTTTCACGATTTCGCATATACGTGTATCGTCGACGGAGAATAGGATACTTTCGCCCTCTTTTTTTTTCGAAAGGGATTTGAATATCGTTTTTCCGTCGTAACATGTACCTATAAAATACCCCTGGTCCCGAGTGCATTCGGCGAGGTTTCTCAAGAATCCGTGGAGGGTAACCTTGTTCTCAAAGAAATAGTGTAAAGCAAACTGACACGAACTGATTTGAAACCCCGGCTCTCCTTTACCGTATTGTGCGACGGTTCCTTTCCCGATTACAGTGGCGTCTTTTGGCCCTTTCCCAAAAACGGCATTCGCGACCATTTTATCTTTGCTGTGGGTGTCTCCTGGGAACGCTTTCAACGACCGGATGTTGAGAGAGCTGTTTCCTACGGTAAAGAGACAGTCAGGAATCGTGGGATTGTCGCGTTTGACATTGAGAAACCGTGCACACGCGCCCCGTTTATTGTTGTGAATATTAGAGTGACTGACGTCGATGCCGAAAACAAACCCCAGTCTGGAAGAGACCCATTTCGGGAGGTCTCCCGCCATTCCTACGGCATAATCGATGAGCGTGTCCCCGCGTCTAGATACACCTAGTATCAGCGATTTTTTTACATATAGATTATGAAAGTCGCGGAGCCCCTGGGTATTGTTCTCTTGGTTTCCCTTGTAGTAGACGCCTTCTTCCACGATGTCGGGGATTCCTTCCCCCGTAGTAATCATTTCTTCGGTGACGGGGTAATGTATCGATTTCCAGTTGGAGTTTGCCACACGGAAGGCATTCCCAAACTGTTTGTCGCCGTTTTTCAACTGTTGGGTTTTATCCGTGCGGAGCCTCAAAGGAACCCATCGCGAATCGTTCGGTCGGGATTTGTCATAGCGGAACTCGACGATGTTAAACGATTCGAAATAGTCGCCCTCTTCCGACACCATGTATTGGGATGTCCCGTCATCATGTAGTTTGACTTTGGTAATATAGGCGTTTGCGTCGTATGGGTCGGTCGGTCGAAACAGTGCGGCATGGTAGTCCGTATTGCTTTGGTTCCGGTCCGTATTGCTCGGAATGCGGTTGTCTAATACGTCTTGATAGGGGTTCATGTATCCGTCGGTTTTTGCGTTGAACCCACACATGAGTTCAAGGGTTTTATACTGGTCGATACAAGTGGCCGAACCGGTGTTTATGCCGTCTTGATAGACATGCGTGACCTCTTCCTTCCCCGTTTTATCGGTTTTTACGGTCACTAAAAAGTCGACGGTGTTCTGGTCTGCCGGTTTCCATTTCATAGAGTGTTCCCATGTCGCACTGGATAATGGCCCGGCGACTCCGGGGGCATCCCCACCGACTCCAGCATTGGTGGGAGTGAATATCAATCCGTCGGTATGATAGGGCAGCAGACCGTCAGTAATGTCTTTCATGATATTCGAACAACATTCAAATATCGTTTTGGAGTCGGAGACCACTTCGAACCGCTTACATTGAACGACCAGTTTGCAGGAATACTCCATTTTCGGGCGGATTTTCGTGATTTCCCCACTTTTGTAGTTTCCCCACATCGGGTTTCCTTTTTTATCTTTCATCTCCTGCCATTTTTGAATGGGTTTTTCGCCGACGATGGAAGACGGTTTTAACAGGGTGACAAACTGTTGTAGAATCAACAACCGGTAATTGTTGGGAAGGTCGTCGGAGCTTTCAGGATAAAAGTTTTTTTCGCGAAAACTTTTACCGTTCACAAAATAGATGTCGAATGCGGCATACAGGTTAAGCGGATGACCGTGTTTGTCAAACTTTACCAATTCCCCGTCCAACAAACTGTTATATATGGTTTTTTCGTCGGTTTTCATTCCGGTGAATTGGACGTTGAACCGGTTATCTATTAAATAGAGTCGCCCCTCGTCGTTGATATAGAGGAGTTTTCTTTCTCCGTCGGCTTTGTCGGTCACGGTATAATTCGTCAACACGGAAACCATGGTCGAACCCTCTTTTTTGGGTAGGATGTGTTCTCGTTGAAGGGTTATTGACCCCGGACCAATGAATACGAAACTTTTGGAGAACTCGTATTTATTTCCCATATTTATCTTCTTGTGATGTCTTTTGTCGTTGTTTTCGACGAGTCGCATATACTGGTTTAAAACGACGTCGCGTTCGGTATATGAAATGGGATAGAAACACTGTTGAATGCCACACAATACAATACGGATACACTGTCTCAATGCATTCATTACGGATTCGAGAGTTGCATGGTTCGACCCCATGCCGACGCGACGGTTGTCTATCTCTAGTTCGATTTCGTAGGTTTCGGCCGCGTTAAAGACGCCGGCTTCTTGAATCGTGTATTTTGGAATCTGGACGTTGGTAGAGGGGCGTTTGAATGCTCCGCCTCCGGTTGCAGAGGAACGCACGTATTTTTTAGAGGACCGGACAATACTGATGTCTGCGAAAATGGGATAGTCGGGATGTGAAAACCGGACACGGTTCATTAAACGAAACGTCTTTTTTCGGTCCCCCCAGGTGTTAATGACGGGTTTAATGAAAGGGGCGGATGTGGTAAACGATTCTTCCAACTGGTAGGATACGCGAAACCCCATATCGAACATATCGATGGGCTTTTGCCAGCTCCCTTTTTCATCCCGAGACAAACTTTTGCGTGTAAACTGTATTTTATTAAAAGTGTATTGTGGCATATTAATCATGGTTTGAATGCTGTTTGTTCTACAGTATTCCTGAATCATGGTGGAACCGACGATTTCGGCACGGACGTTTGACATGATACGGTCGTCAGTCAATGAATCCTGATAATTGATTCGAAGATATTGAGAACCGTTCGGGAGGTCGGTTTTAAACCCGTGTTTCAACAGCTGTTTCACGACATTGTCATAATCGATTTTGGATAATGGGCGACCACTGAATGAGTTCGTGCCGAACCGGATTTCAAACTCATTCTCCTTACCGTCTTCTCTGTAACTCGCAATTCCGATACCTAAATACTGTTTTAATCTCGCATGGAACTCTTCTGTCGCCACTCTCATTTTTTTTTTATCGGTTTGGATAATGTCTTCCGGAGAACCCTTTTCTTCCGCCTTGGATTCTGTCACATTTTCTTCGTTTGGGTCTTGTTTTTCTTCCGCTATGGATTCGGTGACCTTTTTTTTGGAATCTGGTGGAGAACTAGAAGGGGTTCGAGGTTCACGTAATTTCATTGTAGTAGACATATAATAATATATGATTATATATTATTTTACTTTGTTGTCATCAATTTTATAGCCAAGCCACATGTTCGCTGATTCGACGGTATATATCTTCTTTTTTATCTTTTTCACCGAGGACCACATTCACTTCGGCGGCAATATGAACCAACTCTTCCCTCTTGTATGTGGATACTGCACGCAAAGGTCGCGCAATGCTATCTAAAGAGAAGAGTGGTTTTGGCGCATCGTCTCCCATAAACAGGCGGTATTTACCCTTTACGGTGCGGTCCCTGAAAATGAAGCATTGGTGTGAATATGTTTCTGGAGTATAAACATATTGTATGCCTTTTGTATCATCCATTAAATAAATCTGTGTTTTATAGTGGACTGATAACCCCACTAATCCCAATAACGTAATGGTGGTTTGACTCGTCATATATTCGGACATCATCTCTTTTATATTTCCGAGTGTGATTTTATGATTGGTTTTTCGAAGTTCACTCGACGACTTTGAGAAAGCGACAATCATGTTTTGTTTTTCTTCCCATTCACGATTTGCATATTTGTTGTGGATTAATAGGTATTCAGATACTCCGAATACACCGGCAAAGACACACCAGAATAAAGTGTCTTTTTGATGCGGTTCGAACCATTCGTTCGACCTTTTTTTGGGGGGTTCCGCCAGGACGTCTACCGGGGGTTCCGCCTGGACGTCTGCCATGGGTTCCGCCTGGACGTCTGCCATGGGTTCCGCCTGGACGTCTGCCATGGGTTCCGCCTGGACGTCTGCCATGGGTTCCACCTGGACGTCTGCCTCCCTATAAAAAAAGGGTTGCAACGATTCTAAATCAGCGGGGTTTTTAAATAACTCAATCCCATAAAACATCTGATTTAGTAATGTGTATGATCTCATTACGTTAATATATTAAATAATTGCACTCTCTTTATGCTCTTTTTCGATAAAAAAGGTCTCTTTAAAGGTCTGCTTTTGAGATTCTACGGGCTTCAACAGAGATTCCTGGTCTCGCACATAATCGATATACTTCTGTATGATAGACACCGTTTCTTCCGGTAAAAAAGTGAGATTAATATAAATCCCCGATTTATTTTCATTTATAGTAACGTTTGAATGGGTTTTAATGAGTTTTAACACCTCGATTTGATGCTTTTTTGAAAACCCCTCTACCACCGACTTTATATCTTCGAGATTCATTTGTAAATCATATAATAATAATTCTATATTATTTACGATTCCATTTCTACCAATTTACCAATGGCACAAATATTCGTATCATTCAGTTCGAACCGTATGCCTATAATATTTACCAATAATCTTGCGTTCTCGAAAACCTTTTCAAAATCAACGTTCTGGATGTGATGGTCCCGAGCAATAAATACAACAATCGGCACGTTTCCTTTGACATCCACCACTTCCGCGTGAACTCCGGCTTTTGTAATGGTCTTACAGATACATCGCACCAAAGTCCCCTCTACTGGATGACAAATCATACATTGAAAGGTTGTCTGAAACTCGACATTCCCCGAGGATACCTTTCCCGCGGAATAGGTCATAATCCGTATAGAATCTGGCCGTACAAACCCTTCTACGATACATTTTCCCTCGGTTTTGGATACAATCATCCGTTCCAGGTTCGATTTGATGTTTCCACCGACTTCCAAAATCGGCAGTGTAATTTTCATAGACAACTCCGAGAGAATATAGGGGTCAAATATTTTGGTTTCGCCCTCTTTTTTCTGGGTTCGAGATGGATTTCTTACAGATTTCATTGTATATAATAACGAATATAATTTTATATCTCTTCAATTTTATAGTTTCAAGTTCGTAATATCCATTTCATTCGTTCTTTCTGGACCGAAAAAGTAGGTTCTCATCTGTGTCTCCGTCAACCATCGCATCAATATTTCCAATAGAACACACAGTTGGGGTCTTTCTAAACCTGAGTCCGCATAAACGATACTATTATGTGCTAGAATGGTCGCGATTTTTTTTGCGACAGCGGGTTTGGAAGAATCGACACATTTCGCGCCTTTATTGTTGCGTTTTTGTGTCATATCCTTTGTTTTAAATACGACCTCCTTATTTTTAAAGGGGTGCATAAATCCGATTTCAGTGGGGTTTATCTTGTTCGTCGGAACCACCAGACGTTCTTTACGAACCTTTGCGAATGCCTTCTCCTCTGTATATTGAGCCGGGCTCCATTGACCCGTCTCTCCCTGGACGAACATCTGATTCACCTCGCCGTTTGCTAAAACAATGGCGGTTTCCTCGTCATGGGTCAATACCAATCCATCGTAATACTCTTTCAGGACTCCCGTATACTTTCCAGATAGGGATGCCCCATTTCCGTAGACATGGTTCAACAGAGTCAGTTTGTCCGCCAAGGGGAGAACATCCAAATAATGGTGTATGACATACCGGTCGATTTCTGTGGGATTCAATGAATAGGGAGGTTCCATTAGCAAAAGGTTTATCTTGTTCTCGTGTTTGAACCAGTTGTTTTCGGATGCTTTGATGTGTGGAGGGTCAGGATTTCGAACGATTTGAATTGTCTTTGTAATATCTTCCATAATTTCAGAGTAGGTTCTCGCAAGGACGGTTGTCGCCATATCGGGCTCTCTCGTGGGAGAACGCACGTTTACATCTCGGGTTGGAGGAACGCCTTTTATTTCTTTCGGCAGTTCGATTTCGAGGGACACGGGTTTGTAATCCACCGGAAACGACCGCTCGAACACGGAAAGGGATTCGTCCATGATTTCGTTCGGTTGGAATGCGTAATATTCTCCACGGGAAATCAAATGCCCGATTCTCCCGTATTTGTCAGTAATGGTTTCATTCTTGTTGTTGATAAACCGGGTCAATGCATAATAAATGTGTTCTATCGGATATTTTTTAACGAGGTTGATGGCGCCGATTAAATGGTCGCGGGAATAGACATGACGTTCTAAAAAAAGGTCCTTTATTTTTTTCATAATCATCGTCGAATTGTTTTTGACAAATTGTTCGTCATATGTCGATTTATTCCGGGGAAAAGTTTCGCGGACGGCACACGTATCCATACAGTTCTCCATATAGTCGCATATGTCGGTTCTCGGTTTATCCCCGATATTAAAGGGAACCCTTTGTCCCGAAGACAGCTGGATGTGAATGTCGCGGTTAGCGACGTCTGCCAACAATTTCGCCTCTGTAAAATGGGTCTGTCCGATATTCAACTGGCAGTCTACCGCGGTTTCTTTCAGGAGCCGAGTCACCTGGCCGATTTGGAGCGCCTTTTTTTCTGCGGACCGGTATACATAGAGGTCCGCCGACTCCTCGTCCCGGTCTAATATGGTTCCATGTAAATAAATCTCTACATTGCGTTTTTCAAACTCTAAATCACAATGACTGTAGTTTCTCACTCCACGGCCGATAATTTGTTCGATACGGTTCATGTTATACCACGGTTCCAATATGTGGACCTGGCGAATATTTTTGAAATCGAGGCCCTCTGATGCCGCCATGGAGATTAGAATGACTTTCACCATAGAACCGTCCGCATTGGATTTCGAAGTCACATATTTGACATCCTCGTCGTTCTTTTGAGAAAAGTCCTTTTCTCCGGTGATGATAACGTATTTCGCCGGGGTGAATGTATCGGTTTTCGCCATTTGCGACCGCGGTTTCATTGTCATAGAATCAACGGCTTCATACGATTTTTTAAAGAGGTTTCGGTTGTGTTCGGAGGAGGATGCATACCGCGAGAACCCCATCGATTCCAATGCGAGAGCCATAGGAATGAGTCCACCGTCAATGTATTGAGAATAAATGAGTATAATCCCATTCGAGGGCCGACGAAGGATATCACAGATACCTGCAATCTTTGAACTGTATTTACCAATGTTCTCTTGCGAAAATATTTCGCCGTATCTCTTTTTGATTTTCGGGTTATATTCATAGTCGAACCGTTTGGGGACTGGTTTTTCGACATGGGAAAATGTCATGACATTCGATATCCCCTTTTTCCCGAGAACCGCTTGTATGATCTCTTTGGATTCTTCTTGGTCGAATGTTCCCCCGGTTTCTAATCGACGGTCTAATGCTGGATTCGGGTATACCATAATAAGGGATTCTAATGGGGGCAATAATAGGGTATATCCAAAACTCTCCATGTTTTCAAACGTAGGCATGGCTCGCTCTTTGCCGTTCTTATCTACGACTACGGTGGATTTTAATCCGAGATAATCGAGAATAAACTGGTATCCTTTGGCCTGGTATCCACCGATGGTGTTGGTATATATGGGAATGTATTTGAGAGGTTCAGTAATCGGCTGTTGATTCATTTGAAACTTTGGATACCATGCAGGAATCAACGCGTTGTCGGGGGCATATGTATTGGGATACACACGGTATGGAAACATATAGGGGTTTTCACCTCTTACGTAGGAGATATATCCGGTGAGTTTTCGGGTCAACAGGGATTTTCCGCCTTCTTTTATCTGCTTGCCGGTCGCATCCGTCTGTTCTTCGACGAAAGACCCGTCGGCATTAAACACATCTTCGGTTTTAATGAGTCCTCGCTTATCGTTTGCATTCAACAGGTTGACTAGCCATATGATTTCGGCATACGAGTTATACATCGGGGTGGCGGACATTAATAACAGGCGCATGTTGTCGCTTTTTTTCGCGATTTCGTTCAACAGGGTGGCTGTCATTTTGGTTTTGTTTGCATCACTGATGCGAACATTATGGATTTCATCGAGAATGACGAGACGATTATTGAAATGAGACTTTATTTTCTTTTTACGTATCTCTTCAATTTCTGGTTTAGACAGTCCCGAATCTTCGGGGACACTGGTGACCTTTTTAATATAGTTTGCAAACTCGCCTTTGTTTCCCATAAAGACGTAATAATTCTGTATAATGGATTTGATTTGGGAGACGATGCGTTCTCGTGTCATGCCTTGCAGGTTGGTCGGATTGATTTCTTGTAAAAGAGAGTTGCCGATGCAGGTATTGAGGTTCCAGGTTCCGTCGGGGAGCTGTTTTAACCGGCGGTCGTCGAACAGCTGGAGTTTAAAGTTGTCTTGCACGTTCGGGGATGCGACGATGATAATGCGTTTGGTGATTCCCATCTGTTTCATATACATTCGCATTTCTTCTGCGATTCCTATAGCACTGCACGTTTTACCCGACCCTAACCCGTGGTATAACAGGAGACTGTTATAGGGGGTCTGAAAGGATAAAAAGTTCCTTACGAACAACTGGTGAGGCATCAATTCGAAACTGGCGTTGCAGAAAAGGTCGGATTGTTTTCGAATGTCTGTGATTTCTCCGTCGTATGTTGTGTCTGCAAACTCTTGACGGGATGCGATTTTAGAGGAGAAATGGGGGTCGTCCAGAGTAGGATAGAGGAGGTTATTGGGGTCGGGGTCGTCGTATTCCGCTTTTTCATGCTTTAATAAATCGTCGTTTTTATTCAATGGAATCAGCGATATTTTGGGTGGGTCCACCACAAGTTCTGCAGCGAGAGGTTCCGACGAGGGTTCTGCGACAAGTTCTACCTGGGGTTCCAACGGGGGTTCTGCGACAAGTTCTACCTGGGGGTCCGACGAGGGTTCTGCGACAAGTTCCACCTGGGGTTCCGACGGGGGTGGGCCTTGAACCTTCTTTTTTACACATTTTCCAGTGGAATCCTTTTGTTTCCCTCGAGGACACCGTTCCTTCGGTGCGGGTTCATTCGATAAAAAAGGGGTTGGCAACCCTAAACTATTTAATATATCGCTAACGATTGGAACATTCACTTCTTTTATTTCTTCTTTCACATCGGGTTTCACATCGGGTTTCACATCGGGTTTCACATCGGGTTTCACATCGGGTTTCACATCGGGTTTCACATCCGGATTCATACGAGGGTTTTCGCGTTTTTTTTTAGTTCGTTTGAGAGTCGATTTTACACGTGTCCCATTTTCGTCTAGAACGACCCCTTTTATTTTATTTCGCAATGACTGTTTATGTTTTATCAAGTCGTTCGTCATTTTTACACATTCACCGGTTATCGGGTCTTTCCGTTCTCCGTTTTTACATCTTCCTCCAATAATCGTCTCGTGATTCATTATACTTATATTTATTGGATATATTTATTATACCTTTTAACCCGCCTCCTTTAGATACGGCATACGGGACGGATGTATACATTTCCCCGAATAGAAAGGAGAAAAAGTGTAAAAAAGAGTTACACGTTCTCTAAATGCGACAGCGACAATGAGAGTCACCCTAAGACAAAAGCCTATATTTACACAGGCATTTGTGAACTTTTTTAAAAAACTCTCTTTTCTCTAAATTATAGGGTCGAATACACTGTATGACTTCGTCGTAGGTTTTCCATTCTACCTTACTCACCTCACTGTCGTCATATCGATGAATAACATCGTTTGCAGAAATATCTAATTGCATTAAATAATATTTGTGCTTGTATAATTTCTGGTTTGAACCCATGTATACTTCGTCAAACTGTTGTATGTTCTCAATATGTTTCAGTCGTTTGTTATCGTAACCCGTTTCTTCCGTAAACTCGCGTAAGGCACAATCCATATCACTCTCGTTATAATTACGGCGACCCTTTGGAAACCCCCATTCCGCTTCTTCCCATGAGTTCGTTCTCAGTGCCTCATCGACCATCCCAGACAATTGATAGCTTTCGGCCGGTGTCATAATTCCACGGTTCAGTTCGTGAAACTTTTTCGAAGAAACCGTTTCTTCGGGTTTATAGTATGCAGAAGTGTCGCACCATAACTGCTTCCATAACGTGTTAAAGTCGTTCTCTACCAGACTGCGTTTTTCGTGATTCGTCATCACATTCAATAGTCCCATGATATATTCTTTGTTGTAGATGGAGTATTTCCCTCTCATAAAATCCATATACCCGAGTGTGTGTTTTCGACATATCATTAAAAAACGATATTCTCCTTGTGAACCCCTGTAGAATGCAACGACTCCTACACTGATAATCGGCATTTTACATTGGGTATACAAATGACCGTGTTTTCCGCAGTTTCCGCAGTATGAGTTCATTATATTAGTATCTTTGAGATTTTTATATCGTTTCTTCGGACCCTTAAATGAGGTCGTAGTATCTATCTTTTTTCTTTTCAGAATGAATCTCGCGAAAGTTCACCTCTAACCGATAGATTTCTTTTGGAATAATAAACAAGAGAAACACAGGGTTTGCATAGAAAAATACGCCGTTACACCCGTTATATATTCGATAGGAGTACATATAGGGCGGGTCGTTCGCTCCTATGCGACGAGTATTAAACCGGTGGTCGTAAAGCGCCATTCCACGGTAGAAACCGAGAGAACACCATGCAACCGCTCCCGCGGCAACTCTGCTTCTTTTCAACATAAAGTATACATGATTATGTCTTTGAATACCTTTTCTCATACGATTTAGCAGAGTTCGATTTTCAATGGACGGCTTGCCGGCGCGCCGATGGCGTGTGAGAACACATAAAATAAATCTCGTGGGGTAGTATGAAGTCCTTTGAACCCGAAGTATGGGGACCCCATTATTGGTTTTTTATGATGACTTTGGCACTCTCCTATCCCGAACGTGCAAACGCTGTCACCAAACGCAAGTATTACGACTTTGTTCTCAACCTCCCTATTTTTATACCTGACCCCGAAATCGGTAACCGGTTTAGTGGCCTCCTGGATAAATATCCGGTATCCCCCTATTTAGACGGTCGCGACTCCTTTATACGTTGGGTCCATTTTATACACAATAAGGTCAATCATTCTCTTGGAAAAGAAGAAATCTCGCTCACGGAAGCACTCGAGAATTATTACAGAGAATATACTCCCAGACCCGTTGTGACTTATGACAACCTCAAATGGAAAAAATACGCGGTCATTGGTGTTTTTATATTCATCCTCCTCTTTATAATTTATCTCTATCGATAATATATGCGAATTGAAATCGTCATTTTTGGGGTGACGGCGTTCCTCCTATTCAATGCATACACGGATGGAAAATATATGAAAATGTTGCCGATTTATAAAAAATATTATCAGATGGCCGCCATCGCCGCGGGCGGATTCGTCTTTTACTATTTAATCAAACAGAATCCATTGTCCGCCGGAGCAATGTTGTCGACCACCCAAGAATATTTAAAATATATGCCGATTGACAAAAATAGCTCGAGGTTGTTAAACCCCATTCTCGATTTCACCGCAAAACAGTCGTATCGCGAGGACCAGCAAGCCTATGGGGGAGACGCAACTGTTCTCTCCATGCCTCCCCCGAGAGCCGAAGAACGAATATTGACGTCCGGGAGAACCGCCGGTGCGGGACAGCGTATAAAACGTTCGGTCAGTGAAACGAAGAAGAAGTTCGTCGCCTCCCGACAAGGATGGAAATGCGGGGAGTGTCAGGACCAACTGAATGCGTGGTTTGAAGTCGACCATAAAATACGGCTGGAACACGGCGGAAGCAACCACATCGACAATTTAGTTGCCCTATGTAGAGAATGTCACGGTAAAAAAACGACGATTGAGAACTTATAACGAGGTGCAATATTATATTATATTTATATATTATAATGTCTTATATCCTTCAAACGTTATCTACGGAACCAATCAAAACCATGGTTTTATCCATCGTCGCCGCATGTATTTTATTTGTCGTGTATCTGGGGATTCGGTCCAAAGACATCCAAGCCGGAACCCAACACTTTATGGGAAATGTCATTTACATTGTCGTCCCAGTGGTAGCCCTGTTATGTATACTTCTCATCGCGATTGACCCAAAATTTGGGTCATATGCCATTGTAGGAACCATTATCGGAATTGTATTGTTCCTTGCGACATTCTATTTTTTAACGACGACCATCTCGCAGTATATTTTTAATAGATATTTAATGTATCTCATTATCGGCGCGATTGCATTGGTTGCCCTAACGATTGTTGTCACCGTGGGCGGGCGTAATTTTAGAGCATCGAACCAATGGACGGGGTTCTTCACAAACATGTTGTTTTATATTCCTTGTCTCATTCGCGATGCAATAAAAACGATGACAAACGAGTATGCGAGCACGCCGACGACAACTATGATTCTGTTTGTTCTCGAAATCGTGTTAATCTCTATGTTTTTATATCTGTTTCCTTGGATAGACACGCTTGGCGTGCCAGAAAACATTGTCATTTTGAAAGAACCGGTTATGTTGAATCGACGCATGGATTTTACACACAAAATGAAACCGTGTAGTATATGCGACCGGTTTGATGCGAGTGGGGCGGAAGTCGAACCGCCGAGTTTTATAGTTACGCCGGGAATAAGTCCGACTGTCGAAGAAATAAAAAGCCGGAACAATTGGATACAATGTATCGAGGACAAAGTAAAGACAAACACATTCGCCGTATCTTTTTGGGTATATGTGATTCCTTCGTCGAAAACAAAAGTGGGATATACCCGAGAAACACCCATTTTTTATTACGGACCACAACCTAGTGCCGAAGTCAATGTCAAAGTATCCACGGCAGGGTCGGATACTCCGTGGTCTTTCGGGGCCGACAACCAAGATACAAAACGTCTTGCATACATTCGCATGTCCTATTATAACAATGACACCACAGAGAATCAGTTTATGCTCCATGTTCAAAATATTTCTCCGACAAAAGATACCGTCGAGGATTCCGTTCAAGTCGATATGCCATTGCAACGGTGGAACAATATTGTATTGAATTACATGACAACCAAGGCAGTGAACCCCACCACGCTCCAACCTTATACCGAAAGTACATTAGATGTATTTATAAATGGAAAGCTTACGCAAACCTTTCCATTGAGTTCAGAATACATGTTTTATACCTCAAATGTGGTAAGAGTCGGTCACGGAGTCGAAAATAAAAATCTGGACGGGCTTTACGGGGCCATTTGTAACGTCGTGTACTATAGCCGATATTTACCAAAAATGACGATTGCATACAATTATAACCGGTTGGTTATCAAAAATCCACCCATATAAAAATGGCGATTCTTCCAATATTTGTAATAATAAAATATTCAGTTAGTGTATAATGAGTTATTTAATCATCATTTTAGCAATAATTATAGTTCTCATGCTGTATTACATTTACGTGTTTTTTACTGCAGTTCCACGGGTTGGAAATCAGATAGATTTATCAAAGCCCCCTGTTGTAATTTCTACAAAATCTATAAAAAATCCGTACAGTGCAAATTATACCATTGCAGTGTGGGTATACGTCCATAATTTTTCCAATACCATTGACAACTTTATTATGTATGGCGATACGACAAACGGTACCCTCTGGTCTTTAAGAATGGACAGGGAAAATCCTAAATTGTATTGTGATATTAAAGTTGGTGCTCCGACCTTAAGCCCGGCGTATGATGGCATAGAACGCGTGAAAATCACGGATCGTTTTCCTATACAAAAATGGGTCTATGTAGTCACTGTAGTATCCAATAACTATATCGAGTGTTATCTAAATGGTGCATTTGTTCTGGCTCAACCGATAAATATACCTAGCGGTAAAACTCCTTATCAAGTGATTCCATTGTCTAATCCGGATACGCGAGCTACATTTACATTTGGAGGGTCAGGAGTTGCAGGCACAGCGAACGGCCTTAAGAATAGTGATGGTACTGCTGTTCCTTCGATCTCGAGACCAAATGGGTGCCCTGTAGTTTTAAATTTGGTCTCTCGATGGGACTACCTATTAAGTGCGGGAGATGTATATAGCAACTATAATTCCGGTAACGGAGAACCAGTGAACCTATTAGGAAGTCCTTACAAAATGAATATTAATTTAGAGAGAGGAAGCGATAAATATGTTTTACCGGTATTCTAAATATATATTTAGTATATAAATGAGCGAAACCGTCAAGAATATATTTAGCAATTTAACAGGACCATTTTCTTCCTCCAGTGAAGTGGCAACCACCGACCCGGGGTTTTTAAACTCGAATGGATTAATTGCAAAAATCGTTTTTTTAATTCTTGTCATTGTGATTTTTATTGTGGTCTTTTATTCAATCCTGTATTTAATGGCATATTTTACAACCCCGTCAGAGAATCCATACATTATAAAGGGCGAAATCGACGGCAGTTCCCCGTATACCGTCCCACAGAATCCCGCATTGAATGAATCTAAAGTCATTCAAAGGTCAAACAATGAGTCTTCGGGGTTAGAGTTCACATGGTCGGTATGGTTGAAAATTAGTTCGACCGCTACCTCCGATATAGGGAAACGTTATCCTATTTTCATAAAGGGGGATGGTATGCCACAGACACCACTTTCAGGTACCCCCGCCTATAAATCCATTAATCATGGGCCCGGTGTGTATGTGTTTATGGACGCGAGCAATGCCGCAGCGATAGAAGTATTAATGGATACGATTGATAAAGGGGCAATCGGTTCGGGTGGTGAAATAATAAAAATCAAAAATCTTCCTATAAACCAATACTTTCATTTGGCCGTGAGATGTAAAGGATATAATATCCATATTTATATCAACGGAAACATTATAATAAACGAAAGCATGTCGAATGTTCCCAAACAAAATTATTATGATATTTTGGTGTGTCCTTCAGGTGGATTCAAAGGAAAATTATCCAACCTACGCTATTTTAGCAAAGCACTCTCTGTTGTAGAACTCAATTCTATCTATAGAAACGGACCAAATACAACCCCGGTAAATAATGTGTCTTCAAACAGCTATTCTAGCATTTCTACACAATGGTTTGCAAGTTTCGCTTAATTCGGTTCTCAATACGATATGATATAGATATATGTTATAATGGGAGAACAATATAACATATGTGATAATGCGGTTTTTACGAATGCACTCGATCAAAAAAGGCGAATGCAAATATTTAATATTCCACCCTCTCGAATCAATTTACAACAGTCTCCATACAATGGAAATATTACAAAGTTCGATTTAGACATGCGTCGAAAAGCCGAAATATTAGAATATAAAAGCAATCGAATGTGCTCGCAGACCAACAATCCAACCAAAGCACAACAGTATTCAAGTATAATGACCGGAAACAATTCGCGGAGAATACGACCGCCTGCCAATATTTCAGAGTGTCGGTTACCGTCTTCTGCGTCAGGTGTTCCTGGGAACCTTATCTTATACAATGACCCGAATATAGAACTCTATAATATGAAGAGTCAATCCCAGTCCTATGGAATCCAACCTAAACCCATCGTCGATAACCGGTGGAATTATACACGTATTCAAAACATATATTCGGCGGAGAGTGAGTTTACGACGTTCACTACCATTTATATGGTTGCCGTAGACCAACCATCGCGCACATTTCGAATAAATACGCCCGTGGTCCTGATGATAAGTGATACGGCCCTTGCCTCTACCCCACTTTATAACGACGTATCTGGACTTGGTATCACAATTCAGACTCTATCGGTAAATGTAAAATATAGCGCGAACAATGTCGACATTAACGGACAATCGTCCCAGTTTACACAGTTTGAACCATCGAAATCCATTGACATGAGCTTTAATTTACCAGCGGGCACGGCGAGTTATACGGCATACTGTTATTTGGGGTTATTCGAAATTAATAACCTCAATTTGCAGACCGAGAGTGGATATATATATGATATACAGATGAAGGTGACAACCAATATCAAACGGTCGGACGCATATATGACTAAGTTTGGAACTCCAGACATTTCTCTCATTTTAAATGCCTCTATGTCCGATATATCCTATCGGACACCTACGTATACGATTTATGGGGGGATTCCGCAGGCCGTACCCATCCCTTCTTCATTTCCCATGTTATCTGTCGTTTGAAAACCTTTCGGTGGGTCATTATTTTGAAAGGTTTGGATTCAAACACAGCTGTTGCGACGGAAACACTTGACCGGACATACACTTGTCGCTGTCTGTAATACTGATACACCCTCGTTTGCCGTTGTATTCACCGACCAGACACCATTTGTTTTTATTCGCGACGGCGGCACTGACGATTGGATTCGTCGTATCAGCAGGTTGAGGGGGGTCGCGTGCCACCATAGGTGGCTGGTTGATTTTATTTTGGTCGTGCGATTTTATTAAAAGGTCGCCGACTGACTGAACTGTTCCATTTAAAATGTCGATGCCGGTTTTAGACGTATCCGCAATGACATTCGACGATGCGTTTAAGGCGGTTCCAGATACGCGTCCAAATCCGGTGAGCGCATTTGAAAATAGGGGACTAAATACATTTATAAATTGTTGAAGGACGTCTCCAACGAACGAAAAAATGTTTATTCCTAAAAGGGATAAAATCACAATGAGTATTAAAACGACAATGACTACATTTTTATTGGAAGAGTCAGTAGATGTATATTCTTCAAATGTGGCTTTGGTTTGATTGATAGGTTGAAAATCCATTATATATCTTTCATCAGAAAATATCGTTTAACTTTTCAATATATTGTGTGAAAATAGTATAAATGGGATTTTTTAATTTGATTGAGTCGGCATTCTTTGCGAGTTTAGCTATAACGTTTGTTCTCGTCATTATGTTGGTATATCATTTCAAAGAGCGTTTAGTCAGTCTTGAAAAAAAATATGATACCATGTTTCAAATATTAAACCGGGTAGTTAAGGAACTTAAAAATCTCCATGAGAACGATTCGATAGAGGATATGAGCCGTGCATGTTTGAGCGAGAGCTCTAGTTCGCATGCGGTGCCTTGTCCTATGAATATGTTTTCCATGTTTAATATGTGTTCTCAACCGATGACCCCTAGTAATATAAAAGAAGTTTACGATGAGGAAGACGACGACGAGGACGACGAAGACGACGAAGGTCTCATAGAATCATCGAAGATTGTCGTATCCGACGCAGAAGAAGAAGAAGACGACGACGACATTAAAATCATCAATATTGATATTGGTATGTCTTCCACTTCTTTAATTGAGATAGTAGACGAACATGATGAGAGTGATAACGAGAATGACAATGAGAACGAGAACGAATCGACAGAGTTGTTAGATGATATTCCAGTCGAAGTGGAATGCGCGCACGTGGAACCTGTTATAGATGCGAATGCAGATGATTTAGATAAATCTATCGATTATAAACGAATGGATGTGAGTTATTTAAGAGAACTTGTCGCATCGCGAGGGTTGGCGACGGACCCGAAAAAGTTGAAAAAAGGGGAATTAATAAAGTTGTTGTCGGATGAATAATAGTGTTGTATAATATATATGAGTGTATTTTATTCCGAACCTTATACCTATAGTATTCAGCCGTCAGAAAGAAGCGGACAAGCGGAATCCCCTCTGGTGAAAGTGACGCCTGTGGGACGAAACGAATCCCTTTTACAAGAGTTGGGATTGAAAACAAATTGGGAATATCGACAATATGTGACAAAAAATGCAGAAGAAATATTGTATTACAATCGCTCACAGACATACAAAGACAACGGGGTTTCACCTGCAGTCGTCCAACTTCCGAGTTCTCAAGGAATGTCAACCAGTGATTTAAAAGAAGCGTATTTGAATCGATATCGCATGGAGTCGATGATGGTTGCCCCAGAAATATCGAGCGAGGACGTATTAAACATTCGGTCGAAAAAATAGGCGAGAATGGTGGATTTCTACAAAATAAAAAAGGCATTTGAATGCCTTTTTTATTCTTTACCTGTTGTTACCTGAGGAGTCGAGGAATTACTTAGAGCCTGGCTGTGGAATAATCGTTTGCGGCCTCTTGTTATCTTGAATGCGTCATCGCGTGAAGCTTTTTCGCAGTGCGAGTTATTGGTGGAGGATGCATCTCTACGGTAGTCATCATCACCATATAGGATACTTCGAGTGTGTGCTGTTCTTCGCGAGTGAGCTCTACACTCTCTTCCTGGCGCGACAGAGCCGCTGCGGCTTTTCGGCGTTTTTCTTCTTCCTGGCGCGACAGAGCCGCTGCGGCTTTTCGACGTTTTTCTTCTTCCTGGCGCGACAGAGCCGCTGCGGCTTTTCGACGTTTTTCTTCTTCCTGGCACCGAGTGTCTTTGAGGGCGATAGATGACGGACGACGAACCTGAGACGGAAGATATTGATAGGATTTCCAGAACCTCTCTGGATGGTAGAATACCGGGAAATCTTTGCCGTCCAATAATCGACGACGGGTATCCTCGGCATTCCTGTTGTCATACCAGTAGTTCCAGTGAATAATTACACGGCTATCTTTCTTACCTCTATTCGAGACCACTTCGATATGAGCGATATCTCCCAACTGTAGTGGTTGAAATAGGTTCCATATCCCTTCTTCTGTAATGTGTCCCGCTACATGGGGAATACAGAGACTTGGAAAGCTCGGATGATGTTTGCAGAATGACATGTTTGATTGGTTTGATTTCGTTACTTTATTGTCGTTAGACAGTTGCTTCTCCATCGCATTAAAAAAGCATTTCAATTTTATACAATATTGTATTCCGTAAATCGATATAGTGAGAATGCAGTTATAAAGATAATGAAGGTCATTAGCATCGATGTCGGAATTAAAAATATGGCATACTGCGTTTTCGAAGTTTCAGGTGGGCGTGTCGTTGTCCTGGACTGGCGGGTCGTATCTCTAATGAACCCCGAAGTATCTGTCCCTAGGTTATGTAATGCCACATGTATTTCAAAGTCCACGAAAAAGGTCACCGAAAAGGTATGTGGACGGGCGGCCAAATATACGAAGGCACACCATTCATTCTGTGACAAACATGCGAAATCTCAGACCGATTATGTATTCCCGAGAAATATAAAGAAGATGAAGTTGCCAGAAATCAAAGCGTACGCACACGAACTGGGAATCGAGAACATTCCTATGAAAAAGGGAGATATAATCGAGGTGGTCGATGCGTTTCAAACTCGACGGGGTCTGGAATCCATATTAAAGCCCCGAGGCGTCCGTGCGAACGAAACCGACCTCATACAGATTGGTAAAAATATGAAAAGTGTATTGAACGAGGTTCTCAAAGAGCATCGCGATATTACACATGTATTAATTGAAAATCAGATATCCCCTTTGGCGAACCGCATGAAAACCGTCCAAGGAATGCTGTCACAATATTTTATTATGACGTATGAATCGATAGAAATTGAGTTTATTTCTTCTGCGAACAAATTGAAGATGTTTAAGGCAGCGACAGCGAGAGCGGAAGACCAGGGACAACGCAAAGGAGATACCCAGAGTCAGATATATAAAAGGCATAAAAAAGACGGCATATTTTTTTGTGAAAAAGTTCTCACTGAGAACAGTGAATTGGACGGAAAGACCTTTTGGGAGACATCTGAGAACAAAAAGAAGGATGATTTAGCAGACTGCTTTTTACAGGGTGTGTGGTGGATAAATCGAGAACATTCGAATAAAATAAAGGTTTGATTCACTTACATTACCTCGTCTGCAGAGAAAAGGTAAGGAGTGTTAACACCCCTGACAGTCAAATAAATATGTGGATATATTATAGGATGAATCATGCCATTTATTTTTTCGTGGGTCGCACCAATCCTCCTCACCCCGGACATATTGCCACTATTCGGCAAATGGTCGAGGAAGCAAACCATAGAGGGAAACGAGCCCTCGTATTTTTAGGAGACGGTTCTCAAACCGATTCCGTAATTAAAGACCCTATCGATTTTGAACTAAAACGCGACATTGTCGTTTATAAATTGTTCTCCGAATACGGATTAAATTATGGAGAACATTATGAAATTATACAAAAGACGCCAGAAGAACCGATTCCTCGATTGAGAAATGAAGTCGGTGCAATTGCTGCCGCTCATGCGACTTCATCGAACGTGAATGTCGAAATGTTTCATTATGCGGGAGAAAAAGGGGACGATGTAATCAAGTTTAATCATATGAAACCGTATTTAATACCGACGGGACACGAAGATGTAAATATAGACTTCAAAAATGTCGGTGTACGACCGATAAAAATCGCAGGAGAAGAACCGTTTTCTAGCACAATCGTCCGGGAGTATGCATATGAAAAAACGCAAGAGGAATGGAACGCGCATTTTTCCTCATTTTATGGACCTTATGCCGATATGGTATATTTGCATATTATAGCTGCAAAAGAGGCGGTGGATGTAAAGGACGACGTGTCTTGGCATGGCACGTATGAGGATGCATACGGCAGATTTACAGAGGATGTCTATCGTCTCCTAGCACGGAAAAAAGAAGGGTTTTCACAGATTTCCAAGGAAGACTATAAAACAATGTTGTCGACGGTTGAATTGGATAAAGGGGTGTTGGTAAGAGATGTCACACCAACATTGGCTCAGTTAGGAGACTTGGGTCAGCGTGTAACACTCGTTATCGCAAAGTTGTTTAAAAACCGGCGGTTAGAACAATCAAAACGGACGACGGGAAAATCTGTGCGAAAATCGAGAACAAAGAACCGGGACCGGAGTCGGAGTCGGAGTCGCGGTGGCACAAGGAAGAAGAGGAGATATCGCTAGACAAATATTTTTAGGTGCGTAGGACTTAAAAATATTTATTATAATCTTATCATAAATGGAAATCATTGATTTAGGATTAAGTGACCTGGAACCCATTTCGATACAACTGAATGAAAATGATGGTTATGCGTCGTCCTCTTTAGGTGGAGGAATCGAACTATTGATGAATGATAAAAAAAAAGCAACCACGGGTTCAACCAACATTGATTTAGGTGAATTAGATAGGTTAGAGGATGAACTGAATAACCTCTCGTCTGTGACTTCCTCCGCCAGCGAGGGAACGAAATCGGTCAATGGATTGGGAAGCACGTTCTCCAACTTTTTTGGATTAAGTGGAGGAAATACCGAATCGAGTGAGAAATCACAGGCGCATGCGCGGATGAAAAGTGAGTCAAACTTGGGGTCGGCCACCTATGAATCTATGGGAAACACCCAGACATGGGACGGATTCAAAAAAATAAACGAAGTCCCGCAAGAACAACCGGCCTCTAAACTGTCAGACCGGGAAAAGAGGCGAAAGAAACGGCTTATGATTAAAAAAATAGAGGAATGGTATGAAAAGGGACTCATCAAAAACAACCCGCATTTTACCATGGATTCCGTCTATGAAGAAGTCGAAGATGAGTATGAAACGGCACTCGAAGATAAACGCAAGAAAGACTCTGTCAAACTCCAGGGATGGTGGTTTATGACCGCCGTCAATTCCATCGAGTATGCCAACTCGGCATTTGACCCTTTCGGGATTAATCTGGATGGATGGGGAGAACAAGTGAGTGAAGATATCGAATCCTATGAAGAGATTTTCTCGGAATTACATGATAAATACAAAGGTGGGAAACTGGCACCTGAAGTATCACTTCTCTTGCGTCTCGGGTTCTCTGCCGCGGTCGTCAATTTTTCGAATAAAGCCCTATCGTCCGCCACACCGGCATTCAATGATGTCATTAAACAGAGTCCCGAACTCATGCGAATGTTTACAAATGCTACGGTGAGCAGTATGTCACAGGCGAGTCCTGGGTTTGCTATGGCGAATAATCTCATGCGTGATTCTACCGGACCTTCCAAAAATATGGGTCCGCCTCCCGCTCCAGTAGAAACCAAGTATATGCCGAACATCGGACAGCGTCCGGGGAATAATACAGGAGTTCCCGTTCCTGCGAATCGTCCCGACATATCGTTGGGTCGAGGAGCATCCCTGGTTCCTCCAATGAACGCGCGTCAAGAAATGCGTGGACCCAGCACAGATATCGACAGCATCCTTTCAGGGTTGAAGACGAAAACCGTCGACATTCATTCCGCACCTCCAGCATCCGTGCCTCTCGAAGAAAAATCCTATGAAAATACGGACAACAAAAGCGATTACGGCATGGATTCCATGATTTCGGTCACAAGTTTGAATGAAATGCAGGGTGCGACTCTTCCCAAACGTTCCAGGCGTCGCAACGGTTCCCGTGGAAACACAGTGTCTCTAGACATATAATATGTTCTCTGAAAACATTTACAAAATATCATAAAATTGAAATGATAATCATTTGTTATATGATTTGTAATTAATCATACAACATGCAATCCATGACTGAAAACACACAATACGCGAAGGCGGAGAAGAAGGTAAAATATAACGAAGTATTTAAAAAGAGGGTTCTCCGGGATAGGCGATTGAAAAAAGAGGTCGACCGGTACATACGTGCAAAATCGTTGCATTCCGAAAAGCTGTCGCACCGTGTTCGTGCAAGGCAAGCGTTTGTGACCGCAGATGAAAGTGTAGTTTATGACGTGGAACATGTCGTGAATCTACCCAAGACTCTCTGTCATAAACACTTTGGAAAACTCAAACGAAAGCCAGGACATCGCGACGGATATATAAATAAAGAAATGGCGCAACATTTATTTGTCATGGACCCCGAGTTTTCCGACCATATCCGCGTTCAAGTCACTGCAGAAGATGGTCGAATGAAGAAGCCGTTTGAGGGATTCACAGAGGACCCATTCCAATATCAAGGCGAATTAGTTACAATATCTAGACGAATTAACTCCGTCGTGGAAGAACCAACAGAGCGCGATATGTGGAATCGTAGGACAGCCTTTGTAGATACTACAGGAGAGCCTTTGGACTACTTTTCATTAGTGGCTTAGATATGTAGTGATTCGCATAGAGATACACTTTATACGGTTGACATTTTAAATATTAACTATTTTTATTCATGAGAACAAATTGCATAAAATTGATTTGCTTTTTTTAAATGTAATCAGTGGTAATTGCCTAGTGCACTTTGAGAATGTCGAACAACGCTATTGAAATGATTGCTAAACTTGCGGAATCCCAACTTACAGAGGCCATCGTCCAAGCGGCCAAACCTGTAAAAGCCCCTAGAAAGAAAGTATATACCCATGAGATTGCAAACCAATACGCGCGAGAAGCCGTTGAGAATCTGACACAAATGTTTGGAAAAGATTTCGGGATTCTTGCAGAACAAATTGTTGAGTTTGCAAAGTCTCACCCGGTGGCAGTACCGGAGAAGGTTTCAAAGTCCGGTGCAAAGAAACCAGTGAGTGCCGTCGAAGCAGAGAAGGTAAAAAAGTCTCGTGCGACGAAATCTGAATCACCTGTGATAGAGTCTGTAGCAGACCCTGTAGTAGAACCACTAGAAGTCAAAAAAGTGAAAAAGCCTCGTGCAAAGAAGGCCGATAAGTCACCACTCGTAGACCCTGTAGTAGAACCACTAGTAGCGCCACTCGTACACCCTGTAGTAGAACCACTAGAAGTCAAAAAAGTGAAAAAGCCTCGGGCAAAGAAGACCGACCAGCCACCACTAGTAGACCCTGTAGTAGAACCACTAGTAGACCCTGTAGTAGAACCACTAGTAGACCCTGTAGTAGAACCACTAGTAGACCCTGTAGTAGAACCACTAGTAGACCCTGTAGTAGAACCACTAGTAGACCATGTAGTAGAACCACTAGTAGACCATGTAGTAGAACCACTAGTAGACCCTGTAGTAGAACCACTAGAAGTCAAAAAAGTGAAAAAGCCTCGGGCAAAGAAGACCGACCAGCCACCACTAGTAGACCCTGTAGTAGAACCACTAGTACACCATGTAGAAGTCAAAAAAGTGAAAAAGCCTCGGGCAAAGAAGACCGACCAGCCACCACTAGTAGCACCACTCGTAGACCCTGTAGTAGAGCCACTCGTAGACCCTGTAGTAGAACCACTCGTTGACACTGTAGTAGCGCCACTCGTACACCCTGTAGTAGAACCACTAGAAGTCAAAAAGGTAAAAAAGCCTCGCGTCAAGAAAGTGGAAACAAACGTAAAAGAAATCAGTGTCACCGAACCTTCTACAGACCCCTCGATAGAACCTTCGCAAGAAGAACACACGAATACACCCAAACGCGAGAAGACGCCTGAATATTACTATGAAATATTGAATCAAACAAATCAGGAGAAGGAAGACTACGATGCCCCAGAATCTAAGGAAGACGTTGACATTCGCATGGCGCATGAACTCATTGAAGAAGAGCTGTCTGACATCGAATACGACGACGGCGACGACAATGATGACGACAACGATGTATTTGATTGCATGATGACGTGTAGAAAATAGAACTAGCCCGAGTAATTGCTTATAATTATTGTAACTGTCACCGTTAACCATTCTTTTTTTATTACACTCCTTAATAATATAAAAACAATTTGACGATTATTCATATTATGTTAAAAAACTATTTAATTACGGCAATGTTCTATCTTTTTATAGGATTCTGTAACATGTATCATTTTTCAAAAGAAAGATGGAATGAGTTATACAATTATAATCCGGCATTTAAACAATGTATTCAACGGATTCAAAAAAACATTCAGCGAACCTACTTTTTTTTAAAAAATAAAAGGGTAGAACCCGAGGAAGAAACCTGGGTCTGTAACTGTAGCATCCTTACAACCCCTTCTATGGATAAACCCCATCTTCAATATGTAGAGAACTATGTTTTTACAAAAGAGTGTCCCAACGGACATTTGCATTCATTGATTCGCAACTCTCCAGAACCATTGTCCGAATCGATTTTACCCATTATTATTTTCAAAAATAAATCATGGGACAAAATGATAAGATACATTGTCCGTCTGGATGGAAATTATGCACCCGTTGTATATGTAAAATCAAATGCGAAGTTTTTCACCATCGAATACAACCATCCATCCATGAATTATGCGATAGAACTTAAACTCGCATATGAGTGGTTTATGTGTGGAAATGAACTGTTTTCTCCTACATTCATCCTACGTATGTTGGAATATCAGGACGAACAGTTCATTTTTGACGAGTTCTATACGGTAAGAATCATGGATTCGAATTGCGAGATATTTGAGATAACCGCCAAGAATTATCTGGTTCTCACACAAAATGCATATGAAATAAAGCCGTTTCATTTCTTCGGGAATGTCGAAGCGGAAACTGACTCTTCAGAATCGAATGAGGTCCTTATTGAATCCGTCGTGCTAGATGAAGAGGAAGACCCCGACACACACTTTGTTATAGAAGGCGATATCGACCAAACAATATAAAGATGTTTGTAGATATATTTTATGGCTTCTGGGGCTTCTGTGGATACAGTGAGTATTCAATCTCCCGATAATAAACTGAATGATAAATGGAATCTATATTACCATTTACCAGACGACAAGAATTGGGATTTAAACAGTTATACCACTATTATGGGAGATATTCAAACCGCCGAAGAAGTGATACTGTTGAATGAAACGATTCCGGAACAAGTCATTAAATCGTGTATGTTATTTTTAATGAGAAAAGGAATCACGCCGATGTGGGAAGACCCGCGAAACAGAACCGGCGGATGTTTTTCGTATCGCGTTTTAAATAAGCAAGTGCCTGAATTATGGCGATTATTGATGTATTTGGCTTGTGGGGAAACCCTTGCTTCGAATCCGAAGTTCAATCGACACATCAATGGAATGACGATTTCCCCGAAAAAAAACTTTTGTATTATAAAGATATGGTTAGATACAACCGTGTATCAAGACCCCATGTTTATAAAGCAATTCGATAATCTCCCCGTTCAAGGGTGTCTATTTAAAAAACATGAACCCGAGTTTTAGTTACCATAATAATTTTCGGGCTAAATTGTTCGGACTGTATTTATCTTTGGCCCAATCGCCGCGGATTTTTGCGGACCGTGTTAAATAGTTCTTTCGGCGGGTTTTATTTTTATGTTTGGTATAATCTTCGTATCCCATTTGACCGAAATGGACGATTTTACCGGAAGGCGTTGTCGCCATATATTTCTTCTCCTTTTTCGAGGACAGTTCGATTTTTAACGTGTTTCCAAAATATTTTTTGGCAAGACGGCGGACCTGACGCGGATTCGAATATTTTTTGATTTCCTCTTCCTTTTTCATATATATTATGCGATATATTATGCAAAGGCGGTGACGACCCGTATGGGGCTCCTGCATAGAGGACAGTTTGCGGATTCGACCGACAATAACCGTCGCGAACACGAAATGCAGACCGAATGTTTGCAACTGAACCGATGTGTCGAACATGCCTTTTTTTCCGCCAGACATATAGGGCATTCAATGGGTCGTGTAGCGTCTTCTTCGGTGAGAGTCTCTTGGATGTAAATATACGAAGAGGAATACAAGTCTTTCATCGAAACTCTACGCAATTCAATTACTGTGGCTAAATCGTAGGTGTTACTCAACAGGTAATTCCAATATGCCAGGTCGATCCATATCTGTTCCCTCACGAGGTCGGTGAATGTCCCATTTTCCAAATACTCTTTTAAATGGTTATAAATGAAAATGTAAATCTGGATGTTTGATTGATTGACTTGAATCCTCGGGGATACTATATGGTAATAGTAATAGTCCCGGTTTAAATAGAGGAGTTCTCCCAAAGACAAATCCGTAAAAATCGTTTGTTCTGCGACCCATTGAATGCTTTCTCGGCGTTCTGTATATATCCGATTAAACAATGCAGTTAAATATTGGCTCACGGCAATGGTCATATGGGGTAGGTGTTCGGCATTGCATTCATATACCACATGTTGAGTCGACCTGCAAATATGGCAAGTAGTTGGCATTTTAAAATAGGTTTCTCGGGTTATCTTTATATCGTTTCAATTTTATATCCCCATATGTAAATGAGACGTTCGATAAAAACGCGGGTAAACCGCAGGACCGTAAACCGCAGGACCGTAAACCGCAGGACCGTAAACCGCAGGACCGTAAAAAAGGCCCCGAAATATGATTTTGATGTCCCTTACCCCCAACTCGTCGAATGGTATCAATCCACGTTTACGAAACTGGGATGGATGATTTTAGCAAAGAAGAATGGCATGATGGATAAAGTGTTGGTCTATCAAAACGGCATTCAACGGCTCCATTATGCCCTCTGTAAGAAAATCAAAGGGATGCACGACAAAGATAAAAAGGCGGATTTGTTGATTATGAAAGAGAATGTGGAAACGTTACAGGAACATGTCAAACGAGACTTTTCATAATATTGTTATATATTATAATGAGTGTAATATATAATACCGGGGTCTATTCTCTTCTCATACAGGCGGCCACAGGACTGGCAGACCTATACGTGTTAACGTTGGATTTCGAAGGAGATATTGTATTCGTCAAAAACCTGCTCTGGATAGAGTTTTTCGTTCAAATCGTGGAACTCTCGTTTTACGTCTGGCTCGTGTCTCGCTTCCATACAATTTCTAATATTACACCGTATCGTTATTACGACTGGATTATTACAACACCCAGTATGTTGTTTACCTATTCTATGTTTCTAATCTATCATGCAGATAATCATGTAGACTTCTATAACACGGTTCGTGAGAACCTCTTGACGTTTGCATCGATTGCCATATTAAACACCTGGATGTTGTTCTTTGGATTCTTGGCGGAGATGGGGCGAATCTCTCATCGGATAGGGACGGCGCTGGGATTCGTTCCTTTTATTATGATGTTTTATCTCATCTATGAAAACTTTGCAAAGACCACGTTCCTCGGACAAACCACCTTCTGGGCGTTTAGCGGGGTCTGGGCGCTATATGGATTCGCCGCTTTGATGCCCTACAAACTCAAGAATGCATGGTATAATATTCTGGATTTATTCGCAAAGAACTTTTTCGGTATATTTTTAGCCGTTTATTTGTGGATGAACCGAAAAAATAGCGCGAAATAGTATGAAAATTGACAACATAAACCATTACGGGGACATTATGGCAATCCCGTTTTTCGCAATTGCCATTCTATATTTATATTCGATTGATTATCGTAATCCCATAGAGAACATCCTCTTGTTTTTTTGTATATCTGGATTCATATTAGACATTTTTTTCACATTCGTTTTTCTTAAATCACGACGGCGGTAACGGGGCCAGACACAGTTTGATTTCTCCCAGGGAAGCCACGTCGTATTTTACGATGAGCGGCAGGTCGTTTCCGAGATACATCTCCAGATGGCTACACAACGGCGTACATTTAATGAAGTGGCTCAGTGATTTTAACGAGAACTCGCCTTGAATCACGACCGACGCATCCTTTTTATGGATAAAGTTCATACAACCGTCAGACTCACACCGGGAAATGCGAGAACTCGCGAAATTGCCTTCACACGAAAATACGAGTTCGTTTCCGACCGATTTTATTTCAATGCGGTCCGATATCCCGTTCAAATCACGGATAATCTTTTGAAAATCCGCACAGGGGAGGTTGATGACCGTCGAATATTCGACATCTGGAACAATGAGCTCTTCCGTGTCCGGTTCAATTAATCTCAATTTCTGGTTGTAACACTGTTTAATATCTCCGTTGTCGTATTGTAGTCCTAAATGGGATACAATCCCCTCGTGATAGTCCGCTTTGTCTATATAGAGGGACAGGGTGTCGTCATTCGACATGGTCGAAATCACTTTGAAAAGATGGAGCGTGTTCGCACAAACGATGATTTTGTTGTATTTACACTCGTACTTTTCGAACTTGTAGGCATGGAGTATCACATCCACCAATATCGTATGGGTTTTATCAAAGTTTATGATTTTTAATCCGTCTTTAGTAAAAGTCATGGTGGCGTCTGTTAATATGTCTTTTATGGCAGTAATGGTGTTGCGAACTGGCTGTATTTGAACCGTCTTTAAGGTTAATACATTGTTCTCTTCGTTCATAATAAGATATGGATTTTTTATTTCTATATTCTATTTAGATAGAATTAATTCACCGTTCACTGTCGCCGTCGCCTTGTTTTCATGGCATGGTTTGCAAGTTTCATCGGATACGACCGTTTCGAACACCCCTTCTTTAAAATAGAGTAGTCGACTTGAGAACTTGGACCCCCAGTTAATGCAGAGGCCAACCTCGCATATCCCCAAGATTGAGGGGTCTGATTCGGCCGGCTTCCCGAAGAATAGTATGCCCCTTCTCCCTTCCTGACGATTTTTTCCAACGCCCATTTTTTACATCCTGTGGCCCGGGCCAGTTGTCTCGTAGGTTTCATCGTCGAGACTCCGTAAATATTGGTCGCCCGGTAAACATGCGATGAATTGCGGTGTTTATATGACTTCAGGATGGGCCGATTGATATATACGCCTTTTGGATAGGCTTTCCGGGATAGATTCAGATACTTCTTTTGTAAAAGGGAATCTTTTGCGGTTAGACCTACTGGAACATATTTTAGTGTGTATTTCATACATATTGCTGAGAAATATTGAGTGGAGGGGGTGGCTAGAAATGTCATTGTGAGAACAATCTCATAAAATTGAAATCCTTTTTTCATTTACAAGAAGAGACAACTGTCTAGCGACACAAAAGCAATCGAAAATGAACTCCCAATTTACCATTGACGCAATCTGCCAGGATCTCAGTTTATATATTCCATATGTTACTCTTGAGTTTTCTAAAGAATATATTACAGGTGTATTTGAAGCTGCCGGATTTGGCATAGTCTCACGCGTTGACCTTGTTCGCAAGACGGATAGTTTTGGCAACGAATACAATATCGCCTACGTCCATTTCGCCGAATGGTTTGACAACGATTATACCCGAAGATGTCAGGTAAGTATTTTGAGCTTTCACGGCACGAAGATTGCAATCAATGACGCTCCATTTGTATGGAGCGTGCGTGAAAACAAAGCAGTCAGACGTGTTTCAGGCCAAAGAAAACTGCGTCTCAACCTCTCGGACATTCCCGCACCAGAACCTCTTGAACCGACGAGGACGATGACGACGACGTATCGCGAACCCGAAGAGAAGCCGGTCGTCGCAAGAGAGCCTTCGAGATACATGCAAGAGAACGCGGAACTCCGCGCAGAGAACGACCGCCTTCGCGCCACACTGGATGAAATGGGGAAAAAGAGCGTGCATGCCGCGCACAGCAGGTTGTTAGAACACAAGCGTCTCACCGATTGTCATCGCGACTCGAGACAAACGGTACACAAAAGGCAACGAGATACCGATACCGAAGAAGAGATTCGTGCATTGAAAGAAAGAGTCGATGCTTTAGAAAAGGAAAACGCCATCTTGAGAGAGGCCCCCAAAGCAACCGACGAATGGTGTCTCGAGGCCATCGACGCAGTTATCGAACGTGAGAACCTCATCGACCAATTTGTATCTGTCATAGAGAACTCTCCCACATTTACGGAGGCAAAGAACAACGTTCAAGTTCTATACAAAGACTCGCCGTACTACCCGATTGGAAGCTATTTGACTAAACCTGCGGAAGAGGAAGAACCGGAAGCAGAAGAAGAAGAGCCGACGTTTGAAGAGTGGCAGGAAAACTACAAGGAGTGGCAGAAGGAAACCGCATGGAAGAGATAGAATAACTAGATGTAGATTTTTGAAATAGAACTAAGACAACATTTTACACGTAACTAATAAAATGAAGGTTTATCCTTTTTTTATGTGCGAAAGATAAATATATATGACAAATATATATTTATGAACGGATTTCCCATACGACACGGATTAAACAACGGAGTATTATACGCACCGAATGCTATGCCGTTAAAAGACTTGACAAGTAACAATGAAAGTGGATTCAGTATGAATCGAAAACTTTTTCAGAAATCGTATATGCCCCGAATGTATGCACCCATGGGTTCAGTTGTCGTTCAACGCCATTCTCCTGCGATTCGCAACGGGTTTATTATCGACGGGCCCAAATCGACCCTTCAAAAAAAATGGATAGGCGGAAACCGGGATGCGTCGAGCATCGTCGAGAACCGTCGTAAGGAATCCACAGGAGAGTCTATCACGGCTCCGGGAAAACAGTCGTTTAAAAACGTCGCGGGAAATACAGACCGCATAGATGCCCTTGCACGTGTCCGTGGGGGTGGTTCAAGGGTTCCGAAGAAAGTGTCTCAAAGGAACGTAGTGGGGTCCACCTACGACGTTTTTAGCCGCTAAATTATTTATCATACTGTATTGCCTGTGTTCTCATATCGAAGACACCGAGGTCTAACAGTTCCCCCTTGTTCTCCTTTGCTGCCAGATAGCTGGCATAGTCATAGACTCTCATCGTTTTTTTATCAATCGCATACTGTTTATCCCCGATTTTAAAGGCATTCAGTTTCAGTTCCATCTTTTTCACATTCTGGGTCACTTTTTCTTGGGTATCCCTTTCTAACATAGGGTAAGACGCGAAACTTTGGGATTCCGTCTTTCCGAATCCGTAACAAACGAGGGGTTCGTCGGGATTTTTATTGTATAGAGAACAGTCGATGGCGGTTTCTTTCACCGAAGTCAATATCTGTCGGGTTATGGAATCTTTGATTTGTGCGATTTCGAATAGGTATTGGTCGGTCGTGAAAGGGACGCGTTCGGTCTTTTCTCGACCTCCCTCTTGTAACTTATAGGTCAGTTTACTGAGGTCCTTTGTTCTCAATTCGATGTTTCTATCTATCTGCGTAGGAGTCGCACGAGACAAGTAAATCATTACCTTGACGTTTCTCATTTCTTCGGGCAAATCCTCGTGGCTACATATTCTCCTCGCACGACCCACCACCTGGTCGACACGCACCATATTCCAATAAGGTTCCATAATATGGACGAATCGCGTGTTTCGAAGGTTGATACCTTCTGCGCCGGACGCGGTAATCATGAGGAGTTTAATCACTTCACCGTATAGATTGTTTGCGTTTCTTTCCCGGAGTTTTTCGGTGATGGAAGGCGGAACAATATCCCAGTCTCCGTTATAGATGTTTCTTACAATGTCCTTTTCTTCCGCAGATTCCCGACCCGAATAGAGAACAAACCGGGGTTTTTCGGGTTCTATATCGAATCCTTGAATCTCCCATTCCCTACCCTTCTTTACGATTTTAAACTCGCGGAATCCGTTGGCTTCGAGGATGAGTTTGAAAATGCCGATTCCTTCCAACGTCAAAAACTGGCTGTATAAGAGGTGGAGACCCCGGTTCTCTACATTCTTAATATTTTGTAGGATTTCATAGTATTTTGGACTGTATGTAGGCAACTGGTCCTCCGTCAAATACTCTTTGGTTCTCGAACGTTCGGGTTTGTATGCAAGGAACGAATAGGTTTCTTCTATTTTTTCTTGGTAGTCCACAAGGTCGGGAGCCGGCACGGTCGCACCTGCAGGGTCTTCAAAGTAATCGTCCGTCACCCGTTTTATATCTTGGGTCAATCCATTAAAATCATCCATGTCTTTCACGACCCCTTTCAATACCGGTCGCGGATATTCCGCGGGAAATGCAAAGTTACACGCCGAACGCGAATATATGCGGTAACTGCTCGTTTGGTTATCATCCGGATTCATCTTTGATTTTTTTCGGTTGCGTTGTTCTTCGTCCCGTTCCACCTTTCGTATGGTCTCATAGACTTCGAACTGGTGGTCGCTCATATCCGTATTTATAATATGATAGTTTGCACCCCCCGCGTCTTTTACGAAACTCGGTAACAACTGTTCTTGTGCCGAACGGAAATAAGACGTCAATCCGAGAATACGGCGTTTAAATAGGTCGACATTGACTAGTTCTCCGCGCTCATTGTTTATAAACAGTTCGTTAAACACGTCTTCGCTGTCGGGGAGACAGGTCTCCTTTCTCACCGTCGGTTTTCCTACGACACGGATTCCATTATGGTTTAAGATACGGAGGATGGCGGATTCGAATTGGCTGTCCGATATGTTTCCCATCTCATCCAAATGGACTCCCGCATATTCGTCGTATGCTCCTCCGCCAGCATACAAGTCCTTCTGTAACTGATTGTATTCTTCGGTCATCGTACGGTTCTCTTCATTGTCGACGATATCTTCGGTTTTATCGAAAACCGAAGATTCATTCACACGAGGAGTAGTAGGTCTCCTGCGTTTCGTTTTTTTTCCGCTGGAATGGCCCGGGGACCGGCGCGTACCCTTTTTATTTTTGGTTCGAGGGTCTCCGCCCCTCTTTTTCGGGACCTTATAGGTATTGGAAAATCCAAACGGGTTTCTTGTGACTGTGAGTCGGTTTGCCGAATATTCGACATAGTCGTATGTTACGAGTCCGGCATCCCGGAAATAGTCCATAATGATTTCACTGTTGATTTTGGCGGTCGTCGTGGTTTCCACCGTAAACGACCAGGTTTTTATGTATCCGCGCAACATATTGAATAGAATGCCGATTTCACATGGCGTATTTATAATCGGGGTTCCGGATAAAAATACGATTTTGGCGTTTGTTGCATCCATCAGTTTTTGATAGAGAATGTAGGCAATCGACTCTTTTTTATCCTTCTTCGACTTTTGCACGTTTGAAATACGGCTCACTAAATTATGAGCTTCGTCGATAATGACGACCCTGTTATCAAACGGGTTTTTTGACCCTTTGGTGAGTTCGTCCAGGCGTTTCTTTGTCAATCCGTTGTAGTTTATATCCAAATATTTGTTTCGAATCATTGCGTCAATCTGTTGGTCGACACTTCGCTGGTCGTTGTCGGAGAGTTTTGCAAAGTTGGCGCGTTTTTTTACATTCATTAACCACGCTCCACCATTCGCTCGTATATATTCGGTGTCTAATCCTAATACGTGTGACAACAACCGAATCATTCGGGCATCTCCTTCGACCGATACAAACTCCCAAAACTGGTTTTTTCGATAGAGAACATCCCCGCACTTTTTAAGTTCGTTAAAAAAGTTCATTTTGAGTGAGGCGGGGGTCATCAACACCACATTTTTTCCGGTTTTCATCCCTTCGGCGACTCCTATGGAAGTACATGTTTTTCCGGAACCCAGTCCGTGAAAGAGGAGGAGACCACGGTAAGGAGTATATAGGTTCAGATAATCCCGGATAACTAACTGATGGGTCAATAAGTCAAAGCTCATATTTTGACTATGTAGGGTTTTACATGAAAGTTCCGCGGATTTTTCGGCGATTCTGTCGCTGTAGGGTTTAAAGAGTTTCGCTAGTTTTGAGATGTATATTTTTCTGTTATTCATATAGTAATCGGATACGCCTACAGTGAGCTTCTGTGAACGGGGCACTCTGTCTGCCACGACTGTTTTCCCGATTTTTTCAATAGTGAGATTAAAGGTTTCACCTTCTACGGTCGCCATCTTCTGTTTTGGAGCGCGTTTTTTTTTCGGAGCCTGATTCGTACTTGCTTGTTCTACCCCTTTGTCGGTTTCTTCCTCGACGATAGGAACCTCCGGTTCATCCTCTTTGATGGTTACATCCTCTTCTTTCTTCTCCTCTACGGGCAGCATGGATTTAAAGTCCTCGGTCTGAACTTTCAATTCCATACTCTCTTCGTCGGGCGGTAAAAAACGTACCCTTTTCTCCGGGACTTCAATCTGTCGCACTTCGACGACACGCTTCAAGCGTTTCATCGCGACCGTCCGGTCAAAACTCCGGATTCTCGCGTCTTTAAATACAGCTCGCGGTTCGTCTGTTAGGGCATCTGCGTCTTCGGTGGACGCCGGTACAGGCTTTATTAAAAAATCCTGTTTTACTTTTGGTTCTTTTTTATACTGTAACGCCGATAGTTTAAATGCCTGCTCCATATAATATAGAGAAATATATTATATTACCAACTAATCGTATCAAAAGCCTTTCAAACGTTCTAATGCACTTTCACATGCAATCTGTTCGGCCTTCTTTTTTATTTTATGTTTCCCTTCTCCTAAAAATATAAATATTTTACCGATGGAAGACATGTGTTGATGAATATCCAAAAAGGTTCGAAAGTAGGTCAATGCGACCGAATCCGGATGTTTTAATCCAAAGACAGGCTGACCCAGACACAAATATACACCCATGTGATATCCCGTCTCCGCATTGTGTTCTACGACCTCCATATAATAAGGAGTCACTTTGAACTCCTTCTGTATCCTCACCTGCAATATGTTTTTGTAATTGTCGTCATTTTGAATTAAACTAATCCAGTCGACGTGTTTTTCAAAGACGTTCTCTACGAAGATTTGAACCATTTGAAACCCGGGACCGGTTGCGAAGACCGAATCGAACCATCCGTGTTCGTCATTGATTTTCATTTTATTAAAGTCTAAAAACATTGCCCCGATGAACGCTTCGAAAAGACAGCCTAGTTTCTTCAAGTTTAACCTGATATTTTTACTCTCGGCGTTTGCAGAAAGAATGAACCATTTATGCAGACCCATTTCGTATGCGAGTTTGCCAATCGCCTCGTTCTTCACCAGGGCAATCTTTTTTTCGGTCATAAATCCTTCGTTCTCTTTAGGAAACCGGCGATACAGATAATATTTAGTGATACATTCGAGAATTCCGTCTCCCACAAACTCTAATCTCTCGTTCGATTTCGTGTAAAGGGGGAGACACCCATCCGGTTTAGTGACAATTCGAATATTGTTCTCCGCGTTTTCCATTAATGGACGTTTCATATACGTTCGATGAACGAATGCACGGCGATAGAGGTTGAAATTGGTGACTGTCAGTCGAATCCCATAGGCGGACAGAATGGTTTCGACGTCGGTCTGTGTAATTTCTTTGTTTTGGGGGTTGTAGGGGTCGAATATATAAATCTCTTTTCCGGTTTCATCTCGTTCGAGTCGAATGTCGTCGTCATTTAGTATATTCATTTTATTCCTATGTAATAAAATGAATGGTATCCTATAATTACAATCAATTTTCTATATTATTTATATCCACAAAAAAATATATTTAGTGAATATATAATGGGTCTTTCAAACGGTTCTTCACGTGCCAGATTATACAGTTCAACCATTAACCAAAACCAGGGAGGAGGGTCAAAAAAGGCCGGCTTTCCAAACATGGTCGGACGCGATTCATGGACGACCATCTATTACGGTTCATCTAAACCTGGAAACTGCTGTTCTCTAAAGTCTTTAGTCTTTACAAGGTACCCGAATACAAAGCCTCATCGTAATATCGATGGGAGTGTCAAGAACCCTGTGAGATAAATTGATTCATCGCAAACTATACAAACATAATATAATATACAATACATTATATTATGCGCATTATTATCGATGTTCGAGAACACGACCTCATCGAAGCCTGTACAAAAATGGCGGAAAATGTGGCGATTGAAACGGCGGCTTTACCCATTGGTGATGTTCTCATACGAATGGACGACACCGATGGAACGCCTGGGAAAGACGTGGTCGTTGTCGAACGGAAAACATTGGCGGACCTCCTTTCGAGTATAAAGGACGGTCGATACGAAGAACAGAGCCATCGGCTGAAACATGCGAGTGGCGTCTCGCCGCACCACATTCTTTATATGATAGAAGGAATGTATTCCACATTAAAGAATCCGGAGGACAAAAAGCGTATAATGTCAGCGATGACTTCATTAAACTATTTCAAAGGGTTCTCGGTATTGAGAACATGTTCGGTATATGAAACTGCAGAAACTCTTATACAGATGTCACAAAAAATCGAGAAGACGATAATGAAAGGAGGGGGAGTGACGACGCCTGTAAATGTCGTTCCAGAAGATAAACCTTATTCGGGGTTTGTAAAAAAAGTAAAGAAAGAGAACATCCACGCAGAGAACATTGAAGAAATAATGTTGTGTCAGATTCCGGGGATTAGTTCCCTCTACGCAAAGTCGATTTTGAACCATTTCGGCGGATTTTCGGGGTTACTAGACGGTTTAAAATCGGACACGGCATCTTTTGCGAACATTGTATACACGGATGGAAAAGGGAAGACGCGAAAGATACCGAAAACGTGCGAGGAACAGATTGTAAAGTTATTAGGTTGCAATAGGATTGAAGTTCCGACGAGGTAAATTAAGTGCGAATGCCTTTTGGAAAAAAGAAGGTTGCTGGGTTAATTCCTTCTATTTCTTCTTCCATGGGAACCGGTGTTGCAGGGGTCGTGATGCGAGCAGTCGTCGTTGCAGGGGTCGTGGTGCGAGCAGTCGTCGTTGCAGGAGTCGTCGTTGCAGGAGTCGTCGTTGCAGGAGTCGTCGTTGCAGGAGTCGTGATGCGAGCAGTCGTCGTTGCAGGGGTCGTGGTTGCAGGGGTCGTGATGCGAGCAGTCGTCGTTGCAGGAGTCGTGCTTGCAGGGGTCGTCGTTGCAGGGGTCGTCGTTACCACCGGTCCTGAGGTGACCCCCTCCCGGTATGACATTTGAGAAACAAACATAGAGATAAAAATAATAACGACTAACCCAACCATTGATATTTTCATATGTTTCATATATACTACATTGTGAAAATATTGTGAATTATACTTATTTTTTGGCAGTTTCTATAACCGTATCGGCCGTCTGTATAATTTGGTTCTTAAAGTTAGGATTTTCTAGTAAAGCCTTCACATTCGTTGCCGCCTCAACCGCCACTTTATTATAGTCTAGCGTAGGTTTTGGCGGTGGGTTCATTGCATTCCCCAACATTTGTACGGCTGCAATACTTTGGTTTTCTGCCCCTTCACGGTATTTCAATTGAGACATGGATAAACAAATGAGGAGAATAACAACTAAGCCGAGTATAGATAATCGATTCGTCTTCATATATTTATATTGAGAAATATTACGAAAATATATTGTTTTTTTTCGAATTATTGCGAATATTATCGCTTTTTTCTAAATAAACACTTCGCGGGTAGACTTCGTTGTCCTTGTATTTTCCGGAATCTACGGCATTTTTTGTATAGATCACACCTCCCCAGTTCGGGTCCATCGGATTTTCACTCAATGCACCCCCTTTATGGGTAGAATCATGGATGGCATCTACTTTAGTGTATTGACCGATATGTAATCCGATGGGGTCAAATCCTTGGTATGTTCCCGCATTCCAAGGGGGACGGTCGTCACTGGAATCTACAACGGGTTTAGGGTTGGAAAAATCGACGGACTGCTGATTTATTACTGGAAGCCCTGCATTCGGGTTAAATATATCGGGACGTATTCGGTAGACCTGGTTTCCTTGAGCGTTCGACTCCTCCTGTAAAAACAATACGGGGCAATGGATTCCCGCTTTTTTCTGGATTTCTAAATAATTGATATATTCATCTAAATTGTAAAATGGAAGGGGATTGACACCCGGTTCTTCCTGCATCTTTGAATTATACAGAAGAATGGTGTTTCCGGAGCGAATCAATAGATCCGGACAATCGACCTTGGTTGGTCCGGATATACCCGAGTTCGACGGAGTCGCCGCGTCTAATCCTTCGACCGTATGTGTCAACGAAAAATAAATGCCGGACAAGAAAGCGACAATCAAGAATATTAGAAACAGCTGTTTTTCCGCTTTCATTATATATAATATGGACTATACAATTATAATGGCATATGGGTGTAATACTGCGACGTTTCTTATATAAATGAAATGCTATGAATGTATCATTTCTATTCGTCTTTGATATTGATACGGATTTCAAAATCAAACCGGGATTATTTACGCTGAACTCTTTTGTCCTCCTTGGATAATTCGCCAATGATTAGAGAGTCTTTAGTGGAAGCTTCTGGGTTCTCGCAACGCGAGGTTTAATATTTGTGTTTTTGTCTCATTTTTCTTTTCGGTCGGTGTAATAGATTTAGAGATTATTTCTTTTCTAAATGTATAGAAATGAGCGTTCAAATTGTCCCACAACTTTTACCACAAACATCAATTATACAATCGTTTAAGTACTATGTAGAACGATTTATATTAAACCAGGAGATAGAGTTTAAAATAATTTATTTTGATAAAAATGAAAATGTATTATCTGGAACAAAAGTTATTCTAGCTGGCGAGGATTATCACGCATGGGGAAATGATGACAACTACGTCATCCAATACATATGTAATGCTTTAGGTTTAACAATAGCTATTCCAGTTGAGCCAGAAGTTCCAGTTCAGCCTGAGGTTCCAGTACTCCCTGATATTCCGTTTCAACCGCAGATTCCACTTCCACCTGAGGTTCCGGTTGAGCCCGAAGCCTTGTCCGCTTAAGCCGCGATTCTACAATTCATTCCATTTTTGTAAAATTGAATGAACTCATTTAAAGTGTTTCAACTATAATATAACAACAATGACAACCAGTGCTAAAAAACTCATCGGCAAAGGATTCCGTCTCCTCGACTTTCGCGTATTCGACCAAAAAGACGACGAGTCGGAAGAGGATTCCGTCGACACCGCATCCAGGTTCATGATTCAGATGTTCGGCATCAACGATGCCGGGGATACGGCGTCCATTACCGTCGAGGACTACGAACCGTTCTTTTACGTGAAAGTATCGAAAGATTGGGACCAGAACACGGCCAATGCATTTATGAAAGAATTGAAACGCCGGTTATGGAAACATTCTGACGCATTACTCTCGATAACCATCGTCGACCATCACAAACTCTACGGATTCAGTGGTGGAAACAAATCGCGGTTTGTAAAACTGACTTTCTTGAATATTTCCGCATTCAACAAAATCAAATCATTCTGGTACCGATACGAAGAGAACGAACGCAAATCCCAGCCGTTTGTCTTCGATGGAACCGTATTGGAACTCTATGAAAGCAACATTCCGCCTCTCCTGCGATTTTTCCATATCCAAAATATCAGTCCTTCGGGGTGGGTGCAAGTGAATACGACCAAATGTATCCTTCCGAACCCGAAAACAACGACCTGTAAATACGAATATCTTTGTTCTAAACGGTCTATCAAAGCCATGCGAGATAAAGAGACACGGGTTCCATACAAAGTATGTAGTTTTGATATTGAAGCCGATTCGTCCCATGGCGATTTCCCGCTTCCCAAAAAAACGTATAAAAAACTGGCGACGAACATTGTTGATAATTTCCAGAGACAACGCGAGGTTCTCAAGACGGATTCTTTGAGACAAAAGTTCATAAAAAAGGCGGTCCTCTCCGCCTTCGGGTATGACCGCATGGACGATGTCGACCGGATTTATACCGTCGAACCCATTACAAAAGAAGAGGTGCAAGAAAAAGTGACGCAGCTGTTAGAGGTCCGAATAGACCCCAAAACCCAGGTCGAAAATACCATCGAATCCATGTTTGAAAAGATGTTACAGATACAACACTCAGATGCGGAGGAGGACCCCGAAGACCCCGAGGAAGAAGATACGCCTCGACCGGTGGCAGTGGCAAAGCGAACTTCTCGGACAACCCCCGGTGCCAGGTCGGACGGAGTCAACCATATCTCAATATGCGACATGCTTTACGCGGACGATTTTAACCGGGAGAAAAAGATTGCGGTTTTAGACCATTGTTTGACACCCGCGAAACATGGCAGCGGCAGTGGACGATATTTTCCAAAAGTCGCAGGCGACCGAGTCACTTTCATCGGTTCCACGTTTATGCGATACGGCGACTCATCTCCCTATCTGAACCACTGTCTGGTTCTCGACACATGTGACCTCGTGGAAGGGGTCGAAATCCAGTCAGTGGAGACCGAACGAGACCTTTTGACAGAATGGGCGAACCTGATTCAGCGTGAGAATCCCGATATCATCATTGGCTACAACATATTCGGATTTGATTACGAGTTTATGTTTCAACGCGCATTAGAAACCGGATGCCACGAAGACTTTTTGAAACTCTCGCGAATCCGGGACGACATATGTGCGAAAAAATCAGGCGAAGAATGGCTCCTAGAAAATACGAAACTCAAAATCGCCAGCGGAGAATACGACCTGAGATATCCCCTCATGACGGGACGTCTGCAAGTCGACCTGTATGCCTATTTCCGCCGGGATTTCAACCTGTCGTCCTATAAACTCGACGATGTCGCCGGGCAATACATCAGCGACGAAATCCGGTTCTCACAGGTTGCCGATGGAACCACCCGAATATTCAGTAAAAACCTCGCGGGGTTACACGCCGGCGATTTTATACACGTGAAAATCAACAGTTTCTCATCCGACTATTACAACAACGGACAAAAGTTCCAGGTCCAAACGATTGAGACCGGCGTCGAACACCGCGGGAAAAAATACAACGTCATTACGGTCGCCGGTGAATACGAGATTCCCGAACCCACGGGCTCTATCGTAAGCGTGGACTGGGGAATGGCGAAGGACGATGTGACCCCACAGGATATCTTTCGACTCTCCAAGGGGTCCGCGGCGGACCGGGCCGTCGTCGCGAAATACTGTATCCAGGATTGCAACCTAGTCCATCACCTCATGAATAAACTGGATATCATCACAGGATACGTCGAGATGTCTTCCATCTGTAGCGTTCCTGTATCCTTTCTCGTGTTTCGCGGGCAGGGTATAAAGCTCACGAGTTATGTCGCGAAAAAATGCAGGGAGAAAGATACGCTGATGCCCGACTTGGATAAATCGGCAGCAGGGAACGAGGGATACGAGGGAGCCATAGTTCTGCCTCCGAAATGTTCGATGTATATCGACAACCCCGTCGCATGCGTCGATTATTCGTCCCTGTATCCCAGTTCGATGATAAGCCAGAATTATTCGCATGATTCGAAAGTGTGGACGAAAGAATACGACATGCAAGGGAAACTGGTGCGAGTCACGGGCGAACGGAATAAAGCGGGTCAATTCATATACGACAATATGCCAGGATACCATTATATTAATATGGAGTTTAACACCTATCGCTACCTTCGAACCCATCCCGCGGCAATTGCAAAAAAGGTGCAGACGGGAACGAAAATATGTCGATGGGTTCAACTCCCCGAGAATCGCAAATCGATTATGCCGAGCATACTGACCGAACTGTTGGATGCCAGGAGTGCTACAAAGAAAAAAGCGAAGACGGAACCGGACCCCTTCATGCAGAACATTCTCGACAAACGCCAGCTCGGTTACAAAGTGACCGCGAACTCGCTCTACGGGCAGTGCGGGGCAAAAACATCGACGTTTTACGATATGGATGTCGCCGCGGCGACGACGTCCACCGGACAACTCATGATTACGTATGCGAAGCGGATGATTGAAGAGATATACGGCGATTCGGTCTATGAAACGTTGAAATACGGGTCTGTCAAATGTAACGCAGAATATGTATACGGCGATTCGGTCGCAAGATATACGCCGGTCATAGTGCGCGTATTCGGGGCAATTGAAACCCTTTCGATAGGGGAACTGGGAGAAAAATACGGGTGGAACCGATGGGTCGTCTCCCATGAACCCGGAAAAGAAACCAAAGAATACTGCGAACTCTCGGGTGTGGAATCTTGGACGGAGTTCGGTTGGTCGCCGGTACGCCGGATAATTCGCCACACTCTCGCTCCTCACAAAAAAATGTATCGCATCATGACCCCTACCGGGTTGGTGGATGTCACCGACGACCATTCCCTGTTGGATGAGTCCGGGCAGAAAATATCGCCGACGCAGTGCGAGATAGGGTCACGGCTTTTACATAAACCGCCAGGAGAAGAGTGTCTCGGTCGAACGCCGGACTTCGATATGGAGTATATTTCATGGAACCATACATACCTCGCACATTTAGCATATGTCGCACAGATAAACGGACAGTCGATACGCATTACGGAGTTCGACGGCGAAACCGGTGACATCTCTCTTCAAATCTGCAGGAACCGTCCAGAGAATGAAGACCAGATAGAAATAAAACGTCATATACCCTACGAAGGATACGTATATGACCTGACTACGGAGAATCACCATTTCGCCGCGGGAATCGGAAATATCATCGTGCATAATACGGATTCGGTGTTCTTTACCTTCAATCTTACCAACCCGAATACGGGGGAAAAAATCCGCGGCAAACCGGCATTGGAAATGACGATAGAGATAGCGCAGGAAGCCGCCCAGCTATGCACGTCGTATTTGAAACCGCCGATGGGACTCGCCTACGAAAAAACGTTGATGCCCTTCATTCTGCTGTCAAAAAAGCGGTATGTAGGCATGCTCTATGAAGACAACCCCGACCACGGATACCTCAAGTTCATGGGACTGGTATTGAAACGCCGGGACAACTGCGATTTAGTGAAAGACGTCTACGGCGGAGTTCTCCATCATTTGATGAACGGGACGAATATACAGGACGCCATCGATTACCTCTATAAATCGCTAGAAGAATTGATAGAAGGGAGGGTGCCGATGGAGAAACTGGCGATTACGAAAGCCCTGCGCGGAGACTACAAGAACCCACAGGCTATCGCCCATCGGGTCCTCGCCGACCGAATCGCACAGCGCGACCCGGGAAACAAACCGAAACCCGGAGACCGTATCAAATACGTATATTTTAACAACAAGGGGGCGAAGTTGCAGGGGGATAAAATAGAGACCCCTGAGTATATTATAGAACAGGGGCTACACATTGATTATACCCATTACATCACCAACCAGTTGATGAAACCGCTTCAACAGCTCTTCGGACTCGCTATCGAACAGATATGGGGGATGCAGAAAAAAACGTCGGCCATCAAAACATTTAAACGCGACATGGAACAACTCCGATGCGATACCGAAGGAGACATTGAAGCCTTTATGAAAAAGCGGGAAAAATATACGTCGGCAAAAATAAAAGCCATCCTCTTCGACCGGTTCTTAGAAAAAATATTCAACAAAGAGAATGGCATGAGAACATTGAACGAGTTCTTTGTAAGATGAGGTCTGACACGCCGGCTCTCCTTCCCCATCCCTCTAATTTCCGGAGGGGTCTACATAAATCGGCAAATCAATCGAAAAGTATTCATAGTCGTTATACATATCATTTCTTATAAGGGAGCGGATAGCATCCGTGAGGCGGTTTCTTATCAAAGGAGTTGCAGATTCGTTCTCATAGAGGTCGTCGTCAGTGGGTTCTATGAAGGAGGCCCTTTCTCCCACAGACGACTGCGGTGGCGGAGATAAATATTCGACATAGTTTCGTATGTCGTATCTACATACTGGACACACCACATTCATACGAAACCATGTCATAAGCGCCGTTTTTTTAAAGAGGTGGGAACACGGTTTGATTCGACAGACTTCTTCTCCGTGGCGAAAGACGTCAAGTGAGATGGGACACGACGTATTGTTGTGAGTCTCACGGTCGTTGAATAGGAGGGTTTCGGTCGCCGTTTGAATCTGTTGATTCGTCGGTCTTACCACCACATCTTCAAAGGATTCTCGCGTGTTACGGTTTCTTAAAATGTTCTGTATCAAACGAGTCAGTATGTTCCGACCATTTGTTGCGGTAGGTCGATTGGGTGTTATGACATTCGAGCGTTCTTCGTACATAAACTGGAGGTATCGACGCATGTTTTCATTGTATTCGTGAATGTTCTCGTGATATTGTAACATGGATTCATGTACATTTGACGTATTCATTAATAAACATAAAGATATTTTTCTATATTAATTCATTCATGAATAATGCCAAATATAAAAACAGGGGTTTCGTGGGCTTATGTAACCTTGGAAACACCTGTTTTTTAAACTCCTGTATACAGGTTCTCAACCATACGTATGAATTGCACGACTTGATAGACCGTGCAAGATATGACCGCGAAGTGTCATCGGTCCTAAAGGAATGGGTGGACCTCAAAGACTTGATGTGGAATGGAGAGAACGGTGGGGTCGTTGCACCTCACCAGTTTATACGTCACGTGCAATGTGCGGCGAGAGAAAAGGGGCGCGATATTTTCACGGGTTGGGTGCAAAACGACATTACAGAGTTTTTGTTGTTTCTAATCGACTGTTTTCATACGACTCTTGCGAGAAAGACGGGGGTTAAAATCGGTGGAACCCCCGAGAATGGGACGGACCGGTTGGCAATCGAATGTTATCGTATGTTGGAATCGGTATATAAACGCGAGCATTCTGTCATTCTGGAACTCTTTTACGGAATATACGTTTCGACCATTACCGATATCACCGGGGGCGAACTTTATTCTGTGAGACCCGAGCATTATTTCGTATTGGATTTACAGATTTTTTCGAAAGATAGAATGTTCTCGAACCTGTATGAATGCATGGATGCGTTTACCTCACCGGAGATGATGTCGGGCGAAAATGCGTGGTTCAATGAAAAGACGGGTGGAAAAGAGGACATTTGGAAGGGCGTATGTTTCTGGAGTTTTCCGAAGATTTTAGTCCTTACGTTAAAACGGTTCTCTGCGGATGGGATGCAAAAAGTAAATACACACGTCGATTTTCCGTTAGACAACCTGGACCTGTCCCGATATGTCCGGGGATACAATCCGTCGAGTTATACGTACGATTTATTCGGAGTATGTAATCACAGCGGTGGATGTCAAGGAGGGCATTATACGGCATATGTCAAGAATGCGTCGGATCAATGGGTGCATTACAACGACGACCATGTATCTATCATTGAGAACACGCATGTAGTATCTCCTATGGCGTATTGTTTGTTTTATAGAAAAAAATAACGGGGTTATTATATATGGATAATAATTTCACAAGGGCAATAGAGGATTTTTTTACTGCAAAATCTATGATTTATTATGTATTTGTATTTTTAGCAATATATTTGGTATGTTATTTTTTATTGAGCCTGTTTTTTAACACCACTGACCCGGATAGTACGTTACGGTTAGTGAGAATCGTCGACGTCATGATATTCGTATTTTTGGTGGTATTTTTGGTGATTACCTATGGAAATAAGGGGACCGCAGAATTAAGTTCTCAGTTATCTAAAAATATAGAAGATTTGAAACGCTTTACGGACAACGAATATTCGATTATAAGTGTTCTCATCTTTATTATTGTGTTTTATACATGCATCTATGTCATTCGTATACCCATGTCGGATAGATTAAAGCCCGCCAGTATTATGATTATCGAAAACGCTGCATTAATATTATTCGCGGTTCTCTTGATACTTACATTTTTTAAGTATTTGCTGAATATTGACCTCTTTAACTATTCTATGGGAGATATCGTACATGTATTAAATGAGAATGCAGGTGGGACTACGGTAACGCCCAGGCCGATGCCTACCAGTATCAGTGGTCCGGGTAGGTCTTCCGGAGGGACACCTTATAGTATGGAACATAATCCACCGGCAGTCCAAGGGGAAGAAGTCTTTAATATTCGTAACAATCTATATACCTACGATGAAGCACAAGCCGTATGTTCGATCTATGGGGCTTCACTTGCGACATACGAGCAGATAGAGGATGCGTATAATGATGGCGGGGAATGGTGTAATTACGGATGGAGCCAGGGTCAGATGGCCCTTTTTCCAACCCAAAAGTCGACGTGGAAAACATTGCAGGCGAGAGATTCAACTAAAAACGCGTGTGGTCGTCCGGGAATAAATGGCGGATACATGAAAAACAAAAACATAAAGTTTGGAGTAAACTGTTACGGGAAAAAGCCACAGCCTTCTTCCCAAGAACTAGCAATGATGCAAGCCAATTCGAATATCTCACCAAACATTCCACTCACACCCGCAGAACAAAAATTGCAGACGAAAATGAAAATATGGAAAAATAACGCAAATGAGTTCTTGGTGGTAAACTCGTTCAACCGACAGGAGTGGTCGGATATAAAATAAATGATGAAAGATTCGAATATTTCATGATTTAATACGTCCGTCTACGGGACTTTCTCTGGTGTTTCTTATGAGACTTTCGGTGTTTGCGGGATTTTCGTTTTCCTCCTTCTTTGGGTATCTGGATATCTGCCTCTTTATTGGTATCTGATGCCCCGTTACCCTTGGTATCTGATGCCCCGTTATCTATCTTAAACTTACCTTCAGCACTAACTTGTTTTGTTAGTAAACCATTTAAGAAATCAAAAAACCCACCAGAATACTTTTTTCCCATTATACAATAGACGCATATATTTTATGTTCCAAGACTCTCTAATAAAGAGCTGGAGAGAACGAATAATATACAAAAAATAGATACAACAATCCTGCAACTATCATCCCCTGAATATAGACCTCTTGATTTCGAATCAGATAAAAAATCCATCCAATCCCTCCAAACACCAAAATCACTTGCAATACAATAGTTGTGACAATGAAATCCATATATTAACCCCTCTTTTTTTTTGTGCGTCGGGACGACCCATTTTTATTCGAGCTCGCTCCTAAATCTTTTGCGACGGAATAAAACATTTTTGAAAACATGGGTTCGTCCATATAGGGGGTTTCTCCGGCACCGGTAGCGTCGTCGTCACACACCAATCGTTGGTGAGCATCTACCTCTGGAAACGGAGAGAATTGTATTCCAAACGGAACCGACAAATCTTTAAACCGATTGAACGACTCATTCGGATATATTTGACTTAATAGTTTCGAGACGGATATTCCTCCGACTTCGTTGTCGCCTTCTCTGTCGACTTCGCTGCCATCCTCTTTTGTATGTTCTCTATAAAAAATACAAAAGTCATTCATATACATATTAAAAATAATAAAACTAAGCCGTCCCCGCCTTATAATTTCGTTTAATGTCTTTCGAGAGGGTTACCCGCCGATTCTCCCGTAGATAGTCGAGAATATAATCGACCTGTTTTTTATCCGCAATTATTTTTCCTAAACATTCTTGGACGTATCCAAATGAAATGGGCTGATAATCCTTTTTATCACAGAACCGGAGTTCTCCATCGCTGATTTCAATCCTTGTATTTGTAATATGGTTCTCGTCAGCATATTTTATAATCTTTTCCATGAGGTCGCTTTTGACTTCGCGCGCTTTCTTTACTTTTTCATGAATCAGCTTGATTTGGTTATCCATTTGAACCCATTTTTGAATGTTCTCAATAAATTGCGATTTTTCGTCGGTCATTTATTATTTAATCATAAAAAATTAACGCCTGCGGGAATATCTCTTGGGGCGGTAAAACTTTTTGTTGGTTTTGCGACCCTTCTTATAGAGATGGTTTGCAGTCATTAAAAGGGTAGGCAACGCGATGTCTGTAAGAATCCCTTTTCCACCGGTGTTTTTTGAGAACTGATTCAAGTTTAACAGTTTTCCATTACTGTCGCTCTCGCTGTCGTATTTACTATCTCCACCCCTCTTTCTGGATGACCGGATATTCCTAAAGTTGTTAAGGATGCATTTGGTGGTTTTTTTACTTGGTACCATGAGATGGCTTCCAAGTAACACTAATGGTACGGCAAGACCGGTGAGGTCACCGCCTACTTTAGACTCACTTTCGGATTCGTAGGATTGACTATCGTTGAACGGGTCCATTATATATTACTATAATATTTTCTTCGCGCCTAATTCCTAAAGTTTAGGCTCGAAACCTGGCGGCGTTTTGTTCCAAAGGTGTAATATTCTTAAGAGAATAAAAAACATGGAGAGAATTATGAGAATGACAAACAGATTATAAAACGCAATAATCCAAACATATACGTATATTTCGTTGTATATCATATTAAATATTGGTTTTATCATATCTTTGACGTCTTGATTCAAACGTTCGTCTTTGAAAAAGTCTATACATGTTTCTCTGAGATTTTTCATGAGGGTTGATTTGTATTCTATTCAGGTATAAAAAATGAAATGCAAACTCATCCCGTCATGCGGAGATTCATAAAATTGAAACCTTTTTGTTTTATATCCTGTATCTCATTTGTGAGAGCCATAAAATGTCAATTCTAACCAGATTTGCGAACATGTTTTTAGAAGTAGTTGGTAGAGACGTTCAGGTAGATTCAGAGGACGAGTCTTATGTCAGTGAATCCGGAGATTCAGATGAAGAATCAGGGGACAAATCTTATGATGAGGACTCGTCCTACGTGGATTCGGACAACGAAGACGACGATGAAGATGACGAGGATGACGACGACGAGGACGAAGACGACGAAGATGACGAAGATGACGACGACGAGGATGAAGATGACGACGACGAGGACGAAGAAGACGACGACGAGGATGAAGATGACGACGACGATGACGACGACGACGACGATGACGACGACGACGAAGATGACGACGAAGACGAATCGTCCTATGTGGATTCCGAAGATGACGACAGCGATTCATCCTATGTGGATTCCGAAGATGACGACGAAGACGAATCGTCCTATGTGGATTCCGAAGATGACGACATCGATTCATCCTATCTGGATTCAGAGGATGAAGATGACGACGACGAATCGGAAGAGGTCGACAAAGAATATTTAATAGATGGGGATTATGGTTCCACACACAGCCTCCAGAAACAACTGAAAGAACTCACGAAAGACTTCGAAGAGTTTAAAACCGTACAAAATGACAGATTCTTGATGCTACAGACGTTACTCAATGAAGTTCTAGGAGGGCTGTATAATCCAGATACACAAAAAAAGAAGCTCGATGAACTCGCAAACAAGTTGTATATGCGCCCTTATACCACATCAACGCATATCAATAGCGGCAATCGACCGACTACGCGTCAAGGCGACGATTGCGCGAAACGTATCGCCAAAATAGAGGGCGTTCTGCGTATGGGGGCTTATTACAAACACAATGAGAACCGATTGGATAGAATAGAGAGAACTATAACACACAGCGAACCAGTGGTCGTAAGAGTTCCAGTCCACAAAAACGAAATGACTTACGACAAAGCTAGGCGACTAGGACTCAGCGGCGTATTGTATGGTGTATAAACATTCGATTTCGTAAAGTATCATATAATATAATATTTCAATAACGTATATGGAACAAATATTTGAAACGACAGATGATTTTCAGTTTGATAAACTCACCTTAGGAAAACCTACCACAATATCTGGCGGTTTTTTTATTCGGTATTTTATAAATAATAAAGCTGTTTATATCCAACCGCCAAAATGCTGTATTAAGCAGGTCCAGACTAAAAGTAAAAAGGTATATTGCGACCTCATTTTTAAACAGCAGGACGAGCAATTTATCCAATGGGTCGAGAACTTGGAATCGCGTTCTCAATCGGTAATCTATGAGAACCGCGAGAAATGGTTCGAAACCCCTTTAGAAATGGAGGATATTGAGAGTTCATTTACATCCCCTATGAAAAGTTTTAAATCGGGTAAGTCGTACATTCTTCGAACCAGTTTTCCTACAGGAGAAAACGGCATAAAAATATACGACGAAGATGAGCGAGATATTCCTTTAGAAACGATTACTGAAAATATGGGAGTGATGGTTATTTTAGAAATGCAGGGCATAAAATGTTCTTCCTCGAGTTTTCAAATCGACATCGGATTAAAACAAATGATGGTTTTAAAAGAAGCGAACCTTTTTACCAAATGTATTTTAAAAAAGGACACGCCGTTATCTTTAGGAAAAATAGACGCACCACTGGAAAAAGAGAACCCTGTCACTCCGAAAGAGTCGGTCGTCCCGGTCACCCCGAAAGAGTTGGTCGTCCCGGTCACCCCGAAAGAGTCGGTCGTCCCGGTCACCCCGAAAGAGTCGGTCGGGACGACCGATGAATTATGTGAAATCGAGCTCGAAATAGATAGCATGCCAATGGAAGACGCGGTCGTTATTAAAGATAGAAGGGAAATGTATTATAAATTGTATGACGAGGCACGTAAAAAGGCAAGGGTCGCGAGAGATTTAGCACTTTCTGCATATTTAGAAGCAAAACGTATAAAAAACGCATACATGTTGGACGATTTATCTAGTTCAAGCGACGAAGACGAATAAATATTTATTCTTTAGCAAACAGAAAATAATTTTATCCGCCGTTTATATAAAGAAATGTCGAATATGCTTTCTGGTTTTCCAAAATTGTCTATGAGCCAGGTGCTTGCCATTCTCATGGTGTGTCTTTTAGTATATTTCTTTTATGTCTATTCTGACTCAAAAATGATGGTTATAGACGGATTAGACACAGGGCATTCGAATGGTGCAATCCCCTTAGTTTCACCACCCATCCAAGCACAAAAGGCCGCCGTTGCCGTTCCTCAAGCCCCCGTTCAACCTGGTAACTATTCGAGCCAGTCTGTCGCCTCTCCGCAGGACTTATTGCCACACGACCAAAACAGCCAATGGTCGTCATTGAATCCTAGCGGACAAGGTAACATTGCCGCACCCGACCTCCTTCAAGCCGGGTATCATATCGGGTTAGATACCATCGGACAAACCTTACGCAATGCCAACTTACAGGAGCGTTCAGACCCCATCATTCCTAAATCGATGGTTGGTCCTTGGAACCAGAGCACCATCGAACCCGATTTGGGAAGAGTTCCTTTAGAAGTCGGTGTAGGTGCCCGTTAAAATCATATATTATTCTCTACAATATTATATGACAATTTCCCACACCTATGAGAACGGATTTAAATTGGTCTACCAAAAAAGTTACAGTTCCGTTCCAGTGACCGTATTATATGTTTTTGTCCGATTTGGTTCCATCCATGAAACGGAAGACCGGGGAATCGCCCATTTCATAGAACACATGTGTTTTAAAGGGACGGTCAAAATGCCGAAATCGAGGGAAATCACCGCTGTGTATGATAAAATCGGCGCATTTATAAATGCATACACTTTGCGAGAACATACATGTTACGCCGTAAAATGCAGCGACGAATATACCGCCAACTGTATCGACGTTCTCGCCGATATGGTATTGCATTCCCAGATAAAACATAAAGGATACGTCTTAGAAAAGAACGTGGTGAAAGAGGAAATGATACGGGCAAGCGACAACCCCCGGCATGAGGTTTTAAAATGGTCGGGGGAATTAGTATATGAAAACACGCCGTATGAGAACCCCGTAGACGATTTAAAATATCATACCCACCGGTCGCTGCCGTACGAATCGCTTCTACGAATGTATAAACAGTATTATCGACCCGAAAATATGGGGTTAAGTGTGATTTCGAACCTCTCTTTCAAAACCGTTCAAAAAATGGTCGAAGGGTCGGAGTTTTTAAAGGGTTCGAATGTTGAACCGATGTCCTATTATTCTCCGATTTCTATACCTACATCTTGTGATACAAAAATTGTAATAAAAAAGAGAAAGGGCGTAAATGCAACCTATTTGAACGTCGCGTTTCGGACATGTAAATACGGAGAACCGGATATCTATGGCCTGCATCTGATAGAGAGTATTATGGGTGGATACATGTCAAGCCGTATGTTTACATTGTTGAGAGAGAAGAATGGAATCACCTACGAATCCTCTTGTTCTCTCACTTGTTATAAACATTTCGGTGATATCTCTTTGTATGCCGTGTGCGACCATAAAAAGGTATTGCCGAACACGGAGAACCCGGGACTTCTCGCGTTAATCCTGCGACTGTTGAACGACTTGATTTCCGACGGAATCACCGAAAAGGAGCTGAAAGAGGCGAAAGGGAACATCAAAGGGAGGTTGGTCCGTGATATGGAGAACACGACGAAAATCGCGGAATACAATGGTATCGAACGTATCATTTATGAAAACCGCGAGTCTATTCCATACGACCAGATATATAAAAAATGTTACGCCGGGATTACCCGACGCGATATAAACCGCATTATCCGGACCTATTTTACGAGAAACAATATGTCGGTGGTGATGTATGGAGAACATGTTCCCTCACTGGGTTTAGTAAAAAAGTATTTTACACAGTTAATCCGTGGTTCAAACTAAATAAGTATTCAATATATAATGGACAAGGAAACATTTTTGCAGGTCGTTATATTCGGAGTCATTGCAATCGGTATCTATATGTATTTAGCAAACAAAGATACCATTGACCTGAAATGCGTGATTTCTTCCGTCGACGGAAACAAGTATTGCGTCCGGGATAGAAAAGAACTTCATGCCGCAGCCGACCTTTTGGCGAGAACCACGGAAAAATGCAAGAGGCTCGTCGATTATGTCTATGAAAAATACCCCGACCAAGACAACGTCAAACGCCTACACAAAGGGTTCAATCCAAAACAGATTATGGAAACATTACCCACCAGCGAACACACCGCTTACAGTGAGAACAAGGGCGAAAAAATAGCGTTCTGTCTGAATAAAAAGAATGAAGATAACACACACCTCATCGACGAGAACACGCTGACGTTCGTCGCCATCCACGAACTGTCGCACGTTGCCACAAAGTCCATCGGACACAAATCGGAGTTTTGGGAGAACTTCAAGTTTCTGTTGAACGAGGCGAAAGAGGCGGGATTGCATCAGCCGACCGACTATAAAAAGGCACCGGGGGAATATTGCGGTATGAAAATTTCAGACAATCCGTATTACGACGGATAGACGTACATATTACACCGTATAATTTATTATTATTATATATAATAATAAACTGGAACCCGTATATAAAGTACGCATATTGGGAAAAGACCGTGTTCCAACCGAAGATATTGTTTTCAATGGGACCGGGAGAGAAGACAAAGGGTTTAGTGAAAGCGATACGGAGACTATACCCACCCGGTATTCCTCACAGCAAATCCATCGGGACGATTCCATTTCAACCGTGAAAAACAAGATTTTGCGAGAGGTGGGGTTCGAGTTCTCTTACCATGAATTGTATCTGTTTAGTCATATAACAAAAGAATACGATTTGAAAACGATATTTGAGAACCTTGCAGGGAAAAACGACTATCTCAAACGCGTAGAGTTTACACAGCTTGTTACCAATCTGGGTCTCATGTCGGTGGACTGGGACTCCGATAGAGACCGTTTTTTCTTGGACGATTTGTATGGATTCGAAAGCGAGTTTGAAAAAGGGTCCGTTTTCTATAAAATAAGTATTGGGAAACAGTTCCGTGGATTACACCACGAATTATTCTCGGCGGACCCCTATGACATACGTCGGGGAACGAAAATCGTTCAGACGTCTACAAACCCTTTAGAATCCTTTGAAAATCAGTTGTTGTTAAACAATCATCGAGGCATGTTCGAGGAGAACCGTATTTACGCATGTTTTGCGGAAGATGTCATGGAGTATGGTGAAGAGGTGGGGTTGGACGGAGAAGAGACCGTATCCCTATATTTCCCTCTTTTGAAACAGAGAGGGGTGACTGATACAGAGAGCCTTACGAAAATGCGCGGGACCCTTCTTACAGAAACCAAAAAACGGGCGTCGAAATATGTTTTCAATCTCTATGATTCAGTAGACATGTTTCATGACATGTATCGTCACCGGACGGAAGACATGGAATATATGGAAAAGGGGGTCGAGGTTGTATCCTTTTTCATACACCCCAAATCCAAACATGTTTTACCCCTGGATATCATATTTAAAAACGTTCATGCCACGAAGTCGGTACCCTTTATTAAATATAATCCAGGTTCTCGAAGAGAGAACATTTATCGATTTTATTGTGAATCCATTACGAAATATGGGACAAAAATCCCGTTTCTTCCAGCACGGACCATTCTCAAACTGGCAAAAGAAACGGGTAAAAACAAGCAGATTTCATTTTCTGTGGAAAGCCTCACTGGCGATTTTTATATCGACATTTTAAACAATGGGGATATACATATTGCGGGAAACAATTTTAAAAAGGCTCTCTCCGTTGAGGAGTTGAATGCGGGGGTCCGAGAAGTGGTAAATCCGGTCATTTCCCATATGAACGATTTTTTAAAAAAAAACGGGTATGAATTGAGCCCATTTGAAAATATGGAGAACCCGGGTATCGAGATAGAATACCTTCGGTTTATATACCGGATAAAAATCGCGAAAAAAATCGATTTAAAAAAATACAGGAACAGCCTTCAGGCAATTTTCGAGTTTACAGATGAGTTCCCCCCTCTCGAAAACGGGACAACCCTCAGGTTTAAACGAGTCGAAAATTATAACGAAATGGACGAAGAAGACATTTATATCGCCGGGTTGTTCGGTCAAAACCGGCACCGCGAAGACATCGTTGGCGCGTTTTCCCGAAAGTATGATTTGTCGCTTCAGGAGGCGGCGTTACGTATCGCAAAGTTTTTGAGCGAACACCAACAGCAACAGGGCCGGTTTGTGAAAACATCGGTTCGAATCGCGGAAAGTCCGGGGTTTTTAGTGAATATGCAAATCAAACCCTACGACGACGTTTTCATATGCGAGTTCGATTTGGATAACAGTATCACAGAAGTGTATTTAGAATATGCAGAGTCTTTTTTTGTTTATATGGATGGGATACTCCGTATGACCCAAAAACCCGAGACTACAGGATTTAAAGTCGAGAGACTGGAAAAAGTGAAAGAGGTGAAAAAGAAGTCGGATAAGTTTGACAATGTTGTCACAGGAATAAATGCGGTAGGGGTCGCTGCAGGGATAATGGTGACGGATGCCTTTGAAGAAGACGACCTGGAGTTAGACGTGGACCTGGACCTGGACATGGGACCACAGAGTAGTTTCGGAAACCTTGGAGAGTTTGAATCGGTGGATATCGGACCCGAATTGGATGATTTGAACGAATATGAAAACGAAATGTTTGATTCGACCGAACCCCCGGTAGAACCCACAGTAGAACCCCCGGTAGATATGGATTTGTCCTCTTTCGACAATCTAACGAACGATATAGAAGAAGATAGTGCGAGTTCATTGTCTGATAAAGATTCCGAACCCCTGGCAAACCCGGCGGAGGAACCCTCCGCGTCTCCTTCGTCTCCCTCCAACAATTTAATGTTTGATATAGACTACGACGAAGAAGACGAAAGTGAAACAGACGGCGGGGCGGGAGAGAACTTGGATAAACAACTCGACGGCATGGAATTGAAAGACAGGAACAACAACATGTTTTTAGGAAAACTAAAAAAATTAGAACCCACACTATTTTTATCCGAAGATGACGGCAAATACAGCGCATACTCGACGCTGTGTCAGTCCAGTAGGTCCAGACAACCTGTTATTTTAACCCCAGAAGAAAAAAAAAGAATCGATGATGCAGATACAAAGAACAATACGACGTCTTATAGCCACGCATTAGAATATGGTACAGACCCCGACAATAAAAACTACTATATTTGTCCCCGGTATTGGTGCCTCAAAACCAACTCTCCCATCAGCGAAGAAGATGTTCGCGCAGAAAAGTGCGGGAAAGTACTCGGGAAAAATGATAAACGCGTGAAACCAGGGCATTATGTTGTCGAGTTTAACCACCACATTCAACACGGAAACCCCGATGGTTCCTATTTCGAAAATACCCCCGGATTTTTAAATAAAAACTTGCATCCGAAAGGACTCTGTATGCCCTGCTGTTTTAAAAAAGAATGGGACTCGAAGTTTCAGGTCGACCGACGTAAAGAATGCACCGAAGCCGAAAAATCGAAACCCGCGGTTAAACGAACGAATGCGAAACAAGAGAGCTATATTTATGACATCCGGCGTTATCCCATTCCCCCGGAAAGATGGGGTTTTTTACCCATTTCAGTGCAGTTCTTTTTACAGACCGACAATTCCAGTTCGGTCAACCCCAACAACAATAAATATCTACGCGACGACGCAGACACCGCCACCCTTTTAAGATACGGGGTAGAGAACTCTTCTAAAAAATCGTTTATAGGATGTATCGCCGATATTTATGCCTCGATGCACCGTATGTCAAACGTCCCCACCATCTCCGATATGTGTGACATTCTCGCAGACGCCATCAGCCTCGACCAATTCTTGAAGTGTCACAACGGTTCTCTCGCCAATATTTTTCACCCGAAAACATACAACATGGAAGATATTGACCCTACCAAATATATAGAGTCCACATTCATGACCCGGTTAGACGACGTCGATTTACCGCGAGATGACAACACGGATTTGACATTTTTTATATACGATACAATTGCATCCTATGAGAACTTTATCGCTTTTTTAAAAGACCCCGAATCGTTCGTCGACCATACCTATCTGTGGGACATCGTATGTTCGCCGAACCCCGCGATTTTTCCCAAAGGATGCAACCTCGCCATCCTTCGCATTAAAGAGGTGGATATGACAGACGACATCGAACTCTTGTGTCCTACCTCCGTCTATTCTTCTGTTTTATACGATTTAAGAAAGGAAACGGTGGTTCTCATAAAGCACGACGAGTTTTATGAACCCGTTTATTTAGTGAAGAATAAGGTCGACACAAACGGAATATCGGACACCCGAGTCGAAAAAATGTTTTTGGAAGACGCCTCGGTCATCGAAAACATACGAGTTTCTTTGAAGGTGATACGAACTTCCATACAGATGTCGTGTATGCCAAAGTCGAGTCTTCCGAAAGGTTCGTCGATGCCGAAAACATACGAGTTTTCCCGCCCGTTGCCCGCCGAATCCGTGCGAACTATCCTATTGAAATACCAGTTTGAAATCCGGGGACAAATTGTGAATTATCAAGGAAAAACCATCGGATTCTGGATAAAATGGTTCGACGAAGAAATGCAAGAAGTATGCGAGATATACATCCCCTGTTATCCATCCGCTCAGTTTCCCGAGACCCCCATTTATTTTATGGACGATGACCGCCTGCGGATATCCGGGAAAGATACCATCAAACGGTTGATGCGGGTCAATGAAATCACCCATGGTGAAATCCGTTCGAGACCCCGTGTCAAAATCATCGAAGACATACTGGTCGTGGGAGTTCTCACCGAAACCAACCAGTTTATCATGTTTTCAGAGCCGGTCGAAAACGAAGACGACGGAATCCCCGTGATGCAGGACGAGAACTATTTGATTGTCGACAAAGAAATGGCGAAAAACAAATTACAGGACCCATTGCGAACTGAAACCGTCCAAATGATTTCTTTGGAAACCCAGTTTTACGGGGCATTTCGAACTACTGTAAGAATCCTGTTGAATCAGACGAAACATAAACCCTATAAAAAACAGATTGCGGAAATGATTGACAGCCGACAATACCGCTACAGAGATAAATTAAGGTATATTACAGGATGGATTCATCTCATGTGCGACAGCCATGTCACCTTCAAAGAGTTTGATAAGATGTCGTTGATGGGATTCAGTGAAATCAGCGACTGCTTTTTAAATCCTGGGAATAAAACATTCTGTATTGTAAAATCGGGGAACAATGTCTTGGTTCTACCGAAGACCCATTTGCTGAACGGTAACGACAATCGAACATTCTATTTTGAACGAATGGCAGACGAATTAATACGGTATAAACGCATTCATATGTATATGATGAACTCGACCACCTATTTAAATATTACCAACACGGAATATAAAATAAACGAGGACGAGATGTTGATGTTGGAATCGCTGTTAACCACCGACTATTTTAAGAGTTTAGAACCCTACCAACACGGCAACGCGGTAATTACATTTGAAACTGCAAACCCGGTTCTCACTCAAAAATATGCGAACAAAATATCACAGAAAGACCAGGAAAGAATGGTGAATAGGGATACTATGAAAGATGAAATACAGGATAATATGGGATTCGAATGTATTCGGACAACCGGTGCGGTTACCGGAAATGACGACCGGTCCTTCTGGAAAAACTTTTTCCAAAAAGACCGGTCGTCCGAATCTGTCCTTCATAAAACCATCAAATGCAGTTTTTACCCGATTATATATGTCTATTATGAAACGCGTTCGGCGTTTCTAACGGTCCAACAGATAAAGGCAAGACTCATTACAGAATATGCCAAATATGGATATGAATACTCAAAGATACTTCGCCTGTTGAGGCTACAAGGAAAACGGGATTTGGTCGATGACGTAGTCAAAGGAAAATATACCCTGGAACAAGCGATTTTAAGCGAAGTCTACTTTTTGACCGCATTGGATATATGGTTATTGGCGTCTTCCTATAACCTGCCGATGATTCTCTTCCGACAGGGGAATCTGAACCTCTTTGACGGGTTCGCCGACGAAACTGGCGTTAAAATCGTCACCCCATGGCTGCGTTTATCCGATGCCGATGCTCCACACTACTATTTTATACGCGTGTACCCGGAACAACCGCAACCTGGAAACTATCTGCCCCAATACTCGGTCATCAAACCGCATGTGAGTTCTACCTCCCCAAAACTGTTAGACTTGTTCTCATCGGCGACAGAGAACTCTCAGATGTCGATTTCCACCTATTTTGAGAAACAGGAGAATCGCACAAAACCTGTAAAAGGCGTCGTGGATGCCGCCCGGTACCGACGACGAGGACCGCCGAATTAGAAGGCTTTCGTCTCTATGACATCCCCGTTTTTACCCGAGTCAATCTGGTCGGCTTGAGAATGAAAATATTCTAATGCTTCGTATATCTTTTTATACAATAGGGTGACCTGCGCCACGATGGTTCTCGACGCATTATCCGTAAGAGAACATACATCTTTTAAAACATTCCCCCTTTCTTCTGGCACAGCGGACTGCTGTTCCGTCGCCGGCTGTTCTGGTACAATAACCCTGTTTTCATAGCCCCAAATTGGATTGGTGGTCGATTTTATAAAGGGGGACAATGCTTTTGCACTGGTGATTAATTGTATCAGCATAAAATAGTCCTTTTGGTTAGAGAGAAGGGGGACAATGTTGTCTAACCGTTTGCTGTCATTTTTTTCGTCGCACACCCCGTCGGGGGGACATATGGCCGCCTGCCCGTAATACTTCCATAATTCTTCCATGGACTTGTCTTCGATTTTTAATTGGGCGGGAATATAGATTCCTAAAATCGAACACTTATAACACATTGTATTTAGGTTTCCATCGACGAGGTCGTTCTCCAACTTTATGCAAATTGAATACATTTCTTCTAAAAAACTGCGAACCGACTGTAATTCCTGTATGTTCACGGTATTTTTGAGTTCATATCCTTCAATATTTTTTGTCGCACGTAATGAAAATATTGAAAACAAAATAAGGAGAGTCAAAAAAAAGACCCAGACTATCATTATAATACACCTAGATTTTATTATATATTTCCTGCAGGGCAGTGAGTTGCGTATTTATTTGACGAATGTATTCGGATATAGTATATTCAAATAGTTCTCTATTGACGTCATATAAAAAGCCTGCGTCTCCAGGATTGTCATACAATTTTGTTAAATGTTCGCGAATGTTTACAATGGTAAACATGATTCCATAGGATTTTAACTTATTTTCCGGAGAGAGGTCTTCGACTAGACTCTCATGTGAGTTGTAATTATAGTCATAGATAATGTTTTCATTCTCATTTATAAATTGCGGAAATGCGTTTTTTATCCCTACGGAGATACCGATACCCTTTAAAAAGGGTGTCTTTGATTCGTCGGTTATAATGTTTATCATGTCGTTTATTGCAGTTTTCGTTTGGTCGTATTCATTCGCACGTGGAACTTGTTTTCCGATATTTATCATCTCCTCTATTTCTTCAATACCTTTACGGATTGGAGGAACCCAATCCGGGAATGTATATTTTGTGGTCTGTTTCAGTGGAGGATTTCGCGGACCGGGAATTGCTACCGGTTGTCCGGGGTCTCGCGGTCTTCCGCCACACCCTTTTCTGGGTTTGATGACCTTTTTATCGCATTTTTTCCACTCGTTATAATCTGGCTGATAGACGTTTTTTTGCCAATCGTAGTAATTTTTCAATACCACATTGGGGTAGTAGTCGTTTAGATAATAGGTGACGTAGTTAAACATCTCACGGTTATATTGAGCCGTTACTGCATTATTATACGCGATGATTTCATTGTTTCTTATATCGTTTGCTTTGTTTTGTGCTTCATATACAGAATAAGTCGCTGACTCCTTATCCACAAAATTGGTGATATAATTCGGCATAAGTCCCTCTATACATCGATTTGCAGAGTATAAATAGACATACATCAATTGAGATAAAACAATAAAAAGAATTAAAACGACCGATAAACAACATTTCATTTATATTATTTATATATTATATTTCATGGTTTTATCCTCTCTCTCTCGAACTGGCTCCATTAAAACCCCATATCATATGTGTCTTGACATACCCCTTCATTCACCTGATGTATCGATGAAATACTGTTTCGAATGATGGAACAATGGTTCTCGACGGCGGTTTTGAAGCCAAACATCGCCTCAATCTCTTTATTCTCATCTGCCGGTTCAGTATTTTTCGCGTCGATTTTTGCCATCTGTGTCATATCCAAAAATAGGTTGAACGCGCCCGTTCCGTAAAACCCGTGTTGTCCGCACATGACATTCGCAGAAACTCCGCGCATCTCGTCGAAATCGGCGTGTCTGGCGGCATGCAACAGTATCTCCGTATGGACTTCGAACGTCGCTTTCGCAATGGGGCCTACATCGTCATTGTGTAATCCGGAGCGGAATATGGCGACCATATCTTTTGTGACCGTCATTCGGTCACAGAGTAGGCTTAAATGATGATAATTGATATTGACATCGCTAAACTCCATCACTTCTGCAAACTCGTTATAAATAATCTGTCTCGCGGCTTCGATGCCGAAGATACGAAACACTTCGGAGATGTCGTTGCTGTATGTTCTCGTATTGTCGATAAAATCTTCGGCCAAGACGTCAATCAGGTTTGAACCGGTCGTATCGAGAACCCATATGTCTTTCTTGACATATTTGCCATCCTCTTTCACGACCATATTCTGGAGTTTTCGTGGGAGAACATTCTCGATTCCTTGCACGCCTCGCAATACAATGTTGTTTAACAGGTTGTCTTGAAATACTTTGAGGAGGTAGATTTCGTCGCTTTGGTCGAGGGACTGCGCGACCCCCTTTTTTCTTTTAAATGTATCATTGTTTAACCGGATTCTGAAGACCAGTTTTGAATCGTTGTAATCCGAATATACACATTGAACCTCTTTATTCACGTTTTTAATCGCAAAATGGATGTCGTCCATGGTAATATTCTTTTCCAACAGCGATTCCGCGTCCATCTCCATACGAACTATCCACTTCGATTTTTGCGGGGGGTCGCCTTCCTCCTCTTCTTTGCATTCGCGGAGCATATCTTCGAATGCATAGTATTTATCTAGGAGGGATTTGTCCTCCTCGATGAACGACGAATGTTCCAGGGGGTCGAAACATATCTGTACGCTGGAGACTACATCCCGCAATATGGTATGTTCCAACATGTTCGCATAGACCGTCGCGCGGTCCTTGTCCGTCTCATCCACGGGTTTCAAATGGACGGTGAGTGCAGGTTTCTTCGGGTTCTCCGTGAGTCTCAATATTTCTTCAATACGGGGGACACCGCGCGTGACATTCGATTTCGCGGCCACACCGGCCAAATGGAAAGTGTCTACGAGACACATCCCATTGATACAGTCGAAGTTTCGAGTGGTTTCTACCGTTAGGTCGTATGCGTATTTTGTGGTGTTTTCAACCTCAACGATAGACACAATCCTTTCGAAAACAAGGTCCGGCATTCTTCCGTTTCTCGGTTCGAAAACAAGGCTACCATTCACGCGGTTTGGAATATAACCGTCCACGAGGGTATCGATCGTATCTTCCAGAATCTCCTGCAATAGCAACTGTTTGGATTCCACTTTTAAATGGAGTGAGATGGCGAGCAACTGGCACTCTGTACCTTCAATTGTCAATTCGTACATTTTAAACGAGAAGTTGCGTATGTTTCCTTCGATGCCAATGTTCTGTAACATCATTTTTATATCGGTTAATAATCGCAGGGAGGACGATTCTATGTGGATGATGGGGATTCCATTCTTATTTTTGCGTAAATGTGTACGAATATTCGTACGATTGCTCGAGATGTATGCATCTAAAAATCCCAGGATACAGTCGCGATTGGAAAATATGATTTTGTCCGATACGCCCGGCTTACCTCCTCCGACCGTTTCACTCGTCGCTGCATCCAATAAATCGCACATGGATTTGTCATAAATAAATATCCCACGGGTATCTACATCGTTGATTTGTGACAGGTATATTTGGTGTTGAGCCCCGTGCAACTTACATATGGTTTCAATCGGGTCAAAATAGCCGACGTCAGGACTCGAAATGACAATGGATTTATTGGTTTTATGTCCTTCTGCGAAATACGCGCCTACGAAATATCCGAATGAATAGTCTAGGTCCACGTGTGTCAGGGTGTTTCCCCGGGAACCACTCACCGGAAGGATGCGGGATTCGTCGAAAACAAAGGGTTTTCTCGAACAAGGGAAATAGTCGCCGACACGTAGTTTCGTGCCATCCACGGGTACGATTTTGCCATCTATCAATTGTAATACGGATTTGGCTTTGGTTACGATGACCTCCCGGCAACCTTCCGTGGCGATTTTCAACATCGTGTTCGTACCGTCCTCATTTATTACGGGGTGTTGCGTGACGGCTTCGATGCGGGTCCATACAGTTTCGCCGTCTTCTGTGGCCGACGGGATTTCATAGTATTCGTCGTCGGGAGAGAGTTCGGCATACGTAGTATCCTTTCGTTTGATGTGCTCGATTTTCTTCGACTTTTTTATATGTTCTACAACAAAGTCGCCAATCTTCACCTTTCGAATCTCGCCGGCGCGGTTCTTTACGGCGATTTCGGTTTCGTAGGTCACTGAGTTCAGGGTAAGTTGTGTAGTGGGTTCGCCAATCGACTGACCGGCAACGACGCCTACCATTTCCCCGGGATGAACGAGAGACTGTTTGTATTTCAATACTACGGTATCCAATAAGATTTCCAGCGCCTTTTTATGAAACCGTTTGTGAACTAAGAGTTCTCTCGGGGTCAGATAGTAGTAGTAGAGGATTTCAAAGAGTTTCGTCGGAGGCGCAAAATGGATCTGCTGAATCTTTTTATAGTTGTATTCAATGAGCTCGAAGGCTTCCAACGGAGTGATGTCCGTAACAGAATGGCTGTTTATTCCCAACTGGCCCTGTATGTTTGCGATGATATGTTGAAAGGAAACCGGGACTTTGACGGAATTGTCATTTTTAAAATGGAAGACGCCGGAAACGACTTCGTCTCTGTATTGAACCATACGGTCGATATATTTCAGGATTCGTTCGGTCGTATCTGTCCGTTGCTGTTTCACTCGGGTCGCAGCGCCTTTCGTATAGACTTCCAGTTTTTCCGGCCCACTGTCGAACGATACCCCGGCGATATCATAGTGCATATATATGTCCTCGATAGACATTCCTACCAACGGAATCGCCTGGGACTCCGTTTTCGTCGAATCGATTCCGTCGTCTCCATAGGCAAACTGGACGATTTTACCGCGGTTGTTTCTTACCGTCATATCATACTCGACTTTGAGGTCTTCCAATCCTTTGATTAAGCGTCGTTGAATGTATCCGGTGCTCGAGGTTTTCACCGCCGTATCAATGAGACCGACACGGCCACCCATTGCATGAAAGAACAGTTCTGGGGCCGTCAACCCCGAGATGTAAGAGTTCTCGATAAATCCGCGGGCACCCGGCGAATCGTCAAACTTTTTGAAATGGGGAAGGGTGCGGTCGTCGAATCCGTATGCGATGCGTTTTCCGTCGACGTTCGTCTGTCCCAGACAAGAAATCATCTGGGAGATGTTTACGAGACTACCTTTCGAACCGGATTCGACAATCATGAGAAACCGGTTGTTCTTATTGAGGCTGTTACGCCCCTCTTTGCCGGAGAGTTCCGTCGCTTTATTCAAAATGTTGTTGACATTCGTTTCAAACTGTACCATGTTCGAGTTCGACGTATCGTTTTCGAAAATGCCGAGGTGAAGTTTATCCAGTTCCGCCTGGACTTCCGTCTTCTTCTCCGTGATGATGTGGATAATGCGGTCCTGAGTGGTTTTGTTTGCGATCAGGTCGCTTATACCGACACTGAACGAACTCGTTTTCATATATTCCGTGATGACATTCTGCAAGTCGTCGATAAAGTCGACTGCGGCGAACGGTCCGAAATCGTTGTGTATTCTATGCAGGATGCCTCGAGAGGAGGCGCCCAGCATCGATTTCTCGAGTTGTCCGCGGATGTATTCGCCGTTTCGAATCTCCATCACATTCTCTTCTTTTTTATATTTCAGCGAAATCTCGGGCATAATCTGGGAAAGAATGTCATAACTGGTGAAGTATTCGCGTTTTTCCTGTAGTTTTTTAATATCGCATCTCGAGAAAGACATCAGCAGATTCATGGCTTCCCGGGGGGTGAACCGGATGTTTGGACGCGTAAATCGAAAAGACCCCAACATCGAGTCTTGGTAGATGCCAATGAGCGGCGACGGACCTGCTGGACTCAACATTTGGTATGGAATCGCAGCCAAATGACGGAGTTCGGTTTCTGCCAATACGTTCTGGGGCAAATGCATATTCATCTCATCTCCGTCAAAATCGGCATTGTAGGGTTTCGTACAAGAGACGTTGAAACGAAACGAATCGCCCTGTTTCATGATTTTGACGATGTGACACATCATCGACATTCGGTGAAGCGACGGCTGTCGGTTGAATAAGACCGCATCGCCGTCCATCATGTGCCGGTGGACGATGTCGCCGTTCTCTAACCGCAGGGATTTGACATCGGCGTACCGCAGAGAAATGGATTCGCCGTTCTTTCTCTCGACGATTTTGGCCCCCGGATGGATGTCGGGACCGTTCTGCACGAGTTTCATGAGGAAATCGCGGTTTTTATCGTTGACAATGACCGGTTTTGTAAGGTTTTTTGCAATTTTCTGGGGAACCCCGAGCTGTCTTACAGAAAGATTGGGGTCGCCCGTAATGACCGAACGGGCACTGAAATCGACGCGTTTTCCCATGAGGTTCCCGCGGATTCTGCCGTTTTTCGAGTTGAGCCTTCCCATAATACACTGGAGCGGGCGACCGGAACGCTGTGCCATGGGAACCGCGCCCTTGATTTTGTTGTTGACAATCATGGCGACAAAATACTGGAGAACGCTGGTTAACCCGTCGATGACGACCGATGTCGTATCCGGTTTTTGCAATTTGTCGAAGAGGTCCTTATTGGTTTTTAGAATGTTCGCATAAATATGGGTTAAATCGTCTTCGGAGCGTTGTTGGGCGTCCAATTTCACAGAGGGTCGCACAGCGGGGGGCGGAACAGGAAGCACCTGACATATCATCCATTCGGGTCTAGACCAGGTCGGGCTGAACCCCATGAACGAGATGTCTTCGTCGGATATACGGCGGAATATTTTTAAAAGCATCTCGGGGGTCAGTCGGACATTCACCTTGGACATCTGTTTGGTTCCGTCGGGTTGTTCGGTGGAGATGTTTTCCCATAACGCATATATCTTGTCGAACCCCTCGAGTTTGATTTTATCGGGCTGTTTGCATCCGCACCCGTCGTCGATGGACTCCCCGCACCGTCGGACTTTACTGGCTAAAGGTGCGACGTAGTCCCATCGTTTCTCCAGCGGATAGTTCAATATGTGTTTGTGTTGATTTTTATGGATAAGTAGTTTGCTACATTTAAAACATACACATTTGGCGATTTTTACGATATCCTTTACATGTTGGACGAAGAGAACCGGTTTTGCTAATTTAATACACCCAAAGTATCCCGGTGTTTCGATGTATGTTAATCCGTCGGTCGGGCATATTAACCCGGGTTCTAATATACCCATGCGAGGGTCAAATAAGCCTTCAGGTAACGGTTTATTATTATCGTAGGTGTTACGGGTTTTAACCTCGACGACCGCGTTTTTTTCAATTTCTTCGGGAGATAACATACCAAACTGAATACCGATGATTCTAGAGGGAGCAATTCGTTGACTTGACATTGTGCTATATTATATGAAAATACAATATTTATATGCATTTGAATCAATTTTATAAAGTGACTTAAAACTAGATGGTCTTATAATAATAAGATGGGACAAAAAGTAAAGGGTAAAACGGGGGAATCCAAAAAAAGGGGGAATCGTAAACCGGACCCCGAAGACTCTTCTTACGAGGAAGAGTCTGAAATGTCTTCGAGCGACAGTTCTTATTCTCCTCCTGCGCCAAAAAAAAAAGGAAAGAAACCGGTAAAACCGAAATCAAAAAAGGTTGTGGAAGAGGAGGAGGAAGAGGAGGAGGAAGACATCAAAGAGAACCAATATGCAAAGTTTCTCTACAACATGTTTCCCTCCAAATATATGAAAAAGCGAATAGAAGAGTCCGAAGAGTCCGCTAAAAACCCCAGTACGAAGACGAAGACGACTAAACCAAAAAAGAAGCCAGTCGTCGTTCAGGAAGAGGAAGAGGAAGAGGAAGAGGAAGAGTGGGAGGATGAGGATGAGGATGAGGATGACGACGACGACGACGACGACGACGAAGAAGCCGACGACGAAGAGGGCGAAGACGACGACAAAGATTCATCGGATTCCGATGAAACTCTCGAGAAAAATAAAGGGTCAAACAAAATCAACATCATTCTCTCGGTGGGCGGGTCGAGTGCCGAAGACAAAGAATACAACGACTATTTCGGTCACGAAGATGAAGATGACGACGAAGATGAAGATGACTGTAATACCGACGACGAAGAAACCTTTATGAAAGAAAAGTACGAGAAGGTCGAACAACCAAACACCTCCGACGCTGACTCGGATAAAACCCCGGTAAAACATAAGGAGAAGGATAAAAAGAAGAAAGCCGTCGAACCGGAACCCGAGGCCAGCGTCGATGTTGAGAACGAATACATCGAACTGTTGGAACTCAAGAAAGACCTCACGAAGAAATTGCATAAAAACCCGAAAAGCAAGATACTGAAAAAGGCGATTGCGGAATGTTCGACGGACATTCGAAAACTCGTAAAGGACGCACGCAAAACCAATACAAAAGAATACAAAAAGCTGATTTGTAGCGACCTCGATAAACCAGGAGAAATGAAATATTTCAAAACCAAGATGTCGAATGCAGAACAACGGAAGATTATGAGTCAACTCAAAGAAGTGAATCAACATATGGTCGTTGATAAGCCATACCGCCTGGCCCTCTTAGAATCTTCGATTTCTCCGAAACTGAAAGCCTCTGCCATGCAGAAGATAAACATGTTGCGAAATATGGACCCATGTGATGCGGAATATTTTAAGATTAAGAATTGGGTCGACACGTTCATGCGAATCCCGTTTTCTAAATACAGGAGTCTGTCGGTCTCTATAAAAGACGGCATTGACGTGTGTCATAATTTTATGGGAAATGCAAAGAACATTCTCGATAACTGCGTATATGGACTGGACGACGCCAAACTCCAGATTTTACAGATGATAGGTCAGTGGATTTCAAACCCCGATGCAATGGGTTCGTCGATTGCGATTAAAGGTCCACCAGGGACCGGGAAAACGACGCTGGTGAAAGACGGGATAAGCAAGATACTCGGCCGCGAGTTCGTCTTTATCCCGTTGGGTGGAACGGGAGACGCGAGTTTTCTGGAGGGTCACTCTTACACCTACGAAGGAAGCACGTGGGGTAAAATCGTGCAATCGCTCATTACCTGTGGATGTATGAACCCTGTATTCTATTTCGACGAATTGGATAAAATTAGCAATACGCCAAAGGGGGAAGAAATCGCAGGCATTCTTACCCATTTAACAGATACCTCACAGAACTCGCAGTTCCACGACAAGTATTTCTCGGAAATCGATTTCGATTTGAGTAAGTGTCTGTTTATTTTTTCATACAATGACGAATCCAAAGTGAACCCCATTTTGAGGGACCGTATGTATCGCATTCAAACCAAAGGGTACGATACCAAAGAGAAGACGGTCATTGCCAGGGAATACATGTTGCCGAAGATAAGGGAACAGGTGGGGTTCAATCCGGAAGATGTCATTATTCCCGACGATACGATTCGCCACGTGATTTCGTCGAAACATCTGACACAAGAGGAGGATGGAGTGAGAAATATGAAACGGTGTCTGGAGATTATACATACGAAGTTGAACCTGTTTCGGCTGATGAAACCGGGCGACAACCTCTTTGAGAAAAGCATCAAAATCGACGTCCAGTTTCCCATGACGGTATCCGTGAAAGATGTCGAAGTCCTTTTGAAAAACGACGAGAACCAGCGGAACAGCATTCTAAACTCGATGTATCTATAATTATCAACGCCGCGTAATGAATATAAAGTGTAAAATAATAATATATTATTATGGAGTGGAATAATATATTACAAGAGTCTCGTGAAAAGAATCCGTTCGACGCCCAAGCATGGATTCATGCAAAATGTGTCCGTTTTAACGACTATTTGCGGGACAATGGGTTATCCGGCGCAGTCCTTTCCGTAAGCGGCGGAATCGACTCGGCGGTCACACTGGCCCTTTTAAAATATACTGTAGACCTTCCGGATTCCTCACTTCAAAAGATTGTGGCGTTGAGCCAACCGATTCATAGTTCTCCATGGGCGCTCGAGAGAGCCCGCGAATTGTGTGAAACCATTGGCATTCCTCTTACGGTTATCGACCAGAGCGAGAATCACCGCCGTATTTCACAGGCGTTTGAAGTGGCAACCGGAAATGGTGGGAACGCATTTTCAAAGGGTCAGCTTCGCAGTTATTTGAGAACTCCGGTGAATTATTTCGCGGCCCAGTTACTGAGAGAGGAGGGATTCCCGGCAATTGTGATTGGCACGGGGAACAAAGACGAAGACGGATACCTGGCCTATTTTTGTAAATACGGCGACGGTGCGGTCGACCTGCAACTCATTGCAGACTTGCATAAAAGCCAGGTCTTTTTGGTAGGTAAAGAGCTGAATGTCCCCGAAAGTATTTTGAAAGCGGCGCCGAGTGCCGACCTGTGGGACGGACAGACCGATGAAGACGAAATGGGATTTTCATACGATTTCATCGAGTTTTTTATCGGACACTATTTGAAAATGACGGCGGAAGAACAATGCGAGTTCTTAGAGTCTTTGTCTCCAGAGTCGCGCGAAGAGTTTATACGGTCCCGCGAATTATGTACGGGCATACACAACCGAAACGCACACAAACTCAAGGGGGTCATTAACCTATAGGTAACCTATATGTCAATTATTTGCGAGAACGCGTATTACGCTGGCTTTTACTTCGGCTTCTTCGGGTTTTATTTTCAGCTCGACTCTGGTGATATCCTTTCATTGATTCGTACTGATGCAGGACAACCGAATCCATGTGTTCTACCTCTTCGGTAAGATTAACATGTCGATTATTCTCATCTATCGCGTCTTGTATATTGATTAATAATAACCGATGACATTTTTGCAGGTTTATCATGGCGGTATAAAAAATTGGGGTTTTATACGATTCATACGCTTTATATAAACGCGCGGAGTCTTGCGACGATTTTTTGTCCGGTTTCGGTTTATAAGACTTCATGAGTTGTTTTGCGAATGCGTCATTCTTTTGGACTACGAACTTGATTGTGACAAAACGGGTAATTTCTTTCGACAAATCTTCCATATAAAGGGATGGATGATGACCATTATGAATGATGGTCAATATCCGTTCTAATGCGGGAAGTTGTTCTTCGAGAAGGGTTGCATTCTGGGTTTGATTTTCCATGATTTCTTGTAACAACTGGTACTTTTGGATAAACCCATGTACGTTCTTATCTACGGCGAGCAGATACATCAAGAGGTTTTCGTTGCTATTTATATCACAGGTGTTAATCTTGTGTTTTTCTGCGAGTTGTGCTAAAAGTGAAATGTTGTCGTCGTTCCATAATGAGGGAGGAACTCTCAATAAAGATTCGAAGGTATCCGACATAAAGTTCTGCACTACTCTTACGGGTTCGATGTGTGGTTCATTCATATATTATATATTCATATAATATATTAACGCGGGTGGTCCGTTTGTTGTGGTAGCGTCGATGACGTGATTATTTTCGAGACCTTGTGTGGCGCTTTTTGCGAGGTGTATGGCGTTTCTTTCGACTTACTCGGCGCTTGCGGTTATGTCTTGTATTCTTTTTGCCGCCGGGTACTGGTACTACTTGTCCTTCTACGGTATATTGTTGTCCCTTTTCTTCTTCTTCTTCTTCTTCTTCTTCTTCCTTTTTTCTGTAGAACATTTCTGTTATTTCTAATAGTCTATCACATCTTTCTAAATTGGTTTCTTTATCTACCTCTATTGCATCTGGGTGTTTCTTATCCAACCATTGACGTTTAAATATTTTTCCAAGTAATTTATATTTGTAGGTGTTATATGTTCCTTCGCATCATCCCAATTTAATCTCTTAATAATACGAAACAAATATGCCCTCAACTCATGATCTATATTTCTCACTGCGAACCTGTCAGCTGTCGTAGCATTAATACGATTATTATTTATTTCATTAACAATACTGTTTAATGAGTTTAAATGTGTTCTTATTGTAGGTAATATCCGCCTAATATTAGAAAAATAACTAGAAATATTCTCATCGATATTTACAGCTTGATAATCAGGATTGCCGATGTAATTACGATTATCTTTGCCATATTTTAAGTTTTCAACTTCTGTATAGAGAGTTCTCAATTTTGATGGTGTTGCTTCTCCTTTACGACCCATCGACATTCCTAGGCTCGGTATGCTTACTTTCGGCAAGCTCATGTTTGCGATTGGATTAATGAACTGACCCACATAATCCATATATATATATATATATATTCAAATTTTTTTTTAAATTGGAAATATAATTTCATATTTCCTAAATTAACCATGGTGCATGAACCCCCAACTTTTGCTTGGCCTCTTCGAATACCGGTCTATATTCCTCCGCATCCCAGTCCTCCGGGAGAAGTTCTCTCAATTCCGACATGAGTTCCTCATAACTCGGCTCCCACCCCCTCGACGTCTTTTTCGTGCATACTTTATCTAACGCAGACCCGAAATCCAAATAAATGTTTTGCGGATACACTTTCGTCAGTTCGGCGATGAGAACTTTCGCACCCATCCCCGCACTCGTCATAACAATGCACGGTTCATCCGTTAGGGCCGACTTTATCTCAGCGAGTATCTCGTCGAACTTCGCATCGAACCAGTTGTTGAAGGGGACGTGTATCATACAGTCAATGTTTAACAACCCTTTTGCGCGTACCATCAAAGGATTGCATACGTAAATCTTTTTCATCGAAGATGTTTTAATGGTTCTCAAGAGTTCGACCTTTTCCTTACGCGAATCGTTATCCATAATAATGGTGTGATATTTTGCGAGGTTGATAGGTGTGGAGACACCCGGGTTTAAAAGCGTCTTCCAGAACTCGATATGGTTTCCATCGTGCCATATCCCGATGTAGGTGTTTGGTCCTTTCTCGACCATACTGGCAAACCCCTCTCTTAATCCGCGCGACAAGGCTTCCGTATAGGTGTCTCGGTCGCAGTTCGCACCGGAACACCCGGACGCCGCCAAATACTCTCCGTCACCGTATTTCGAGAACGACACCGGTGTCTGATTCCGGATACATTCGGTCAAATATGCAGTAATCTCCATTTTATAATATAAATAGGAGGGTTTATTTATATTATATTCGCCGGGTTTCAAAATAAAGATTTCATCCTATAATAACACAATGAATCACGACGCTACATGTTCTCACGTAATTGCAAGAGATTCGATAGATATTACGCCCGATAAAAGTGCGACCATCTATTATTGTACCCGGTGTTACGAGTGTTTTGAACGGACCGAACTTGTAGTAGTCACCTCTGAGGGTCAAACTACATATTCAGTTAAACCGGAGACCCCGCGACCTGGCTAGGTGCACCCGCCGCATTCATTCCACGAGTCGTAAGCATTTTTTTCATATTGTCGTCGAATACGAGCGACCCCATTGAATTATAATACCCCCATCCATTCTCGGTAATGCTACCAGGAGCATTGGAGTAAATATCCAGCGACTGCTGTCGATTCACGTTTTGGAGGGTATCCTGTGTCGGGGAAATCAGATGGTTTACGACGGGACCGTCCACTTGGGAATAATCGGCGATACGACTGTAGCGGAGAGAGTTGGAAAACGGTTCGTATCGCGCATATTTGCTAAAAATCGACGAAGAGTATGGAACATAGGTATCCATGGATGAGAACCATAGGGCGATGACAACAATCGCGATAAAGAGACCGGTCACGGTGAGAACATCCTTTTTCATTCGGCTATAGATATTCGTCAGATATTTTTATCTATGGATTGGTAAAATGTCCCGTTTTTCACATGCATTTTTAAACGGGTTTCTTCGATTTGGTGTGTGATTCTATCCCACCAGACTATCCATTGGTCGTGTATATATTGGAGGACATCCATGACATGGTGAATGTTTTTAAATGCGACATATATACCTAAAAAAACGAGAACCACAGGTATTGTTTTTTCGAAGGAGAACTGCGGGGTTTCGGGTGATATATAGACATCTTTAGGGTCAATCATCAGTCTATCCATTATATATAATTACGTATAAAACTCTTTTTAATAATCGTCGACATTGTATATAATGATTACTCCGCAAGAACGTTTGGATTTGAAAAAAATGCTAAAAGAATCGGACGCAGAAGACAACACCGAATATATTCGCAGGGTAAAACACAGTGTAAAAATACGAGATGACATTCGTGTTCTCGATAGACTCGCGAAAACGGTTTCCAAAGAGGATTTGGAAAATCAGGGAAAAGAAAAAGCGCGATTCTTATATGAAACCTATCCCGACTTGTTTAAACGGATTCTCGCGGATGAACTCGATTTAGCTATAATGAGTCGGTTATTGGCGATTTTAAAGTTGATTGAAGATGGAAAGGTAGACCAGCATGAGGGGTCGGTCATGGTCGGTAAAATATTGAAAGAGTTGTACCTGGATTCTGCAGTGAAAAAATGTCGGAAGTTGGACGAAGCACAGGCGGAAGTGGAACCCGAACCCGAACCGAAAATCGAAGGTAAACCCATTTCTTGGGGTCAATGGAGCGCGTTACGTTCAAAAATCGTGCATGACCTCTCTTCTGCAGGGGTTTCCATAAAATAGAATGCAAAGGTGTAAAGGGGTTAAATACATGGATTGTAATAGAATAATGTCACTTGAAAACGTATTCTATACTCTTCAAAATCAGTTCGAGCATTTTGCAGTTCTCAAACTTGCAGTAAATCCGAACTGTTCTGAACTCGTCGGTTGGTATAAAACCCATGTCGAAAAACATAATCAGGCAATTCTTTCGGACCCTTTCCCCAATTCTGGATTTGATTTGCTGGTACCGGCCAATTCGACGGTCGAGTCTATAAAGACGACGATGATTTCAATGGACGTCACATGCGATATGGTGGACCGAAACCAGGTATCGACAGGGTATTATATGTTTCCTCGTTCCAGTATTTCAAAAACCCCGTTAATGCTGTCGAACCATACTGGAATCATCGATGCTGGATACCGGGGCAGGCTGATTGGTGCGTTTCGCAATCTAAGCGACGAGGCATATGAAGTACAAGAAAACACGCGGTTGCTTCAGGTGTGTCATCCTTCACTGTGTCCGGTATATGTTGTTCTGGTAGAGGAGAGAGAACTTTCTATGACCCAGCGCGGAGCAGGTGGGTTTGGTTCTACGGGATTATAAACGCATATTATCGTGTCGAGAGAGAGAGAGAGAGAGAGAGAGATAAAAAATGATATATTATCGATAACATATCATTATGACTAAATATTTAACGGTGACGTCTGGAACGGCGTTTTGAGGTTTTTCTTTTCCTGCTTTTTCCACCAAACAGTGAGGATTCGCTATCGACTGGGTTCTTTTGGTCGCTTTCCTCATTGGACGACTTGCCATCGCTGTCGTCTCCATCTCCTCCGCGCTTTTTGCTATGTTTTCCATTCTTGGAGTGATAGTATTCCTTGAACTTTTTGGATTTTAAAACATCGCTAAAGGAACTTATATCCTTGTCGTGTTTATGTTTGCGATAATACTCGCCGGCACATTTGGCCCAACTGTTGGAAGATGAACGTCTTCTTGTCTTTGGCATTATATAGTATGTCTATATAATTATTCAGGCAATAAAGGCAACTCAAAATCTATAGGATAAAATCTTATTTTTACAATTTTATCTTCTTCTCCATTGCCTGAGATTTCGCAATGGACCACAAACGTAGGTTTACAATTGTGTATTGTAATGGAATGGCGTTTTGAATGCGAATCGCCCTTAAATAATACACAGTCCAATATATTATAGTCTGCGGCATTTTCGGATGGTTGTGCATTTTCGGATGGTTGTGCATTTTCGTCGGTTTTTATACAGTAGCCAGTATATGTTCCGATTTCTAGGTCTTTTACATCCATGTAATTCTCGAAAAGTTTTTCTAAGTTTTTATTCAAAAGATTTAGTATAATATTGTCAGGACTTGACTCTTCGCTATTTTTCATAATGTCAATAAGGATAAAATTAGGTTTGTTTATTATGTTATCTATATTTTTAGTAATTTCATTTTTTTTTTTATAGACGTTTTTCATTTTTGTATATTCAGTAATGTCGTTTGATTCTGTACTAAAAAAACTAGATATATTCTTATAATCAGGTTCTTTAAAAACCTTCGGTTTAAATAAATTATTCGGGTTTCTAGTTCTAAAAACACGATTAATAATTTTAATACTTTTTATTGTATCAATATATCTTGAGGTATTTATAAACTGATTTATACGATTTAAGTATTCTATATTAGCTACGGTGATCTTTTCTATTTCTATATCCTCACCCTTTATTTCTTGGGTACCCTCTATTTTTTGGGTACTTAATATGTGTTCTATATCAAAACTTTGTACTGATTGTGCACTGTGTGTTGTATTGTATCGAAGTAAGTTTAACATCTGATAATTGCTAAATCCTGTAGTTATTTTTTCTTTCATCTTTTTGTCGTTTTTCAAGAGTGGACCGACATAGAAACCGATTTTACCAAAAAAAGTTTCCAATGTAATACGGTCATCAACTTCGGTTGTATTAGCATTAACTTCGGTTGTATTAGCATTAACTTCGGTTGTATTAGCATCAACTCCGGTTGTATTATTATCATCTGTACTATATAAATTGTACATTTTCACAATTTCATTTATAGAAAATTTATCCTTGCGTTTGAAATCGACTGCATCCTTAAATGCATTTTTCATAGTATCATGAATGTACTTATTTGATAGGTCATAAATGTATATATGTTTATAATCTTCAATACATTTATTGATATAGGTTCTAATAGCCTCCTCACCATCTGTTTTATTTTCTAATGACGATTCTCTCAAATTTTCATTTTGTTTATCTACAACATTCTTAACATCCTCAACATTTTTATTATAAATATCTCCAACAAATTTGTCATCTTCAATTTTGCAATCCACATATGTTACAAACTCTTCTTCAGTTAAAGGTGTTTCCATATCAAATGTGTATAATGCGTTCCACGTTTCGTTGTCATCTTTAGCATCTTTAGCATTATTTATTTTACAAGCTATAACATTTTTTATATGTTTTTTCATTTCATCATCTAGTGAATAAGTCTTACAAAATGCATCGAAACTAGTGTCATTAAAGTATGTCTTAATCGTATTAATTTTCATTTGTTTTACATTCGTATCACCGCCAATCATGATTTCATCCGACGGATTCTTAAATGTCTTATTTTTCTGATGTACTTGGTGGTTATGCGAATTGACGTCATACTTCTTTTTTTTTCGGGTATATTTTTCCAATTTTGGTTTTTGTGGTGAAATCATTATATATATATATATTCATTATATTTATTTAGGGGTTTTTACCGGGTACTCGAGCAATACCTCGCATATCTTATTACTGACCGATATTGCAGCACCAACCGCAATGTCAGTCTTTTCGACCATTTTTAAAACCATAGGGTCTCTAAAACAGGCATTAATCACTCTACATATATTAATATAATTTTTATAGTTAACCGTAGTTCCATTACTTAAACAATGGTCTTTATCCTTTGTGTAATATAGTTCGTTTGTCTTTTCGTTTGTTTGTATATAATTTGAATAGTCACATACAATTTTTAACCATTCCAAATTATTATACGTTTGCTCGTAATTTAACTTTGCATATGTACCAGGTATTTGTTGATGCCATTCTATATTATTAAAACAATTGTATAAACTGTGATAATATGCATAAAAATAATATTTCAGTGCCTTTTTATTAATCGATTTAATTGTGTCATTTTTACTAATCGATTTAATTGTGTTATTTGAACTCGAAAAATATCCTAGATTTGTAATTTTCTTGAGGTTGATATAGCGATCTGTAGTAGGATTCTGATTATTATTTAAGTAAGTTTGTATCTTGTTACAATCGTCTTTAGTTATGAAAGTGTCGTCAAAAAATGTGAAACTTAATATATCTAGTATTAAGCTACTATTTCTTATGTCTTCTAGTAATGTATAATATTCGTTACGTGCATCAAGATTCTTAGTTGTCAGACTATTAATAGTTGTTACATTGATTGAGCTAAAATAATTAGAATCCATTTTAATATTAGGGTCAATAAAATCTGTTTTATTAGGAAGATTATCTTTATATGACTGTTGCATTATGTTATACAATAATACAACATATAATTATCGACGTTCATTCGCTAATAGTACAAATTGTTCTTCCATCGTTAACTTTTGAAATATCACACAGTCGTCGTACCGAACGTTAAAAAAACGGTTCGTATTGTTTTTACACAAGAGAACCGACCCCCCTGCATCGAGTTTTACATTCATCAGCAATCCTCCGTTCGTGAGCGTTTTATCCGACTTTTTAATCCATCTCATCCATCGCCCATATCTCAAATCACATATTTTATCTACGAGCCGGTAATCCGAGAGTCGCATGCAATAATTCATTGCAACCTCTTCGGATAGGTCCAGTTCTTCTATTTCATCGAAAATATCTTTGGAGATGTCATCCGCCGATTTATTTTCTAAATAGTGTTCGTTCTCTATTTTTTCTAAAAGTCGATTTACGTCCAATGCAGAGAACAACGTAGGGTCTGCCTTTACCTTTTCGAATATTTCGGCGAAATCTGTCGGATAAGAACTTGCAACAGAAGAAGAGGTTGCCATAACTATAATCTAACTTCCCGTTTATATTGCATTATTCACATCTCGTGTAAAAATCAAAAATAGAATGAATACAATCTGTTTTGTCGTCCTTGACACCCGCGAATATACCGGTAAATCGGCGATTTTGTCTGTGGTCGAGTCGTGGTATTGGTGGTATGCATAGATGGCAATCACAGAGAGAAAGAGAACGTCAATAGAATACACGGAAGACAGGTTAAACAGCATGGATTCCGCAGAGAACTCTTTGGATAGGTTTGTCATGATGGTGTTCCCTACCGCGCGTGTAGCGACTATTTTTTCCAGGGTCGTCATTTTGGGTGACATAAACCCACCAGAAATAATGGAGGTCAGCTTCATATGTTAGTAGTTATGTTATTATAATGTATGCATATATTGATTTCAATTTTGTATCTTATCGACACGTATAGGAAGTCTAATCTCATCAACAAAAGACCCTTTCAGAAAGGCAGAATAGAACTCGATGGCGACGACGTTCAACAACATAAAAGTCGCGCAGAAAAAGATGACAGACACGTCCAATGCGGTGAGAACATATGTCGTACGATAATAGGGGAAGAATCGATAGATTAAAAACAGACAGACACCGAACTGAACGACTGTGCTAAAGTTTTGGACATAACGCTCGTTTATCAGGACCACTCCGAAAAACGCGGCGAGATACAGGAAGTGAATCAAGAGAACCGCACCACGAAAAAAGATAAGGTTCGTTTCTGACATAATACTATAGTTGCGTATTTTATTCATACGTGGTTCTCAACCAATATAAAGAGAATCACCGGCTACATCGTAGATGATTGCGAACCGGTATTGTATCGAGACGGAAATCCAACGGGGTGCATTCGGAGTGATTTATAAAGGAAATTATAAATCACGAGAACATGTGGCGATAAAGATGGACCACGGACCGACGTCTACCCTGCAACACGAGGTGAAAGTCATACAGTATCTCTATATGGCGGGGGTGCGCAATATACCGTCGATATACTGGTTTGGAAATCACGCGGAGAGACCGTGTGTCGTAATGAGTTATTACGAATGTTCTCTCTACGACTATCATCTTCATAAAAAGGCGGCGACCCCCGAGAGGTTGTTCGTCCTTTTATTCAAGATTACAGAGATATTTGAGAACATACACAAACACTT